>ENA-OQAN01000024-OQAN01000024.1-human-gut-metagenome-genome-assembly--contig:-NODE-24-length-78884-cov-3.522582_pt1 | contig 78884 bp, 87 predicted proteins | sample MGYA00242735_ERZ504527 | MGnify/ENA primary metagenome ERZ504527 (study PRJEB26092, sample SAMD00036230) | human gut metagenome | host: Homo sapiens | study: EMG produced TPA metagenomics assembly of... | reverse complement strand
GGTGCAGTCACCGCCCTGGGAACCACCTGCGCGTACACCGGTTGGATTCTCTGCGGAAAATGCAAACGTTTTGGAGTTCTGGATCATACAATAGTTGTTCATATTCTTCTCCTCTCTGATCAAACCTGGATCATCTGAAATTATTGCTTACTACGCTATCGCGTTTCTCTATTCACTATAAATTCACTATAACATTTATCTCCCATGAAGTGACGGAATTACAGAATCATTCCGTCTGCGCCTTCTCATTTTCTTCCCGAATAATCTCCTTTAATTCTTTTCGCATCACATCCAGTGGAGCCTTCTGTCCGGTTCATAATTCGATCTGAGCAGCCTCTGGAACTGGACATACCAAGACCATTCAGGATTTTGCAGCCCTTCTTCTCAGCATTTTTCAGGAATGCGGTCTTGGACGGGTTGTAGCAGGCATCAAAATAAAACTGTCCTGGCCTGATTAGTTCAAATCTTTGTATATGGGTTTTTGTATTGCCCGTGGTTTTATGTTCTGTCACCGTATTGAAGGTTTTTCGTCTTTCTCATACGGTCATAGAAATAATCAACGACAAGCCTGACAAAATACGGCATATTCCGCTGCATCCGATCTCCATTTTTTCTCTCGACGATTTCTTCGACAACTTTTTTCAGCGGCTTCTCCGCATAATCATTTCGTGCCGATACTTTTTCGTGATTGCTCAGGTCAAAAGTCGTGTCCATGTATCCGGCAGTTTATAAACCGAGCCCATTGTATAGACACCGCTGCCTTTTTCGGCTTTCTTAAGTGACTCCCTTGTGATCTTTTTCATATCAAGGAATGGCAACCCGGATGATGCGTCTGCTCGACAATCTTCAATACAAGGCCGCCATCAATCGGCATATTCATCATGACGCATATAAGGTGCTGGCGGTTCTCATCCCCGATAGCGTTCAGCAGCTTCCGGCATTGTTTAAATTCCGCCTCCAGTTTATGGACCTCTTCGCAAAACAGATTCATGGTATAACCATCTCCTTTATTCAAGCGCTTAAACTGATTATACCATAAATCTATGAACAAAGTTTATCTGTAAAGAAAATTGATACAGAGTTTTTCAAAATCGGTCCATCTGCTCCTGGGTAGCCACCTGCCTACAACTTGTATTGCTATTTCCTATCGTTCCGAACAATGCAACCATTGTCCGGCAGCTGTTTCAGGTACCAACAATTCATACGCAATATATTCATAAATGTCCCTCAAATCCTGTCTTGCTTCAGCGGAATATGCCACATAAAAAATCATATGCCAAAATCTCTTTTCATTTCAGCTTCAATGGCATCTGCTGAGTAAACTCTGCCAGCTTTTACATCAGACATACCTTTTTCAATTTCTTTATCAAATTGTTCTTTCGTAAGAGAACCATAGGTCAACGGTGCCGTTCTTGGTAATTTCATTTCAAATGGAATTCCCTTTTGCAAAACAATCTGCCGTAGAAACATTCCTACTGCATTTGACATTGGAATTCCTAACTGATCTAATACACTTTCAGCCTGTTCTTTAAGTTCAGGCTCAACTCGAGCAAACACATTTGCTGTTCTTGCCATAATCATTGATGTTGTATCATAAAAGTTGACACCACATTCTCAAGGATTTTGATATAATCAATACGAGAACAGGAGAAAACATTATGGCACGAAATCAAAGAACCTATGACAACGAATACAAAGCACAGGCAGTTAAGCTTGCTCAGGAAATAGGCGGAGCCAAAGCAGCTAAAGAACTGGGCATACCAGATGGCACGATTTACTGCTGGGTAAAAGCATTTAAAGAAGGACGCCTTAGCGCTTCAGAAGCATCCCATACTCCTAAAAATGCTTTATCACTTAATGATGAGCTTATCGAACTCAGAAAACGTGTGAAAGAGCAGGATAAGGAAATCCGTCGTTTAAAGGAAGAAAATGAATTTCTTGAGGAAGCAAGTGCTTTTTTCGCAGCCAGCCGTCGGAAGTCAGCAAAAAACAGAGATTAATGTTTATTGCAATCAAAACGGATGACGGCAGGATCAAGGGTAAAAATTCTTTTTATTGCAGAGCACTTCATGTTTCCAGACAGGCATTCAATAAATATCTAAAAACAAAAGCGACTCCTTGGAAATATCAGCCGTTGGCAGATGCGATGGTTGCTATTTGCCGAGAAGATGAATGCAATGATACATATGGAAGGATCCGTATGTATCAGGCGTTGCAGCTCAAACAGCCGGAAGGAGTAGACATTCCTGGTGAGAGAACTGTTTATCGTGTCATGGAAGAAATTGGTCTTACTCATAAACCGAAGCGTAAGCCTAACGGTATTACCAAAGCAGATAAAGAAGCTCGGAAATCAGATGATTTAATTAAGCGGGACTTTTCAGCTGAGAAACCTCTCGAAAAGTGTATTACAGATATGACTGAAATAAAGGCTTCCGATGGAAAACTGTATGTTTCAGCTATCTTTGACTGCTACGATTTAGCAGTGTTAGGTCTGGCTATGGATACGAATATGAAAGCTACCCTTTGTGAACAAACCTTAGATAATGCCTATAAAGCATATCCGATGCTCCGGGGTGCCATTCTTCACAGTGACAGAGGTACACAGTATACTAGCGAGTTGTACCGTAACGCAATCAATAAATATGGCATTCTTCAAAGTATGAACAGTGCCGGTGGCAGATGCCATGACAATGCAAGATGTGAAGTATGTGGGCACGATTCAAAGAAGAATTACTTTATGGACGCTACGACGCCACCTCAATGACTGTAGAACAGTTAAAAACTCTTATTTGGAGATATTTTATCAGTTATTGGAATAATCGGAGAATCTGCTCTGCTAATGGTGGACTACCTCCGATGGTTAAGCGGCAACAATACTATACTTCACTACAAGAGGCAGCATAAAGTCGAACATCCTTGTGAAAAAAGTGTAAACCAATATTGACAATATCACATCGTCGAGTAGACTTTGTCTCGACTTTTTCACATCCTTTCATCATATATTGTTTTGCGATGAGAGGTTCAAGTCTCAAAAGCCCCTCACAGAACCGCACGTGCCCTATTAAGGCATACGGCTCTTCAATAAGCCATTTACCTAATAAGCACTTTTCAGATATATCCTCGGATACTCCAGTGGATGTATCTTTAGGATATTCATATATTTCTTCCACGTCAGCCAATACGTTTGGTCTCTGCGTCTCTTGCTTTTCCATAACTCCTGTCTCACATATTTGTAATACTTTTGCAAACCTATGTAGTTCCCATAGATTCCATAGTATCTGTAATGCCCCGTCAGTTTCACATTCAACGCTTCTATGGTATCGGCTATGCTTTCGTGCATATGCTCCCATATCCATTTTTTGACTGCTTCTCTTTTCATTTTCAGCTTCTTCCTGCTTGTTCTATGCAGTACACAGTACTTGCCCCAGTGACTTGTCGCATTGTAGTGTGTAAAGCCGAGAAAGTCAAAGGATTCCTTTGTTCCCTTGTATCTGCCAAATGGTAGAATTCTGCTTTTATCCTCTGCAATTTCAAGACCGAATTTACGCAGTCTTTCTATCAGAAGCTGATAAAACCTTTGTGCTTCATTCTCGTATTGGAACAGACATACAAAATCATCTGCATAGCGTACCATGTACATTTCTCCCTTAAACTCATGCTTTTTCACATAATCAAACCATGTATCTAAGGTATAGTGCAGATACACATTTGCCAGCACTGGCGAAATCAGACCGCCCTGTACTGTTCCAGCTTCTGTATCCAGTCGCTTACCATCCTCCATAACTCCCCCTATCAGAAATCTCTTGATATATCTGATGAAGTTCTTATCTGCTATGTCATGCTCAAGAAATTTTATCATCCACTCATGGTCTAGGTTATCAAAGAATCCCTTGATGTCTGCATCTAAAATGTAATTGACCTTGTCTGCCATGATGTGTTTGTTTACTCTTTGAATGGCATCGTGACAACTTCTGTTTGGACGAAACCCAAATAAAAACTCCTTGAACTTAGGCTCGTAAATCGCTTCCAGTATCTCTTTAAAGACACCTTGAACGACTTTATCCTCAAATGACGGAATACCGAGTCCTCGCATCTTGCCATTACCTTTTGGGATATAGGCTCTGCGCACGGGATATGGCTTATAGGAAAACTTCTTCATTCTGACAAGCAGACTCTCTATGTTTTCTTCTAAGTTCTCTCCGTATTGCTCCTTGGTTATTCCATCCACTCCTACTGCTTTCCCTTTGGGTTGTTTGTTGTAGGACTCTTTGAGTGTGTCACTGTTGACATATTTCATTAGCGACTGAACTCTGCCATATCTTTCTACGAGACTGGCTATTTCTGCTTTCTCTTTTTCCATAGATTTTATGCCTCCTGTGCTCTCTATGTTTTGATTGCAAAAGCAACTTATTGTCCGTCCCTTCCCTCCAGCGTCATTACTGCTTTCATCAGTACTATGGACGAATCCGACTCCTCGATGGTCTTCGTTCATACTCACCATTGCATTGGTCGATATTCCCTACTGTCTCATGTACAGAACCATCCAGGTCTCCCAGGTATGTCAAATATAACGATATCAGGTATGCCATGCTCTAGGACTCCGGTGTGTTTTCATAGTCTCGCTTTAACGACTAATCCTTGTTGGTGACCCAAGGAGGTAGCAGACCACCCCACACAATTGATATTTCTAACGAAGCTCAATCACTTCACGCTTACGCATTACGGCGTTCCTGTTCCCTGCCCTACGCTTAAACACCATTGTTAGCCTTTGGCGTTCCAAGGACTCGGTACTGGCGACTTGCTAAGTCTTACCAGACTGGATTCCCACCAGTTATATATTTGGCACCGAACTGGCGCACGCCTCCTTCAACTGTATTCTACCACATGCATTTTCTCTTCCTGCTCATTCTCTACAGGTTGCATTTTGGTCACTTCACTATGCTCTGAAACACCCATTATATCCTCAATCTCTGCCTCTATCTCTTTAATATCTATCTGAAGATTTGTTATGTACTGTCCTGCATTTCTATAAAACTCCGCCTGTTGTTTTGCAAATGAAACCCAGTCATTCTCTTTTCCATCAAATGGAGTATAGTTTCTTTCTTGTACCATTGTTTCTTCACCACCTTTATCATTAAATGTCGGTTCAATGCTATATCTTTGCTTTGTATTTTGGCTATTATAAACCGTTTCATATATATCTTCTCTTTGCAATCGTCTGTCTTTAAGTACACAGTTTTCAAACAACTCTTCATACTTTCTAGGTTTGTATTTTCTTGTTTCCAAACCTTTGATACATTTTAATGCCTGTTTTGCCTTAGCAGCATTCGCATTAGTTCCGAGGTTGTTTTGAAAGTATTCAATTCTTTGCAGTTCATCTTTGATGTCTCTTCTATTTTCCCTGCATACCCTTAACAGTTCAACCAGATCCGCAGCCTCATTATCATCGGTTTCACATAATTCAATATAATGAAGAATATCGCAAATCTTCTGATCTATATCTGAATGTTTTTTTGACAGCTCGTCTCTATAGTCCTCAGACCTTCTACAAGATATGTAAAATGTGTAAGATATTCTGCCCAGTCCATTTCTGACAATTCATACGATGCAACATTCTTTTCAATCGGCTCTGTTACCTCATCGTATGTGAGTTCCTTTATTGGCGAAACAAATTCATCCTTAATATTTTCTTCCTGTTCTTCAATCTGTTCCCATAGGCACCTCCTATTCTAATGTTCCATCATTTTTACACACTTCGTTTATTTCAAAAAAATAAGAACCAGTAAGAGTTTATCTCTTATCTGATTCCTATTATAAAGACCTGGGTGTCCCATAAACACACCTTGCATATCGAATTTTTGTTCTCATTTTTTATATTGTTTTATCAATCTGTCAATTTCAATGTTCATCATTTCGACAACATTATCCGGTCCAACAAGTGTTACGCCTTCACCAAGACTAATAATCCATGCTAAAAACTGTCTGCTGACTGCGACTTCCACATTGACAACAAAGCGTTTATCATCCAGCCTGATCATAGATACATCTTTACCAAAACGATCTATCATTACACCTGCAAAAGAGTTATCACACTCAATACGCACCCATTCCTCTTTTCCTCCATACATTCCAAACATTTTTCTGGCATATGCAGCCATATCAAATGATTTAAAAACCTGTCGTCCTTCTCTTCCTTTCCCATTTGATTTAATATAAATCATTTTATCTACACGAAAATGTTTAATTATCCCCTCAGAACTATCATATGCTATGAGATAATAATTCTCATCATCCCATGATAAAGACCAGGGACTGACCTCATAAAGTGATCCACCGTGCCGAAGCTCCATTTTTTTATCAACGTTCCACTGGAAGTACTGGAATGTTATCCTTGAATTCTCTGCTATTGCTGTATGTATCCGGTCAACATTGTAATAAATGCTTTCATTCATTGTCTTTACACGACCAGCCACAAACACCTGCCTATGTAACTGAGATGCTTCGTATTTGCTTGCAAGTCCCTCTATCTTTTTTATAAGTTCATTTGATTTCTTAGCCGTGATAAATTTTGCAGACTGTACAGAGTCAACCAGTAATTTTAATTCTGCCAATTCAAATTGCCTGTTTCCTATATGATATGAATAAGTCCTATCCTCCTGCGTTCCGATAACATCCAAACCATATACTCCGAGATTTTCAATGTCATTGTATAAGCTCTTACGTTCAGCACTTATATCGTATGCTGCAAGTGCATCAATAATCTCTGACATAGTAATACTGTGCGTTTCATCTGTTCTCTCCAAAAGGATTTTCATAAGATATATAAGTTTCAATTTCTGATTTGACGATTTAGGCATATCGCACCTCCAAACTACCTTTCCCCCTCATTCGCATCTTCCATCTCAACCTGTTCCTCACCAGCCCCATCTTCAAACCTCACACGGATCACTGCCTGTGGCCAGTTGACCGATACATACGCCTGTTTTCCTTTTACACTGGCCTCCTCATCAAATACCACAAGTAATTCTTTTAGGACTTCTTTGGTCAGATAGCCTCCACGCCAATGGAAAAGTAAAATCCGGTTCTTCTTAACGGCCTGCTTTGTACGGTTACGCACCTCATCAACAGTTGTCCACGATAATTTTTTCTCGCGATAATAAAAATGATCACTGTCTGTGCACTCCGGCACTTTCCATATCACCGGCTCATGGTCCCTAAAAATCTGTTTATCCGCCAGATTTACATAATCATAACGGACAGCATCATCCCGTGATAATGTGTTATCAAATGTCACATCAAGATGATAATATTTTCCGTCGATACGAATCACATTCCATGCATGACGATATTTAATTCCCTTATCGGGGTTTGCATCTGAAAGAGCAACAATACACCAGATACCAAGTTCATCGCAAAGTATTTTCACAGCTTTTGCCATGCCTTCACATACTGCAACGCCATTGCCAAGAGCACCTATGATTTCGTGGGAGTATTCCTTTTTAAGCTTGTCGTACTTCACATTTTTGACGATAAAATCATGTATGAAAAGTTCTTTCTCTTTTTCACTCAGTTTCTCAGCCAAAAGCGCAAGCTTTTTGACGCGGGACTTCATTGCCAGGCGATGTTCTTTTATCTTATCCCTTGTAAAAAGATACTCCGGTATGAGTTCAACCATTGTAGAATCAGGATAATATCTGTATGTAAATTTGACAGAATAAAATATTTCCGGGCAATCCATACGAACCATAAAATATATATCCGTCAGCTCACGGCTGCTTAGTTTAAGCACCTGAAACGACTCCTCCATTTTGAGAAGTCCCTCCTTCACGGCGTAATAAACTTTTTTCTGTTCTTTATTTAATTGATGATAGTAATAATCTTTTGCGGTTAAAGTCATGATGTTCTCCAGCTCTATTGGTATTACCGGCGGCTATTTTACATAATAAACATAGTTTTCTTTTCTCGGTGCCGGCGCATTGGCAGGTGCGGCTGCATATCCGATTGCGCAATGTCCAATTCCTTCATAATTGCCTTCAATGCCAAGATCTGCAAGAATCTTTTTTCCAAAGTCCGACTCGAACTCTTCTTTTGCCCTGTGAATCCAAATGCTGCCAAGTCCCAGCTTTCCGCCGCATTCATAAGATTTCCCATGACAAGGGAACCGTCATACTGATAGGTTGGTATGTCTTTGTCTGCAAGAACAATCAGAATTACAGGTGCTCCATAAAATGGATCTGTCGCAGTCCCCATAATCTTTGCATTTTCTGCAGATAACCGGTCTCTTAATTCTTTGTTCGTCACGGCAATAATGATCGGGCTCTGTCTTCCCATACCGGTTGCCGCATAGGTACCAGCCTTTACGACAGCCTGGATATCTTCTTCTGATACCATTCTTTCCTTGTCAAAGTTTCTGCAGCTTCTTCTTGTTTCCAATACTTTTAATGTTTCGTTCATTGTGTTATCCTCCATTTCTATTGATCGGCTCAGATATCTGATTTTCCCGCCCTGTACCTTCTCTGATAATAATCCATCGTGCGATACTCAATCACATCCTTCATTTGGATTGCAAATTCCGGTAATCGGATCACCTCCTTAAGATCATCTCTCAGCGCCAGGGCAAAGCCATCCTTTTTATAAAAAATCCTTTTCCAGATTCCTGTAAAAAATGAACTGGATTCTTTAAAATATTGCTAATATGTGTTTTATCAGAAATATTCTGATATTCCTCAAACGTAATATTTGTTTTCAGATCCTTCCAATTGGTACCCGTGTCAAAGAATTCCTTCCAGCTCTTCAGGAGTTTTTCTTCCGTCACCTGCATTTGCACATCCCCATGATTATAAAAAGCCATAAGAACCGGCATCTTATAAACCTTCGACATATTCGTATTCTCCAGAATGCTGATAAATTCTCTTCCCTTTCCGCTGTAAAGCGCGGCCTGCGAATCTGAAAGTTCATGCCTCCCGTTGAGGAAATCCAAATAATGTTTAAAGATATTATCCTTCGAATATCGAATCGTCATTTGATAAATATCATCATCCATATATGTAAATAATTCCATCCTGGATGGCTGTTTACCGGTCAACTCCTTTATTCGAACATATTCGCCTTCGATCAAATCCTTTATTTTTAAAGATTTTTTATCCATCTCTTTAAAAAGATCAATCAGACGCATATCGAAATCTATCAGACAATCATCCGGAAATCCGGATTTATCTGCAGGATCATAGGAATGTCTTTCCATATAACTTTTTCCGGTAAGTAAAAAACGGGTCTGCCCGGCTTTCTCATAATTACCAATGAAATCTAACACATTCAGATATTCTTTTCCACGGCACTTTCTTAACCCTCTTCCTAATTGCTGTAAAAATACAATTGGCGACTCTGTAGGTCTGAGGAACATCACCATATCCACTGACGTAATATCAACACCTTCATTAAACATGTCAACAGAAAATATCACTCTTATCTCTCCAGATTTCAACTTATCAATAGCAGCCACCCTGTCCTCCGAAAATGCTCCCTGCGCATCACTATAGACAGCCACAGAAGGAATGCCTCTATTCGAGAATTCCTTTGCCATTTCTTCCGCATGTGCCCTTGAGCAGCAAAATCCTAATGCCCTGTCAGAACCATATTTACAATAATATTTATAGATCAGATCATATCGGTAACTATTTCCAATATATGTCTCATTTAATTCTTTCTCATCATATTTTCCCCGGACAATATGCAGTCCTGAATAATCTGTATCATCATATATCCCATAATAATGAAACGGAACTAGCATTCCTTTATTGATGGCATCACCCAGTGAAATCTCATAGGGGACATTATAATCACAAATTTCATAGATATTCCTTCCATCCATCCGGTCTGGCGTTGCAGTAAGTCCCAACAAAAACTTCGGTTCAAAATACTCTATGATCCTTCGATACTGATCATTTACTGCGTGATGAAATTCATCGATCACGATATAATCAAAATAATCCTTTGTAAAGTATTCTTCCGTTAAATATTCTTTTCTTCCTAATGTCGACACCGATGCAAATATTACGGATCTGGCGTTCTCCTTGCTTTTCCCCGTGAAAAAACCATAATCATCTGAATTTCTTACATTTTTAAAGGACAATGCGGCCTGATTCAGTATCTCTTCCCTGTGTGCTACAAATAATACCCGCTTATAGTTCTTTGAATCAAAGGCTGCAAGATAAGTCTTCCCCACACCGGTTGCAGCCTGAACCAAAGCCTTCCTGGCTCCCTCTGCTCTCGTATCCTCAAGTGCACACAACGCCTCTATTTGTGCTCCTCTAGGCTCGTATAAAACTCTGACGTTGGTATCCTGGCTTTCTTCATTGATGTCATACTTATCTAAATCCTTCGATACCGCAGGCCGATGCCATGTTTTAGAATATCTTTTCAGCTCCTCCCTGTCGATCACGATCGAATGATTTTCAAAAAGTTCCTCAAAGGTATGAAAAAACTTCTCATAATTTTTTGCATCTGACGTGTTTCGAAATCTATAATTCCATTCAATACCAGATGTCAGGGCACTTCTTGAAATATTGGATGAACCTATATATATCTCGCTGTAATCGGCATAATGGAATATATATGATTTCGGATGAAACGAACGATTTTTCTCATTATAAAATCTAAGATCAACTCTGTCTCCAAGTTTTTGCTTAATCAGATACAATGCTGATGGCTGGGTGATCCCCAAATAATTTCCTGTAAGGATCCGAATTTTTGCGCCTCTGTCAAGAGCATTTCCAAGCTCTCTTAGCAACATTTTTACCCCCGATTCCATCAGGAATGAAACAATGATATCTACGCGCTCCGCCTTTTTTAAACTATGAATAAGCTGGTAATAGAGAAACATTCTTTTATCTCTGTCACCGGTCATCACATCGGTTATTTCAATATCCGCCAGATTCAGTTTTTCCGCAGAATCAAATTTAGCCATTTCTCTTCTCCCCGTCCCTGCCGTACATCACCTGTAATCCAGTATTCCTCTATTTTTACGGAATCAATATTCTGAATAAATTTCCGAAAATTTTCTATCGTAAAATCTGTAAAATATCTTCCGTTTCTCTCTCCTTCATATTCTCCATATTTGAAGGATGTATATATGATTCCAGACGCTTTCAAGGCAGCACACATTTTCCCGATCACACCTGTTAACTCCGTTTTGGGCAAATGCAGTATAGAAGAACATGCCCAGATTCCATCATATATTTCTTTCTCATCTAAATCCTCAAAGAGCATCTGCCCGACTTTTATTCCTGTATACTCTGCCGCCAGCCTGCAAAGTTCTTTCGAACCATCCACCGCCTTTACCTGAAATCCTTTATCTAAAAAATACTTTGTATCTCTCCCTGATCCACACCCAAAATCAAGAATATATCCCTTGTCTGTAAGATAGTTTAAAAATCTATCCTGTGTTTTCGTAAAATCGACAGATATTGTTTCCTTTGAAAACTGCTGCGCATTTTTATTGTAGTAATCTAATGTATGATTCATAATAATCCCATCTCATCTCCAACCTTCTCAATCAGCGTTACATCCGCCGGCAGCCACTCCACCTCGCCTAATTGTTCCCGTGCCTGCCACCTTGCCGCCTCATGTTCCTTCAGTACAAGCCCGCCTTTTAGATCGCCATAACCTCTTTGTGTAGCAAAGATCATTATAGATTACGTTTTCCTTAGCGTAATCACCTGATTTACCTCAACAATATCAACACCCTCATTTAAAATTTCAACAAAAAAATATAGTCTAATAGCTGTCTGTCTCGTTTTCATTCATTGCCAGCCGCTCAAACACATCCCATTCCGATACGCTGTTATTTAAATCAACAGTCCTGAATTTTTTCTGATCATCGGATTAATGATCTGATAATTAAATAACTCATAGACATTTCTACCTTCCACATTATTATCACGTTTGTCCGGCGCAACGGTCATTCCAAGCCATAACTTTTGTATTAAATGACTTATGATTTTCTGGCAGATATCCGCATGGACATAGTTTGGCTCATCAGCTCAGCGTATGTCAAGATAGGCTAACAATTTTTAAATATTGAATTATATCTTCTATCCACTAAGCTATTGATATAATTTTCGGCAAATTGCCTTAGTTCTTCTTCCTTAATCGTAGATTCCACATTTCAATTCTATCTCTTATTCGCTTAACATGCCTTAAATATTTAACACCTTTTAATTCTGAAATCAATGATTCTAGAAGTCAATTCTTTTTGTTAACTGAAAAACTATTTCGCCTGCATTTCCTTCCCAATGAGATGGATCTAATGGAATTTTCTTAAATAACTCATAATCATCATTTATAGATAAAAATAATAATAATGCTTTTTTTCTAAGAACGATATCCGCTTCTGATAATGCTTCAAAAATAATGATAACACTATCGCTCATTGCATTTTCTTCAATTATATGCATTATCCATGCTTCCTGCCTGTTTTTTATAAGCTCATCTTTATTTCCATAGAATAAAATTGACTTAAATAAATTCGTCAATCGCCATTCCGATATATATGTTTCGGAATTCGCAAGCTTTTTAAAGATACAATCGTAATATTCTAAATATTCGTCTGCACGCCATAGTGCCATATATCGGTAATTATCATGATCTCTTTCACTATTAATATTATCAGCAACATGATTTGCAAAATCATCTATCCATTCTTTCTCAATATGTAAAAAATACAACAAAAATGTTCCTTTCAAATCAACCATATTATCATTACATAACATGAAGAAATATATATCTCTTAACAATTTTAAATTGTCATTATATATTTCAAGCACTTCCTTCGGAGTATACCAGTGTTCATCAAATAATAGTGTGAAATACATTTCAACAATAAAGCGGCTATACTCTCTTTTAGCAAAAATAATTTTAAGAAGCTGTAATGTATATATCCTTATCGAAGATACAAATTTATCTAAAAATCTAAGTTTCCTCCACGAAGATGACTTTATATCTTTATCCGAATCGTCCTTTAGATATGTGATCAATTCATTAAAAATATATTCATCCACCATTTCCTCTGGAATAAGCTCAAAGTAGTAAAATTTCCATTTGTTTTTATATATATAATCTTTTGCATTAATTAAATCAAACAACTCTTTTGCAGACATCGTCTTGAATAACGATGTCATCATCACACCTGGATAAATTTCTAATGTTTCAGAGTTTTCCATGACTGCATTAATCATCATCTTAGTCTTTTCGCTATCGTTGCAAAATTCTTTTGCAATCTCTCCAAGGCTATGTGCAATAGTATAGCATTTATCTTTAGAATGCTCAAATTGTGCTTCATCTGCAATACAAACAGCCATCTTTATCAAACCAGGTATTTCCTCTATTGAAATCTCACTGGCAAATTTCTGAATATTTATTTCTCTCTGATTTTGAAAATCTTCATATTCCATTTCAGAATAAATAAAATCATCATCTAAAATAGTAAGCAGTTTCCACTCCCTGCTAGCGAATACATCTTCATCCTCATGTACTCTATGTTTTGGCGGCTCCATCCATAGTATAAATCGCGAAGAATCAAGGCTTTTCTTACTTTATTAATCCGTAATGAATTCATAATTAAATCAATATGTTTCTTGTCATCAACTACCACTTGGGATTCATCTGCTTTTCTAACAGAAACCGCATAATATTTTAAAAAGTCTTCAATTTTTGTCTTTAATTCTTCATATACAGACAGATTAGTAATAATTTTCCAGCATAATTCTCTATATTCTTTTACACCTTCTGTGTCATCAATTTTCAAATGATAAAACCTAAAAGTATTTCCTCTTCCCATTTCTGCAGGCTAAACTCAAACTTCAAATATTCTTTCATGGTCTCTAAAATGAAACTTAGAACAAATATGTTATTATCGGCATATTTTAGCAGTACATTGCATATTGCTTTTTCATTATAAAACTGATACCTATATGAATTTTGATCTATGCCATAAGCATTCTTAAGGAAGTTAAACCCTGCAATTGCAGTTTTAACAGATTTTGATACATACTCTATTAATAATTCAACCGCCGTCTCTATATGCGATGAATAACTATATCCTGACAATAAGCCAACAATATTATCATCAGACAAAGTTTCACTTTTTTTAAAATCTATTACCTCATCTGTATAATCGCACTTTTGAATTTTCTGTATTTTTTCAGCAGCAATAAGAAAAGCTTGCTCTGGTCGAAACGTATGAAAGGTAAGAACAAAATCGTCAAAGCATTGTTCCTTTTCTTTTTCGTATCGATTCCATACTTTCTTTACTTCATCTGCAATATATTCACATAATGATTCTTCTGAAAAAATATTAAATAAAGTTTTTATTGATCTATAACACCTTGCTTAAAATACTTATAACCCACATATAAAACTTCAGAAAAAGGAAGCAATTTTTCCTTAAAAAAGACAAAATACAACATATAATTTGAAAGACACTGATCAGAAATAGCAGCAACTTGATCTTTATGTATTTCCACAACTTCCATCTGTGAAAGCCGATAAATACAATCTTTAAATCTTTGTTCTGATATAATACTTAATTCCAGTAAATTTTCCAAATATTCCATTCTATCTAAAAACACTGCATTCACTAATGCTAATATTCCAGCGGTAAGACATAATTCTCTATCTTTGCCCAACTTCAATCCTACGACGTTTGAATAGTATTGTTCATACACTTGCGACGCATCATTTACAGCAGAAAGTGACTGAGTATCCTTTGCTATTTTTCCTGTCATGTATGCTATTCTCGGATTTCCTTCAGCTATTTTGATAATTTGATCAACATACAAATCATTGGTAATTCCCATATTTATATTCAGGAATTCTTTTATATCATTATCAGAGAATTGCAGCAACGAAAACATTTTAGGAACAGTATACTTATTTGCAATTAAGAAAACAGGCTCTTTCGCATAATCTCTAACTGTAAGTACTACCTTAACTGAATATTCATCTTTATCTCTAGTTATATATTGAATAATTTGTGCCAAACCAGACAATTCATTTGCATCATCTACAAAAAGTAAATAAGAGCCTGGTTGATCAATCTTAGCAATTAAATCCTCATATATCGGTTGATTATTGTTTTTTACACATAGAAGTCGATATTCATCCTCACTAGAAAATCTTCTAATCGCTTCCAATGCAATTCTAGTTTTTCCTGTACCCGCAGATCCATGAACTATAACAACACTGTTTTCTCTTATTGCTTCAATAAGATTCGAAAGCTCTTCTTTTCTTCCATGAAAGATTGTGTCTAGCGGAGCTGCCATTTCATTTGAATCATATAGGGAAACAAACTCATTAATATACATTATTTGATTAGTATCTGCAGAAATGCCAAAAAAATCTTTTGCTATCATCGGATAATATCTATATATTTGCTGCGCAATTTCATCTACACCAAATATAGTCAGCTTTATATTCTTTTCTTCACATAATTTATGTAGTTTATGATCGTCACCTGCTAATAAATTTGATGACGTATGACAACAAATTATCTCATCGATTTCCTCTATTGGTAACTTGGTTTTTTCAGGATCAAGACATTTTTCAATATCCTCTTTCAATTTTTTTAAAAATATCACTTTTGTTGAGCAGTATATGCTACACAAATATATTTTCCATTTTCTTTTCTAAAATATGTATCAGGATTTCCTATTGTAGTTTTTAAAGTTCCACTTTTCATACCTAATCCTGTTATTTTTCCATAGTGTTTTTGACTAAGAAAAGTATCACAAAATTTTTGAAACTCTCCAGGTCCTAATTGTATAATTGCATTTTCAAATTTTCAGTAATCTTTTGACAAATATTTTCTCTCCTTCTATTTCTTCAGGCAACTACACTTCTGTTTTCTCTTCTCAATACAGTTCTGTTTCACATCAACTTCGATATTTTTTCCATAATTTCTATCTAGAATCATAAAATCATGTTATCTCATTTATATAATTACTTTCATCATTTCTAATTTTCAAGTCAAAAATAGTTTCTTCTATCACACGCACACATTCATCTGTATTCTTTTTTATATCTTTCCCCCAAAAGCGAATCACTGTCCATCCCATAAACAACAATTTCTTATTAATCTCATCATCCCTCTCACGGTTTCTAGAAATTTTCGCTACCCAGTATTTACTGTTATTCCCTTTTTCAAGCCTTGGTTTCAAAACTTCCCAGTCTTTTCCGTGAAAAATTCTCCATCGCAAAAAATAGCAATTTTATACTTTGTCAGAACAATATCTGGCTTCCCTGGTAGATCCTTATAGTTCTTTCTATACCTGTACCCTTTATCCCACAATGCTTTCCGCAGTATTGTTTCTATCTTCGTATTATCTGACCGAATATGCTGCATATTTTTCTTTCTCTGATCCGGCGTTAAATTATCCATCACTATCACCTCTATAAATCACTACATTCAATATAACACATTTTCTTCCTGCTATCCATTTATCATCTTTTTCAATGTCACCAAAAATATGTTCGTTTTTTGCTGCTTTTAGTACGGTTTTTTATTGACACTAAGCAGCGTCAATGCTATACTTTTTCAAGAGAGGTGAACACATGCCTGAATTAGGACAATTTTTAAAAGAAAAAAGGGAATTCTCCGGTTTATCCCTAAAAAAACTTAGTTCCGTAACTGGAATTAGCGATTCTGAATTATTAAAAATAGAAAATGGTACTCGAAAAAAACCTGGTTGGGAACATCTTTGTAAAATTGCAAAAGCATTAAATTTTCACCCATTTGAGATTTTGCTTAATGCTGGATATATATCTGAAAATGATATACATCCACCATTGTTAATCAGCGGATTAGAAACTTTGAATGAACAACAGCTCAATACAGTTCAATTATTCGTTGATTTTATCAAAACTCAGGAAAAAACTGTCTGAACGATTAAGGAGGCTACTTATGCAATACAGATTAGGAGAATTATTTTGTGGTCCAGGCGGAATTGCATGGGGAGCCACTCATGCTGATATAGGCAATTCCGATTATTCTATCGTACATCAATGGGCAAATGACTATGATGCAAGCACATGCGAAACATATCGGCGCAATATCTGTCCCGATGCACCACAAACAGTTTATCATGAAGATATCCGCAAATTCGATATGAGCAAGCTGGCTCCTATCGATGCCCTAGCTTTTGGCTTTCCCTGCAATGATTACAGTGTTGTAGGAGAACAAAAAGGAATGGACGGCGTATATGGACCGTTATATTCTTACGGAGTAAAAGCCTTAAAAGATTTAAACCGCAATGGTTTCTTGCAGAAAACGTCGGTGGTCTGCGTAACGCAAATGACGGCAAAGCTTTCACAAAAATATTAACAGAACTCCGCGATGCTGGATATACAATTACTCCGCATCTCTATAAATTTGAAGAATACGGTATTCCTCAGGCACGCCATAGAATTATTATTGTAGGTATCCGCAATAACATTAACGTAACCTATCGCGTTCCTTCTCCTGAACCATACCGTGAGATAGATAATACCTGCAGAAATGCCATTGAAAACCCGCCAATTCCAGCAGATGCACCAAATAATGAACCACACGGCAGTCCCCGACTGTAATTGAACGTCTCAGACATATCCGTCCTGGTGAGAACGCATTTACAGCAAATCTTCCACCGGAATTACAGCTTAACATCAAAGGTGCTCGGATCAGCCAAATTTATAAAAGACTGGATCCACAAAGACCATCCTACACAGTAACTGGCAGTGGCGGCGGTGGAACTCACATTTACCACTGGGAAGAACCAAGAGCATTAACCAACCGCGAACGTGCAAGACTCCAGACATTCCCAGATACTTATGAATTTCAGGGAACCAAGGAAAGTGTACGTAAACAGATCGGAATGGCAGTTCCTTGTCGTGGAGCTCAAATAATCTTTGAAGCGATTCTTAAAAGTTTCGCAGGCATTGATTATCCATCTGTTGAAGCTAATATCAATGAATAACAAAAAGTCGGAAGTTTAGTAGCTTCCGGCTTTTTATTATTCACTTTTTCTTCAACAGAAAAGTCCATATAATACTGTTCTTCATCTATCTTGTAAAAAGTCACATCTGTTCTTCCATATGCAAGAAGATCATCTTTTCTGACATATGCACCATTGACAGTCCCAGGCGATTTCTAAAATATTCTCCCAGCAGTGCATTACTGTCAGGAGTAGTAATTGCTTTATCATTCTGCTGTTCCACTCTCAACTGTAATGTATGATGATCATCAGTAACTACTAAAAAGTGCTGTTTATCTAAAGGGAAAAATCCAGATTTTGCGATATGAGACGGTAATGGAATATAAGCCTCATTTCTGTTTCTTTTATTACGCTGTCCCCAGTTTAATCCAGATCTAGTTCCAGTCTCTCCCCCTCGTGCCAAAAGCGACAAATGCACACAATTCTCAGTGTCAGCTGCCATTTGTTCCCTTACATTGTCCTCTGACGAACAAAAAACAACATATTCATCCACTTCTGCATGTGTACAATACATGGTTCTTTTCTCTGCATCCATATATATTGTATACGCTAGAGCAGCATTTGTCTCATTCACATTTTCTTTATTATCATGCAAAAAATACTGCTGTGTAAAAGACCCAGAAAGCGTATAAGCCCTTACCGGCTTGTCCCTATTCAGCCAAATATAATAGTTATCACTTTCTAGTGCCGGCGGATGTATTAAATAACCACAGGAAAAATTTCCCCACTTATCCGAATATCTAGTTCCATGCAGTTCTTTAAAACTTTCATGCAATTCTTTATCCATTCCCTTATTCAGAGTACTGCAGATAATCAATTCAACTGCCACATCAGAAATCCCAAGTTCCTCATAGCTTTTAAGCAGCCATGACGCCATGCTCGGCGTTGCTTCTGCTGTCAAAACACATAACCTGTCTGCCCCTTCTTTTATTGGATCAAATAGAATTTTCCCTACAATTCCATCCGGATATTTTAAATCGCCGCTCATCAAACATCCTCCTCAATAACATCATAATACATTGTATTACTCGGCAATTTTATATTCGGAACCCAAAGTTTCTTTCCTCCCCATCCTTTTGTTCCAGTTACCTGATACATTGTCAGAACCACTTTATCTGTAAAAGTTCCACCCAGTTGCCAATCATTCGGTGACAGCAAAGCACCTGTACCCTGAGCAATGTTTCTTTCCCTGCGCACTATCAGGATTCCCTGTCCTGTCGGACGCTCTGACAAAATGGTATCAAGAACTGAACAAAATGCCTGAATTTTAAAATCAGCACTCGGAATAATATGTGCCAATATTTCTTTCATCAGACGCAAACTTACCTGATAATACGGCTCCGCTTCGGAAAATGTCTCCAGAAGTTTTGATATATCTTCAATAGAGTCGTTATCAGGATTAAACGGATAGTAATTTGTTCCTCCTGAAATAATTTCCACATGATCATTATCCAATACGTTTTTACGTGTTGGATTAAGCCCCTCTGGATAATATATCTTCACATCCTCAATACCTTTTTCAACCTGTGCAATTATAGAATTATTGGTAGCATTTATATCTGCAAATAATTTATACAGATTTTCATCAATGTAAACCTTCATCATGCCCGGATCTCGATCATATCCAAACATCCTGCTATGCTGCCACATTGTATCTGCCTGCGGCTTTTTGCTGGTTCTCGTATAATAAATAGTCTGCAATCCTGGAAATGTCACACCACGCCCCAGTGTGTTTCCACCAACCACAAAATTACAGCCTGCTTCATAATCAGAACTCTCCACATCATTTTTTCCATTCATAACGAGAACTTTGAACTGATTTCCATGTAATATTTCTTTAACCTTCTCATATAGATCTTCTAAAGAAAATCTTTGAGATCTTGCCGGATTCATATCCACATATTGTCTGCTCAATTCATTCTTTAATTCTACATCAAGATTTTCAGTACACCATTTCAGTTCTTTTTGTATATCCCTTCAATCTTCTCATGTACAGCCACTCTCACGCTTGGATGAAATAGGCAGTTAGAAACTTTACCTCCTGCCAAAAATATCTGGGCAGACACCAGAAGATGCCTGACAATAACTTCTCTCATAGGCATTTTCAGTTTTTCCAAAAATGATACACAATCAGGCTTTCCACTTGAAGGGAAGAAAAAATCTCCTCCAAGATAAGCATCCCCTGGCTGAAAATAATATATAAAATATGGATGCCATCCAGACACAAGTGTCTGCAAAAAAATCGCCTGCGGCGTTCCTGTCACTTGCAGATATAAACTACTTGATGCTCCATTTTTTATACTGTCCAGATATTTATTAATTGAAGACTGGCGATTTCTGTTAACTAATGTATTTAACGAAGCTGCATCTGCCTCATCATCAATAATAAAAAGCGGATTTCCCTTCATAAAACCGGTTGAATTAAGAATATTTGCCCACAATTTCAGCATACGCACATTCTTTTTCAAGACAATAATGACCGGATCCATCAGATTATTCTCAGCAAAAAGCGCCGCATCATTTTCTCCACAGATACAGAAGCCCTCAAGGTCTGCCCTAACGCGGTCCAACGTCTGTTGCTGAAGAACAACATTATCCGTAGTCAGCAAAACAAACACAGGAAATCCTAAATCTGCCGCTTTACATATAATCCCAAACATCTGGCCCGTTTTTCCAGACTGAACATTTCCCAATAACAGACCAATTTCATGGCTGGAAAAAGAAAATGTTTTTATATGTTTATTTCCAACGTCATTTGCTGTTTTTTCAATAGATTCCGCAAGTTTTGTATTTCCTCTGTCAGTTATCTTCTTAAGATACGTTTTCAAATACTGCATGTTCTTTTCTCCTATTCCTCTTCAGATCCAGCTGTAAATGACAACATCCAAACATCCAGTGGATTGCCATCTTCATCTAGTGCCGTCTGACCCGTCTTTTTAAATTCCAGTCTATCACATCCATACTCCTGAAGCATTTCTTCTGTAATCATTCCCAGACGATCCGTATCTGCTGCCGTATTATTTACTGGTTTTACAATTCCAGCTGCTGCCAGTCTTCCTTTCAGCCATCTTCCCATTATCAGTTCATCACCTACTGCACTGAACTGCTTATTATTATCACTTGTCGTATGTGCCTTAAACCAGTATCCATCATCCGTCACCACAAAAAATGGTTTATTCTTCTCTGGATATCCTTCCATACGGTACACATCTGATCCAACTGTCAGCTGAGTTTCATACCAGTCTCTTGCTTTTCTTTTACTGCGCGGTGCCGCATAGCAAACATTAATATTTGACTTTGTATAATGTTTTCCATCATCCAAATAGCGCTCATCCTTCTTAGGGACTTTCAATTTCAAGGAAAATGAAACATACGCTTTACATCTTTCATAAAACTCAACATTTGACTGTGGTACAGATGTAACCAATTCTATTCCATTTAATGCAGTATTAAGTTCACGCACCAGCGGCATATTCTCTACCAGCGCAATATTCTCTGAACAGTTTGGCATTTTCAATTTTTCAATATGTTTCGCAATCTCAGCCACTTCCTGTTCATCTGTTGTAATGGCAGACATTTCATATTGTCTTCTATTGCTTGCTTCCAACTTGATAACTCCAAGATTTGCAGAACCGATAATTGCTGAAAATGGTTTTCCATCTTTATAAAAACAAAACAATTTTCCATGATACTTAAATGCTTTTACAATTCGTATTTCCCCAATACCTGCCTCCTGCCACTTTTCATTGATTTTTTATTGCTGTATGATATGCCCCTTCCGGCATACCCTCAATAAAATACATTCCGATATTTAAACACACTTTAGAAATATGACATTCATCCACAAGCCAGTCCAATTCAGCAAGTGATGCATTAGAAGTATATCCAACTGCGATTTCAACTCTGTCAGCCATTTTCATCTGCTCAGTAAAGCAGTCCATTATTGTTTCCTGATCCTCTTCTGTTCTTAATGGCAGAATATTTGAATATAGTAATTTCATCCTGCACCCCCTATAAACGCTTAGTTTTTATTCAATTTTACTGCAAAACAGCTGATAATGCTAGAAAATAAATTTCATTTTCAAATTATAATAGTGCATTCTAACAAAACTCCCCCTCGAAGCAGAAAAAAAAACCATCATTTCTGATAACATCTTTCCAAAATATATTAATTTACAATCTTTCTCCCATCCATCTGCCGCTTATCATATGTCTTAATACTCCGCACAACCTGCCGCAGTGTATACTGCGCTCATGCTGATGATACAGAAGGACACCTTATTACAAACGTTTTCAACAAACATTCCCACGAATTCTCCATCAACTTTTCTTGATTTGTGAAATTGTTAATGTTATCATAAATGAAAACAAGGATAACAGGAGAGATTCTAGTGTGAAAAATAAGCTCGATAGCTTATTTCGCACGGCTATTTGTTTCTGAGCAAAAACAAATAGCTTCTATGACAAGGCATAAAAAAGCATGCCTACGAGAATTTGAGATTCTCGTCGCCTCTTCGCAACAAGTTGCTCAGAAATGAGGATTACTATGGAAAATAAAGCATTAGAGATGCATAAACAGTGGAACGGTAAATTAGAGACCGTTGCCAAATCTAAAGTAAAGAGCCGCGAAGATCTCGCGATTGCGTACACACCGGGCGTTGCAGAGCCTTGCAAGGTCATTGCCAAAGATCCTGAGGCAGCTTATACATATACCATGAAAGCCAACACCGTTGCCGTTGTTTCCGACGGAAGTGCCGTGTTAGGCCTCGGCAATATCGGTGCATACGCAGCTATGCCGGTTATGGAGGGCAAATGCGTATTATTCAAGGAATTCGGCAATGTCAACGCTGTTCCGATCTGTCTTGACACACAGGATACCGAAGAGATCATCGCTACCGTTAAGAACATTGCACCGGCATTCGGCGGTATCAACTTGGAGGATATCTCCGCACCACGCTGCTTTGAGATTGAGGAACGTTTAAAAGAAATGCTCGACATTCCGGTATTTCATGACGACCAGCACGGTACTGCCATCGTAGTACTTGCAGGTATCATCAATGCATTAAAGGTGACCGGCAAGAAAAAAGAGGACTGCCGCGTCGTTGTAAACGGTGCTGGATCTGCTGGCGTTGCCATCACAAAATTACTTTTAACATACGGTTTTAAAAATGTGATCATGTGTGACCGTGAGGGCATCATCGGAAAAGATTATCCAAACTTAAACTGGATGCAGCAGAAAATGACCGAAGTAACAAACCTTGCAAATGAGCATGGAACACTTGCCGATGCATTAAAAGGTGCTGATATTTTTGTTGGTGTTTCCGCACCAAACATTGTAACACCGGAGATGGTATCTTCCATGAATCACGATTCCATCCTGTTTGCAATGGCAAACCCGGTACCGGAGATCATGCCGGACGTTGCAAAAGCAGCCGGTGCACGCGTGGTCGGAACCGGAAGAAGTGACTTCCCGAATCAGGTCAACAACGTTGTCGCATTCCCTGGTATCTTCAAAGGCGCCTTAGAGGGACGTGCCACACAGATCACGGAAGAAATGAAACTTGCCGCCGCAGAAGCGATCGCAGGTCTTGTTTCCGAGGATCAGTTATGTGACGAATTTATCATGCCGGAGGCTTTTGACCCGCGTGTCGCAGAAGTTGTAAGCGAAGCTGTCAAATCCCATATCAAATGATGATCTGGGCGACAAACGGTATCATTCTTTAGATTATGAATTAAAACAGACTTTCGGGGAAAAGGTCTACCGCCTCTCCTTAAACGGCGGTATGACCTGTCCAAACCGCGACGGTACCTTAGACGACCGCGGCTGCATCTTCTGCAGCGCTGGCGGTTCCGGGGATTTGCCGCCGCGCCTGACTTGTCTGTTCATGCGCAGATTCTTTCCGCCAAAAAACGGATTCAGGCAAAAACAGGCTGTAAAAAGTTCATCGCTTATTTTCAGGCATATACCAATACCTATGCACCGGTAGAATATTTAAGACGGATCTTTACGGAAGCCATTGAAGAACCGGATGTGGCAGCATTGTCCATCGCGACCCGCTGTGACTGTCTTCCACCGGATGTCTTAGATCTCCTCGACGAGTTAAACCGCAGAAAACCGGTCTGGATTGAACTTGGACTTCAGACCATCCACGACAAAACACTTCACGCGATCCGAAGCGGTTTTACCCTCTCCCAGTTTGAGCAGGCAGTATCTGATCTGCATAAAAGAAACATTCCGGTCATTACTCATCTGATCCTTGGACTTCCGGGTGAGACAAAAGAAGATATGCTCTCCTCCGTCCGTTATGTTGGCAGCCTTCCGGTCACCGGAATAAAACTCCAGCTCCTTCATATATTGAAAGGAACCGATCTTGGGACTGCCTATATGGCAGATCCGTTTCCACTTTTTACACTGGAGGAATACTGTGACCTGATTGCAGACTGCATCGCACTGCTGCCGCCGGAGATCGTCATCCACCGGCTCACAGGGGACGGGCCGAGGAATCTTTTACTTGCACCCTTATGGAGCACCGACAAAAAAAGAGTTTTAAATACGATCCAGAAATGCCTGCGTGAGCGTGACCTCTGGCAGGGAAAGAATATCTGATTATAAAAGAAAGAGGGCATCTATATTATGGCAGAACCAATCACAATCTATAAACTGACAATTTTAAACATGCTCGATAAAGTGGATTTTCCATTGACCAACACACAGATATCTAATTTCTTTTTAGAGCAGGATTACACGGATTATTTCCGCGTCCAGCAGGTATTAAGCGATCTTGAGGACGCAAGTCTCATCCACGCAGAATCCACACACAGCAATACACAGTATACCATTACTGCTGCCGGTAAGGAGACGCTTGGTTTTTTCAAAGATAAGATCACGCCTGCAATCGAACGCGACACCACTGCATTCTTAGAAAAAAATAAATTAGAACTGCGCAGCGTTAACTCCATCCTTGCTGATTATTACAAAACACCAAATCAGGATTATGCAGCGCGCTGTCAGTTCCGTGTACATGAAACCAACCTGATCGACCTGACACTTACCGTAAAAACCCGGGAACAGGCGCAGGCGATCTGTGATAACTGGAAAAAACAAAATGAAGACGTCTATGCATATCTCATGGATCTTCTGCTGAAATAAATGGAGGCTTTATGGCAAAACAATATTTCAAACCCGGCAACATGCTCTACCCGCTGCCTGCCGTCATGGTAAGCTGCCAGTATCCTGCCGGAAAAGAGGATGCGCTCTGCACCAATCCAGCCCTTGCCGGGAAACCGAATATCATCACCGTAGCGTGGGCAGGTACCGTGTGTACCAATCCACCGATGTTATCGATCTCTGTCCGCCCGGAACGCTACTCTTACCACATGATCGAAGAATCCGGCGAATTTGTTGTAAATCTGACAACAGAGCAGTTAGTCCGTGCGACCGATTTCTGCGGTGTCCGCTCCGGAAAAGATATTGACAAATTCAAAGAAATGCATCTGACACCGCTCCCCTCGAAGGAGATTTCTGCACCGGGTATTGCGGAAAGCCCGGTCAACATTGAATGTAAAGTGCGGGAGATCAAACCGCTCGGCAGTCACACCATGTTTCTTGCTGATGTGGTGAATGTTACCGTAGACGATAAATTTTTTGATAAAAAAAAAATACCTTTCATCTCAATGACACCGGACTTGTCACTTACTCCCACGGTGCCTATTTCCTGCTTGGCAAAAAGCTTGGCACCTTCGGATACAGTGTTGCAAAAAAGAAAGCAAAGAAACGGAAATAACCGCCGTTTCTTTGCTTTTTTCTTACATATATTTGCTGTTTAACAAATCATTTTTCGCAAGTTCAATCGCTTTTTCCACTGTGCCTGTTCAAACGGATTCATCAGATGTGCATAGCGCAGTGTCTCTAAATAGCTCATGCTTCCACCGCATTTACAGAGATTTAAGTAATCTTTCCATGCATCCTCATGATTTTTTCTGTCCTTAGTCTTAAACTCCATCGCTCCCATCGTCGTCAGTGTATAGTTGATGTAATAGAACGGGTAGAGATAAATATGCAGCTTGTGATACCAGTAGCCGCCGCGGTCAAAGAAATCATCTGCCTCATATTTTCTCCACGGCATGTAGGTTTCCTCTAATTTCTTCCATGCAAGTGTGCGCTCCTTCGGTGTCATATCCGGATTGCTGTAACAGATATGCTGGAATTCATCGACTGCAACACCAAACGGTACGAACGTCAGTGCATCCTGCAAATGTGCAAAACGGTATTTATCTGCCTGCTCTCCAAAGAATTTTTCTGCATACGGATAAGCAAACTGTTCCATCGCCATGGAATGGATCTCTGCAATATCCGTGGATTCGCTGTAATATGCTGCGATCGGCTGGCTGCGCATTGCCATATATCCTGCAAACGCATGACCTAACTCGTGTGACAGTACCTGCATATCAAAGATCGTCTGATTGAAACAGGAAAATACAAACGGTGCTTTGTAGCAGTCAAGGGATGTCATATATCCGGTGGATGCCTTGCCCGGTTTGTTTTTTAAGTCCATCAGCTCATGGTCGATCATAAAGTCAATGAATTCTCCTGTCTCAGGGCTTAATTCATGATACATTTTTCTCGCCTGATCCACCATGAAATCATCATCCCCTGCCGGAACTGCATTGCCATCCGGGAATACACGTTTTTCATCATAAAACATCAATGTATCCACGCCGAGACGTTTTCTCTGTGCTCATATAATTTTTCACACAGAGGTACTAACACGGTACGCACCTGCTCACGGAAAGCAGCTACTTCCTCCATGCCGTAATCGGTACGTCCCTGCTGCATATATCCAACCGGGATAAAGTTCTCATAACCAAGATTTTTTCCCATCTGTGTACGGATTTTGATCAGTTCATCCCAAATTTCCTCGAGCGTTTTTCATTGCCATGATAAAAATCAGAGTAAGCCTTTACAGCAGCCTTTCGTACTTCACGATCCTCATGTTCAAAATACTTCTGTACCCCGTACAGGTTTAACGTTTTTCCATCAAACGGGATTGCTGCGGTTGCCATCATTTTTTCATATTCCCTGCACAGTCTTGACTCCTGCTGCATCAGTGGGATATTTTCCTCACAGAATGTCTTTTTCTGCAGATCCATCTGTGCAAAATACTGTTTTCCATATTCGTTTTCGATATCGCCGCGGAACTTTGATTCCATCAGGCATCATTCATAGCCAGAAGCTTCGGCATAACGGTCGGCACCATATCGTTGATATATGCATCTTCTTTTTCATAGAACTCATCTGTAGTGTCTAATGTATGGCGGATGGATGCGATCGTACAGTCCGTCGAAAAATTTTCGACATCTCTTCCATCTGCTCCATATATCCTTTTAATTCTCCATAGGATGCTGCATTTTTGATCTTTTCCGTGATCTCCTCTGCAAATGCACCTGTTTTTTCAAAATCTGGTCTTTTATATTCCAGTGTGCTGAATTTAAAATCTTCCATGTTTCATTTTGTCCTTTCTTCCTGCATTTCTATATGTTATTGGTCTTTGACCATAACAGTCTTTTATTCTGCGCTCTCATTTTTATCTTTCGCAATGTTTTCTGTCATCTGCTCTTTCATTTCACTGTCAGTTTTCTTCTCATTCTTATGACGGATTTTTTCCCACCATCCAATGATTTTTTCTGCCGGCTGTTCCTGTTCTGATTTCTGTCGTGCTGCTTCCCGCTCCGCTTTGCGCGCTTCCCGTTTCTTACGCCTTTCTTCTTCCTTTTCTTTGCGCACTTTTTCTCTCTGTGCCTTCTTCGCGTTTTTCCGCTGTAATTTTTCAAGTGCTTTTTCTTTCAGACGTACTTCCTTTAACGCTGCCTTTTCCATCTCTTTTATGTAACTGTTTGCTTTTTTGCGGTTGCGCTTATCCACACGGTATGGGTCGTAAGCAAAATAAGATACCGCACCGAGCATCAGAACAACCACGCCAGCGATCACAAAGATCGGAACTAACATATCATATTCCTTAAATTTCAGTTCGTAACATACAAACACCGTCAGCATCACAGGGTAAAGTAACAGATATAAAACCTTGATCAGCACCTCAAAAAACGCTGCCTGTTTCCTGCCATTTGAAAGAAGTGTGCCCTCGATTGCCGTATAAAATGCCATAAAAATACAAAGTTCCGAACCAAATCCATGCAGAACACCGCACACTGCCACTAAGATCAGCGACAAAAAAAACAGCGCAAACGCAGCCCCCTGATACCATGCATTGCGCCGCTCCTCCATGCCCTGAAGTTTATCCTCACTAATACCATGCATCCGGTAAACTTCCGTTCTGATATGGCGCTCAAACTCCTCATTTAGCTTCTGTTCTTCTTTTGTATTCTTCAGATTTGCTTCCACGGAGTCGATCATCTGATTGATATATTCCTGCTGCTGTCTGATCCGCTTGCTGCGAAGCTGCTCTAATTCATTCTGCCGCTTTGCTTCCTCTTCAAGCTTTAAAACTTTCCCGATCCGTGGATTTTTGACTTCCATCTGCGTATAATCCGGTTCCGTTTCCATCTTCACATCTTCGCTCTCTATGATAACCGGATCTTCTACCTGTTCCTGTTCCATAACATTCTCTACATTTACCTTTTCCTTTTCTGTGGCACTCTGTTCTTTTGCTTTTTTCTTTTCCACGGCACTCTGTTCTTTTTCAGTTTCAGTTTTCACGGAACTTTGTTCCTGAAATTCCTCTTCTGCCATACTGCTCTTCTCCTCTGTTTTATTTGATTTCCCAGTATAATTTATTTCAATATTATACAAAAATAAAACCAAAGAAGCAATATACACACTTTCCCTATTGTCTAATAGGATCTGTCTTTCAGGATTGATTTCAGATCCATCGTGTAATCAAAATATCCTTCCTCCACATACTGGACTTTATCGACCTCTTCCCCGTTTTCCATATGCCGGATCGTCTGTTCGACCAAAGGGGCTGTCAGCGGATTGCACTCAAAATCAGCCATGATCTTCTCATCCTGCATCACCGTAAGCGCATCTTTTACTGCATCAAATGAGATCACGATCACATCACCATCTGTTCCCATTTTCTTTCCTGCCGCCTCAAGCGCATCGATCACGCCAAACGTCATATTGTCGTTTTCACTGATCACAACATCGATATCATCGTACTTCTCTAAAAAATCTTCCATGACTTCCTGACCTTTTGCCTGTGTAAAATCGCCCGACTGTTTTTCAAGCATCACCCAGTCTGAGTGTTTTTTTAATATTTTTTCAAAACCGTCCGACCGCCCGATCTGTGCGGAGGAACCTGGCGTCCCCTGCAGTGTGACTAAATGGATCGTCTCATCTTCTCTTCCCTGTTCTTTTAAATAATTTTCAAGCCACTCCCCCGCCTTTATTCCCTCTTCACAAAAATTACTTCCTACCCAGCAGCTGTAAAGCTTTCATCGCCGACTTCCACGGTACGGTCAGAGAGAATGACAGGGATTCCTGCCTCCTTTGCCTCCTCAAGCACCGCTTCCCATCCCGTTTCCACAACCGGATCTAAAATAATATAGTCCACATCCTGTAGGATAAAGTTGCGGATCGCCTTGACCTGATTTTCCTGTTTCTGCTGTCCATCCTCAAAAATCAGATAATAACCGTTTTCTTCCGTAAAAATATTTTTAAATGACTGCGTATTCGTTGTTCTCCAGTCTGACTCTGAACCGACCTGTGCATAGCCTACCACAATACACCCATCATGACCTGCCATCTCCTCCGTGTCCAGTCCATTCGTGCGCTGCCCTCTTTTTTCTCCACATCCTGCCAGCAAAAATATTGCCCCAAGTACCGTGATTCCTGCTGATACCCACCTTTTGTTTAACATATCTCCTCCGAACCCATAACCTCTGCTTTTCATTATATACCAAAAAGCCGCCGCACATAAATAGAGAATTTTCTCTGTGCGACAGCTTTTTCTTATTCACTTTATTATTTACTGCTCTCTTTCATCTTTGCAAAAATACTCTGTAACACAATAAAGAAACAAAGTAATGCTGCAACTGCGATGCTCGACCAGGAACTTAAGAGCTTACCATTGGTCTTTACCAGAGTTGAGATTGTACCGTTGATCAGTACACCGAAGAAGGAACCGATCACATTTCCAACTCCTCCGGTCAGGAGCGTTCCACCGATAACGGATGATGCAATGGCATCCATCTCTAATCCAAGTGCCTGCTGCACGTTGCCGGACATGGTATTCAAGCAATAGCAGATACCGCCGATCGAACAGAGGAAAGAAGATAACACATAAGCTTTTAATTTTGTCTTTTTCACATCAAGTCCCATCATGGTCGCTGACTGCTCACTGCCGCCAACTGCATAAAGACTTCTTCCAAATTTGGTGTAGCGGAGCATCAGAAATACCACGACTAACACTACCAGTGCCACAACCACGGAAATACGGATAAACGGTACCTGTACCACGCCTTTACCATGACATAAGATCCAAACGGAAGTTTGATCTTGGCATTTGCAAGTTTTACAAAAAATTCATTGCTGCTGATCGATACCTGATCCGTACAGATCACAGCCGTCATACCTCTTGCGAAGAACATTCCCGCCATCGTCACAATAAATGGCTGGATATTTAAATATCCGACACAGAAACCCTGTACAATTCCAAATACAACGCCGATCAAAAGGACCAGAATACAAAGAACCACTGCGTTCATGTTCCATCTCTCCATTCCGACCGCAAGAAACATACAGTCCATAGCTACAAGAGAACCAACCGAGATGTCGATTCCGCCTGTCAGCATAACACATGTCATTCCACAGGTAATGCATAAGAGTCCCGCATTATTGATCAGTACATTTAAAAATGTCTGCAGGTGTGTAAATCCCTTATTTGCATAAATCGCACATCCGACTGCATACATGACGAAGAATAAAACGATTGTGATGATCAAAAGTACCGTGTTTCCATTCATTTTCTTTTTCTTCATTATGCGACACCTCCTTTTGCCAGCTGTCTTTTTGCAGACATCTTTTTCATATAATCCTTAAACGGAGGCGCCTGGATCGCAACGATGATGATAACAATGACCGCCTTGTATACCGGTGCCTGTTCGGTGGAAACACCCAGCGCATACAGTGTTGTCGTGATCGCCTGGATCGTATATGCACCGATAATAGAACCGGTAAGACGGAACTTTCCGCCGCCAAGACTGTTACCGCCAAGTGCAACTGCAAGAATTGCATCCAGCTCAAAGTTTAATCCGATATTGTTAGAATCTGCAGAACTGATACGGGAAGATGCCACAATTCCGGCAATTCCGGCGCAAAGTCCACAGACAATGTAGCATAGGAAAATAATTCTTTCTGATTTGATACCTGCAATACGGGAAGCCTTTTTGTTGATACCAACACTCTGTACATATAACCCCAGCGCCGTCTTTTTTAGTATCAGGGAAGTGATTATGATACATACGGCTGCCACAACAATCGGTGTCGGGATAAATCCAAGATATCCACCAAAAATTTTAAAGGAATCCTCTCTTACATACACAATCATATTGTTACATAATAACAGACCGATCGCTCTTGCTGCCGAGAATAAAATAAGCGTTGCGACCATCGGCTGTACATTCAGATACGATACTAAAAATCCGTTAAATGCACCGCAGACACATCCGATCAGGATACCGCCAAGCACTCCGATGATAAGCGGTCTCGCCAGTTCATTCGTGGAGGAAACTCCATAGCCTGCAAGCAGCATACAGCAGAACGACGCTGCCAGTGACATGACCGAACCAACGGAAATATCAGTACCTGCAGAACAGGATACAACCAGAGTCATTCCGATCGCAAGGATCGCGATCTCACTTCCGCGGTTTAAGATATCGATCATACGTCCATACAATACTCCGTTTCGAATGGAGATCGTAAAGAAATTAAATGCAAAATTTCCCGATGCAACATCGTAAATGATATTTACCGCCATTACCAATAACATACAAAAGATAGGCAGAAACAGCGGTTTGCTGATCAGTTTCTTTATATTATTCATTTGTGCCACCTCCTGCGATCGCCTGCATTACATGTTCCTGTGTCAGATTATCCGTGATCTCACCGACTTTTTCCCCATCTCTTAATACTACAAGTTTCGAACATGTTCGAAGCATCTCTTCGATCTCAGAAGAAATAAAGATCAGGCTCTTTCCCTCCTCCGCTAACTGGATCACAAGTTTCTGGATCTCTGTCTTTGTTCCGACATCGATACCACGCGTCGGTTCATCTAAAATTAAAAATTCCGGATCGGTCGCAAGCCAGCGTGCTAAGATCACCTTCTGCTGGTTACCACCGGAGAGCTGTTTAATCAGTGTCTCCCTGTTTGCGGTCTTGATCTGAAGAAGTTCTATGTATTTGTCCGCGATCTCGATCTGCTTACTCATCGGCAGCAGTTTGAATATTCCACGTTTTGCCTGCAGTGCAAGAATAATATTTTCCCTTACCGACAGGTCACCTATGATACCTTCTGCCTTTCTGTCATCCGGCAATAGTCCCATTCCAAGGTTCATGGCATCGATCGGAGCATTGATCTTTACTTCTTTTCCCGCCACTTTCAGTTCTCCGGTCTGATTTTTGTCCGCGCCGTAAATAACACGTGCTAACTCACTTCTACCGGAACCTAAAAGTCCGGTCAATCCGACTACCTCTCCCTTATGGATCTGTAAGTCAAACGGTTTGATTTTTCCTTTATGGCTCAATCCCTTTGCATCGATAAACAGCGGTTCCTTTGAAAAGTCTTTCGCCTGCTCTGTTTTTACGGCCGCAAGATCATCAAAATCTTTTCCCATCATTGCCGCAACCAGACGCACCCTCGGCAGTTCTTCGATTGGATATTCCCCGACTAATTTACCGTTTCTGAGTACTGTGATACGGTCACAGACCGCATAGACCTGCTCTAAAAAATGGGTTACAAACACGATTGCAACTCCCTTTTCTTTCAGCTGACGCATCAGGGTAAATAATTTTTCTACTTCATGGTCATCCAACGATGACGTCGGCTCATCTAAGATAAGTACTTTACATTCCATATCCACCGCTCTCGCGATTGCATCATCTGCTGCAGGGCAAGTGAATATTCTTCCAGATTCTGCGTTACATCAATTTTTATATCCAGACTGTCCATGATCTTTTCCGATTTTGCGACCATGGTCTTCCAGTCGATCGTTCCAAGTTTTGTTTTCGGTTCCCTTCCAATAAATAAATTCTCTGCAACACTAAGATTCGGGCAAAGATTTACCTCCTGATACACAGTGGAAATGCCCTTTTTCTGTGCATCCAGCGTCGAATGATTGACAACCGGACCATCGATGCCCTCCACATGTATTTCTCCTGCCTCAAATGCATTGATTCCTGTCAGACATTTGATCAGCGTAGATTTTCCGGCACCATTTTCCCCCATCAGTGCCATGATCTCACCTTTGCGTAATGTAAGATCCACATGATCCAATGCTTTTACTCCCGGAAATGTCATGGTTATTCCGCGCATGGTCAATACAACATTACTCTCCATCTTCCTTCACCCTTTCTTTAAAATGGGAGAGACCAGATGGTCTCCCCCGCATTTTATGCCATCAGGTTTGATTAGTACTGGGCATCTACGATTTCTTTTGTGACAACGGTCAGATCCTGATCTTCTCCATTTACATTGATCGTAGAAAGGACATCCTCATTTACGAACCAGTGTTCTGTCATGTATACTTCTTTCTCCGGAGTCTCACCAGCCTGAAGCTGTTTGATAACTTCCTCTACGAACGGAGCTGCAAGCGGGTTACACTCAAAGTCTGCATTGATGTCACCGGACATTACATACTCAAGTCCTGCGGTACATGCATCAAAGGAAACAAGGATCACATCACCATCTACACCGTAGGAGATACCAGCTGCCTTCATTGCATCCATTGCACCGAATGCTTCGTTATCGTTCTGGCATACAACAACATTAAATTTACCTTCATAACTCTTGATGTAGGACTCCATGACTTCCTGTCCGCCTGCCTGTGTGAAATCACCTGTCTGGGAATCTAAGATATTCCATCCATTTGCATCTGCAATCTCTTTAAATCCGTCGGTACGTCCGATCGTTGCGGAAGCTCCGGTAGATCCCTCGATCACAAGTACATTGACATCACTGATGCCCTTTGCATCTGTATATGCTTTTAACCACTCTCCTGCTGCAAGACCTTCTGTCTTGAAGTTAGAACCTACCCATGAAACATATTTATCTGAGTCATCGATCGTACGGTCAATGACAATAACCGGAATTCCTGCTTCCTCGCACTCTGTCAGTACAGTGTCCCATCCGGTTGATACGATCGGATCGATGATGATATAATCAACATCCTGCTCGATAAATCCTCTGACTGCCTCTAACTGTACTGCAGAATCATTATCACAGTCTACAAACTGAAGATCGTATCCATTGTCTGCGGAAAAAACACTTAAACAGGAATCTGTGGAAGCGGTACGCCAGTCAGATTCGTGTCCAACCTGTGCAAAACCAATTGTAACCGTATCACCGCTTGCTGCGGAGCTCTCTGTTCCGGCTGCCTCTGCGCTGTCTTCTGTCTGATCTGCAGCAGCTGCATCATCTGTTTTTGCTGCGGCATCATTGGATGCACCCGCATTACCTGTTGACGTGTTTGCGCTGTTTCCGCATCCTGCTAACATTGTTGCCCCTAATGCCATACACATTACCATACTCACCAATTTTCTTTTCATTTCAAAAACCTCCCATAGTTTTTTTTAGATTTGGTTTCGTTGCTAACCATGGTCTAATTATAACTGTGAGAGGTTTTTATGAATACCGAATTAAATTTGAATTAAGTATAATTTTTTACTAAATTGTGAACAGCTTTCATATATTTCGGTAAAAAAGTGTATTTTTTTTGGAAAAATGTGTATTTTTTATGAACTGCTTTCTGTTCTTACCGGAATTCTTACCCAGACTTCCGTTTCTTCCCCGTAGGTACTCTGCACTTTCAGTCCATATTCCGTGCCATAATGCAACTGGATGCGTTGATTGACATTAAACAGTCCAAAGCCGTCATTTTCTTTTTTCGTATTGCCATCCTCTTTTAACATCGCGCATACTTCTGCAAGTCTCTGTTTATCCATCCCGATCCCGTTATCTTTTACCTTAAAGATCAAGACATCCGCACAACGCTCCGCCGAGACCGTGATATGTCCCTTTCCACGCTTGTTTTTTATGCCATGGTAAAGTGCATTTTCCACTAACGGCTGAAGTGTCAGTTTGATGACCTCATAACCGTAATATTCCTCCGGGATCGCAATCTCATAATCTAAAATGTCCCGGTAGCGGAACTGCTGGATCTCTAAATAGCTGCGGATATGCTCTGTCTCTTCTTTCACGGAGACAAACTCCCTTCCCTTACTCAAAGAAGTCCTGAAAAATGTGGACAGGGAGGACACCATCATTACGACCTCGTCTGTCTTTTTTGACTCGGCAAGCCAGATGATATTATCGAGCGTGTTATATAAGAAATGAGGATTGATCTGCTCCTGCAGCACCCGAAGCTCTGCTGCCCTTAAATTCAACTCCTCCGTATGGATATCTTCCACAAGGTTGCCGATTTTTTCCACCATCTGGTTAAAACTCTTATTTAGCACCTCAATCTCTTCCGGTCCGGTTTTCACCGCCCGGATTCTGAAATCGCCACCCCCGGCAGCCACTGCGGCATCGCACAGCTCCCCGATTGGTTCTGTGATGCCCGTCACGATTTTTCTGCTGACTGCAAATGCACCCACTAAGATCACCAGTAAAATACCGCTCGTGATCGCAATCGCCTGCTCCACATCATTACGAATCCCACCCCGCAGATCCTCCATGTTCATGCTCTCGTAATAAATATAATACTGGATCTGTTCCTGGATCAGCTCCGTCAGCACCCTGATATTTAAGTCCAAACTCTCCATATTTGTCTCATAAGATCCACTGACTAACGCATCTTCCTCAATCTCCTGCACCCTTTTTTCAAGGGTGTCAAGACTCTTTAAAATTCGCGAGAGACGCTGTTTCGCATATGCGGAATCGGCATCCTCTGCCAATTCCCCAAACACCTCTCTCGCCTCTTTGATCATCTTTTGCGGCTTTTGTGTATCGACTAACTCCTCCGCACGTTCCGAATTAACCACGATAATGTACATCACATAGTCGATATCTTCCTTGAATCCGATGTTATATGCATTTGCCTTTGTGATCTTCTCCACAATATGGTCATATTTTGACGATACATTGTTGATCATAAAAAGCAAATATGTGATCATAACCGTTAGTGGGATCACACAGATAAGAAGCAGCAGATACAACCTGTTTTTTAATGAAAATTTTTTTCTTACGTTCATAATTTTTCCTGTTCCTGCTCTGGTCTGTCACTCCTGTTTCTGTATTCCCGCGGCGTACACCCCTGTGTCTTTTTAAACAGGTTACTGAAATAATGTGCATCCCGGAAACCGACTTCAAATGCAATCTCCGTGGTCTTAGTCCCGGTCGTCCGCAATAACTGTTTTGCCTTATCCATGCGCACCTTTGTCAGATACTCAACAAACGTCACTCCCGTCTCCTGTCCGAATACAGTGCTGAAATGGCTCGAACTTAAATTTACCTCCGAAGCGACCATATTTAAGGAGATATCCTCATGATTATAGTTATCTTCTATGTAGGCTTTTGCATGTTGGATCAGATTGTCATATCTGCGTTCCATGCCCTGCTCCCGCAGTTCGATCACTGCCCCGAACAGATTTTTGATGTACTCCCTCGCCTGTCCTGCAGTGCCAAGAAAAATTTCCATCTTCTGCGCATCTTTGTACTGTTCCAACAGATTTTCACTGGTATATCCGCTTTTTTCCAACACGGAGACCGCGCTCACATACAGATCCATCAGCACATACTGACGCAGCAGAACCGACTGTAAGCTACCGTTTGAGATTTTCCGGAAATAATCATCCACAAACCCGGATACTTCCTCTTTTCTTCCTGTATACAAAAACTGTTCCACCTGTCTGCGGTCGATCCCGGACACATTGAGTTCCCCAAGATCTAATGTCTCTTTTGTTTCCATCTCATTTTCTATCTTCTTTACCTGTTCCGTGATCTTATTTTTCTCTAAGGAATACCGCTTTGCAAAAAGAAGATTCGCTTCCTCGTAACATTTTTTGATCTCGCTGAACCGTGTGACCGGTATCCCGTATACCGCGGCATAATCGATCTTATTTTCCCCGCAGAGATATATTTCAAGTTCCTGTTCAATGGCATTTTTCAGCTGTTCAAGCGTCACACCATTTTCCTCTTTCAGTACCAGATGATATTCCCCACAGCTTAGTTTTGCGCAGATCACACTCGAACCGTATGCAAAAAACTGTTCCATATGATCTTCAAATGCTTCATCTTTTTCATAAAACGTCTCCGTCCCGTCCTCGAAAAAGAGCTGTAACATAAGAACATTGTAGCGCTCCGCTGCCAGTTCGATCTCCTGTTCTCTGGCCTCTTTTAACACCTCCGAAAAGGAGTGCTCACCGGATACGATATGTCGGAACAGTCTTCTTTTTGTAAGCGTTCTCTGTTCTTTTTCGTTTTTTGTCTCTTCCTGTCTGCCTCTCCTGCCGTAATTTTTTCTGCGATCCGACCTGATTGCTTCTAAAGCTGTGCACTGGTCACCGGTTTCAGCAGATAGTCTTCCACACCGATCGAGATAGCTTCTTTTGCATAATCAAACTCACCATATCCGCTCAGAATCAGGATACTCGTATCCGGAAGTTCCTGTTTTACGATCCGGCTAAGTTCCAGTCCATCCATAAAAGGCATCCTGATGTCCGTGATCAGGATGTCCGGTTTTAGTTTCTGAATCATCGGATACGCGAGTTCTCCATCACTCGCCTCACCAACAAATTCAAATCCTTCCTCCTGCCATGCAATATTATTTCGTATCCCCTCCCGCATTACAATCTCATCTTCTGCCAGAAAAATTTTCAACATCGTTTCTGTTTCCCCCATCATATCTTCTTCCCGGACTCCCCATCCGCTGGAAAATCTATATGATGAAAATAGCACATTCCATAAAATGTTTCAATAAACAACTTTTGAAAAAGACCGGAGCCGCATGATTTCATATAGTGTCCCAAATCATGTCACTCCGGTCTTTTATTATATTATTTCCATCAACAATTTTTATTTTTCCCTATTGTACCGACAGGTAAGAATATCCCATCAGGCTCTCATCCACCGCATGTGCGACCTCACGTCCCTCACGGATTGCCCACACGACAAGAGACTGTCCTCTGTGCACATCACCTGCTGCAAATACATTTTTCACACTTGTTGCATATGCGCCCTCTGCGGTTGAAATGTTCGTTCTTGCATTTAACTCAACACCAAATGCATCAGCGACATATTTCTCTGTTCCAAGGAATCCTGCTGCGATTAGAACCAGATCTGCATCCAGTTTCGTCTCGGAACCCGGCACTTCTGACATTACCATGCGTCCGGTCTTTTCATCCTTTTTGCTCTCTAATTTTACGGTGATAATGCCGTTTAAGTTGCCATTTTTATCTTTTAAGAACTCTTTGACTGTCGTCTGGTAGATACGTGGATCATGTCCAAATACAGCGATCGCTTCCTCCTGACCGTAGTCTGTCTTGCAGACTTTCGGCCACTCCGGCCACGGATTATTCGCCGCTCTGGTATCCGGTGCTTTCGGCATCATCTCGAGCTGTGTCACGCTCGCGCAGCCATGGCGGATGGATGTTCCGACACAGTCGTTTCCGGTATCACCGCCACCGATGATGACCACTTTTTTACCTTTTGCAGAAATATAATTGTTATCTTTCAGGTCGGAATCTAAAAGACTCTTTGTGGTTGCCTTTAAGAAATCCACTGCAAAGTAAATGCCCTTTGCATCACGTCCCGGTGCCTTGATGTCTCGCGGATTTTTTGCACCGCAGGCTAAGATGACGCGGTCATAATCCTTTAATAACTTCGCTGCCTTTACATCTTTTCCGACATTGACGCTGGTTACAAATTCCACGCCTTCTTCTTTCATGATATCCACTTTACGGTCGATCACCCATTTTTCCAGTTTCATGTTCGGGATACCATACATCAAAAGTCCGCCGACACGGTCGTCACGTTCAAACACCGTCACCTGATGCCCACGCTTATTTAACTGATCTGCTGCGGCAAGTCCTGCAGGACCGGAACCGATGATTGCAACTTTCTTTCCGGTACGCACTCTCGGCGGTTTTGCTGCTGCATATCCCTTTTCATAAGCATTTTCAATAATGCCGTGCTCGTTTGCCTTACAGGTGACCGGATCTTCCCAGTGACCGCAGGTGCAGGCCGCCTCACAGAGTGCCGGGCAGACACGTGATGTAAATTCCGGGAAGTTGTTGGTTTTCTTTAAACGGTTATATGCCTGTTCCCAGTTTCCGGTATAGACAAGATCATTCCACTCCGGTACCAGATTGTGCAGCGGACATCCGCTTGTCATTCCCATGATGGTCATACCGGACTGGCAGAACGGCACACCGCAGTTCATGCATCTTGCGCCCTGAACCTGCTGTTTTTCCATGGAAAGTGGAATATGAAATTCCTTAAAATTTTTGATGCGCTCCTTCGGCTCGATCGCTTTCGCATCTTCTCTCTCATAATCTATAAATCCAGTTGGTTTTCCCATTGCTCATATCCTCCATCGTGATGCCCTGCGGCACTTGCCGCAGGAACATCTTGCTTATTTAACCTCTCGTGTTTGCATAAAATGCTTCGATCTGCGCCTGTTCTGAGGATAAACCTTTCTCCTCCATCTGAACGATTGCCATCAGCATCCGGTTATAATCGTATGGAATGACCTTTTTGAATTTCGGCAGGTATTCGCTGAAATTATCAAGGATCTCTTTTCCTTTTTCGGAATTGGTCAATGCCACATGCTCTTTGATCATGTCTTTTAATTCCATAACGTCATATTTATTGGATATTTCTTCGGAAAATACCATTTCTTTATTCATTCTTGTATACAGATCGTTGTCTTCGTCGAGTACATATGCGATACCGCCGCTCATACCTGCTGCAAAGTTCTTTCCAGTCTTACCAAGGACTACAACACGTCCGCCGGTCATATACTCACATCCATGATCGCCGACTCCCTCAACAACTGCGGATGCACCGGAGTTGCGGACACAGAAACGCTCGCCTGCAACACCGCTGATAAATGCTTTTCCACTGGTTGCCCCGTAAAGAGCCACGTTACCGATGATGATATTCTCATCTTTTTTGTATTTTACGCCTGCCGGTGCATAAACAACCAGTTTTCCGCCGGAAAGACCCTTTCCAAAGTAATCGTTGGAATCCCCGACTAACTCTAAGGTCAGCCCTTTCGGGATAAATGCACCAAAACTCTGTCCGCCTGCGCCACTGCATTTTACAATAAATGTATCTTCCGGGAGTCCCTCGCCGCCGTATTTCTTGGTGATCTCAGAACCAAAGATCGTACCGAAGGAACGGTCGGTGTTTGTCACTTCCACATCAATACTTCTGCGCTGCTGTTTTTCAAGTGCTGGTCCTAACTGTTTTAAGAGCACCGTGATATCTTTTGATTTTTCCAGTTCGAAATCATAAACCTGTTTCGGATCAAAGATAACTTTCTTTTTCTGGTCTGCAAATGGGTTGTTTAAGATCTTGGAAAGATCAATTTCTTTCTCCCTGCCGCTTAAGTCCTCACGAACCTTTAACAGATCACTTCTGCCGACCATCTCATCAATCGTCTTACAGCCGAGTTTTGCCATGTATTCTCTTAGCTCTGCTGCAATGAAACGCATGAAATTCTCAACATATTCCGGTTTTCCTGCAAAACGTTTGCGGAGTTCCGGGTTCTGTGTTGCAATACCTGCCGGACAGGTATCTAAGTTACAAACACGCATCATGACACAGCCTAACGTTACAAGCGGAGCGGTTGCAAAACCATATTCTTCCGCACCGAGCAGTGCTGCGATTGCAACGTCACGGCCACTCATTAACTTACCATCTGTCTCAATGCGGACTTTATTTCTAAGTCCGTTCATGATCAGAGTCTGGTGTGTCTCGGAAAGTCCAAGCTCCCAAGGAAGACCTGCATTGTGGATAGAGCTTGCCGGAGCTGCACCGGTACCACCGTCATAACCGGAGATCAGTACAACCTGTGCACCTGCTTTTGCAACACCGGCTGCAACGGTACCCACACCTGCCTCAGATACCAGTTTTACTGTGATTCTCGCATCACGGTTCGAGTTCTTTAAGTCGAAGATCAGCTGCTCAAGATCCTCGATGGAATAAATATCGTGATGTGGCGGCGGAGAGATCAGAGCCACGCCCGGAGTGGAAAGTCTGGTCTTTGCGATCCACGGATAAACTTTTTTTACCCGGAAGATGTCCGCCTTCACCAGGTTTTGCCCCCTGTGCCATCTTGATCTGGATCTCCTGTGCACTGACTAAATACTGGCTGGTGACACCGAAACGTCCGGATGCAACCTGTTTGATCGCAGAACAGCGGTTGACACTGCTGTTTTTACTTGCGATACGCTCTGCATCCTCACCACCTTCACCGGAGTTGGATTTTCCATGCAGGCGATTCATTGCGATTGCGAGCGTCTCATGTGCCTCCTGTGAAATGGAACCATAGGACATCGCACCTGTTTTAAATCTCTGTACAATGGAGTCAACACTCTCTACTTCCTCAAGCGGTACACCTTTTTTCGGGTAATTGAAATCCATCAGTCCACGCAGTGTGATCTCTCTTTCTTCCTTATTAACCAGATCCGTGTACTGTTTGAACAGCTCATAGTCACCTCGTCTGGTTGCCTCCTGTAACAGATGGATCGTTGCAGGATTGTAAAGATGCGGGTCTGCTCCGCTTCTCATCTTATGGCGTCCGCGGCTCTCTAAAGTCAGATCGGATTCAAGTCCAAGCGGATCGTAGGCTGCAGAATGAAGCTCATTGACATCATTTTCAATATCCTTTAATGTGATACCACCAATACGGCTGACCGTGTTGGTAAAATATTTGTCAATGACATTTTTATCAATACCGATCGCCTCGAAGATCTTAGAACCCTCGTAAGACTGGATCGTGGAAATACCCATCTTGGATGCGATCTTTACGATACCGTTTAAGATTGCATTGTTGTAATCCTGTACGGCTGCATAGTAATCTTTGTCAAGCATATGCTCGTCCACAAGCTGTTTTACCGTATCCTGTACCAGATATGGGTTGATCGCGCACGCACCATAGCCGAGCAGTGTTGCAAAATGATGTACCTCTCTCGGTTCGCCGGACTCTAAGATCATCGCAACCGATGTTCTCTTTTTCGTTCTTACCAGATGCTGCTGTAAGGCTGAGACAGCAAGCAGTGAAGGAATCGGAACATGGTTCTCATCGATTCCACGGTCAGAAAGGATCAGGATGTTTGCGCCATCTCTGTATGCACGGTCGGCTTCCACAAACAGACGGTCGATTGCCTTTTCAAGGCTTGTGTTTTTATAGTAAATGATCGGGATCACTTCTACTTTAAATCCCGGCACCTTCATGGCTTTGATCTTCATCAGGTCTGTGTTTGTCAGGATCGGGTTATTAACCTTTAATACCTGACAGTTCTCTGCCTTTTCCTCTAAGAGGTTACCGTCCTCACCGATATAAACTGTTGTGGATGTTACAACTTTCTCACGGATCGAATCGATCGGCGGGTTTGTTACCTGTGCGAACAGTTGTTTGAAATAGTTAAATAACGGCTGATGGTCACTCGCAAGTGCAGCAAGCGGTGTATCAATACCCATGGCAGATGTACCCTCGCCGCCGTTCTTTGCCATCGGAAGGATTGCTTCACGCAGGGACTCGAAAGTATAACCGAATGCTTTTTGCATTCTCTGGCGTTCTTCCTTGGTATATTCCGGCACACGCTCGTTCGGAATCTTTAAATCTTCCAGTTTTAAGAGGTTGCGGTCAAGCCATTCACCATATGGCTGCTTGTTTGCATAAGTTTCTTTCAATTCATCATCGTCGATCACACGGCCTGCAACGGTATCAACTAAAAGCATTTTACCAGGACGCAGGCGCTCTTTTACGAGAATCTTTGTCGGATCGATATCAAGTACACCAACCTCGGATGAGAGGATCAGATAATCATCATCTGTAATGTAATAACGGGAAGGACGCAGACCGTTGCGGTCAAGCACTGCTCCCATCATATCACCGTCGGAGAACAGAATAGATGCAGGTCCGTCCCACGGCTCCATCATCGTCGCATAATACTGATAGAAATCTTTTTTCTTCTGTGACATGATGCGGTTGTTTGCCCATGGCTCCGGGATCATGATCATAACTGCAAGTGGAAGTTCCATGCCGCTCATAACCAGAAATTCCAAGGTATTATCAAGCATTGCGGAGTCGGAACCCTCGGAATTGATAACCGGAAGTACCTTCTGCAGTTCTCCTTTTAAGTGCTCAGACTCCATCGTCTCCTCGCGGGCAAGCATCTTGTCCGCATTACCCTTGATGGTGTTGATCTCACCGTTATGTACGATAAAACGGTTCGGATGCGCTCTCTCCCAGCTTGGATTCGTGTTCGTGGAGAAACGGGAGTGCACGGTTGCGATCGCTGATTCGTAATCTTTATCCTGTAAGTCAGCAAAGAATAAGCGAAGCTGCTCTACTAAGAACATACCTTTGTATACGATGGTTCTGCTGGATAAAGAAACCACATAAGTATCATCGTTGGACTGTTCAAAAACACGTCTTGCCACATACAGTTTGCGGTCAAAATCAAGTCCCTTTGCCACTTCTGCCGGACGTTTGACAAAGCCCTGCATAATATACGGCATACAGTCAACTGCTTTCTGTCCGAGTTTGGTCGGATCGGTTGGAACTTCTCTCCATCCTAAGAACTCCATTCCTTCCTTGTTCACGATGACCTCAAACATTTCTTCGCCTGGTTGCGTTTTAATTCATCCTGCGGGAAGAAAAACATGCCGACACCGTAGTCTCTCTCCTCTCCAAGCTCGATTCCAAGTGGTTTTGTCACTTTGGAGAAAAACTTGTGTGATACCTGAAGCAGAATACCAACACCGTCACCTGTCTTGCCCTCTGCATCTTTACCTGCTCTGTGTTTCAAGTTTTCTACGATCTTTAATGCATTCTCTACCGTTGCATGTGTCTTGATACCTTTGATATTGACAACAGCACCGATACCGCAGTTATCATGTTCAAATCTCGGATCATACATTCCGGTTTCTGTCTTACAGCTGCCCGCTACAGAAAAACGGTCTAATTTCTGCTCTTTCATCTTCAACTTCCTTTCTCCATCCACTCATCTGTCTTTGCCTGAAAAACAGTTGTCTTTTGTCGGATTTGTTATGTATTAATATACAACTTTCATATCCGTTTGTCTACCTGTTTTTTCTTCATATTATCTGATAATATGATAATTATATATAATACATGTATATTATCTGTCTTTTTTATTTGTTTTCTCTTAAAATAATATCCATACAAACAATTCAATAGAAAAAAGATGCAAAAAAATTTCATTAATTTTTCTGCATCTTCGCATTTTTATTATTTCTATTAAATTGTGTTTAAATTGTATCTGTGTCTTTCCGCTCTTTTACCTGCAGATCTATGCTTCCATGCCTGCCAGATCATCCATTTTTTTCTTAAACCCATGGTTAAAAATTGCGATTACACGTCCGACTCCGATCACTGCCACCACCGTTCCAAGCCCGATTCCGATCAGATGTCCCTGACAGACCAGTCCGACTGTGATCGTGATACAGATGTTGAAGAGGTCAAAACAGTTTTTGGTAAATCCCACACTCTTATGTACCGTGTCTGCGATCGCCTGCATAGCTTCCGGCAAGTTGATTTGGGTATGCTCCCTAAATACCAGAATCACTGCCGAAAACAGATTCAGAAACCTTGTGAAAATAAGACTTAACGGCAACTGCAGCAGATCCATAAGCAGTGTCAGACGGATGTCCATTTTCTGTGCGTGCATCAAAGTTTCTCCCTCTGCCTTCTGATACCGGAAATGCCGGATCAGATGCAGGATCATCTCCACAAGCACAAACAGTGTGTAGATTACCAGTGTCATATTCATTGTTCTTTCCCTGATTTCTTTCGCTCATCTGTTACAATGTGTTTCAATTCCATTGTCATGGACTAATAGTTTCTTTCCCATATTTGGTCAAAGAAGTCATTTCCCTCCAGTGTTTTCCCATCACAACTATACAAAGCACCATTATCAATGTCAAGTGACAGAAGAAGCGTGGAATCATCCAGGTATGGCGTCATTTTTTCCTTTAAAAGCGGGACGACATCTTCCCTGTGTATACATTCGTTCCAGTCCTGGTGTTCATCCTTGTCAACTGCAAATTCAACGCCATAGGTGTCTTCTATCACGATTCCCTTTTCATCATCCACATAAAAGGCTGCAAAATCATATTGTGCAGTCCCTTGCATTTCATAGGTTGTGCTTATCAAAAGATAGTCCAGACCATCCTTTTTCGAAAGACATATCGTTCCATTTCCTGCATGCGACAGGTGAAAGTTTCTGCTGATAAATCTCGGATAACTTTCATATTCTCCATCTTTTGTTCCGCGATAGACTTTCACATAACATCCATATGAACTGTTACTTACAACATCATCTACTGTTGCATCCGGCTCACTGCCATATCCAACTACAGAAACAAGATCCGCAATCCCATCATGTGTGAGATCTGCCGTTGTTTCAAATATAGGCACTTCATATGCATCCTTCCCCGGATAATCTGAGTTATAGTAGTTACCCTCTTCCCCTAACTGACCGATATCGCCGTAGGTGGAATAGACATATTCCTGATTTTCCACGACATATTTTTGTGTCTGTGCATCAGAAGTATTTTCTGTAGTTTCAGAGATTTCTGTACCTGATTCTTTTTCTGTGTCTTCTGATATGTTTTCTAACATTTCTTCCGTATTTCCTGTTTTCAGTTTTTCCGGCATCTCTTCTGCATTTTCTGTTTTCTTCGCGTTTTCTGCTTCTTTCTCATTTTCTTCCAATACTGACGCGTTTGAAGCAGCAGAATTTTCTATTGTTTTTTTACTGCATCCAGCAAAACACTCACTTGCAAGTACAACAGTAATCATCGCCATGACTAATTTATTTTTCATTTTCCCCACCTCATAACATACTCTTTTTCGTTTGTATCTTCATCTGTTTCTTCCGCCTGAATCAAGAAATTCTCCCTCTGATAAAAGTAAATTGCATGCACATTCTTTTCGTATACACATAAACACAATTCGGTTTTTCTGCTTTTTACATAATCCAGCAGACATTTTCCAATTCCCATCGATTGTGCAGATTCTTTCACAAACAATCCCTCGATATAGCAATCATTTATTCCGATAAAACCATCTATCTGACCATTTTTTTCCTCTTCATATACATATACTTCTGCTTCCGGCAGAATCTGTTTCACCATTTCATAATTGCCGGTCCAATATTCCTTGTCTATAAAACTATGTGCCTTAATGTTTGTCTCAAGCCATATCTGCAAAACATCAGATATATCCTTTTCTTCCATTTTTCTTATCATACATTTACCCCATCTCTATTTTCGTCTTAGTGCACTGCAAAGATATCTTTTTACCCACTCCTTATCGCTCATAAAATTTCATTTTTCTGTATTGATAAAAGCCGGAAAATCCGCAATTTATACGCATTTCCGGCTCTCTGCTTACATATGCTGTCTATCATTCTTTTTGTTTCATAAACTATAGTTCATGCAGCTTCAGGCTCTCTCGTCAAATTCCACATTCTTCTTCCACTTCCAGAACCCCCATATCACAGCGCCAGCCACCACAAGCATCACTGCCGTAAATCCAATTCCTTTCGCATCCGTCGTATAGCCAAAGGACAGCCATCCCGTTTCCTCACGCACGACCGACACAGTGTTTGCTGCGATGTGTCCCAGTACCGGCACATAGAAAAATCCTGTTTTTTCATACAAAAATGCAAGCAGACATCCCAAAACCGCCGCATACAGAAACTGCACCAGGTTCGCATGCACCAGTCCAAAGATCAATGCGGAACAAATAATTGCAGGGGCGACACCCAACATCAATTTTAGTCTCTGATAAACCACGCCCCTGAATAATAATTCTTCCGCGATTGGGATCAGAAAACAGGATCCAAGGAACTCATAGACTGCTGCGCCTGCAAAAAATGCCTGATTTGCAGTCTGGAACCCTTCTGATGCCTGAATTAATGATGTCATCGCAATGATATTGTTGACTGCAATTCCAAGTGCCGCTACGGACACAACAGTCACGGCAATATTGATTGCCTGCTCACTGCTAAAGCGAAACTTCTTTTTTCCGTAAACAGTATCCCGGATGTTTTGATCTGCCATATAAAATTTTAATATGACCGGAATCGTAACTGCATCACCCACAAGCTGGCGCAGCATGTAAGTCTCATCTGCACTGCCGAGAAGTATCTCCAATGCAAAATAACAGAGACTTGATACCACATAGTAAAGCCCAACCGGATAAATAATCTGCCAGATCTGGAAGCCCTTTGTCTGTTTCATCGTTTGGTTCCCTTCGTATCACGTCCCGCGGTGCGCAGACGGTTTAATGCCACTTCTTTGCCTTTTACTTCAATATTTACTACATCTTCCGCATTCAGAAGATAGATCGCCGCAAGCGCGTCCCCGGCACCTAATTTCATGCCGCGCACACCGACTGCTCCCTTTTTCTTTTCCGGGATACTGGAAATGTCGATCCGTAGGAAAAGTCTTTTTCGGACTGCATCACGAGCGTCTCCTCAAGTGCAAGTGCCTGTACAAAGATCAGCTCATCGCCCTCATTTAATTTTGTCGCAGCCGTGGTTCGTTTTGCAACGTCAAACTCACTTCCATCCACGACTTAAGCATAGCAGATTTTGTTCCAAACAACACCTGGGAATGGCTGATTGCCGCAAGGTTCGTGATGTAGACAAAATTTTCCTCGCTGCTGTTATAATTACTCAGGTTATCGATCGGCGTTCCCTTGTCTCGGAATTTACCGTAAGGAAGATCTAACACCTTTAACAGATGCATCTGTCCCTTATTGGTAAAAATGCAGATCTTGTCCGTATTTTTGCAGGTCAGGATATAGCGGTTTTCTGTGTTTGCCGCCTCCTTATTTCTCTCATACGTTGCGACATCCACGGTTTTTGCGTATCCAAAACGATCCATTAAGAATACAACATCCATCTCCTCGATCTTCTTCTCCTCAACGACCGCTTCCTCTAAGTTATCGATCACCGTTTTTCTCGGTTTTGCGTACTCTTTCTTAAAACTCTCCAATTCTTTGATGATGACTTTCGCCATAGCCGCGCGGCTTCCCAAAATATCCTCATATTTTGCGATATTTTTCAAGGTCTCATCATGATCTTTTAAGAGTGCTTCGAGTTCGAGTCCGATTAATTTCTGCAGACGCATCTCAAGAATCGCCGTAGTCTGTCTCTCCGTAAAACGAAGTTTTGCAGCGTCTCGTTTTGACTGTTCCGATTTAAAATTGATGTTATCTGTGATACCGTCGGTTAAGCAGGCTCTCGCATCCTTCACATTTTTACTTCCGCGCAGGATCTCAATGATCAGGTCAATGACATCCGTTGCCTTGATCAGACCTTCCTGAATTTCCTTTTTGTCGCGCTCTTTTGCAAGAAGTGTCTGATATTTGCGTGTTGCAAGCTCATACTGGAAATTCACATGATGGCGGATGATCGGCACGATTCCCATAGTTTCCGGTTTTCCGTCCGCTACCGCTAACATGTTAACGCCAAAGGTATCTTCCAGTTTTGTTTTCTTGTAGAGAAGATTTTTTAAATTTTCGACATCTGCACCCTTTTTCAGCTCCAGAACGATGCGTATTCCCTCTTTTGAGGACTGGTTTGTGATATCAACGATATCGGAAGTTTTCTTTGTCTCAACAAGGCTGTAGATATCGTTTAAGAATTTTCCGATATTGGCACCGATCATGGTGTACGGGATCTCTGTGATCACAAGACGGTCTTTTCCGCCTTTTCCCTTTTCAACTTCAACTTTACCGCGGATCTTGATTTTTCCCATACCGGTTGAATAAACGGCTAACAGTTCATCCTTATTTGCAACGATACCACCAGTCGGAAAATCAGGTCCCGGAATATACTGCATCATCTGCTCGGTATTGATGTCTGGGTCTTTCATATATGCGATCACACCGTCAATGACCTCGCCAAAATTGTGCGGCGGGATACTGGTCGTCATACCGACGGCGATTCCCTCTGCACCGTTTAAAAGCAGATTTGGAACTTTGACAGGGAGCACCTCCGGCTCTTTTTCCGTCTCATCAAAGTTCGGGACAAAGTTTACGACATCTTATCTAAGTCCGCCAAATAGGCTTCCTGTGTATCTTCTGTAAACGCGCCTCAGTATAACGCATTGCTGCGGCGCATCTCCCTCGATGGAACCAAAATTACCGTGTCCATCCACAAGCGGCAGTCCTTTTTTGAAATCCTGCGCCATCACGACGAGCGCATCATAGATGGAACTGTCACCGTGCGGATGATATTTACCCATCGTATCACCGACAATACGCGCACACTTACGGTACGGCTTGTCATAGCGGATGCCAAGTTCATACATATCATAAAGCGTTCTTGCTGCACCGGTTTTAAACCGTCCCTCACGTCCGGAAGTGCACGCGCGATGATAACGCTCATGGCATAATCAATATAAGATTTCTGCATCAGTTCCGAATACTCGGTGCGGATAATCTGTTCTTCCTGATTCATATCATACTCCATTTCTGTCCATTTTTCAGGGCATCACAAGTCAGCTGGCACTGCTCACTTCCCGCCCACATGTTACTGTCTGCTCCCTGCCAGTCGTTCCAGTAACACCCACATCTCTATCAGATATCAAGTGCTGCGTCTTTTGCATGTTCATAAATAAACATCTTGCGCGGCGGCACATCATTTCCCATCAAAAGTTCCGTGATATCGGACGCCATACGTCCATCTTCGATCTCGATGCGTTTTAAGATCCTCGTTTCCGGGTTCAAGGTCGTCTCCCAGAGCTGTTCCGCATCCATCTCACCGAGACCTTTGTAACGCTGCAGAGTAAAATTGCTCTTATGGTTCCTGCGGTAACGTTCCAATGCCGCATCGTCGTAAAGGTATTCTTCTTCCCCTTTAGACGGGATCGCTTTATACAATGGCGGCATTGCCACATAGACATGTCCCTCATAGATCAATTCCGGCATGAAACGGTAAAACAGTGTCAGAAGCAGTGTGGAAATATGTGCTCCATCGACGTCGGCATCTGCCATGATGATGATCTTGTCATAGCGCAGTTTCGTGATGTCAAAATCATTGCCGTATCCTTCGGAAAAACCACATCCAAATGCATTGATCATCGTCTTGATCTCTGCATTTGCAAGCACCTTGTCAATACTTGCTTTCTCAACATTTAAAATCTTACCACGGATCGGCAGGATTGCCTGAAAATTACGGTCACGCGCCGTCTTTGCGGAACCACCCGCAGAATCTCCCTCGACGATAAATATCTCACAGATCGACGCGTCCCTGCTCTCACAGTTTGCAAGCTTTCCGTTGGAATCAAAAGAGAATTCTGTTTTGTCAGAAGATTCGTCTTCGCACGCTCCTCGGTCTTGCGGATCTTTGCCGCTTTCTCCGCGCAGGAGATCACGGTCTTTAATACCTCTAAATTTTTGTCAAAATAAAGCTGAATCTCATCCCCGGTCACTTTTGCCGTGACACGCGACGCATCCTGATTATCCAGTTTTGTCTTGGTCTGTCCTTCAAAACGTGGGTCCGGGTGTTTGATGGAAACGATCGCCGTCATACCATTACGGACATCCGCTCCCGTAAAATTAGAATCCTTTTCCTTTAAAATGCCAAGTTCTCTCGCATAGGAATTGATGACTGTAGTAAACACCGTCTTAAATCCCGTGATATGCGTACCACCCTCCGCATTAAAAATATTGTTGCAGAATCCTAAAATATTCTCATGGAACTCATTGGTATACTGGAATGCTGCCTCAACCGTGATTCCGTCCTGCTCGCCCTTAAAGTACACCACATCGTGAAGCACCTCGTTCTTTTTGTTCAGATCCTTGACAAAACCAATGATCCCTCTTCCTCATGATATACAATATGTTCCACTTCCGGTCCACGTTTATCCTCATAAATAATCGTCAGTGCCGGGTTCAAGTATGCTGTCTCATGCATACGGCTTTTTACTTCGTCCTCTTTGAATCTGGTCTTTTCAAAAATCTCAGGATCCGGAAGAAAATTGACCTTCGTACCGGTTTTTTTCGTTTTTCCAATGGTCGGAAGAAGCCCATTTTCCAGTTCCACCACCGGAATACCACGCTCATAACCATCGTGATGAATGTAACCATCCCTGCTGATCCATACATCCATATGTGTCGACAATGCATTTACAACAGACGAACCTACTCCATGCAGTCCTCCACTGGTCTTATAAGCGGAATCATCAAACTTTCCTCCTGCATGCAGCGTCGTATAAACAATACGCGCAGCTGAAACTCCCTTTGCATGCATGCCGACCGGAACGCCTCGTCCGTTATCCTCAACGGTACAGGAACCATCCGCTTCTAATGTTACACAGATCGTATCGCAGGCTCCCGCAAGATGTTCATCCACTGCATTGTCCACAATCTCGTAGATCAGGTGATTCAATCCTTTGCGCGAAACACTGCCGATATACATTCCCGGTCTTTTTCTTACCGCCTCAAGCCCTTCGAGAACGGAAATACTGCTCTCGTCATAACCGCCTGTTTTTGCCATTTCTTTCTTCCCTTTCCTGCTAAATCTATTACTTTTATACTGAATTGCTATCTCTGATCCGTATCCTGACGTCTCGCATACCGCATATGAGAAATAACCATCAGTGCAAGTTTAAACGTCATCGCATCGTCAAATTTACGGATATCAAGTCCAATGATTTTCTCTAATCGCTCCAGACGGTACACTAAAGTATTTCTGTGCACATAAAGCTGTCTGGCTGTCTCTGAAATGTTCAGATTGTTTTCAAAAAACTTCTGAATCGTCGTCGTTGTCTCTTCATTAAAAATATCCGGGATCTCATCCCCAAACACCTCATGAATAAACATCTCGCAAAGGCTCATCGGAAGCTGGTAAATCAGACGTCCGATGCCAAGATACCGGTATGCGATCGTTTCTTTTTCCGCATAAAAAATCTTTCCAACCTCAAGAGCCATTTTTGCCTCCTGATAGGATTTTGCAATATCCGGCAGATTATTCACCTGATTGCCGTAGCCGACCCTCACGCGCACCATTGCCTCGGTATGCATATTGTCCACAATCATATCGGCTAACTTCTGTAATTCATCTTCATTCTTCACGTCGCGAACATCCTTGATCAGGACGATGCTCTGCTCGTCCACTTCTGTCACATAATCACGCATCTTGGTTGCAAAGAGATTTTTCACAAGCTCCACTGCGGTGGAATCTTTCTTATCTTCTAAATCGATCACATAAACCACACGCTCCGCCTGCTCGATATGAAGTTTCTGCGCCTTATTGTACATATCTACGACCAACATATTTCCAAGCAGGATATTCTGCATGAAATTGTTGCGGTCAAACTGCTCCATATAGGCAGCCGCAAGGTTTCTGATCTGGCAGACTGCAAGGCGTCCCACCATATAAGCATCCTCTGCCTGTGATTTGGTCAGCAGAATATATTCTATCTCTCCATCAGCGATCACCTTAAAAAAATGATATCCTGAGAGCATCTGGCTCTCAGCCATGGATCTGCAAAAGATGTGATTGCACCTTCTAAATCTCCCTCCGGCTCAAATGTTGCTGCAACCGGCTTTCCTTTTTCCGTGTAAAGTGCAAGATCAATTCTCGATATATCCTTTATCTCATCAAGTGCTGTCTGTATTTTATGGTTTGAAATCATAATCTATTTCCTTTCCGATATCTCCCCTTCGTCTGGTTCCACCCATCATCCGATCTATAATTTCATCCTTACTGACGAAACAAAAACTGGTACATCACTGTACCCAGTTTTATTTTAAATGATGTTCTGTTTAATTTTACCGAATTAGTTGGTAATTGTCAATTCTGTTTCTTTGTCGAAAACATGAATCTTCTCAGGATCAATAGCAAGTTTGATGTGATCTCCCATACGTGCTGTTGTTCTGGAATCAACTTTTGCAGTCATGCTTGTGCCTGCTACTTTGAAGTATAATAATACCTCAGAACCTAATAACTCGTATCCTGTTACATCAGCCTCGAATGCGCAATCTTGGTGTGCTTCGATCTCAATCTCGGAATCTCCGATATCCTCTGGTCTGATACCCATAACAACTGTCTTTCCGTTGCATCCTGCATCTGCAAGTTTCTTTGCTTTTGCTGGTGGTAATACGATTGTTGTGTTATCGAATGTAAGAGAAACTTTGTCTCCCTCAACTTTACATTTTGTATCGATGAAGTTCATCTGCGGAGAACCAATGAATCCTGCAACGAATAAGTTGTTCGGCTCATTGTATAATTTCTGCGGAGAATCAACCTGCATGATAACACCATCTTTTAATACAACGATTCTGGTACCAAGTGTCATAGCCTCGGTCTGATCATGTGTTACATAGATGATAGTTGCTTTTAATCTGTTATGTAAAGAAGCGATCTCAGAACGCATCTGTACACGAAGTTTTGCATCCAGGTTGGATAACGGCTCATCATAAGGAATACCTTAGGATTACGAACGATGGCACGTCCCATAGCAACACGCTGTCTCTGTCCACCGGATAAAGCCTTTGGTTTACGGTCTAATAATTTCTCAAGGTCAAGAATCTTAGCTGCTTCTTCAACTTTTCTCTTGATTTCATCCTTAGGAACTTTTCTTAATTTTAATCCGAATGCCATGTTATCGAAAACGGTCATATGAGGATACAGAGCGTAGTTCTGGAATACCATTGCGATATCTCTGTCTTTTGGCTCAACATCGTTCATGAGCTTTCCGTCGATATAGAACTCACCAGAGGAAATCTCCTCAAGTCCGGCGATCATACGAAGTGTAGTAGATTTACCACATCCGGATGGTCCTACGAAAATGATGAACTCCTGATCTTCTACTTCAAGGTTGAAATCCTTAACAGCCTCAAAACCGTTTGGATAAACTTTGCAAATGTTTTTTAATGATAAACTTGCCATTGGTCTAAATACCTCCTGATATTTGTGTTTCGTTATTTGATAACTATACTATACAAAAAAGATGCAAAAAGCACCATATGCCTCCTACACAAAGAATTTTGTTTTTTCTTGTAGGATGTCACAGTGCTCTGTGCATCTTTTCCATCTTTTCGTCAAACTGACGGCTTTTTCATCAAAAACTGTACAGATTGACGGATACAGACGTTCCTCTTTTTTATAAAAGGTTTATTTTATGTTCCGCTGAAATCATTTCTTTTTACGGATCCGGTGAAACGCGGTCTTAATACCAGTTCCGGGATTACAATACCTTCACGCTGCGTCAGCACATATTCCACTGCTTCTGCTACTTCTTCCGGGGTAAGATAAGATTCTTTTTCTTCTCCCACCGTAAAGTCCGCGTTCCGGTACAGATTTGTCTCCGTCATATCCGGGTAAACCGCCGTCACTTTGACGCCGTATTTTCTTGCCTCATCAAACAGGCTTGACGAAAACGATGCAAGTCCTGCTTTGGTTGCCGCATAAGCACAGCCGTGCGGACTTGGCTGTTTCGCCGTGACAGATGAGATATTGATAATGTAACCGCCGTTTTTTTTCAGCGTCCGTAATAATTGCTGGGTTAAGATCAACGGTGCTTCTAAGTTCACACGGACCATTTCCTGTACCTTTTTGGGATTCAGTTCCTCGTGCAGACCATAGTAAGCTGCACCGGCATTATTGACAAGGACTTTTACCGTGTGCTCCGATGTGACCTGTTTAACGATAGCGCACAGTTTATCCGTATCGGTGAGGTCACAGATGATTGGATGAAATATGGCATTTTTCAAATCATTTTCACACTGAGGTACTCCGGCAATGTCTCTATCCTCTTCCGTATCAAATCTGCGCCCGATCCCAAATACTTCATATCCGAGCACACCTAATTTTCCACTGATAGCGCGTCCGATACCAGACGAGGCACCCGTTACGATGGCTGTATATTTCTGTGTCATAGCTGTTTTCCTCTCACGACTCCCACCGGAAGATCTTCTCTTCCGGCACATACTCTAAAAGCTGTCTGATCAGAAATCTCTCCATCTGTTCTGTCAGCTCTTTTCCATAATGATAAACCCCGCCGTCATTCTGAAATGGGAACTGCACTACTGCAGAATACGGCTCGTTTTTCCGCATTTTTTTCAGATAATCCTGCGATACACGGAAAGAGCCGACACTGACATCAAAGATCTGATCCATGGGAACTTCTTTTGTGACAAGTTCTAACATTTCATGGTACTCTTTTTCCCAGTCCGGGCAGTAAATCATCGGATCAAAACACAGCCGCACCGGAAATCCTTTTTTTACCGCATCTGCCACACAGCGAACACGCTGCAAAAGTGATGGCGTATTGTGCTCATACTGTTTTGTGATCTGCTGCGGCGAAAGTGTAAACGCATAGATTATATTTTTATCGGGTATCAGATTGTCAAAAAGCTTTACATTCGCCGACTTTGTACGGATTTCGATCTTAAGTGGATATGTAGATCTTTTATTTTCTTCCAGAACAAAATGCTCCCACTCCCTGACATAACCGGTCATTGCCTCAAATGCAAGCAGATCTGTATCATAGGACACACACAGATAAACCGGGTGTTCTGAAAGCATCCGGTGAAGTTCTTCAAAAATATCTTCGATATTTACAAAAATTACGATATTCGCGGAGGGATACATTCCTTTTAAATAGCAGTATTCACAGTCATAGATGCAGTTCATCATACAGGATGTATAATAAAAATAAGTATTTCCAAAATTCTGGCACACCGGTGCCCCCTGATAGATCAGACTGCCTGTCTTTTTTGCCAGGATCAGGTTCTGCGCATGATGTTGTTCTTCATAGTCCTGTCTGCGTCTGCAGAATACATCTTTGTAATGTCTGATATACACAATCTCTGCTTTCATAAAACGCGCTAAGATTTGCTTTACCCGCGGATGTTCTGCTATTTCTTCTTCCACATAAATATGAGAAAAAAACGGATTATAATAATTTTCGTCCAAACTCTTCAAAGCAGCGTTTCCCCTCTCTTTTATCCTTACAGGGCAGCTCCCCCGCCTGATACATTTCTTCTATGATTCCCTGATAATCAATTCCGGCAAGTACTGCATATTTCAGATGCTGCATTACTGCGGCCTGCATCACAGCCGAACAGTGCATATCCTCATTTAACTTCTGTGCAAGCTCCGATACTTCCCCCATCGCTTTTTTGTTCTGCAGCTTTTTTATCCCGTCGATCTTCCTCAGTTCATCCAGGTAACTCCGGATTCCGGGAACTGCACCCGCAATGCCCTGTTTCAGCATTTCTGCAGACAATTCCTGCACATTTCCCTCGTCTGTCACAACTTTTAAAAAAGACATCTGATGCGGACCGAAAAAATATGCTCCTGCCTGATATATGGAAGATGCCTCCATATCATAAAGAAAACCGTCTGCCACACTATTTTTTATGGCCGTTTCGTATTTTGGGATTAACTCTGTTTTGTTTTCTGTATGATAAAGCATTGCACCTGTCACAATTTCAGCTTCCTCAAAAGGATGTCTGTATAAAATATCCGGATAAAATGTACGCCCTGTCACATGCTCCATGATCTTTTTGCACAGATACACTTCTCCTGCCTTTACTGACTGTTCCTGTACTGTTTTTCTCTTGTCGGAAGAATGTAGACCATCTCCGGCTGCGGTTTCTTTTTCCGATACATTTCTACAAGTTTGACCGGATCCTTTTGAGTAAGAAACTTTTGCGCAAGTACCGATATTGACCAGAAAATCCGCCGGCTGTGGAGTTCTTTTCGTACAGATTCTCGCCACGGCCGCCGTCGCTGCGTTCATTCCGCATCCCGTTACCGTAAGAAGAATATTTTCTTCCTCAGAAAAAGACAGGAAAACAAGTTTCATCTGTCTTTTTCTTCAATCCATATTCACGAATCAGTGGTTCTGCCTCATGGTATAAGGCACAAAATATATATATCATAATTTACGCTCTTCCGGTGCTTCCGATACCGCCGCGGTTTTCATTGCCAAGTGTATCTGTCTCCTCAAAACGGATGACCGGCTGATGTTTCTGGATGCGGAACTGGCAGATGCGGTCATTGACATTGATCTCCGTGTCACGCATTGCAAGTGCCGGCATCATCCACACATCATCATCTCCGCAGTAGCTTTCATCTACAACACCCATGTGGTTTGTCTGAATGATCCCAAAATTCTTGTAGGTAGAACTTCTCGGTACAATGACTGCCTCATATCCTGCCGGAAGCTGCATGGACACGCCAAGTTTAATCAATTTAAATTCGCCTTTTTTTAATACAACGTGTTCTGCTGAGCGAAGATCGATCCAGTCACTCTTTCCGTCAATATAGGTAAGTTTTTCTATTTCATTTGAATGATATTTAATTCTGATCGTCTGCTGTTCCATTTTTACTCCTGCCTATTCTTCCCACTCTAAGCTGCTGTGTTCTTCTCTGCGGTCACGCAGCATCAGCTCGCGCACTGCGTCTTTTGCCGGTTTATCATCAAACAGAACGTGATTGATCTCCTCGATGATCGGCATATCCACTTCATACTTTCTTGCAAGCGCGATTGCTGCTTTTGCAGAGTAAACACCCTCAACGACCATCTTTACCTCATCCATCGCCTGCTTCATCGTATATCCCTGTCCCATCAGCATGCCGGCTTTGCGGTTTCTGGAATGTTTGCTCTCGCAGGTTACGATCAGATCACCAATACCAGTCAGACCGCTCAATGTTTCTGCATTTGCCCCCATCTTAATTGCAAGTCTGCTGATTTCAGATATACCGCGTGTGATCAACGCTGCCTTGGTATTATCTCCGTATCCAAGTCCGTCCGCCATACCTGCTGCAAGTGCGATCACATTTTTTAAAGATCCGCCAAGTTCCATTCCAAGGACGTCAGGACTTGTGTATACACGGAATACTTCATTCATGAAAATATCCTGCACACCCTCAGCCACAGACTTCTTTCTTGCACCCGCAACGACTGTGGTCGGGAGTCCGATTCCAACTTCCTCTGCATGGCTCGGTCCGCACATCACTGCCACATCAGCAGCAGGAATTTCCTGCTCCACGATATCAGAAAGTGTCATCAGGTATTTTCCTCAATACCTTTTGCCACACAGACGATCACCTGTCCCTTTTTTACAAAAGGTGCCATAGATTTTGCCGTGCTTCTCGTAAAAACAGACGGCACCGCAAGGATCAGATAATCTTTTCCTTCGATCGCCTCTTTTAAATCTGTGGTAAATGTAATATCTTCCGGTAATTTCACTCCCGGAAGTTTATCCACATGCTCGTGTTTTTCACGGAGCATCTGTACTTCCTGCTCCACGATCGACCAGACTGTCACATCGTTTCCATTTGTATGTAATACCAGAGAAAGTGCCGTACCCCAGCTTCCTGCACCAATAACGGCTGTCTTTGCCATTCTGTCATTCCTCCTGATTCTTTTTCATTCCAAATTTGTTTTCTGTTCCAGTAAGCAGACGCTTAATATTGGCTTTGTGTCTCCATAATGCCATCGCTGTAAAACATGCACTGACAATGTAAAATTCCGGCAGATATGCCGTATCCACATGAAGATATCCCATGTGGCCAAATATCAGTACCTGGATCAGATAACTTGTCACAACAAGGATAGACCTAACGATACATATCTTGTAATCGCGATTGATCCAATAAACAGTATCAGGCAGATTGGCGCTGCAAGCGGACACACTGCAAGGATCATACCGGACGTACATGCAATCCCTTTTCCACCCTTAAATTTCAGATAAAATGGGAAGTTGTGTCCCAAAACTGCTCCGAACCCTGCGTAAAGTTCTAAGATCTTGACCGCATCCGGATATTTTCCGATAAAAATGAAACGGATCAGAAGCACTGCAAAAATCGCTTTAAACAGATCACCCAGAAAAGTGATTAATCCAGCCTTCCAGCCTAACACGCGCAGCGTATTTGTCGTTCCCGCATTGCCGCTGCCCTGTGTTCTGATATCCACGCCGTGCTTTTCTCCATAAATATATCCTGTCTGGAATAACCCAAAACAATACCCCACTGCCACTGCTATGACTCTTGCCCCAAGCATTACTGTTCTTCCTTCCTCTCACGAATGATAAATTTTAACGCCGTTCCACGGAATCCAAATGTATCACGGATACGGTTTTCCAGATAACGGGTATAAGAAAAATGCATCAATTCTTTGTCGTTGACAAAAATAACAAACGTTGGCGGCTTTACCGCAACCTGTGTGGTATAGTAGATTTTCAGACGTTTTCCTTTGTCTGAAGGCGGCTGCTGCATTGCTACTGCCTCCGCAACGATCTCATTTAAGACACCGGTTGCAACACGCATGCTGTTATTCTCAATGACAAGGTCGATCATGTCAAACAGTTTGTTTAAACGCTGTCCTGATTTTGCAGAGATAAATAAAATTTCTGCATATGGCATAAAGCTTAAAATCTGACGGATTTTCTCCGTATGGCGGTAGATTGTCTTATCGTCTTTTTCAATGGCATCCCATTTATTGACTGCAATAATGATACCCTTTCCACGCTCATGAGCGATTCCTGCGATTTTTGCATCCTGTTCGGTCACACCCTCGGTCGCATCGATCACAATGATACACACATCGGCGCGCTCCACTGCCGTCACGGCACGGATGATACTATAACGCTCGATTTCTTCCTTGATCTTATTCTTACGGCGCAGTCTGCTGTATCGATAAACACATATTCCTTTCCGTTGTACCGGATATCCGTATCGATTGCATCACGGGTCGTACCTGCAATATCGGACACGATCACGCGGTCCTCCTGTGCCAGTTTATTGATCAGAGATGACTTTCCAACATTTGGTTTTCCGATGATCGCAACCTTCGGTCTCTCATCTTCCGCCTCATCTTTGTTGTATTCCGGGAAATTCTTTACCACCTCGTCAAGCATATCTCCAAGTCCTAACATGGAGGATGCAGAAATCGGATACGGATCCCCGATACCCAGATTATAAAACTCATACACATCCGGCATAAATTTTTCAAAACTGTCCACTTTGTTGACAACTAAAACAACCGGCTTTCCGGAACGGCGCAGCATATCTGCCACCTTAGAATCCGAATCCTGCAGTCCCTGTCTCACGTCTGTCAAAAAAATGATCACATCCGCAGTTGCGATCGCAATCTCTGCCTGCTCACGCATCTGGGATAAAATAATATCTTTACTGTCCGGTTCAATACCACCGGTATCGATCATGGTAAAATGATAATCCAGCCAGGTCACATCCGCATAGATCCTGTCTCTGGTCACGCCCGGTGTATCCTTTACGATGGAAATCCGCTCGCCTGCAAGCACATTAAACAACGTCGATTTTCCAACATTCGGACGACCCACGATCGCCACTACGGGTTTACTCATAATTTCCTGTACTCCTTTTATTCTCAAATCTCATTCACTTCATGAGCGGCTGATACTACGCTCTGAACATTATTTTGATTTTACAATATCCTGTGGTTCTTGTAAAGATATTTTCCATACAGGCTTTTGGCAGTGCTTCCACAAAACTTTTTATTCTGCCACACCTGCATTTTTCTGGATTTCATCAAACTCATCCTCATTATACAAATGCCAGACTCCACTGATCACTCCCATCTTTTCTAATGCCTTTACCGTATTTTTACATCGTGGTCCAAACTGGATATAACTGTTTCCAGATGCATCACCAATCGCAACATTATCATTTCGCGCATTCCGGTAATCATAATAATTATAATAGTAATCCCAGGTCTGGTAATCATTTCCTTTTCCATAATAAGAAATCGAAAATGAATTGGTATACATCTCGTCCTGTCCATCCTTATAAACCGCCGGAAGCTGGTAATAATCAAAATTGCCCTCTCTCACATCCTGTTCAACAGCGTCCCGCAGAACAGCGCTTTCCTGTCTGGAAAACGTATATACATCCGATTCACCATCTTCCTTATAGACGGTTAAATATCCGGAATAATAATCATTCTCTTTATATCCGTTTCCAAGAACCTGTTTCATCATGTTATCCGGATCTGTCTCCAGGCAGTCAGTTTAAATGCAACTGAATTTTTGTCTTTTAATGCCTTCTCCGTAACGGAAACCGGATATCTCCGCTCAAACACAGAGCCATCCTTCATGTAATACCGGAACGATGTATAATAATAATTTTTTCCCTTTTTATAGACAGATAAATATTCATCTTTGCTGTCAATACACTGTTTCTGTAATTCCAGTACTTCCGGGATCTGCTCTTTTGAAACACAGACCGGATAATCCATATTCACAAATGCAGCTTCAATCTCAGATGCATCCGGGATCTTGCGCTCAATGCCAAAGACATCCACGCGGAAACAGGTCAGTAATATCAGCACAACCGCCACAAAACCAGCCCACTCTGCAATTCTTTTTTGCACAGTACACGGAAATTCTTCTGCAAAACCATTTCTGCCGCAAAAACAGATGCTTCCAAAAATGACCATAAAAATCATAAGGCTGATAAATTCATTCACTTTGATATATTCAAGTACCAGAGCAGATACGGCAAGTGCGATCAGTCCGCCGCCACAGATACCGGATATCCAGCGGAATACCGGTCTTAAAGCTGCAATACTGACTACGTCTCCGGTTGTTTCGATTTTACGATTTTTATATAAAAAGTACGCAAAAACCGTGATCACAACTGCTGCCACAGCATAAACTGCAACTGTTTTTCCGCCACTGATCGTAACTCCAACTGCCTGCACATAGTCCTTATCGTATTTTACTCCCATAACCAGATTACGGATCAGATAATCAAGCGGTGACAATCTACTGGTCTGACTCGAAGTCCATGTATCTGATACACCGTAACAGATCAGACTTGATATATTCTGCACCATCTTCATACAGCCGATCCATAGATAATTGACTGCCAGATAATAAAACGGCATGGCAAAAAATATTTCCCGTCAGCATAGCCACAAATACCGCAAGCGCATATGCGAAAAAAGATACGCCTGCCATGTATAAAAACCAGTAAAACAGATACTGGATACAGGTAATCTGGTTTGCCAGGCAGACCAGTACACCGGCAATAAATGCAATCAGTTCCGGGACAAACAGAAAAACAAAACCGGAAACATAATTGGTGATATAAAGTTCCCGCCTGTCTAACGGCAGGGAGTGTATCATATTGGCATTTCTGGGATTATATAAATAAGAAAACACTGCAAGTGCTGCCGCTGCCGCTGCAATAAAAACCGGTATTACCGATCCTGCACCTGCTAACGCCGACCCAATCACATAATATTGTTTCTGTGTAAGGGGCACGTTTCCGATATAATTACTCTCATTATTTGCATAAAGCCAGATACTGAGCGGCACTACCACGATCAGATAGCACAGGTATACGATCCAGATCGGCCAGTAATGTGTAAGATTCTTTTTAAATATCGTTGTATTAAAAGAGGATGTCTTTGACTTCATAATCAGCACCTCCCATTTCATAGATAAAGATTTCTTCCAATGTCAGTGGAAGGACATCCACGATTGCCGGATTTGCTGCCGCTAAAGCTTTTTTGGCATCTTCCGGATCTCCTTTTACGATCAGCGTGTATACACGTCCCGTATTGGACATATGAAGGACTTCAAATTCTTCCGACAGCTTCGGCACACCATTCTGGCATGCAACCTGGATTTTTGATACGCTGCCCTGCAGATCGCTTAAAGACCGCTCGATCATGATCGTTCCCTGATGCATAATGCCGACATGATCACAGACATCCTCCAGCTCTCTTAAATTGTGGGATGATACCAGTACTGTCATCTGATTTTCTGCAACTTCCGACATGATGATGCTCCAGATCTGTCTGCGCATAACCGGATCAAGTCCGTCCACAGGTTCATCTAAGATCATAAGCTCCGGTTTTGCACAGATCGCAAGCCAGAAAGCAACCTGTTTCTGCATTCCTTTCGATAGTCGTCTGATACTTCTTTTTACGTCGATATTTGGGAAAAACTCCTGCATACGGTAAAAAAGTTTTTCATCAAATGCAGGATAAATTCCCTGATAAAAACGCTTCATTTCCATCGTATCTGCCTGCATAAAATAAAATATTTCATCCGGGATATAAGAAAATTTCGCTTTTACTTTTTTATTCTCATACACCGGTTTCCCCGCAATGAGGACTTCTCCTGCATCCGGTTTATACACCCCTGTAATATGGCGGATCAGTGTCGATTTTCCTGCTCCGTTCGGTCCGACCAGTCCATAGATCGCACCTTTTTCCACATGCATGTCCACGCCTTTCAATGCATGAAATCCCTCAAAAGACTTTTCCAGATGATTTACCTGTATCATTGGTCCACCTTCCTTCTGCCAGATTATCCATACGTTCGACCAATTCCTTTTCCTTTACAGACAAAAAGAATAATTCTTCCACGATCTCATCAAATTCTGTCAGTAACTCTTTCGCCCTCGCGTCATAAACTTCTTTTCGTTCTGCAACAAAAGTTCCTTTTCCAGTGACCGTATAAATATAGCCTTCACTTTCCAAATCCCGGTATGCTTTCTGGATCGTGTTCGGGTTGATTGCAAGCTTCGCCGCAAGTTCCGGACCGATGGCAGTTTTTCATCCGCAGAAAGAGAATTTGATATTACAAGTTTTCTGAGTCCATCCTTGATCTGTTCGTAGATCGGTTTGGAATCACGATAATTTAACTGTATCAATCAGATACCCCCTGTCTGTACTAACCGTACTATTTTCTATCATACGGTCACTATAACACGGGGTATCTGCTGATACAATAAAGATAATCCTATGATATTATGAAGATTTTATGAAGCCTGCTCAAAGTTCCTGTAAAAATGTACGCCCGATTCTTTAACCAAGTAAGCGCGCAGTAACTCAAATGTATTTTTCACGCCGTCCTTATGGCTTCTCTCGTATCCGTGGGAGGCATACACTCCTGCGCCAATCAGACCGTGGCGCACATCATAACCTGCCGTCAGTGCCACATCCGCATCTGAACCGTAGTATGGATAAACGTCCACGGCAAAATCAAGATCGTTGTCTTTTGCAGCTTTGATCAGACCTGTGACTACATCATAATTGTAAGGTCCCCTGCTGTCTTTTGCGCAGATGGAAACCTGTGTTTCTTTGCAGGAAAGTCCATCTCCCACGCATCCCATATCCACGGAGATCACCTCTGTCACTCCCTCCGGGATAGATGCCGCACCGCCGTGTCCGACTTCCTCGTAAACTGTGATATGCTGGTATACCATACGCTCCGTTGTGATATTTTCTTCTTTTAAATATTTTGCATATCCAAGTAAAATGCCGACACTTAATTTATCATCTAAGAAACGGCTCTTGATATAACCGGTCTTTGTCACTGTGGTGCGCGGATCAAAACATACAAAATCCCCTGCCATAATGACCAAGTTTTTTCTGTTTCTTCCCTGGAATCTGCTTTTTCATTCAAGCACGATCTCCATCTCATCCCAGCTTCGCTTGGTATCACTGTAATCCCCGTTCACATGGACGGAAGCGTTTGAAAGCTGGCAGGTTCCCTCAAATGTACCGGAAAATCTGGTTGCCACACGGCAGTTTTCCGCCTCTGCATTATTGGCATTCATACCACCGATCGGAGATTACCTTTAATCGTCCGTTTGACTTGATCTCCGTTACGATCGCACCTAATGTGTCAATATGTGCCTCTAACATCACGGCATCCTCTTTATTTTTGCCGCCCAATGCGACAAGGACGCCGCCCTTTACGGTAAGTTTTGGCTCATATTCCAATGCACGGTATTCGCCTAAGACATACTCTGCCACCTCTTTGGTGTAGCCGGACGGACTGTCGATCGCAAGGATCTTTTTTGTCTCTTCCACGATATAATCAATATAATTTTTCTTTTCCATTTTTTCTTTTCCTCTTTTTTATTTTATATTCCAATGACTGTTTGCGTTCATTGTATTTATGCGTTTCTCAGATAAATAAACGCGCCAAGATTTCCGCGTTTTCCATGGCTTGCACGGTGGGAAAACAGAAGATCCGGGTTACAGCAGGTGCAGATGTTCGTGACTGCGATCTTTTCTTTTAAAACTCCTGCTTCTGTCAGGACGATCTCGTTCGCCCTCCAGAGATCAAGCTGGTACTTGCCATTTTTCTTATCGAGCAAGATCTCATCTGCATGCCCCGAGAACGCCTCTTTAAAAGCATCTGCGACATCCTCACTGACCTCATAACAGTCCTGGCAGATGGACGGACCGATGGCACAGACTAAATCTTTCGCCTCCGTGCCAAATTCACGTTTCATCGCTGTGATCGTGGCCGCTCCCATTTTTCCGACCGTTCCCTTCCAGCCGGAATGCTCATGCCAATCGCACGGTGCACCGGATCCACAAAGTATAACGGCACGCAGTCTGCATAAAACGTCGAGAGTACAAGTCCCGGTTCGTTTGTGATCAGTCCGTCAATATCCGTATAATCCCTCTCTTTTACAATCCCTTTTCCGGCATCCTCCGCCGCCACCCTGCGCACATTTGTCGTGTGTGTCTGATCGGTAAACACAAACTTTGAAACATCTGTTTCCATTGCGCCGGCGAGCCGCCTGAAATTTTCTCTTACGGCTGCATCCTCATCCCCGCGCGTAAAACTTAAATTCAGGGATTCATAAATCCCTTTACTCACACCACCAATCCGTGTGGTAAAACAATGTTCTACGATACCCGTCTGCTCAAGCAGTGGATATTTAAGGAGCGGTAAGGTGCTGCCCGCTCCATTTTCACACCATACTTCTTCTAACACAATGTCATTATTTTTCTTTTTTAGATTCACACTGTTGCCCTCCTGTTTTTTTCTAAAGATACCCCTGATACTCAAACGCATTCTTTATGAGTTCCACCCCGTCACCGGACACCGCCGCAACATCAAAACGGCACGGCGTATCCATCCCGCATCCATGGGTCAGCAGATAATACGATGCAACTTTGCTGATCGTACGCTGCTTTCTTGGTGTTACTGCCTCCGCCGGATGTCCGCAGCTTTTGTCTCTGCGGTATTTTACCTCTATAAACACAAGATATCCGTGATCTTTTGCAATGATGTCGATCTCGCCCATACGGCAGCGGAAATTATATTGCAGGATCTCATATCCTTGTGTTTTTAAATATTCACCTGCCATCTTTTCATATGCAGTCCCCACTGCACGCCTGTTTACTTTCTCCGTACTTTCTCCCCCGTTTTTATACTATTTTATTTTACATTTCCAGTGCAGCAAAAACAAGATCTGATCAAAGTAACCCTGCCCTGCTTAATTTAGCTTTCATTTTATCCATATCATCCACAAACACCAGAATCTCTGCCACAACATCATAGAGCTCCGGCGGTATCGTATCCCCGATCTGCAGTTTTGAGAGTGTTTCGGCTAACTTATTGTCCTGATAAAACGGTACATCATTTTCTTTTGCCTTTTCAATGATACGCTCTGCGACCTCGCCTTTTCCCGCTGCTAAAATCTTTGGTGCCGCATCCCCCGGCTCATATGCCACCGCTACTGCAGTTTTTTGTTTTTTCTCTTGTTCTTTGTTTTTTCCATCAAACCACATATCTGCCTCCTGCGCTGTCTATGCACGCACATCAAACGAATATCTGTGAAGCGTTCCTGCCTGTGGCATGTCCCGCTGCAGGAAATCTTCCACAAATTCAACCTTTTTTTCTTCTTTTGACATCGTAATGCTGCATCGGTATCCCTTCTGTGCCAGCCGTTTTTCCAACACCGGAAGATGTTTTTCGATCAGGTCATAGGACGCGTCATCCGCAATGTAAAAATTCGTCTTTACATTTTTATCTTTCATGCGTATGGAAACATCCGTGGAACCTAAGTTTTCAAGATCCAAATGTAAAAATGCAGTCAGTTCCGCTTCCGGATCATTCAGATTCTTTTTGTTTGTGTATACATACAGATCTCCCGATGCATTCTGCCCTGACAATTTGAGCGGAAGCTGTACATATGTGTAGACCTGGTTAATCTGATTCATAAATTCTACATTACTGCGGATATCTGCTGCCGTCTGTACAAAGGAATTCTGTGTGACTCCGGCAGCTTTCATCACATTTTCCATCTGTTTCATCTGGTGATCCAGCCGCTCATAAAGGTCGCTTACTTTTGATGCTTCTCTCAGCTGTTCCGGTTCAAGCAGCCACTGTTTTTCGGCACGGTTCTTTAAGATTGCAGCAAATTCCTTACTTCCAAACAGCTTTGTCATTCCGGCAAATCCATACTCCTGATTCTGTTTTAACGCATCACGAAGCGTATTCAGGAAATCTTCCGCCGTCATGGACTGCTTTAATGTCACTTCCGGTTCTGCCTGTGCAAGTTCAAATGCCTTCTTACCTGCATCGTCCCCCGACATTGTGTCCACAAATACATCTTCCTCTTCCTGCACTTCAAAAAGATCTGTATTTCCGGTGAGCGTCGGTATATTCTGCAATAAACGTTTTAAATGATCCAGACCGTTCTGGTCTAAGATCTGCTCTAAGGTGTCCGTCTGTCCCTGCACATTTTTGAAATCTACGGCCGTATCCGCCTGTGTATTTTTCAACGTCCGCTGCATCTATGCCTGTCTGCATACTCTGCGCTGCATTTCCCGCTGTCTGCTCCCCCACAATATTTTCTGTGTTTTCTGCCACACCGGCACTCTGTTCCTGCCCGGCTGCTCCCATTGAAATCAGGTCTTTCGTATTCTGCTGCTGTACCTGTTTCTGCACACCTTCTGCAGCAGCACCATCTTTGCTCTGCTGCACTGCCGCTTCCGTCTCTATATTCTCACCGGCATTTACCATCGTTCCTGTATCGTTCTGCTGCAATCCGTCCGTCGTCTGTGCCGGCGTTTCTCCCTCTCCGTTTAAAATGTCTAAAACCTTTCCATATAATCCAAAGGACTGTTCTTCTCCTAAATCTGCATCTCCTAAAAGACGTCCAAGCTGGTTCATTGCAAGATCCATCTCATCCACGATCGCATGCTGATCCACCATATAATTTTCAAACTGTGATGCCATTTCCGCACTGACCGGCAATCCGATCTTTGTCATAAGGACGGCTGTATTTACATTGACATTCGGATTGCTTCCAACGACTCTGCCCATGTCAAGGATGCTCTGTCTGCTGATCGACATCTGCTCTTTCATCATGGAATCCACCATTGTGATATTCCGCTCTGTTGCCGGAACTCCAGCCGCAGTCAGCGCATTTAACAAAATCGGATTATTGATATTGCCCGCCTGGACATAGGGACGGAGTGCGATCGTCGTCCCGTCATTCGAACGAACCTGAAAAAACATGGATTCACCCGGCTGAATGGACACTTTTCCATCCAGCCTCGCCGTGATCGTCTGCCCGTTTCCAAGTGCTAAAACAACCTTACCGTTTTTGACACTGTTAACCGTTCCCTCAAACGTGCTTCCCGGTTCTAATTCCTGCATGGACGACACAAGTTTCTGCGTTCCCTGCGCACTCATAAGCTCCTCTGTTCCATTTTTGACATTCTGGCTGTACTGCCCCAACATATCTCTGATCTGCATAACAAACCCTCATTCCAAAAAGTCTGACACTTTATTCCTCTATAAAATTATGGATAAAACTTCTGCGGTGGATCGGGGAAGGACCATATTTCTTCAATGCCGCAATATGCTCTGCCGAACCATACCCTTTATTTGACGCAAACCCGTATTCCGGCAGGATCTGATCATATTCTACCATCAGCCTGTCCCTTGTCACCTTTGCGATAATGCTCGCTGCACCAATCGAAATACTTTTTGCATCTCCTTTGATGATCGGTACCTGTGGAATGGTAACTTCCGGTATCGTCACCGCATCATTTAATAATATATCGGGTGCCGGTTCTAATTTGCTTATAGCCTCGCGCATCGCTTCATAGGTTGCCTGCAGAATATTGATCTCATCGATCCGCTGCGGGGATACCATTCCGATCCCTGCTGCAACCGCCTTCTCCATGATTTCATCATAGAGTTCCTCCCGCTTTGCTGCCGTAAGTTTCTTAGAATCATTGATATAAAGAATATCACAGTCTTTCGGCAGGATCACTGCCCCGGCAACAACAGGACCGGCAAGCGGTCCTCTTCCCACTTCATCAATCCCACAGATATAGGTGTACTGACCATATTTTCGTTCGTATTCCTGCAGTTTCCAGATTCTTTTTCGTTCTTCCTCTAATTTCTGCAGTCTTTTTTTTGCCTGCTCTACAAGTTTTATGACACCACTTCTCTCATCTGACTCATATGCCATAATAAAAGAAGGCAGCATTGCTTCCGTTGCCGCCTTTAATTCCTCTTTGATCTGTCCTATTTTTCGTTCTTCCATCTCTGACACTTCCATTTCTGCTGTCTGTATTTTTTACAATAGACTACACCTTCCGCAGGCAAATCTATTGTCATGAGCCGTGTTTTAAAAAACCGATCTGATCAAACGGATAGATGCGAAGCCACGCACGTCCTATGATCCTTTCTCCCACAATCGGTCCCACTTCCGCCATACGGCTGTCCATGCTGTCGTTCCGGTTATCACCCAGCACAAAATATTCATCTGCTCCAAGCTGTATCCCGTCTTTTGCCAGTCCCGGATCCCGCATCACTTCTTTTCCATATGATTCCTGCAGATTTTCGCCATTGATATAGATAAATCCGTCCTCATCGATCCGCACACTTTCCCCCGGCAGTCCGATGATCCGCTTGATAAAATATCTGCCATCTTCCTGAGGAAACACAATGATATCAAACCTGTCCGGATCATGAAAACGATAGGACAGTTTATCCACGATCAGATTATCTCCATCAGAAAGTGTCGGCTGCATGGAAACACCGTTTACAACCGTGCGCTGCCCTACAAAATGAATGATCAAAAAGTGATACACGCCACAAGTGCAAAATACAGAATGATTTCAAACACTGCCCTGATCTCTGTCTGTCTCATTCTGCACTGCCATCCTGTATCTTCGGACGTTCCAGTGTGATCTGTCCCAGTTTTCCACTCCGGAATTCGTCGATCAGAAGTGCTGCCGCCTTGCTGTAATCTAACTCTCCGCCCTTTGAGATACACTTTCTGTTTTCTGCGATCTGTCCTAAGATCACCGGCGGCTCTGCGTCCTCCTCCACACCGTAACGTTCCTTTAGTACGGTCGGATAATCGCTTAACAGTATTTTGATCAACTCTAATGATAATTCATCAATGTTTAAGATCTCATCCTTGATTGCACCGATCAGAGCTAAATAAAGACCAACTCTCTGATCTTCAAATTTTGGCCAGAGGATTCCAGGTGTATCTAACAGTTCCACATTCTTATTGAGCCGGATCCACTGTTTTCCTTTAGTCACACCCGGTTTATTTCCAGTCTTCGCACATGCCTTTCCAGCATAGGAATTGATAAATGTTGATTTGCCGACATTCGGAATACCTACAACCATTGCACGCACCGGACGATTTTTGATTCCTCTTTTCCGGTCACGCTCAATTTTTTCCTTACAGGCCTCCATCACAACATTTGTGACATCTTTCATTCCTGCCTTACTCCTTGCATCCAGACATACAACATAATAACCTTTTTCACGGAAAAAATCCGACCACTCACGGTTTCTTCCCGCATCCGACAGATCCGATTTATTCATCAGGATCAATCTTGCCTTATTTTTCCCAAGTTCATCAATATCCGGGTTACGGCTTGCAAGTGGTATTCTTGCATCCACCAGTTCAATCACTAAATCGATCAGTTTTATATCTTCCTGCATCTGACGTTTTGCTTTCGTCATATGTCCAGGGTACCATTGAAATTGCATATTTTTCTCCATTTCTATCAATATTTTTTTAACATCTGTATCTTTTTACAGAAATCCAATTTCCGAAAACGGTGCAATCCGAAACCAGGCTTTTCCTATAATATAATCTTTTTTGATATTTCCGATATTTGCATAACGGCTGTCCTCACTGTTATTGCGGTTATCTCCTAAAACAAAATATTCCTCTGCTCCAAGTGTGATCTCCTCCGCTGCCAGTCCCGCATCCTCAATGGATGCCACATCCGTCTCCTCATCAAACGCTTTTCCGTTGACATATACCGTTCCATTTTTGATCTGTACGGTATCTCCCGGAACACCTATAACACGCTTTACATAATAATGGGATTTTTCATTTCCATTTGGCAAAAATACGACAATATCATTCGTTTTCGGATCTGTCACTTTATAAACAAAACGGTTTACTAAAATCTGATCTCCGCCATTTAATGTCTTAGACATCGATTGTCCTACCACACTGGTTCTAAGTCCGATAAAATAAACAAACGTAAACGCAATGAGTAACGTGAGTGCTATTTCTACTGTCCACGACAAAACCTCTTTTACCACTGCAAAATTGATTTTCTTCTTCCGTCTTCCAAAGTTTAAACCACTTTTTCTTCGTCTTACCACGTCCGTTTTCCTTTCCCAAAGATGTACCTATATACTTTATCACAAAATACTGCACTTCGTAAACCATATACATGGAGAATAAAAAATGCCCCGCTGTGTTTCCACCTGCAGGGCAGCTTTTTCATATTTTTTACTTAAATTTTTCCACCTGTTCTTCTAAAAACTCCGGTGTATCAAAATAGTCGATCTTCATCGCATGTTTTACTTCGGCGAGCGTCTTCTCAGCCTCATGTTTTGCTGTCTCGCTGCCTTTCTTTAAAATGTCATACACATCACCGATACGGTTTTCGTATTCTTTTCTGCGTGCACGGATCGGAGAAAGTTCTTCCTGCATAACATTGTTTAAGAATTTCTTCACCTTGACATCACCGAGACCACCGCGTGTATAGTGGTCTTTTAACTCCTGTAAGCAGGAATACTCCGGAAGATATTCTGCGAAATGTCCGTCATTACAGAACGCATCCAGATAGGTAAATACCGTGTTGCCCTCAAGATTACCCGGATCTTCGATACGGATATGATTTGGATCGGTATACATGGACATGATCTTTTTCTTGACATCTGCTTCCGGCTCGGAGAGATAGATGCAGTTGCCGAGTGATTTACTCATCTTCGCCTTTCCGTCGGTACCCGGAAGTCTCAAGCACGCCTTATTTTCCGGCAGCAAGATCTGCGGATCGGTCAGTGTCTCGCCGTATACGGCATTAAACTTGTGCACGATCTCCTTTGTCTGCTCAAGCATCGGCATCTGGTCTTCACCGACCGGAACTGTCGTTGCATGGAATGCAGTGATATCTGCCGCCTGACTGATCGGATAACAGAAAAATCCAACTGGGATGCTTGTCTCAAAGTTACGCATCTGAATCTCTGATTTCACGGTAGGATTGCGCTGTAATCTTGATACCGTAACGAGGTTCATATAATAAAATGTCAGTTCCGTCAATTCTGTTACATAAGACTGGATAAAGATATCAGACTTCGCCGGATCGATCCTACGGAAAGATAATCGAGTGCCACTTCCATGATATTACTGCGCACTTTTGCAGGGTTGTCTGCATTGTCGGTAAGTGCCTGTGCATCTGCGATCATAATAAAGATCTTGTCATATTCACCGGAATTCTGAAGTTCAACTCTCCGCTTTAAAGAGCCTACATAATGTCCCACATGTAATTTGCCTGTCGGGCGGTCGCCCGTTAAAATAATTTTCTGTGCCATATTTTTTCCCCTGTCAAACATATTTCTGAGTCTATTATACACGTTTTGTTTCCGTGATTCAATTTATTCTTTTACATATGGGTAATCTCTGTCAGTCTTCCCTTAAAACACGGCTGATCTGAAGACGCGCCTGCTTTGCATCGACCGGTTTTAGCAGAAATCCATCTGCGCCTAACTGTTCTGCAAGTTCCTGATCCTCTTTCCTGTCACTCATAGTGAGTACGATCACCGGAATCTTTTGAAACACCCCGGACTCCTGCCTTCTCCGCAGCACCTCGAATCCATCCATCCCAGGCATCACAATATCCAAAAGTACTGCATCGATCTTCCCGGCACTGTGTTCTACCAGATCGAGACATTCCTGTCCGCCCGATGCCTCTGCCACATCATAGATATCTTTTAAATTTTCTTTTACAATCACTCTCTGAAGTTTTGAATCATCTGCAATCAATACTGTATATCTCACAATGTCACCTATGCATATTTTCTTCTGTATTTTCTTTTATTCTGCCATAGAATGACCTGTGGTTCAACTGTCCTTTTTTCCCAGTATTTTTATATGGAATAATCAAAAGACTGTCCGACTGCTTTTTCTTCTTTTGTCATCACGGAATCTGCCCTGCTTTCATAAATCACGTTATCTATTTTTTTCAGCAGTTCTTCCCAGGAGGAAGCGGAAACGGTCACTTTATCCGCATCCGATGTCTTTTCTGTATCTTTCGCCTTACCGGTACCATCTGTCTTTCCCTTCTTATCTGTCCGGTCCGCCTTTTTCTCCTCCGCACGTTTTTTCCTGTGCTTCCCTCTGCGCTTTCTTTTTCTCTTTTGCCGCAGCTTCTTTTTTGTCCGCGATACGCTCTCTCTGGGATGCAAGAGATTTGTCCACAACCGCAAAAAATGATGCATTTCCGTGGTCATCAAAGGTCATTCCAAAAGAGCTTACCGAATCGGCTTTCGAGCCAAGACTATCTTTCATCTGATTTAGCCGGGAAGCTGCATTGTTTAAAATCCCCTCATATTTTGCACGATACTCCTCATCTTCCGCCATCTTTTCGATCTTGTCGGAATCGATTAAAACAAGAAGTTCCTTGGAACTCTGGTACATGCCTTTCTTGCTCTCCGCTTCCTCTTTTTTCTCCGGAGAGACAAGAATAAAATCCATATTAGAATATTTTGCTTTTAATTTTTCATAATACTTTTGGGCCTTATCGCTCAGGACCGGATCACCTATGGTTCTGCCGCTCACCTTGCTTTTCTTTGTGGTCTTGTCTGCCTCTTTTGTAACGTCGGCCTTTTTATTGCTGTCTGTTTTTTTGTTGTGTTCTGTGCGGTAAGAATAGTCCGCTGCATAAGAATTTAATGCACTGTTGCTGCTGATCTCACTCATATTTTTATCCTTCCCTGAAAAATTTGTTTTCGCCTTCTAATTCCATTTATCCGGCAATTTTTGTTTCTATTATGGTTATCGGCTCATTTTGGGATTAATTTATATAGATACATACTTGACTTTTCAGGAAGAACAGATACACTTTATAACAGCAAATTACATGACATTATTCAGAAAGAAGTGTTTACAAATGATGCAGAACCAGATACCAAAAAACCATATGGATATTCCCTGGCACCAGTTTACGGGATCGGATAAATCACTCCCGATCACCCAGACAGGACTGACTGAAAAAGCTTCAGTGATCGGTCGTACCGGTCTTATGATGCTCTCCTGCGGTACCGGAGCATGGCGTGTGCGCAGTTCCATGAACAGTCTTGCCACTCTGCTCGGTGTTACCTGTACCGCTGACATTGGACTGATGTCGATCGAATATACCTGCTTTGACGGAACCGACTGTTACTCGCAGTCTCTCTGCCTGACAAATACCGGTGTCAATACTTCAAAATTAAACCGGCTGGAACGCTTCGTCAATGATTTTGACCATGAATGCTGCACAATGTCCGGCGAACAGATCCATACTTATTTAGACCAGATTGAACAGATCCATGGGCTTTACTCCCCATTTGCACTTGGATGTGCATCAGCGCTTGCATGCAGCGCATTTACATTTTTACTCGGCGGCGGACCTATTGAAATGCTCTGTGCCTTCTTTGGTGCCGGCATTGGAAATTATCTGCGGTGCAAACTGACAAAACATCATTTTACACTGTTTCTCTGCATTGCAGCATCCGTCTCAAGTGCCTGCCTAGTTTATGCCGGACTGTTAAAAATTGCAGAGCTGCTGTGGGGAATCTCCATTCAGCATGAAGCAGGTTATATCTGTGCCATGCTCTTTATCATTCCCGGTTTTCCATTTATCACCAGCGGAATCGACCTCGCAAAACTTGATATGCGCTCCGGTCTTGAGCGTCTCGCCTACGCACTGATCATTATTGCCGTCGCCACTATGTTTGCCTGGATGGTAGCCCTTTTACTTCATTTGCAGCCTGTAGATTTTCTTCCTTTAAACCTTACTCTGACAGAAAAGATCATCTTCCGTCTGCTTGCAAGTTTCTGCGGCGTATTCGGATTTTCAATCATGTTTAACAGTCCCAGACAGCTTGCAGCAGCCGCAGCCGTGATCGGCGCCATTGCAAATACATTCCGGTTAGAACTTGTGGATCTTCTCGGAACACCTTCCGCGGCCGCTGCATTTTTAGGTGCACTGACCGCTGGACTGCTCGCATCCCTTTTAAAAAACCATGTCGGTTATCCAAGGATTGCGATCACCGTTCCATCTATCGTTATCATGGTTCCCGGATTATACCTGTACCGTGCGATCTATAATCTCGGCATCATGTCTTTGGATGCATCGGCCTCCTGGTTTGCCTCTGCGATCCTTATCATCGTATGCCTGCCTCTCGGACTGATCTTTGCAAGAATACTGACCGATAAGATGTTCCGGTACTGTACCTGATATTTTATTCTTTCAATAAATATTCATCTCTCTTTGCTCCTGTGGAAACAAGGTAAATGGAATGTCCGATCAGTTCCTCGATCCTCTCGATATACTTCTTTGCATTTTCCGGAAGATCATTCCAGTTTCTGCAGGATGAGATGTCGCAGTTCCAACCATCTAACATCTCAACCTCCGGTTTTGCAGCATCAAGCAATACATTTGTCGGGAAATCCGTGATGAGCTTTCCGTTCACACGGTATCCCGTGATAACGGGGATCTTTTCAAAGCTGCTCAATACATCCAGTTTGGTCAGGGCAATATCTCCTGCATTCTGACACTGCAGTCCATATCTGCTTGCAACTGCATCAAACGGCCCGACTCTTCTTGGACGTCCGGTTGCAGCACCAAATTCATTTCCCGCCTTTCTTAATTTATCGTTCCATTCCCCGTCAGCGGCTTTCTCAGCGACAAATGGTCCCTCACCAACACATGTAGAATATGCCTTCATGACACCTACGACACGCTCCGGTTTTCTTTTTGGAATACCCGCACCGATCGTTGCATAGGCTGCGATCGTACTAGAGCTTGATGTGTAAGGATAAATTCCGTAATCAATATCACGCAATGCGCCAAGCTGTGCCTCAAAGAGGATATCTTTGCCTTCTGCGGCTGCCTTTTCCAACAGCACCCCCGTATCGGTAATATACGGCTTTAAAAATTCTGCCTGTCCCTTGCACCAGTCCATGACCTCTTCCACTGAGAGCGGTTTCTGACCATATACTTTTCAAGGATCAGATTTTTGCTCTCTACGATCATTGCGATCCGTTTTTTGATCACTTCCGAATCCAGATATAAAAGGTCTCCCATCCGAAGCGTTTTCTTCATATATTTATCGCCATAGGCATAGGCGATTCCTCTTTTTGTGGAGCCAAATGCCTCCCCGGTCTTAGAGAGTCTCTCCTCCTCTAAAACGTCCTGTCTGACATGGAATGGCATGCAGACGGTTGCTTTTTCCGATATCTTTAAATTTTCCGGACTGATTTTTACATTCATGTAACGCATCATCTCGATCTCATGTCTTAAGTGATCCGGATCAATGACCATTCCGTTTCCAAGTACACAGACAACCTCCGGATGCAGAATACCGGACGGCAGCAGATTCAAAACAAATTTACCTTTATCTGTCACTACGGTATGTCCTGCATTGTTTCCTCCCTGATAACGAACCACATAATCGGCGTGTTCACTTAATAAATCTACGACACGTCCTTTTCCTTCATCGCCCCAGTTAATACCAGTTACTGCTGTTAACATAAATATTCACACTCCTTTTATGCTTGTGCATGTACAATCTTATCTGCTGTATCAATACTCTTTTCCAACCGTTCCGAAAAACGGTGGATCGGTAAAAATACGCCCAGTTCATCAAACCTCTGACCTTCATCTTCCAAAGAATCCTGTCCGTAATAAACAAAGGAACGCGGCAGGTCCTTTTGCAGTTTCATCATGATATCCCACACTGCTGCATAAGCCTGTGCTTCCGTCCTCTGCTGTTTTACCGTATCCGGCAGTTCATAGACAAGCAAAAGACCGATGTGCTCACCCATCTTATATTCCATCACATCCATCGTATCCGCATCATAGCTGTGACGCTTGCGGTATCCGTATGCAAGATACATCTTTACACCTTTCTCTTTCCGGAATACCTTTTTAAACCGGTTATAATCTTTTTCACTCACATGGATTTCCTTTGTCTGAATCAGATTTCCATCCTCATCCGTAAGCAGATACGGATTGATCTGACCATCCGCATTAAAGCGGAACGGTGCTAAAAATGAGTTTCGCAGTAAGTCAAACATGCTGTTTTTGCAGACCGCCATCAAAAATGCAGTCAGATCCCGGTTTTTATAGGCATCAAACAATGCCTTAGCAAACTGTTCCGGTGGAAGATATCCTCCCACCAGTCAAGATCCGAATCAATTTCTCCATAAAAAGTCTGCATCAGACGCTCACAGGCTTCCGGATCTTTCAAGATTTTATCAAACAACAGATCTGCTTTTTCTTCTCTTGGAAATATTGTCTCCATCCTTTTTCCCTCCATTATCTAATCTTTTCTAAGAACATCAGCAGAAAACTGATCAACAGAAGTCCACCGGATATCCAGATCACATGAAACCCGTACCTCACAGACAGATTTCCTCCGATTCCAGCACCAACCGCAAAGAATAAAATGATTCCAAAATAGTAAAGTGCCTGTCTGATCTGTTCCGGTCTTTTTTCCCTGAGATACAGTGAAAACGCTGCCGTCCCACTCCGCAGATTTCCGATGCACATTGTGCTCGCGTAGGAATATCCGCCGACTTTCCGGAATGTCTGCACCTGCATGGCACAGGAAAAAGAAACTAACACGGTTGCTGCCATATTAAGATTCTCCGGAAGAAATCCCACAAACACCAGGATTGCCATCTCACAGAGTAATACTGACTGTCTCCAGTGCAGCTTTCTCGCATACTTAAAACTTCCCTGTATCCTCTCTGCCACAAACACACCGACTGCAAATGCGAGCAATGGGAACAGATAACGCAATCCCTCACTCCACTCTCCCATCATAAAATGCTGACTCATGAGTACCACGTTTCCGGTCTGTGCATTCGAAAACACGCCATCTCTCGTAAAATAAGTGTATGCATCCTGGAACCCACCGGACAGTGCCAGAAACACACTCGTGATAAACGCCTCCGACATCTGCACTTTCGTACTCCTTGGCTCATTTTGATTCAAAGCCAATGTTCTCACCTCTTATTCCCGTTTTTCTCATTGATTTCTTACATCGACTGTATTATAGTATCCCTGTTATCAGATGTAAAAGTATTATTGATATATCCATCATATG
>ENA-OQAN01000023-OQAN01000023.1-human-gut-metagenome-genome-assembly--contig:-NODE-23-length-79104-cov-4.324132_pt1 | contig 79104 bp, 81 predicted proteins | sample MGYA00242735_ERZ504527 | MGnify/ENA primary metagenome ERZ504527 (study PRJEB26092, sample SAMD00036230) | human gut metagenome | host: Homo sapiens | study: EMG produced TPA metagenomics assembly of... | reverse complement strand
TTTGCTCCGCAAAACAAGGAGGATTTATAATGTCAATTAGTTTACAGAAAGGACAGAAGGTCAGTCTGTCAAAAGATAACGCAGGATTGTCAAAGATTATTGTCGGTCTTGGATGGGATGAAGTGCAGCAGTCTTCATCCGGAGGTGGATTCTTAAGTGCTTTATTCGGGGGCGGATCAAAGCAGCAGCCGATCGACTGTGATGCATCCGCACTGATGTTAAAGAATGGAAAACTGGTGGATAAATCAGACATCGTTTATTTTGGTAATTTGCACCATAAATCAGGTACCGTAAATCATCAGGGAGACAACCTGACAGGAGCCGGTGATGGAGATGACGAGCAGATCGTGATCGACCTTGCAAAAGTACCACAGGAGTACGACAAAATCGTAATCGTTGTAAATATTTATCAGGCGGTTCAGAGACATCAGCATTTTGGCATGATTGAGAATGCATTCATCCGTTTAGTTGATGCAAGAAACAATAATGAAATGTGCAAGTACAACCTGACTGAAAATTATTCCGGTATGACGGCAATGATATTTGGAGAAGTGTACAGACATAACGGAGAATGGAAGTTCAGCGCTGTTGGCCAGGGTACAAATGACCCGGGACTGGGAGAACTGAGCAGAAGATTTGTATAAAAAAAAATTGATACATTAGAGGAGGTTAACTACCCAAAATGAGTAACATAAATAAAGAAGAGCTTATGAGAGGTCTGTCAGACTCACAAGTAAACAAGAGCAAACAGGATTTTGGAACAAACGCTCTTGCAAAAAAAGAGACAGAATCACTGTGGTCGATGTTCATCGGAGCATTTGATGACATTTGGATCAAAGTATTATGTGCAGCACTGGTCATGAAAATCGTCATTTCTGTTATCGGTGTGTTTGTACCGGCATTAGCAGGAGAAAACGATGTTGTTGAGATTATAAGTATTGTTTTAGCAATCGCACTGGCAACCGGATTCAGTACATTATCCGAGTACCGCAACAGTTCCAGAAGTGAGGCATTACAGGAAGAATACAACAAGACTTATGCAAAAGTCATGAGAAATGGAAAACTGGTCAATATCCTTACCAGTGAGATTGTAAAAGGTGATACGATCCTCGTTCAGGCTGGTGATAAGGTACCGACCGACGGTGTGTTATTTGAAGGACACATCAAAGTTTCACAGGCTGCATTAAACGGTGAGTCAAGAGATGAGAATAAAACGGCTGCTGATAATCTTGATGAAGCGGAATCTACAGATTATGCATCTGCAAATAAAGTATTTATGGGATCAGTAGTGCCTCGGTGAAGGGTATATGGTTGCAACCGTCATCGGTGATGCATCCGAGCTTGGAAAGATCAACAAGGCTCTGACGGATGATAATGAAGAGGACGAGAGAAAAGATACTTCAAGCCTGAAACTGGAAGTGGTAGCTGCCGGTATCGGTAAACTTGGTGTGTCCGCGGCTGCCATTGCAGGCGTATTAGATGTTGTACTGAACCTGATCCGTACGGATGAACCAATCACAGTTGTTTATGTTCTGCTTTTGGTTGCAGAGGCAGTTATGTTGATGGCATCTATCGTTATCATGGCAGTGCCGGAAGGTCTTCCGATGATGAACAGTCTGGTGCAGTCCATGAACACAGAGTCCATGTACAAGAAAAATATTCTTGTCAGCCACAAGGCAGCATTTTCCGATTCTGCATATATGAATGTTTTATTTAGTGATAAAACAGGAACGATTACACAGGGTAATTTATCTTTAGTAGAATTTATCACCGGTGACGGTAAAATCGCAGAACATATTCCGAGTCAGGAATTTATTGAGGCAATTACATTAAACAACCTTGCAAAAGTATCCGAAGGAAAGCCAATCGGAAGTAATAACATGGACAGGGCTCTTTTGGGATATGCCCTAGAGCATGGCTATGATGATTCTAAAAACGATCCGGATAAAGTCGCTGACATCAGCGGATTTGATTCGGAAAAGAAATGCGCTACCGTTACATTGAAAAACGGACTGGTTTACTGGAAAGGTGCAACCGAAAACATCATTGATAAAGTAACACATTATATGCTTCCATCCGGTGAAGAAAAAGAATTTACTGCAGCAGATAAAAAAGCTGTGGAAGATCAGATGCTCGCTCAGGCAAAGAGAACGATGAAATTGCTTTCTGTTGCCAAAATCGCAGATGGAAAAACAGTTCTGATGGCAGTGCTCTGCTTAAGAGATAACGTAAGAACCGATGCGGTTGAGACAGTTGAGATTTTAAACAATGCCGGTATCCAGGTTGTCATGGTAACCGGTGATGCGGAGGAAACAGCAGTTGCCATCGCAAAGGAAGCTGGTATCTTAAAAGACGAGCAGAACGATGTTGTTCTCACACATGAAGAGTTAGAGCAGATGTCAGATGAAGAGTTAAAGAAAAAACTTCCGAATCTCCGCGTGGTGAGCAGGGCAAAACCGCTTGATAAAAAGAGACTTGTTTCTATTTCACAGCAGCTTGATAATGTCTGCGGTATGACCGGAGACGGTGTTAATGATGCACCGGCATTAAAACAGGCAGATATCGGATTTGCCATGGGAGACGGTACAGCAGTTGCACAGGAGGCAGGTGACGTTGTCATCTTAAATAACAGTTTGACTTCCATTAAGGACTGCGTATTGAACAGTAGAACAATGTCAAAATCAGTTGGTAAATTCTTAATCTTCCAGCTGACCGTCAATATCAGTACCCTGTTGATGAACATTATTGCGCCGATCCTGGGATGGACCGAGCCATTCTCCATTGTCCAGATTTTATGGATCAATCTGATCATGGATACTTTGGCAGCCATGGCATTTGGCGGAGAGCCGATTCTCAACCGATACATGAATGAAAAACCGGCACTCAGAAAAGATAACATTTTAACAACTTATATTAAATCTGCAATCGGAACAAGCTCTGTATTTATCACACTTGGCTCCATCCTGATCCTGGAAAACATTGGTGGGATTACAGATTTTGTAACACCGGCAGGCTGCGCGGATCCGGAATTATATGAAAAAACATTTATGTTTGCTTTTTTCATTTATTCAATCATTTTTAACAGCTTAAATACCAGATCTGAGAGATTTAATGTATTTGAACACATTGAAGAGAACAAGAATTTTATCATTGTTATGGGTGTGATCTTTATACTTCAGACCATCATCATTGAGATTGGTGGTCAGGTATTCAGCACAACGACATTGAATGCAAAAGCATTATTTGTTTCCATGCTGTTAGCAGTGCTCATTATCCCGGTTGATATGGTAAGAAAAGCCATTGTTTCGAAAAAATGATCGCCTTTCATACCGATTTGGATAATACACTCATCTATTCCTATAAACATGACATCGGGCCGCAGAAGCGAAATGTGGAACTCTATCAGGGAAGAGAAATATCCTACATCACAGAGGAAACATATCATCTCCTGCAGCTCGTAAAAAATGAAATGCTCATTGTTCCAACGACCACTAGGACGTTGGAACAATATCAGCGCATTGATCTGGGAATCGGACCATTTCCATATGCATTGGTCTGCAACGGTGGTGTCCTTCTGGTAAATGGTGTGCCGGATGAAGCATGGTATCAGGACTCCCTGCATCTGGTGTCGGATAGCAGGGAAGAAATGAACCTTGCCATGGAACTGTTAGAGCGGGAACCACGCAGAAAATTTGAACTCCGATACATTGAAAAGCTGTTTATCTTTACAAAATGCAATGATCCCGAAACAGTTGTAAATGATTTAAAAACATCTCTCGATACAAAATATGTAGATGTCTTTTCCAACGGTGAAAAAGTATATGTAGTACCGCAAACTCTGAATAAAGGAACGGCAGTAGACCGACTCAGAGAAAAACTAAAACCAGAGTTCGTAATTGCCGCCGGAGACAGCACCTTTGATATCCCCATGCTATTGACCGCCGACCGCGGACTTGTCCCATCTGGATTCACACAAAAATATGAAATCCCGAAAACATCCGGAGCCCGGAAAAAAATAGATGAAATGACATCGAAAAAAATATTTTCCGATGCCCTATTAGAAAAAGTTCTAAAAATAAAAACGGAGTCTGTTGCAGCAGGTATTATTCATACAGGATAATACCACTTGCAACAGACTCGTTTTTGGTATGTGAGGTAAAGTGCCAGCCACTAATCCATACTCACACAGATTCCGCCCTTCCTCTCCGAAGGCTGAATAATCACTGTAACCGGACAATTCCCATGCCACTCAAACTGGTAAGACTCCCCGGAAGCCTGTCCGATAAACGTTTTCCACGAAATATCAGCCGTCACCTGCGGATCACAATGTCCATTTCCAACCCAGCATACAACAGCGTCAGGATCAGCAGAGATCGTATCCTGAGACATCACATTGCTTAAAACGATCGGGTTGCCGTCACAAAGCACAGCAACATATGCATCTTTTCCACGTGCAATCAGAGTGGAAGTTGCAAGACCTTTCTGGGAAAGCACACCGACACCGATAAAACGGACACTGTAATCACAATCCTGGGAGAAAGCGAGAATATTTTCGGATTCCACTGAGATAGTTTCCCCCTGCTCTAAGTGATAGACCACAACATGCTGACCATAATTTGCGTAATATGTAACAGAATCACCATTTAAAGTTACCTTCATAAGTGGGAGATTTTCTCCGGTCACTCTTCGTGCAAGCTGACCAAGCAGAGCCTGCCCGATATTATTCTGCGGTCCAAGCAAGACTTTTTCAAATTTGTAATTCTTTCCACCGGCATTTTCTCCGGCGATAAATGCACCTGCTTTTGTAAAGAGTACATCACTGCCAGTGCAGGTAACCTTTAAAGTAAGTTCGTTTACTGTTTCAAATGTTAACATAACAAATTTCCTCCAAAATCTAATCCTTTGTTTAAATAACCTGAACGCCGTACAAACCGCACAGTCCTGCGAGATCTTTTGCCATGCCGTTTCCGATGGCATTAAATTTCCATGCGCCGTTATGCAGATACAGTTCACCGATCATCATGGATGTCACGTTCGTATAGTATTCATCCATTTTAAAGCTGACCAGCTCGGTGCCGGCAGGATCCATAATACGGATATACGCATCCTCAAGCATTCCGAAATTCAGATTTTTTTCAAATGCTTCATTGATCGTCAGCACAAATACGATTCTGGCAACGGATGGATCTAATCTGGTAAAATCCACGGAAATGATCTCGCGGTCTGCGCCGCCGTCAGCGTGGAAAACCGTGCTGTGATCCGGGCTTTCGGTCTGCCCGTAAAAGACAAACCAGGAATCACCGATCACTTTACCGGATGAGCCGAGCAAAAATGCGGATACATCCACATCACAGGCAGGATTTTTGACATTCCATCCAAGACATGCCTTTATGGAAGTGAGCTTCCCGGAATTCTCCAGCGGTGTTTTCTGACCTTTTTGCATCATATGTACCAGTGGAGGTAAAGGTTTTGACGCCGGTGTGGATGCGTTTGATACTGCCTGAGATGACGTGTGGTTGATCGAAGTGATGGTTCGTGTTGTTTTTGCCCCCTCAACTTTGCGTTCGTTGATGGAAAGAACGGTCTGTCTGGTGACGGGAGCAGAGGATCTCATTGGAATATCTACCATAATAAAAAACCCCTTATCGTTTAGTAAAATAATAGAATGTACGCTTCGCGGGCAATCTATTGTTATGAATTAATAAGTCTCTGGATTTCATTTTAAGTGATTCTGACAGAGGTGTCAAATTGCGAAATGTTGACATATAAGTCAACAAAAACATCGGTTGCAAAGGTTTCATCAAAAGGAAAAATCGTTGCAGTAGCGCCGGGAAGCTGTAAGATTTCCGTAAAATCACAAGGTGTAACCAGCAATATAACTGTTATTGTACTCCCGAATAAAGTAAAGACGGTAGCATCTGATTTTTCATCTGCAAACATTATACAGTTAAAGAAGGGGACAACGTATAAGTTCCGCGTTCGTGGATTTGTGAAATCAGGTTCTAAAAAATATTATGGCGAATTCGGAAAAACATATAAACTGAAGACAAATAAGTAATTATTGATCGAAAAACAGGAAATAGAAATCAAACATTTTATATGAGAAATAAGTTAGGGAGGTCGGATGGGCTTCCCTAATTTTTTTTGATCGGATTTATTTGGAAATTATAGAAGATCCTTGTTATAATACAACAGGTAAGCAGAACAAACAGCTTCTATGGCATACAGGAATTTGAGATACAAATAATGGAATGTATGTTTGACAGATCATTTTATTATGATGAATAAAAATGCAGGAATGGAGAATATTTATGGCACAACATGAAAAATTTTATTTAAATGGTACCTGGCAGTTAAAAAAAGCGGATGAAACACTGCTCTGCCCGGTGGAGATTCCGGGTTCAGTACTTTCCGGGCTGACAGAACACGGTTTACTTGAAGATCCATTTTACCGGATGAATGAGTACCCGACAAGAGAGCTGCTGAAAAATGATTTTATTTTTTCAAGGGAATTTGAACTGAAAAAAGAAGAGGGAAGAGTGTATGCACTCTGCTGTGACGGAATCGACACGGTGGCAGATATTTTTATCAACGGCATGCTGATAAAGCATGTGGATAACATGCACCTTCGTTACCGGATTCTGTGCACAAATGTCCTGAAAAACGGGACAAACAATATCACAGTGAAAATCCATTCTGCAATCGCATATGTAAACGAACATGTGCCGGCAGCGGGAAAAGAGATTCATTACACGGCATGCGGTGCGATGGAAGGAAATCAGTATATCCGGAAAGCACATTCCATGTTTGGCTGGGACTGGGGTCCACAGTTACCGGATATGGGGATCTGGCGTGATATTTTTATTGACAGCTATGAGAAGGCAGAACTGTCTGATCTGCATATCAGACAGGAACACATAGATGGAAAAGTTTTTCTGTCGGCAGAAACAAAAGTGATGTTGCCGGAAAAGGCACAGGACGGTGAAATTGCGGAAGCTGAGTATCTGGTATTGCCACAGAGTGCGGAAAGTAATGCCCGGATATTGAAAGAAAGTGTGGGAAACAATGATTCGACACTGGCAGAGAATGCAGATAATCTTGAGGTAAAAATCACGCTGCAGACACCGGATGGAAAACAGATTTCTTTTTCGGATGGAAAATGTCTGGTTGAAGATCCGAAACTCTGGTGGCCGAACGGATACGGTGCACAGCCGCTTTATACGGTGCGTGCGGAACTTTTTCTGGGCGGAGAATTTCTGGATGCAAAAGAACTGCGCATTGGTCTGCGCACATTGACGGTCAGCCAGGAAAAGGATGCATGGGGCGAGGAATTTGCTTTTTGCATCAATGGGGTAAAGATTTTTGCAAAAGGTGCAGACTATATTCCGGAAGACTGTATTTATTCAAAAATTACTCCGGAGCGCATTTATGAGTTGTTAGATACGGCAGTGGCATGTCATTTTAACTGCATCCGCATCTGGGGCGGCGGTTATTATCCGGCGGATGTTTTCTATGATTACTGTGATGAACATGGTCTGATCGTATGGCAGGATTTTATGTATGCCTGCAATGTCTATGAGCTGACGGAGAAACTGCGGGAGAGCATTATAGAAGAAACGAAGGATAATGCGGGAAGGTTGAGACATCATGCAAGTCTTGGACTCTGGTGCGGTAACAATGAGATGGAATCAGCATGGGACCACTGGGGCGGTTTTAATGATCATTCGGATACGTTAAAACAGGATTACCTGACCATGTTTGAAAAACTGATCCCGGAAGCCTTAAAGAGCGAGGATGATGTGACGTTTTACTGGCCGTCATCTCCGTCATCCGGCGGTAATTTTAAAGACCCGGACAGTGATGATGTCGGGGATCGTCATTACTGGGATGTATGGCATGGAGAAAAGCCGTTTTCCGACTATGAAAATTACTATTTCAGATTCTGTTCGGAATTTGGATTCCAGTCGTTTCCATGCAAAAAGACGATCGACACATTTACCCTGCCTAAGGATCGCAATATCTTTTCAGAAGTTATGGAAAGTCATCAGAAAAACGGTTCTGCAAATGCGAAGATTCTGCATTACATTGCGGAGAACTTTTTATATCCAAAAGATTTTGAGAGTCTGATCTATATCAGCCAGGTGCTGCAGGCGATCGCAATCAAGAGCGGTGTGGAGCACTGGCGCAGAAACAGGGGACGCTGCATGGGTGCAATTTACTGGCAGTTGAACGATAACTGGCCGGTCGCATCCTGGGCAAGTATCGATTACTTTGGAAGATGGAAAGCACTGCAGTATTTTTCGAGACATTTTTATGCGGATGTGCTCGGCAGTTTAAAGGTATCTGCGGATGCTGTTTATACGCCTTATCTGCAAAATGAGACGATGCAGGAGGTGTCGTCTGATGTCACGGTTTTTGTGAAAAATATGCGTGGGGAAGTGCTGTTTGAAACTTCACAGCGCACAGAGTGTGCACCATTGTCCGTGGAAGCCATGGAACCGGTATCTTTGAAAGAAGTGATAGAGGGCAGAGAAAGCGAGGTCTTTGTGGAGGCGGTATTTACACATTCTGATGGAACTGTGAGCCGCCAGGTGGAAATGCCAAAACCGTATAAACATATGCAGATCGAAAAAGCAGAGATCACGTTCGATGCAAAAAGAGAGGGAAATCTGTTGACACTGCAGTTAAAATCAGATGTTCCGGCATTTTTTGTCTCGGTGGAGAGCGATGTGGATCTGGTCTGGTCGGATAATTTTATGCATCTGACCGGAAAGGAACCTTATGAGATTATGGCTATTCTGCCGGAGTGCGTGGAAGGCATGCCTAAGATCTGGGTACGGTCACTGTGCGATTCGTGGGTTACGGATTATTCGCAAGCTTGACACCTGTTGTCAGGCTGTGAGCCAGAAACTAAAGTATGTGAGGTTACAGAAGAATCACTCCAAAACAGAATGACTTTACACCACCCGATACAAGTGCTATCATAAAAATAGTTAGAAACAACTAACAAATGAGAAGCATTTTAAAGAAGGTGGAATCCTATGAAAGTATATTGTTTTGGTGAGAAAGAAAAACCGGTTATTTTTCTTTTCCCCGGGACCTGTTGTCACTGGAAGGGCAATTTTGGAAAAGTAATAGAGCCGTTGGAAGAATATTTTAGGGTGGCATGCGTTTCCTATGACGGGTTTGATGAGACGGAACAGACAGAGTTTCCGACGATGACGGAGGAAACGGAAAAAATTGAACAGTATATAAAGAAAGAATTTGGCGGACATATCTGTGCCGCATATGGCTGTTCACTGGGCGGTTCTTTTGTCGGACTGCTTGCAGCACGCGGAAATATCCACATGGAGTATGGTATTTTAGGTGGTTCCGATTTAGACCAGTCGGGAAAGTTTTTGGCAAAGCTGATGACGAAACTGATGATGCCGGTTTTTTATCCGTTTATCGCGAATGGTGAGATGAAAATTCCTTTCATGAAAAAGAAAATGGACAAGATGCTGGCGGAGGACAATGGCTATATCAGAGCGTTTATGGATATGATAAAGACGCCGGATGTCGATATGAGCCATATTACAAAAAGAAGCGTCGAAAATCAGTTTTACTCAGACCTCATTACACCGCTGCCGGATCAGATCGACCCGTCCGGAACGCAGATACATGTTTTATATGCTTAAAATGGGTGAAAAATATCGTGCGCGTTACAAAAAACATTTTGCAGGACCGATCCTGCATGAACTGGATCTGCAGCACGAAGAACTGCTTGCGGTTTATCCGGATGATTGGGTAAAAGTGATCGCGGAGATCTGTAACAGAAAACAGGGAGATTGTGCGGCAAGATTTAAAATTAAGGGAAGCTGATGAAGTGGGGAAAGTTGAATCATCAGAGAAAACAAGAAGAGAAAGTGAGAAAGAGTCTCAATTTTTCTTCTTGTTTTTTTAATTGATGTTCGGTATACTGAACGATAGTTAGACAAAACTAACAATAGTGTAAATCATGCAGACTCAGGAACCGGAAAGTTGCTACCTTTCCTGCTCCGGTGGGATTGTCTGCAAACGAAGAAAAAGGAGACAGCGGGAATGAATTATTTAGAGATTGAAAAAGTAATTGGAAGGGAGATTTTAGACTCCAGAGGTAATCCTACCGTGGAAGCTGAAGTATATTTAGTGGACGGTACCATTGGAAGGGGAATGGCACCAAGCGGTGCGTCGACCGGAGAATTTGAGGCATTAGAGCTTCGCGACGGCGATAAGTCAAGATATCTTGGCAAAGGTGTTACCAAGGCAGTTGAAAATATTAATACAATGATCAACGATGCGATCGTCGGAATGGATGCCAGCGACATTTATGCAGTGGATGCAGCGATGATCGCAGCGGACGGAACAAAGGATAAATCAAAACTGGGAGCAAATGCGATCTTAGCAGTGTCGATTGCAGCGGCACGCGCAGCTTCCATCTCACTGGATATTCCGCTTTACCGTTTCTTAGGCGGCATCTTGGGCAACCGTCTGCCGGTTCCGATGATGAATATTTTAAATGGTGGTGCTCATGCGGCAAACACAGTAGATGTGCAGGAGTTCATGATCATGCCGGTCGTGCACCGAGTTTTAAAGAGGCACTCCGCTGGTGTGCAGAGGTGTTCCATGCGCTTGCAGCTCTGTTAAAGAGCAAGGGACTTGCAACCTCTGTTGGTGATGAGGGTGGTTTTGCACCGGATCTTGCATCCGATGAAGAAGCAATCCAGTACATATTAGATGCTGTGAAAAACGCAGGATATGAGCCGGGCAGAGATTTCCGGATCGCCATGGATGCAGCTTCCTCTGAGTGGAAGAGCGAAAAAGGAAAAGGATTCTACAAACTTCCGAAGGCAGGCACCGAGTTTACTTCCGCAGAGCTGATCGAACACTGGAAGAAACTGGTTGAAAAATACCCGATCATTTCCATCGAGGATGCACTTGACGAGGAAGACTGGGAAGGCTGGAAACTTCTGACCAAAGAACTTGGTGATAAGGTACAGCTTGTCGGAGACGATTTGTTTGTAACCAATACGGAGCGCCTGAAAAAAGGTATCGACAACGGCTGCGGCAATGCCATTCTGATCAAGTTAAATCAGATTGGTTCCGTATCCGAGACTTTAGAGGCAATCAAGATGGCTCACAAAGCAGGTTATACGGCAATTTCTTCCCACCGTTCCGGCGAGACGGAAGACACCACGATTGCAGATCTTGCAGTGGCATTAAATACCTGCCAGATCAAGACCGGTGCACCGAGCAGAACTGAGCGTGTTGCAAAATACAACCAGCTTCTCCGCATAGAGGAAGAACTTGGAAATGCAGCAGTGTATCCGGGAATGGGTGCATTTAATGTAAAATAAGGAATTTACGCACATTATAGTTTATTTTCTCCTCTATCTCATGGAAAGAACGCGAAAGGTCAGGGATGGCTTTTGGCGTTCTTTTTATGCAGGCAGGGCTGACCGAGGACATTGTGCAAAAAATCTCGGACGAAAAGGATGATCCGGTGTGGATGCGTGAGTTCCGGATGAAATCACTGCAGATTTACAGACAGATGCAGATCCCGGACTGGGGACCGCCGATCGACGGGCTGGACATGGACCATATTGAGACTTATGTGCGCCCGAAAACGAAGATGCGCGGAAAATGGTCTGAGGCGCGCTCCATGATCATCAGCGGATTTGCGGATGATGTATCGAAGGAACTGCCGGATTTTTTAGAAACATTTTATTTGCAAAATAATCCCTGACGGTCTACACTTGCTATAGCAACAATACACAATACCGAACAACAAAGATACAGAAACGGTAAAGTTCCGCAGGCAGGCCCGCCAACAAAACCTTATCGTTTCTACACCCCACAAGAGAGGACACCACCCATGCCATCATTCGTAACATTTTCCAACGTCGGCAAAATCTACCACACCGGCGAACTCGACATCACCGCCCTCCATGACGTCAATTTTGAGATCGAAAAAGGAGAATTCTGCGTCATCGTCGGTGCATCCGGTGCCGGCAAAACGACGATTTTAAATATATTAGGAGGAATGGATACCTTAACCAACGGACAGGTATTCTTAGACGGACAGGAAATCTCAAACTATGACAAAAAACAGCTCACCTCATACCGGCGTTTCGACATCGGATTTGTGTTCCAGTTTTACAACCTCGTGCAGAACCTGACAGCACTTGAAAATGTAGAGCTTGCGGCGCAGATCTGTAAAGATCCGCTTCCGGCGCCGACAGTGCTTGAGGAAGTCGGGTTGAAAGACCGTCTGTTAAATTTCCCGGCACAGCTTTCCGGTGGAGAACAGCAGCGTGTCGCGATCGCGCGTGCGCTTGCAAAAAACCCGAAACTTCTGCTCTGCGATGAGCCGACCGGAGCTCTCGATTATAATACCGGAAAAGCGGTTTTAAAATTATTGCAGGACACCTGCCGCGAAAATGGAAAAACAGTCGTGGTCATCACGCATAACCAGGCACTTACAGCGATGGCGGACCGCATCATCACGGTAAAGAGCGGCACAGTCGTTTCCATGGAAAAAAATGAACACATTGTAGACATTGCAGATATAGAGTGGTAGACGGTTATGAGATCAATGATTTGGAAATCAACATTCAGGGAAATAAAGGAAAGTCTCGGCCGTTTTCTCGCTATCCTGGCGATCGTTGCATTGGGTGTCGGATTTTTTGCAGGACTGAAGGTCACACAGCCTGCCATGTTAAAAACGGCGCAGCGTTATTTTGATAAGACAGCTCTTTACGACTACCGCCTGATCTCCACGGTCGGTTTTTCCGAGGATGAAGTAGAGACCATAAAAAAACAAAAAGATGTAAAAGCGGCAGAGGGAGCAGTCACGTTTGACATTATCTGTGAGAGCGGCGGCAAAGAGCGCGTGCTAAAAATGCACAGCATCACAGAGGATGTTAACCGGCTGGTGCTTGTGGACGGCGAATTGCCGGAAAATGCAGGGGAGTGCGTGGTGGACTCTAATCTTTACGGCGTATCCATGATTGGAAAAACGATCAAATTGTCCGACGGCAATGACGAGGACGATCTGGAACATTTTTCAAACCGCGAGTATAAGATCACCGGAATCGTGCAGTCTCCTCTGTATTCGCAGTTTGAGCGCGGAAGTACGTCGCTTGGCAACGGCAGGGTGAGCGGATTTGTCTATCTTTTGCCGGAAGGATTTGCAGACGATTATTATACGGAAGTTTATGTGAAATTTGCCTGCGATTTTCCTTTGTACAGTGAAGAATATGATGCTTACATAGAACAAAAACAGGATGCGTGGGAAGCACTGACGGAGGATCTTGCAGCAGAGCGTTATCAGACAGTGCGTTCGGAGGCAGAGACAAAACTTGCAGATGGAAAAAAACAGCTTGCAGAGAAAAAAGAGGAGACAAAGAGCCAGCTTGATGATGCAAAAAAACAATTAGAAGATGCAAAAAGCCAGATCGAAGACGGCGAAAAGCAGCTTGCAGATGCAAAGAAAAAATTGGAATATGCCCCGGATGAATTAGAAAAAAAAGAGGCAGAACTGACAGAAGCAGAAAAGGCGATTCAGGAGAAAGAGACACAGTTAGATCAGGCGGAAGTTGCACTTGGAATCGGTTATGCGCAGGGAGTCGGACAGATCCAGAAAGCATTGAACGGAATTTCTGAGGGGCTTTTTTCCGAAAATGGAGATCAGGGAAATGGTGCGGCAGGCAGTTTTTCTTCTGGAGATGCATTAGGGGATGCAGGATCACAGATTGCAGATGCAAAGGCACAGATTGCAGACGGAAGAGCGCAGATCGCGGAAGCCCAAAAGCAGATCGAGAGCGGAAAGAGCGCCATTGCAAAAGCGAAAAAACAGTTGGAAGAGTCCAAAACACAGATAGCAGAAAAGGAAGCAGAATTATCTGATGCGAAAACGCAGTATGAAGATGGGAAAAAGGAATATGAGGACGGACTTTCAACTTACAATGAGGAAATAGAAAAAGCGGAGAAAAAGATCAGTGATGGCGAGAAAACTTTAAAGGAATTAAAAGATCCTGATACCTATGTGCTCGGACGCGATACCAATGTTGGGTATGTCTGCTTTGAGAGCGATTCCGGTATCGTGGACGGAGTTGCCGATGTATTTCCGATCTTCTTCTTTCTGGTAGCGGCACTTGTGTGTGTGACGACGATGAACCGTATGGTGGAGGAACAGCGGACACAGATCGGTGTGTTAAAGGCACTCGGCTACAGTGAACATACCATTATGGCAAAATATATGTTTTATTCCGGCTCCGCGGCGCTGACCGGATGTGTGGCTGGATTTGCACTTGGGACATTTTTATTCCCGAAAGTGATCTGGTATGCATACGGCATGCTCTATAAGATGGATTCCCTGGTTTATGTGTTTGACTGGAAATTAGCAGTCATTTCCGTGATCGTATCACTGCTTTGTTCTATCGGTACAACCTTTGTGTCTGTCCGCCGCGAACTGACGGAGGTTGCGGCAGAGCTGATGCGTCCGAAAACACCGAAAGCCGGGAAACGTGTATTCCTTGAATATATACCGTTTGTATGGAAGAGGCTTAAATTTTTGCAGAAGGTTTCCATGCGGAATATTTTCCGGTATAAAAAGCGGTTTTTCATGATGGTCGCAGGCATCAGCGGATGCAGCGCACTTTTGGTGACCGGATTTGGGGTGAGGGATTCTGTGACGGGAATTGTGACGCAGCAGTATACGCAGATCCAGACCTATGATATCGGTGTGACTTATTCATCGTCCGTCACACCGGAGCAAAAAAGTGAACTGGAAAGCAAAGAACAGGACGGTGTGGAAAAATCTGTGTTTGTGGCAGAAAAGAGCATGGATTTAGTTGGCAGTGAAAAGACAAAATCCGTCAGCCTTATCATTGCAGATCCGGATTCGGATATGACGCCGTTTGTCAATTTGCATACGGAAAAAGGAGTACCGATCACATTCCCGAAAAAGGGAGAGGCGGTTATTTCCGCAAAAGTGGCAGATGAACTTGGGATAAAGACCGGAGATACCGTGACGCTGCAGGATTCCGACATGAAAACCATATCCGTGACGGTAAGCGGGCTGTGTGAAAATTTTGTATATAATTATGTCTATTTGTCTGCGGATACCTATGAAGAACAGATGAAAACGGAACCGGAATACAAAAACGCATTTGTGTGTGTTTCTGAGGGCACAGATGCACATCTGCTTGGAACATCCCTGATGGCAATGTCGGATGTGGCAGCGGTCAATATTTCACAGGATGACATGGAACGTTTTTCAAGCATGATGGGCAGTATGGATCTGATCGTTGTGGTCATTATTTTGTGTGCAGCGGGACTTGCTTTTATCGTTTTATATAACCTGACAAATATTAATATTACGGAGCGTGTGTGCGAGATCGCAACGATCGAGGTGCTCGGGTTTTACGAAAATGAGACAGCCGCATATGTGTTCCGGGAAAATACGATTCTGACATTTCTCGGCGCACTTGCAGGGCTTGTGCTTGGTGTATTTTTGCACCGGTTTGTCATGAGTCAGATCGTCGTGGATATGGTAGCCTTTGATGTACATGTAAAACCGGTCAGCTTTGTATACAGCGTGGTGCTGACTCTGGTGTTTACCTGGTTTGTGGACCGGCTGATGCGAAAGAAGATCGATGCGATCAGCATGACGGAATCATTAAAAAGTGTTGATTAGAAAATAGAATTGGACGTTAATGCGGGAAAGTGTTATAGTTTATTTATAGAAAACGATGAATCAGGAGATGATACATATGGGAAAAATTATAACAATCGGACGTGAATTTGGCAGTGGCGGACGAGAGGTTGGAAAGAGACTTTCCGATGAACTTGGAATTGCCTATTATGATAACGAGATTATAACAGAGATTGCAAAGAGAACCGAACTTGCAGAAGGTTATGTGCAGCATGTAATGGAAAATGGTCCGACTGCCCTGATGCCGATTACGATCGGAAGAACTTTTTATATGGGCGCGGATCCTGTGATGGAACAGAACAATGCGATTTACAGAGAACAGAGCCTGTTAGTACAGGAACTCGCGGAGAAATCAGACTGTGTGATCGTCGGAAGAAGTGCAGATTATATCCTGCGCGACAAAAAGCCGCTGCGCCTGTTTATTTATGCAGATATGGAATCGCGCATGGAGCGATGCAGAAAGCGTGCACCGGAGCAGGAACATTTTACAGACAAAGAGCTGAGACGTCATATTCAGGATGTGGATAAGAGACGTTCCAAATATTATCAGTTCTTTACCGGACAGACCTGGGGCGAGAAGTTAAATTATGACCTGTGCATCAATACTTCCGGTGCCAATATCGAGGATCTGGTGAAAGTGATCGCAAAATTGGTAAAATAAAATATGCAGGAATATTATCTAAACAGTGAAAAGAAAATCTGTCTGATGGAATTGTCTGAGTTTAAGGAATTAGAGGGTGCGTATCCACATAAACGGAATTTGTTCCGCAGCATGAATCCGGTACAGTACTGCAAGGCAGAAAGTTACGGGGACTGCCTGTTTGGGACGATGAAGATACCGCGTGCCTAAAGGCAGAGTGACGTATATCGTATTTGGATTTTATCTGAGAGGCGAAGAACTGCTGTTGATCGAGGATGGCAGTTTCCTAAAGACGTGTCTTGGAAGGCTGGAAAAAATTATACCCACAGAGTGCAGCATGCATCAGTTCCTCGTTATGATTTTTGAGATGCTGATCGAGGATGATGTGATCTATCTGCAGCAGCAGGAGGAAAAATTAGCCTCCATTGAGGAAGAGCTTTTAAAAAAGATCCCGGAGCATTTCTATGAGATCATTCTGCAGTACAGGAAACGTTTTTCGGCATATCATGCATATTATGAGCAGCTTGTCAATCTGGCAGATGCCATGCAGAGTGATTTCGGACAGATACTGACAGACAAGGAGCGATCGCTCTGGCAGCTTTATGCGAACCGTGTGGAACGCCTGCATGATCATGTGGAACTCTTGCGGGAATATTTAGTACAGATCCGTGAGTTATACCAGTCACTGATCGATGTACAGCAGAATAAGGTCATGAGTATCTTAACGGTAGTAACGACGATATTTCTCCCACTGACCCTGATTGCCGGATGGTATGGCATGAACTTTCCAAATATGCCGGAGTTCGGATGGAAATATGCGTATCCGGTCGTTATTGTAGTCAGCATCTGCATCATTGCGGGAGAGATCATTTATTTTAAGAAAAAGAAAATGCTGTAAGCAGGAGAGATTCTGCGCGTAAAATAAAATATGTTTGACAGAAATCCGGAAATGGAGAGAAATCTTTGTTTCCGGATTTTCTTGTTTTCAGAACGATATGTCAAAGTGTACCAGACCGGAATATATTAGAATAAGAATAGATTAAAGAAGCTGTCAGTATGGCTTATGATATAAAAAGACTGCCGAGCGAAGCGGGTGTAGATCACGATCATGAAGCATCGCTTCATGATATAAAAAGACTGCCGAGCGAAGCGAGTGTAGATCACGATCATGAAGCATCGCTTCATGATATAAAAATTTCGGGCATTACAAAAAGTTTTTATAATAATGGAGAGATGCGTCAGGTTCTCCGTCCAGTCGATATTTTGATACCGCATGGAAAATTTGTGTCGATCATTGGGCCGAGCGGGTGTGGGAAGTCGACGTTATTTAATATTGTGGCGGGACTTCTGCCGCCGACATCGGGAGATATTACGATTGGAGAGAAAAGCATTTTAGGGGAAAAAGGTTACGTTGGATATATGCTGCAAAAAGATATGCTTCTCCCGTGGCGTACGATCATCGACAATATTATTTTGGGACTTGAGATAAAGGCGTGCCGAAGCGGGAAGCGAGAAAACAGGCACTGCCACTGATGGAAAAGTACGGACTTTCGGGATTTGAGAAAAATTATCCGTGCGAGCTGTCCGGTGGAATGAGGCAGAGAGCGGCGCTCCTCCGCACACTTTTGTATGACAGGGAAATTATCCTGTTAGATGAACCGTTTGGTGCATTGGATGCGCAGACGAGACAGTCTATGCAGAACTGGCTGTTAGAGATCTGGGAAGATTTTCATAAGACGGTTTTATTTGTGACACATGATATGGATGAGGCAATTTATCTGTCAGATATCATCTATGTATTTTCCGGTCGTCCGGGGTATGTGAAAGAAAAAATTACCGTTCATTTGAAACGGCCAAGAAAACAGGAAGATATGCTGGAGACGGATTTCTGGGATCTGAAACAGCACTTGATGGGAGGGATGAGTGATGAAAAAGAAGCGTATGAGGTGGAGTATTATGAACCTAAATCCGTTTTGGCGATGCAGGCAGACAGGCGGGAAGAAAAACACCGGAGAAAACAGAAAAAAGGGATAAGGGCAGGACGTATCCTGCTTGGGGTCGCCATCCTGCTGTTTTGGGAGGTAAGTGCACGTCTGGGGTGGATCGATGACTATTACTGGAGCTCACCGTCCCTGATCGCACAGACTGCGATCATACAGTGGAAAGAGAAAAATCTTGCATATGATATCTACTTTACCTCGATGTCCACGATCGGCGGTTTTTTAGCGGGAACATTGGGCGGCGCAGTTTTAGGATTGTTCTTCTGGTGGTCAAAGACGTTTGCAAAGATTTTTGAGCCGTATCTTGTGATGTTTAATGCAATTCCGAAACTGGCACTTGCACCAATTTTAATTGTACTGTTTGGAATCGGTTTTTCATCTAAAGTGATGCTGGCATTTTTAATGACGGTAATATCCTGTGCGCTTGCAACGGTCAGCGGGGTGGAGAATGTGGATGAGTCGATGGAAACCTTACTTTATTCTCTGGGGGCTGCCAGATGGCAGGTGTTTGGAAAAGTCGTGGTTCCGGCAGTGCTTCCGTGGATGCTTGGAAGCCTCCGGATCAATATTTCACTGGCGCTTGCGGGAGCAATCGTCGGCGAATTTATCGCATCGGGGCACGGACTTGGCAGAATGGTCATTTATGCGGGAACTATTCTGGATACCACGTTAGTGTGGGTTGGTGTGATCGTTCTGTCGCTGCTTGCGATGGTGATGTATTTTGCGGTGGTGGAACTGGAAAAATGGATGACGGAACATCTGGCGATTTATCGTAAGGCGTGAGGAGGACACCAGCCGCTATGTTGTGATACACCTTTGGGCACCTGAGTCCATATTATATTAAAAAGTGAAAATGGGTCGAAATGTTTAAAAGGAAAATGTTAAAGAGAAAATTGTTCAGTTGTTTGGCTTACGTTGTATTTGCAGCAAGTTTATTTGCGACAGCATGCAGTGGAAGAAAAACGCAGCAGGAGAGTGTGGAACTCAAAAAAATCGTGATTGCGGAGCCGTTACATTCGATCGGGTATCTTCCACTTTATATCGGGCAGCAGGAGGGATTGTTTGCGGAGGAAGGCCTTGATGTGGAGGTGATCCAGGCTACGGGCGGCTCGCATGTGACGTCGGTGATGAGCGGGGATGCGTGGGGAGTAATCGGTGGAGTGGATTCAAATGCAATTCCGAATGCATCCGGGAACTGCCCGGATCCGGTGATTGCTGTCTGCAACTGTGTGAACCGCGCTAATGTGTATCTGTGTGCGGCAGTTGGCGAGGAATACACAGGAAGTACAGATGAAGAACTTGCACAGTATTTCAAAGGAAAAAAGATCAACTCCGGCAGATTTGGCGGCAGCCCGAATCTGTGTGTGCGCTATCTTTTACTGTCAATTGGACTTGATCCGGATAAGGATGTAGTGATGGTGGAACCGGCAGATATGTCCACCTCAGTTGCCGTGGTACAGAGCGGTCAGGCAGATATCTCCTGGGCAGCGGAACCACAGATCGTTGACGGTATGAAATCAGGTGTATGGACGGATGCATTTTACCAGTTTACAGATCTTGGAGACTACGCTTACTCCGTACTCAGTGTGTCACAGTCAACCATCCGGAATGACCCGGAGACAGTACAGCACTTTGTCAATGCAATGTTAAAATCGCTTTCTGCTGCACAGGATAAAAAAACTGCGGTCCGCGCTGCCGGAAAGGAATTTCCAACCACACCGGCCGAAGACATTGAAGCAGCGATCGACCGTGCCTATAAAGATGGACTCTGGAGTGTCGATGGAATCATCACACCGGAGGCAGTAAAAAATGATATGGAAGTATCCATTGCATCCGATGTATATCAGGGTACCTATCAGTACGATGAACTGGTAGATATGCAGTTCGTCGAAAACGCACAAAAACAAAATTGAAGAGAGTATTTAGTAGAATAGAATGTATGCAGATTTCCGGTGCTTTCCTAAGGTGCCGGGGAATCTGCCATTCACAACACACCGATACACCATTTCCACCAAATTTGTGAAAATAAATTTCGTAAATTTTCGGGACAAACCCGCCATCTTATAGTATAATAACCGTACTAAAGTAATATAACCACCCCCCACACAGGAAAAGGAGAAAAGCGATGATAAATCCGGCATCAATAATGAAGATCATGAATGCAAAAAATAAATTCACGGCAAATCACCCGAAATTTGCTGCATTTCTAAACGCAGTATTTTCCACCGGCATCACGGAGGGAACAATCATTGAGATTACCGTGACAAAACCGGGTGAGGAACCGATCACGACGAACATGAAGGTGCAGCAGTCGGATCTTGAACTGTTACAGGAATTACAGGACATTGCAAAAATGTAAAAATAGAAATGGAGAAGCATATGTTAGGAAAAAAACTTTCTTATCAGACCAATGGAAGTACAGTAGAATTTGAATTTGAACATGGAACGGCGTATGTCACGGCAGTCACGGACACGATCATGAATGTATTTGTTCCGTACCAGTCGAAAGACCACCGTTCAAAAGCAATTGAGGGAGATAAAAGACTTCCGGTTACCGTAGATGTCTCTGAGGAAGGCGGAGCAGTACAGATTAAAACAGATAAGCTGACAGCCAAAGTATACGATGATTTTTTGATCGATTTTTATAAAAAAGACGGTACACTTTTATGTGCAGATTTCAGGGGAGAGCGAAAGAAAAAAAAGAAATTAAGCGATGAAGCACTTGCAACGTTAGAGTCTGAGGGACATGCCGTATCTGCGGAGGGTGAAAAAGAAGATCCTGTTATGGTCGTAAAGCAGATGAGCGGGGATGAAAAGTTCTATGGACTCGGAGATAAAACAGGCGTTTTAAATAAAAGAAATTATGAATATGAAAACTGGAATTCCGATCTGCCACAGGCACACACGGACGATTTTAAGGCATTGTATAAATCCATTCCGTTTTTGATCACATTAAAAGATGCGGGTGTATTTGGAATGTTCTTTGACAACACTTACAGATCACATGTCAATCTGGGAAAAGAGAACAGCGCCTGCTATTATTACAGTGCAGAGAACGGAAATCTCGATTATTATTTTATTTCCGGGGAAAAAATGACGGATATTGTGGAAGGCTATACTTATCTGACCGGAAGAACCCCTCTGCCGCAGCTTTGGACATTAGGACATCATCAGTCAAGATGGGGCTATATGTCAGCTGATGATATCAGACGTGTGGCACACAAATACAGAGAACTGCAGATTCCATGTGATACGATCCATTTTGATATCGATTATATGGATGGGTACCGCGTATTTACCTGGAATGAAAAGGGGTTTGGAGCACCGGGTGCAATCATAAAAGAGATCGCAGAGGATGGTTTTAAGGTTGTCTGCATCATTGATCCGGGTGTGAAATTAGATCCGGGATATGCAAAGTATGATGAGGGAATCGCGAATGATTATTTTGCAAAAACACCGGAAGGGGAAGTATACGTCAATGAAGTATGGCCGGGCGAAGCGGTATATCCTGATTTTGGAAAGCCGGATGTAAGAAAATGGTGGGCAGAAAATCAGAAATTCTTAGTGGATCTTGGTGTGCGAGGAACATGGAATGATATGAATGAGCCTGCAAGTTTCCGTGGAGAACTTCCACAGGATGTCGTTTTTACGGATGAGGATCAAAAGACAGATCATGCGGCAATGCATAATGTTTATGGACATCTGATGTCAAAGGCAACTTATGAAGGATTAAAGGAAGCCGATGGAAGAAGACCGTTCGTGATCACAAGAGCATGTTATGCAGGAACACAGAAATACTCTACCGTATGGACCGGAGATAACCAGAGCCTCTGGGCACATCTTAGAATGGCGGTTCCACAGCTCTGCAATCTCGGTATGAGCGGAATTGCATTTGCGGGAACGGATGTCGGCGGATTTGGTGCAGACTGTACACCGGAATTAATGTGCCGCTGGGTTCAGGTTGGTGCATTTTCCCCACTGTTCCGTAACCATTCTTCCATGGGAAGTACATTCCAGGAGCCATGGCAGTTTGATGAGGAGACGATCCGCATCTACCGCAAATTTGTGGAATTAAGATATCAGTTACTTCCATACCTGTATGATCTGTTCCGCGAATGTGACTGACCGGACTGCCGATTATGCGTCCTCTGGTTTTACATTATGAGAATGATCCGGAAGTCTGGAACTTAAACGGTGAATTTTTAGTCGGAGAAAATCTTTTAGCTGCACCTGTTTTAGAGCAGGGAGAGACGAAAAAGATCGTATATCTTCCGGAAGGTGTCTGGTATGATTATGAGACAAAGAAACCATATCAGGGCAGACAGTATTATATGGTAGACGCACCGCTTGATACCTGTCCGATGTTCGTAAAAGAGGGAGGCATGATCCAACTTATGAACTGGCACAGTACGTCGGTGAAAAGCCGTATGATACCTTGAAAATGCGCGTGTATCCGGGCAATGGAACTTATCTGCATTATCAGGATAACGGAGCGGATTTTGCCTACCGTGACGGTGCTTATAATGTGTATGAGTTTACGCATGAAGGGGACAAAAAAGAGGCATCCGTGCAGATGAAAAAAGAAGGTTATACGAAATACAAAAATATTTTGTTTGAATAATTCTAACGCATAATGGAACCCGCACAAAAGTATTCCTCACGCATATGATATAGAGATGTTAGCGACAGGAGCAATGTGTGGACTATAATCAGGAACAGTTTTTCCGTATGCAGATGGATGTGCCGAAAATGCCTTTTTATATGAGCTATCCGATGCAGAATCTGTATCTGACGGAAATGGAATATGAAAAAGATATGGAACGCATGAAGGAGCTTTATCCGAAAGAGGTGAAGACAATCCTTTCTTATGTGGAAGATGAGTGCGACAAGATGGAGTATGAGGGGAGCCTGATGTTTGACGAGTATCCGGACCGCCTGATGTTAGAACAGGTGGCAGAGCGGATCTACCGCAATGTGACAGGGGAAGAAAAGAATGTTGAGGCAGAACAGTACTGGGGCGGAATGAATCCACCGCCGGGACCCCGGGATGCCGCCCCCGCCTCCACCGGGACCTGGAATGCCGCCTCCACCGCCCCCTGGAGGACGTGATGATATGCGGAGCCTGATCGGGGTATTATTAAATAATGAGATGTACAGACGGCGCTGCAGGCACAGAAGATGCAGACGCTGGTGGTAAAACAAATGTTACAGAAAATGGGCAGGTCATAGGTACACTGCCCGTTTTTTAATTCTCTTTCTTAAAATTTCAAAAAGAATCAGCGATAGGCATTGCGGATTTGAAAAAAAATGCATACAATATATCTGTCGCTTTTTTTCGGGTTTCAGAAGAAATTACAAAGATGGCGGTTTTAACAGGGAAAATGATATTTCATTCACATAGAGTAAGGAGACAATATCGTGCAGAAAGGTGCAATTAAGGCAGTCGTACTGACCGTCATTTTTTTTGTGGCAGTCGGAGTATTTAGTATGATGACAAATCATGTCAATGAAGATTTGACAACAGAAATGAAAAATGCCACATTACCGGTCATCACATTAGAGAGCAGTGAACAGGAAGTCAATGAATTATATGGATATCATACAAAGATGAATGCTGCGAGTATGCGCGATACGATCACACCGATTGGAAAAGACAGAAAACTTCCGGTTACGATCCAGACATACGAGACAAGCGTGGATGCGATCTCTTATGAAATACGAAGCCTTGATGGGGAGAGACTGATCGCCAATGCAGATGTCAATTCCTATGATGAGAAAAAAAGGTACGATCAAAGCAGAACTTGAAATCCAGAATCTGCTTCAGGAGGGGGAAGAGTATTTACTTCTTATTAATTTAGAGAGCGGAAATGATGTCATTTATTATTATACAAGGATTGTGGAAATGCCAAATGCGCATGTAGACGAATCCCTGAAATTTGTAAAAGAGTTTCATAATACCACATTCAACAGTGAGACATCGGGAACACTGTCAACGTATATGGAAAAAACAACCGGCGATAACACAACATTACAGTTTGTTTCATTAAATTCTTCATTAAAACAGCTTGCATGGGCAGATTTTAACGGAGAGCAGTTAACGACGCCGGTGCCATCCATAAAAGAAATTACGGATACCTATAATGTGATCGTGCTGGATTATGTTGTGACGAGTATCGGTGAGGGTGGCGAGAGTGAATATTATAATGTAGAAGAATATTACAGAGTGCGCTATACAAGCAGCCGGATGTATCTGCTCAATTTTGAACGCCGGATGAATCAGATTTTCCGCGGGGAAAATGCAAGCTTTTTTGACAATTATATTGAGCTTGGGATACGCTCCGGAAATGTGGAGTATCAGGCGAATGAGACGGGAACCACGGTCGCTTTTGTACAGGAGGGCGAACTCTGGAGTTACAATGAGACGGAGAATACACTCGCAAAAGTGTTCAGTTTCCGTGGATATGAAGGAATTGACAACCGTGAAAATTATGGGGAACATGATATCAAAATTGTCAGGATCGATGAGGCGGGAAGCCTTGATTATATCGTATATGGCTATATGAACCGCGGAAACCATGAGGGGGAAGTGGGAATTGAGGTCAATCATTATGACAGTCTTTCAAACACAAATGAGGAACTTGCATTCATATCTTCGGATAAGGCATACGAGGTCATGAAATCCGAACTTGGTCAGATGATGTATGTGACTGAGGGCGGAGAATTATATCTGATGGTCGATGGCAGTGTGTATGGAATCGATCTTAGTACATTGGAAATGAAAGAGCTGATCAAGGGACTGGATAAAGAAATATATGCGGTTTCAGAATCCGACCGTTATTTTGCATGGACGAAAGACAGCCAGAACGGACAGAGTGATACGATTTCGCTCATCAACTTTTCCAGTGAAAAAACATTTACCATAACAGAAGGCAGTGGAAAGTATGTAAAACCGCTTGGATTTATGGGAGACGATTTTGTATATGGCGTAGCGAATGCGGCAGATGTATCAACGGAGCTGCGGGAAATGTAATCTTCCCGATGTATCAGATTAAAATTTTAGATGTTTCATCCGATACGCCGTCCGTTTTAAAGACATACGAAAAAAATGGATATTATGTTTCCGGGGTTGATATTGAAGATTACACTATGTACTTAAACCGTATTCAGTATAATGGTACGGCGTATGTGGACGCAGATCAGGATATGATCATGAACCGGGAGGGAGATGGAAATAAAATAGTTTCCATTGTAAGCAGCAGTTCTGACAGTAAAGAGACCCGGTTTGAAATATCTTTGCCGGAAAATGTGGGGGAAAAGGCTCCAAGACTGCTGACTCCGAGAGAAACCATATTAGAGCAGGATCGCACGCTCACACTTGAAGATAAGGGTGGTAACGGAAAATATTATGTTTATGTAAAAGGTGATGTGGTTTATACCACAGATCAGGTGGCAGGTGCGATCACAAAGGCAAATGAAAAGATGGGAGTCGTAGTAGGCGAGGATCAGGAGTATATCTGGAAACGTTCCAGAGATGCAATCAAACCGGCACTCTCTGATATCGCAGTCGGCGCGGAAGATGCTTCTTCCGGCAGCATTGCTCAGTGTATCAATGCAATGCTTGAGAAAGAAGGAATTAATATCAGTGTCAGTGCATTGATTGCAGGCGGTGAGACACCGAAGAATATTTTGAGCAATACAATGAAAGATGCAAGAATTTTAGATCTGACCGGGTGCAGTGTGGAAGAAGTCCTTTACTATGTAAGCTGCGGTAATCCAGTATTTGCAATGACGGGAAGCAATGAAGCGGTTCTGGTGGTAGGATATGATGCCAATAATGTCATTATTTTTGATTCTTCATCCGGAAACAATTTTAAACAGAGTATAACGGAAGCAGATGAAGTGTTTAAAGGAGCAGGAAATGTTTTCTTCACATATCTGAAATAAAGCAAATGCAGAAAAAGGCAGGTTTTACAGATACATTTCCAATATAAATACATGAAAAAAAGAGAAAACTGCATAAAAAAACAGTGCTTCCATAGAATAGTTCGTTGAACTTTAACAGATTTAAGTGAGACGTATTGCAAATTAAAGTCGAATGGGTTATATTTTGAGAAGTACTTGAAAAGAGGAAGAGGATGAATATGAGCAGAAAAGAAGTAGTGGTTTCGAATGTTTCAAAAGAACATGATAATCCAATTGCAGAACTGGTTCAGGTGGCTTGCCGCTATGACAGTGAGATTATCCTTGAGAGCAATAACCGCCGGATCAATGCAAAGAGTATCATGGGAATCATGGCATTTAATCCTTCAAAGGGTATGACAGTGAATATTGTCGCTGAAGGAAGCGATGAAGAAGAAGCATTAGACGCAATGGAGAAGTTTTTAGTTTGTGAGTAAGTTTTGTTGAGGAGGGAATTCATTATGGCAAAAGGAACTGTAGCAAAAAATAATGCAATCAAAGCAGAAAAAACAAATCAGGTAAAGGCAGCAGAGCCGAAGACAAATGAGAAGGCCAGTGATGTTTTACAGGCAGCAAAAAATGCAGCACAGGATGTGAAGACAGCAGTCAAAGAGTCTGCATCTGAAGTAAAAGCAGCAGTAACAGAAAAGACAGCAGCAGTCAAAGAAGCTGTAGAAGAAAAAGCAGCAGCAAAGACTGAGACAGTCAAAGATACAGCAGCTGAGACAAAAGAAACAGCAAAACCGGCAAGAGAAAAGAAACCGTCAAGAGCAGCAAAGAAAGCAGCAAAGGCAGCAAAAGAAGAATTAAAACCGGAAGTATTTATCCAGTATCAGGGGAATGAAGCGATTGTTGCAGATGTGATTGAGAAAGCAAAAAATGAGTTTGTTGCAGATGGTCACAGAGCATCATCCATCAAGAGCCTTCAGGTATATTTAAAACCGGAAGAATTTGCAGCGTACTATGTGATCAACCAGAAGTTTGCAGGAAGAGTTGATCTGTTTTAGGAGCGTTTGCCAGACGGACTTACATAGAAATGAGATAAGAAGAAACCGTTATACAAAAGTGTATGATGGTTTCTTTTTTTGATGCCAGAATGTTTATAGACATGCATTCCATTGTATAAGAAAAGCCGGCACGAAAAAGTACCGGCTTTTTTGATATTTCAGAATGAATTATTTCTGCTCTGCCTTGTATTTAGATACCAGACGTTCGATTCTGTCATACGGGTTTAACAGATCGCTGATGGAAGAATCATGGTTTAAGGTATCAATGATATAAGCGATGTATTTGCTCATATCACAGCTGATGTAATATGGTTTGGATAAGAGTTCCGGTGTCTGATAGGTAAGGTTTGTGGTAACGACTTTGTAGATCGTTCCATCTGCAACTGCCTGATCAAATTTCTCTAAACCGTTTGTGAAGAGTCCGAAAGTTGCAACGACGAAGATACGGTTTGCTTTACGTTTCTTTAACTCTGTTGCAACATCGATCATACTTTCACCGGAAGAAATCATATCATCGATGATGATAACATCTTTTCCCTCTACGGAGGAACCTAAAAACTCATGCGCAACGATCGGGTTGCGTCCGTCTACGATACGGCTGTAATCACGTCTCTTATAGAACATACCGACATCTAATCCGAGAACGCTTGCAAGATATACAGCACGGTTGGTACCACCTTCATCCGGGCTGATTACCATCATATGATCGGAATCGATCTTTAAGTCGGTTACTTCGCGTAAGATACCTTTTACGAACTGGTAAGCAGGCTGTACGGTCTCGAAGCCTTTTAACGGGATCGCATTCTGTACACGCGGGTCATGTGCATCAAATGTGATGATGTTATCTACACCCATTGCAGTCAGTTCCTGTAATGCTAAAGCACAATCTAAAGATTCGCGGGAAGTACGTTTGTGCTGACGGCTTTCATATAAGAAAGGAATGATGACGGTGATACGTCTTGCTTTACCGCCAACGGCTGCGATAATACGTTTTAAATCTGCATAGTGGTCATCCGGTGACATGTGGTTCTCATGGCCGCATACGGAGTAGGTAAGACTGTAATTTGTCACATCGACCATCAGGTACAGATCGTATCCACGGACAGACTCTTTGATCACACCTTTTGCTTCGCCGGTTCCAAAACGCGGAACAGCGGTAGAGATGATGTAAGAATCGCGGCGGTAATCTTTAAAGGCAAGATCAGATGCATGCTGATGCTGTCTTTTTTCTCTCCAGCCGACCAGGTACTTGTCTACTTTCAGACCAAGCTCTTTGCAGCTCTCAAGCGGGATCAGACCGAGTGCTCCATCAGGTAAGGTTTCCAGGTTTCTTTCATCGTTTGGCATTGAATGGTTCCTCCATAAAAATTTGTTTACATGTATTTCAATAGATTGCTCTAATTGAAGGCAGAAAATGTATTTTGTGTTTATAGAACATCAGCGTCTTCGTTTCTGCATCCGGATATCTTCCCCGAATAATTTGATCAGAACATAATTGTCCATAATTCTTGATAAGATTCGCTCCGAATACAGATCGGTAAGCTGGGACAATCCGAGGTTTGTGGAAATGATGGTTGATTTCCGGTGCAGGATCCTTTCGTTTAAGCACAAAAACAACTGGGAAGTCGTAAAAGAATTTGTAAGCTCTGTGCCGAGATCATCGATGATCAGAAGATCGCAGGTAAAAATATTTTCATTTGCGGCAATCGCTTCCTCATCTTTTGCAAATACACCCTTGCTTAATATATCAAATAATTGGAACGCCGTAAAGTAAATTACAGAATGACCGTGATCCATCAGCTCTTTTGCAACACAGTTTGACAGAAACGTTTTGCCGATGCCGGTATCTCCGTAAAAGTACAGATTGGAAAATGTATCATCAAAGTGATCAATAAAATCATGACATTTCGCAACGGCATCTTTTGCTGTTGCCAAAGATGATAACCCGGTTGCAGGATTTATGTCTTTATCAGAATAATAGTCAAAAGAAAATGTGGAAAAATTCTCACGGAGCAGGATGCTTTTTAAATTCGACTGGGTATAGACTAAATCGATCGCAGCCTGTGTAAAACAGTGGCAGCGTTTCCCGTCGATAAAACCGGTGTCCTTACAATCCGGGCATTTGTAAGAAGTCTCCAGATAATCAGCAGAAAGTCCTGCTTTTTTCAGAAGATCCTTTTTTTCACTGCGGTAGGAGGCAATCTGTTCTTTCAGGGTATTAAGAGCCATGGTATCACCGTCTAAGAGCTTTTTTGCCTGTGCAACGGAGCAGGTCGCAATGGCATCATCGATCTCACGGAGACGTGGGATCTTGATGTAGGCATAACGGGTCCGTTCTTCCCTGTCATGTTCATTTTTTAACTGTCGGGCATCATATGCCGTATAATCTCATCGTATTGTGAATTTGTCAGAGGCATGTTCTTATCCTAATCTCCATTTTTGCCTGTTTTAGTATGAAGACAATGTTTTCACACTACTCTATGGTATCAATGTTTTGAATTGGTTGTCAGTAACATTTTTTCAAGCTCATCATATTCATAGGAGCGCTGCCCGATGCTTGTAAACTTGTTTTTCGGACCGGCAGCCTCCTGTGCCGATGCTTTGGTGCGTTCTTTATGTTCAAGATTTAAACGTTTTACATCTTCCATGGTATGTACGTTTAATTTACGCCAGTTCGAGAGCATTTTGTCAGTGTAAGGAAAACTCGGCTGGTGGATGCTCTGGATGGTCTGCTGACATGCCGCACAGATGATATCGATCGAAAAACCATATTCGGAACGCCATTTTTCAATATAGTCTGTCTCGGATGGAACCAGATTTCTTCCTGTAATGCCAAAGGAGCGCATCACCGCATAGTAAGCCGGACTGTGGATCTTTGCCTCCTGTTTGGCAGCGGTTACCGTCCGGATGCCGCTTTCTGCCATTTTAGCGCCGTGGCTTCGATGTAGCGGATAGCGGTGTGGTTTTTGCTGACACAATATTCCACCAGATATGCGATCAGATCCGATGAAAATGAAAGCTCATCATATAAATAAATAAAAGTATTCATATCCGTCTGGCTGAGAGGGCGTCCAAGATAACGTTCCGCGACAAAAAGAAGTTCCGCAATCTGGTCATTTTCCTGAAACTGTTTTAATTCATCGCGGGTGTAATCCCTTTTTGGCGGGAAGGATTCTGTATTTACCGAAGAAATGCCATCATCCGGGGAATGATATGTGTCTTCTAAAGAGGAGACACTGTCTGCTTCAGGTGTTTCCGCAGCCGTTTCATTTTCCGGAAAATCATCGCCTGTGCCGGTTTTATCTCTGGATGCAGAATCAATCAGGCAGATACCGGTCAGGTTGTGCTCAGTATCATATTCTAACCGTAAAAGATGCATACGTTCCCAGTAACTTAGGGCGCGTTTGACATCCTTTTCCGTGTGTTCAAATTTATCTGCAATCGAAGAAATCGAAAAAGCGGAATCCGGGGCATTCATCAGACGCAGCAGGTACAGGTAGATCTTTACAAATTCCCCGTTTGCGTCAGACATATATTCATCAATAAAAATATTCGATACACTCGTGGCAGAAGATGCACTGTCACTGTGGATTAGTATTTTAGCCATGAAGGAAACCCTCTTTCGATAATATTCTAAAAGTATAAGTATAAATATTTGCTGCGCCACAAATTATAGCATAGGAAAAGAAAAAAGAGAAGAACATTTTTGAATACAAACGCTGTAAAATCAAGGGTTGCGGGGAATGTGGATAATGTGGATAAAAAAGTGGATTCATAAAAACGGAAGTTATGGCAAATGTGCCGGAATACAGAAAATAAGGGACATAAAAGAAAACGGAATCCGAAAATGGATATGTGTTATGTTAACAAAAATCACATTCGATGGTTGAAGTTTTCCCCAATCGAATGTGGATAATGTGGATAACTTATCGACCAAGAAGATGTTCACCCACGTTTACGATATCTCCGGCCCCCATAGTTATCAACAGATCACCGTTTATACAATTTTTCAGTAAAAATTTCTCGATCTCTTCAAAGGAAGGAAAATAATAGCATTCTGTTCCTTTTTCCTTTAATTTTGCAAGGATATCCCTCGAACTGATGCCGTAAGTATTTTTCTCACGGGCAGCATAGATATCAGCAAGAACGACCACGTCTGCCATGGACAGTACATCTGCAAAATCATCTAAAAATGCTTTTGTCCTGGAATAGGTGTGTGGCTGGAAAGCCAAGACCAGGCGCTTGTGTGGATAATTTTTGGCTGCGGTTAATGTTGCACGGATCTCTGTCGGATGATGTGCGTAATCATCAATGATAGTAACCCCGTCCACACATCCTTTGTACTGGAAACGGCGGTCTGCACCTCCGAAAGCGGATAATCCGGCAAGAATCGCATCCGTTGAAATGCCAAGATCAAGCGAGAGTGCGATTGCTGCAAGTGCATTTGATACGTTGTGCATGCCCGGAACGTGAAGTTTTACATCCATGACCGGGGTACCGTGATGCATTGCCGTAAAGGAAGCGCATGCTGTTTTGTCAAAGGTAATATCAGAAGGATAATAGTCACAGGAGTCATTCAGTCCGAAAGTGATTACCTGCGGATCTAAGCCGCTGGTGAGCTCTGTGTAGTTTTCAATCTCTCCGTTTATAATGATCGCACCGTCTTTTTTTGTATTTCCTGCAAATTTTCGGAATGAATTGCGGATGTCCTGAATATCTTTAAAGAAGTCAAGGTGTTCCGCTTCCACGTTTAAAATAACACTGTATCGTGGATAAAAATGGAGAAAACTGTTGGTATATTCACACGCTTCGGATACAAAAATATCGGACTTGCCTACTTTTATATTTCCTTCAATGGCTTTTAAGATTCCGCCGACGGAAATGGTAGGATCAGCCTTTGCTGCGAGAAGAATCTGGCTGATCATGGATGTGGTCGTCGTTTTTCCGTGGGTACCGGCAACGGCGATGGAATTGTTGTAATTGTCCATAATCTGACCAAGCAGTTCTGCGCGGCTTAACATTGGGATGCTGCGCTCCTTTGCGGCCGCGTATTCCGGATTGTCTTCCCGGATAGCAGCGGTGTAGACGATAAGATCAATGCCGTCGGTAAGATTTTCAGCCTTCTGACCGTAAAAAATACGGGCACCCATGTGCTCTAAATGTCTGGTCAGTTCGGATTCTTTTGCGTCGGATCCTGAGATGGCAAAATGTTCTTCTAAAAGTATCTCAGCAAGACCACTCATGCTGATGCCGCCGATTCCGATGAAATGGATGTGCAGCGGCTGGTTGAAATTGATTTTATACATTTATTGATACCTGCCTGTTTTATGAATTATTCTGTTTGTTTCATTATACCGTATGAAATTAATTTGCAAATTCTTTTGGGGAAAAATCTTTTCGACAGAAAAAACGAATTGTAGATAAAATTTTATCAATTTGTGCAATGTGTCAAAAATATGTAAAATCAGTAAAAAATATTGTGGAAAATGATGTACATGGGATTTGAAGTGTGGTATAATTAAAAATACCAAAAGGAATAGATTGACTAGAAAGTGACGAGAGGTGATTGACGTGATTCGAAAAGAAATGATAGCTATGCTATTGGCTGGAGGACAGGGCAGCCGTCTTGGAGTGCTTACAGCAAAGGTTGCCAAACCGGCAGTTGCGTTTGGAGGGAAGTACCGCATTATCGATTTTCCACTCAGCAACTGTATTAATTCAGGAATTGATACTGTTGGTGTTCTGACACAGTATCAGCCGTTACGTTTAAATACCCATATCGGAATTGGTATTCCGTGGGATCTTGACCGTAACAATGGCGGTGTAACGGTTCTTCCACCTTATGAGAAGAGCAACAACAGTGAGTGGTACAGTGGAACAGCAAATGCAATCTACCAGAATATGAATTACATGGAGAGCTATAATCCGGAATATGTCCTGATCTTATCAGGTGACCATATTTATAAGATGGATTATGAGGTAATGCTCGATTTCCATAAAGAAAATCATGCAGATGTAACGATTGCAACAATGCCGGTACCGATCGAAGAAGCAAGCAGGTTTGGAATCGTGATCGCGGATGAAAATAAAAAATACAGGATTTTGAGGAGAAACCGGCAGAGCCGAGAAGCAATCTTGCATCCATGGGAATCTATATTTTCAGCTGGAATGTTTTGAAGGAAGCATTACATGCCATGAAAGACCAGAGTGGCTGTGATTTCGGCAAGCATATTATTCCATACTGCCATGAGAGAGGAAAACGTCTTTTCGCCTATGAATTTAATGGTTACTGGAAGGATGTTGGAACCTTAGGCTCCTATTGGGAAGCCAATATGGAACTCATCGATCTGATCCCGGAGTTCAATCTGTATGAAGAATACTGGAAGATCTACACAAAGAGCGATATCATTGAACCGCAGTATCTGTCAGAAGATTCTGTGGTTGAGAAGAGTATTATCGGTGAGGGATCTGAAATATATGGAGAAGTGCACAGTTCTGTCATCGGTGCAGGTGTTACGATCGGTAAAGGCAGTGTAGTAAGGAATTCAATAATTATGAAAGGGACACAGATTGGTGAAGGTGTCACGATAGATAAGTCAATCGTTGCAGAAAACTGCCATATTGGTAACAATGTGGTGCTTGGAGTCGGTGAGGAAGCACCGAACAAGCTGAATGCAAGTATATATTCTTTTGGTCTTGTAACAATAGGTGAAGATTCCGTGGTGCCGGATGGCGTTCAGATAGGAAAGAATACGGCAATTTCCGGAGTTACGGAAAAAGAAGATTATCCGGATGGAATTCTTGGAAGCGGTGAAGTAATTATTAAGGCAGGTGACTCAGAATGAAGGCAATAGGTATTATTTTAGCTGGCGGTAATAACAGCCGTATGCAGGAACTATCCAATAAAAGAGCGATTGCAGCAATGCCTGTCGGAGGCAGCTATCGCAGCATTGATTTTGCACTCAGCAATATGAGCAATTCGCATATACAGACAGTTGCCGTACTGACACAGTACAGCGCCAGATCCTTAAATGAGCATCTGAGTTCCTCAAAATGGTGGGATTTCGGAAGAAAACAGGGTGGACTGTTTGTATTTAACCCGACAGTTACGGTTGATAACAGCTGGTGGTATCGCGGAACGGCAGATGCCATGTATCAGAATATCAGCTTCTTAAAGAAACGCCATGAACCGTATGTCATCATTACGAGCGGTGATTGTGTTTATAAGATTGATTACAATAAAGTACTTGAATATCATATCGAAAAGAAAGCGGATATCACGGTAGTGTGCAAAGATATGGCACCGGATGTGGATGTAAGCCGTTTTGGTGTGGTACGGATGAATGAAGATTCCAGGATCGTAGAATTTGAAGAGAAACCGATGGTATCCCAGTCTAACACCATTTCTACCGGTATTTATATCGTGCGCAGAAGACAGTTGATCGAGATGTTAGAGCGCAGTGCAGAGGAAGGACGCTGGGATTTTGTTACGGATATTCTGATTCGTTATAAAAATATGAAGCGTATCTATGGTTACAAGATGAAAGAATACTGGAGCAACATCGCAACTGTTGAGTCTTATTACCAAACAAATATGGATTTCCTGAAACCGGAGGTACGCAGATACTTTTTCCATGATGAGCCGAAGATCTATTCAAAGGTTGATGATCTCCCACCTGCAAAATATAATGCAGGCTCTGATGTGCGGAACAGCCTGATCGCGAGCGGATGTATCGTGAACAGCAAAGTGGAAAATTCTATCCTGTTCAAAAAAGTATTTGTTGGCAAGAACTGTGTAATTAAAAACTCTATTATCTTAAATGATGTATATATTGGCGATAATACACATATCGAGAACTGTATCGTGGAGAGCAGGGACACATTGAAAGCAAATACATATTATTGTGGAGACAATGGTATCAAGATTGTTTCTGAGAACAATGAGCGCTACGTGTTGTAAAAATGCATTTTCGGGACAAGGGTAAAACAACTTAAAGGGGGACATAAGACATGCAGATAACGGACGTGAGGATCAGAAAAGTAGAAAAAGAAGGCAAGATGAAAGCGGTAGTTTCAATCACGATCGATGAAGAGTTCGTGGTACATGATATCAAGATCATTGAAGGGGAAAAAGGTCTTTTTATTGCAATGCCAAGCCGCAAGGCTGCGGATGGAGAATACCGCGATATTGCACATCCGATCAACTCTGGTACAAGAGAACGGATTCAGAAACTGATCTTGGAAAAGTACGAGGAGACATTAGCTGCTGAGGAGTAAGGAGCTTTTGGCAGCAGGTCTTTGAGGAAGATTGTTGTGTCGGCAGAATAAAAAGAATGAGCGGCTGTAACAGGGGATTGTTGTTACAGCCGCTTTTTGGTGTGCGTTAAACAGTTGATTCGCCAAATGATGGTTTGTGGGTGATATGCGTCGCCCGTCCAAATGGTGTGTCGCAGGCTTGTGAGTGGCATCTTACGCAAAGCCGGAGTTAATTTTGGTTCCGTTGTACGAAAATAAGAAAAGTCTAAGTGTGTCTGGGTTAGATTTTCTCGGAGTGACGTGACCGGCAACAACGAGTCATCCATGACTCGATGCTGCCTTGTTCTGCCATCCGTGGCAGAACATCACTGTGTACCTATAGACACACTAAGATTTTCTAATTTTCTCCCAAAGTCACAAAATTACTTCGACTTTGCGCAAGATGCCAGCCGTCAGGTTATGAACACCATTTGGGTGAGCGGTTCATCTCAAAACTGGGGGCGTAGGTGCGGATTTTTGATATTCGCTTGAATGAAAATATGCTTAAAATGCTAATGTGCTGTATCATTAATATTCAACCTAATGGCTTCCCAGAATTTTTATATGCTACATTGTATTACATGAATTATTTCGTAAAATGCCAGACAAAATAACACAGAATAATTTTTTCAAATGTGTATGGCAATAAACATAGGCATAACGGGATACATTGAGGTTTTTCCAGTATTATCAAACCAATAATAATCTATTAAACATAGTTATTTGGAAATATTTTTTTTCAGATTCAGACATAAAACACTAAAAATTTACACCCGCCAAAGTTGTAAAATGAGTTCCCCGGAGAAGGGTGGTTCACAACTTAGTGGCTGGCAAATCGCATCAAGCCGGGATCCGTTTTGTGACTTTGGGAGAAAATTAGAAAGTCTTTGTATGCCTGTTCACAATACAGTGTTGTGCTGCCACGGACGGCAGCACAAGTCCTAATGTGCCCGGATGGCACATTTAAGACGCACACGTCACTCCGGCATAAAACTAAATCAGGCATACTTAGACTTTCTTATTTTCGGACAACGGAACAAAACAGTCCCGGCTTGATGCAATTTGCCAATCTAAAATCCCCAGAACCACCCTACACGAGGAAACTCATGTCACCCACAAACCATCATTTGGCGGCAGCTTATTATAATGACGGTGTGAAAAATACTTGTAAAATCAGGAAAGTCCTGTAAAATAAAACATAGACTGCAATGAGATAAACAGTATGGTATGGTGAACAATATCAGAAAAAAAAGCACGAAGATGCAGGAGGATACATATGGAACAGTTAAAAGCGGTAATACTTGCAGCAGGTAAAGGAACGCGAATGAAATCGGATCTGCCGAAAGTGGTACATACAATCGAAGGAAAATGTCTGGTGGACTATGCGATCGAAGCTGCGATCGGAGCAGGTGCAGAGGACATCTGTCTGGTTGTCGGATACAAATATGAGGTGGTACGGGAGACGATCCTGCATCAGGAAGTAAACTTTGTATTACAGGAGGAGCAGCTTGGAACCGGTCATGCGGTGCGTTGTGCAAAAGATTTCTTAGGGGATGAGGGACAGACAATGATCCTGTTTGGGGATACGCCTTTAATCACGGCAGAAACCTTAAAGCGTTTAAGAGAATATCACACAGAGAATAAGAATACGGTTACTGTATTATCTGCCATGGTGGAAGATCCGACAGGATATGGAAGAATCATCCGTGATGCGGACGGTAATTTTGTGAAAAGTGTAGAGCATAAAGATGCGAGTGAGGAAGAGAGAGCATCGCATGAGATTAATTCCGGTATGTATATTTTTGATACAAGGGAATTAAAAGAGGCACTTGAAAAAATCCAGCCGAATAATGCACAGGGCGAATATTATCTGCCGGATACGCTGACAATTATAAAGGATAAAGGACTGAAAGTGGATGCATTTGCATTAAGTGATCCGGAGGATATCATGGGTGTGAATGACCAGGAGCAGTTGAAATCAGCGGCAGAGATCATTCGCAGACGGAATCAGGCAAAATAAATGGGATGGAAAGATTTATTCCGGTCACTGTGGATAAAAGATACAGAAATGGAGAAATACATGTTTTTGATCGTAGGGCTCGGAAATCCGGGGAAACAGTATGAGCATACCAGACATAATATCGGATTTGATGTCATGGATGCGCTTGCAGAGAAATATAATATCAGTATCAGTGAAAAAAAACATAAGGCACTCTGTGGAAAAGGTGTCATAAACGGGGTGAAAGTTGTGCTGGCGAAACCGCAGACCTATATGAACTTGAGCGGGGAGAGCGTGGCGGAGCTGGTCAATTATTACAAGATGGATCCGGAAGAGGAGATGATCGTGATCTATGATGACATCAGCCTTGCGCCGGGAAATCTGCGCATCCGCAAAAAAGGAAGTGCGGGTGGGCACAATGGAATCAAAAATATCATTGCGATGACCGGGACGCAGAATTTTTTGCGCATCAAAGTCGGTGTCGGGGAAAAACCGGCGGGATGGGATCTTGCAGATCATGTGCTGGGACATTTTGATACAGCAGACCGCGCGGAAGTAGAGAAGGCAATCGGGCATGCCGTGGAGGCAGCAGAATGATGATCACCGGTGAGACGGATGCAGCGATGAACCGTTATAATGTGAAAAAGAAGGAAGAGTGAAAAGGAGTATCATGAAAACTTTTACTGAACCTTTGAAAGAGCTCAAAGAATTTGAAACCTTAAGTGCGGGGGTGCATGATCTGCGTGGTATTGCACAGATCTCAGGATGTATTGACGCGGCAAAACCACATATCATGTATAGTGTAAACAATGGTTCTGGAAACAGAATCATTGTTACGTTTCAGGAGCAGAGAGCAAAAGAAATCTATGAAGAATATCGTTTCTTTGATCCGAAGGCAGCATATTATCCTGCAAAAGATATCCTGTTTTACCAGTCGGATATCCGTGGAAATGTGCTTACCGCGGAGCGTATCAATGCATTAAAAATGCTCGCGGAGAAGCCATCCTGCACCATAATAACTACGTTTGACGGTCTAATGAATCCAATGCCAATGCCGGAAAAATTTATCCAGGAAGTCAAAAAGGTTTCCGTCGGAGATATATTAAATCTGGAAGAACTCACAAAACATCTGGTGGAACTTGGTTATGAGAAGAACTATCAGGCAGAAACGATGGGAGAGTTTTCGGTGCGTGGCGGAATTTTAGATATATTTCCACTGACAGAAGATAATCCGTTTCGAATTGAATTCTGGGGGGACGAGGTTGACTCTATCCGTTCCTTTGATGCGGAAAGCCAGCGATCGATTGAAAATCTGGAGGAAATTTCAATTTATCCTGCCTGTGAACTGGTACTGACAGTACAGGAACGGCAGGCGGGGATCGGAAGGATCTTAAAAGAGGCTGATAAGGTATCTGCAAAACTCCGGAAAGAAATGAAAACGGAGGAGGCACACCGCATAAAAAGTACTGCGGCCCAGATTGCAGAGGAAGCGGGAGAGTTAGGTATCAGTGCAGGACTTGACGCGTATCTGTCGTATTTTTGTGAGGAAAGAGTATCGTTACTTGATTACTTTAACAGGGAGAATACGATTATTTTTGTGGATGAGCTGGCACGTTCCATTGAGCGCGGCATGGTGACGGAAACGGAGTTTTCCGAGAGCATGAAACAGCGTCTTGAAAAAGGTTATATTCTGCCTGGACAGATGCGGGAACTTTTTTCCTGTAAGGAAATCCTGGCAAAAATTGAAACAATGGCATGTATTTCTTTGGTGGCACTGGATTTAAAAAACAGTCATGTGGATATCAAAGAAAAATTTACCATCGACTCAAAGACGGTCAATCCATATAATAACAGTTTTGAACTTCTGGTCAAAGATCTAACCCGTTACAAAAAAAACGGATACCGTGTGATTTTGCTTTCCGGATCAAGAACGCGTGCGAAGCGGCTGGCAGAAGATCTGATGGCAGAGAAACTGAATGCTTTTTATTCAGAAGACTTCGACCATGAGGTAAAACCGGGTGAGATCATGACCGGTTACGGTAAGATCAAAAAAGGTTATGAATATCCGTTACTCAAATTTGTTGTGATCTCAGAGAGCGATATTTTCGGCAGTGAAAAGAAAAAAAAGAAACACCGCCGCACCTATGAGGGAGAAAAAATTGCAAGTTTTACCGACCTTAACGTTGGTGACTATGTTGTTCATGAAAATCATGGACTCGGAATCTACCGCGGAATCGAAAAGATCGAAGTTGATAAGACGGTTAAAGATTATATCAAAATTGAGTATGCCGGCGGTGGAAACTTATATATCCTTGCAACACAGTTAGAACTGATCCAGAAATATGCCGGTGCAGATGCGAAAAAACCAAAGCTGAATAAATTAGGCGGACAGGAATGGAATAAGACCAAGACGAAGGTGCGCGGTGCAGTAAAAGAGATTGCACAGGATCTTGTGAAACTTTACGCAATGAGACAGGATCAGGATGGATTTGTCTATGGACCGGATACTGTCTGGCAGAGAGAATTTGAGGAAATGTTCCCGTTTGAAGAGACGGAAGATCAGGAGCTTGCGATCGAGGCGACGAAAAAAGATATGGAAAGCACGAAGATCATGGATCGCCTGATCTGTGGTGATGTCGGGTATGGAAAGACGGAAATTGCGATACGTGCGGCTTTTAAGGCAGTGCAGGACGGAAAACAGGTTGCTTTTTTAGTGCCGACGACGATCTTAGCGCAGCAGCATTACAATAACTTTGTGCAGCGTATGAAAGATTTTCCGGTCAATATTGATCTTTTGTGTCGTTTCCGGGGCGGTGCAGAACAGAAAAAGACAGTGGAGGCATTGAAAAAGGAAGCGTTGATATCATTATCGGGACGCACAGACTGCTGTCGAAAGATGTGGTATATAAGGATCTTGGACTTTTGATTATTGATGAGGAACAGCGTTTTTGGTGTGACGCACAAAGAAAAGATCAAACAGTTAAAGACAAATATCGATGTGCTCACGCTCACAGCAACACCGATTCCAAGGACGCTTCATATGAGTCTGATCGGAATCCGTGATATGAGTGTATTAGAGGAACCGCCGATGGACCGTGTACCGATCCAGACGTATGTAATGGAATACAATGAGGAACTGGTACGCGAAGCAATCTCAAGAGAGCTTTCCCGTGGGGGACAGGCATATTATGTATACAACCGTGTGAAAGAGATTGCAGATGTTGCAGCTAAAATTGCAGAGCTTGTGCCGGAGGCAAATGTTGCCTATGCGCATGGACAGATGAAAGAGACAGAATTAGAAAATATCATGTATCGTTTTATTAATGGTGAGATTGATGTACTGGTCTCCACAACGATCATTGAGACAGGACTGGATATTTCAAATGTGAATACCATGATCATCCATGATGCGGATAACATGGGATTGTCACAGCTTTATCAGCTTCGTGGACGTGTCGGCAGATCGAACCGGACAGCATATGCGTTTTTAATGTACCGCAGGGATAAGATGTTAAAAGAGGTAGCAGAAAAAAAGGCTGGCTGCGATCAAAGAGTATACGGAGCTTGGAAGCGGTTTTAAGATCGCCATGCGGGATTTAGAGATCCGCGGTGCGGGAAATCTGCTTGGTGCCAAGCAGCATGGCATATGGAGGCAGTCGGATACGATCTTTACTGTAAAATGTTAAATGAAGCGGTTAAGGAAGCAAAAGGCATGGAAGTTGCTGAAAGTTTTGACACTTCGATCGACATTGATATTGATGCTTATATTCCGATGGGATATATTCCGAACGAGATGCAGAAACTTGACATTTATAAGCGTATTGCAGGCATTGAGACTGCGGATGAGTCAGAAGAGATGTTAGAAGAACTGATCGACCGTTTTGGAGATCCGCCAAAATCTGTCGAAAATCTGCTTTATATTGCAAGGGTAAAATCCATGGCACATCATCTTTATTTCACGGATATTTCACAGAAAGGTGATACACTGCGGTTTACCCTGTATGAGAAAGCAAAGATCAATGTGGCGGCAATTCCGGAGTTTACAGCATCCTTTAACAATCATGTGAAGTTACCATGGATGCGAAAGAACCGTATTTTACTTATTTCCTGAAACTGAATACCAGGGAAAAATATGTGGAAACAAAAGATGTGATGGAGACATTTTTAAAGCGTGCGGGAGAGATGCTGATGGAAAAATAACTTGCGGCTTTTGATAAAACGAATTATAATAAACTGAATGACTGCCTATATCTGAAAAAGAGGGCACTGGGAGGAATATATGAACAGCAGAAAAATTACCGCATTATTGTTAAGTGGCGCTATGGCTTTATCTGTACTTACAGGCTGTGGCGGAGTCAATAAAGATAAAACAGTGGCAACTTTAAATGGAGAGCCGGTAACACTTGGAATCGCAAACTTTGCAGCAAGATTTGGGCAGGCGGGAGCAGATGATTTTTATACCGCATATTTTGGAAAAAAATGTCTGGACATCTGATCTGTATGGAAATGGAACGACCGGACAGGATAATTTTAAAGACAGTGTGATGGATTCTTTAGAAGATATGTACGTGCTGCAGCTTCATATGGATGAGTATAATGTCAGCATTACAGATGATGAGAAAGCGGCGATCACCGCAGCTGCAACACAGTTTATGGAAGATAACAGTAAAGATGCGATAAAGGCACTCGGTGCAACGCAGGAAATCGTGGAAGAATATCTTACATTAGAGACGATCCAGAGCAAAATGAAAGCAGCGATCGTTGCGGATGCAGACACTAATGTAACGGATGAGGAAGCAAAAACAGGCGCATATAGTTATGTAGGTGTTTCTAAGACGACACATAGGGATGAGAGCGGCAATACCGTAGATTATACGGATGAGGAGAAAGAGGAGCTTGCAGCAAAGGTGGCTGATTTTGCAAAGGCAGCAAAGGAAGACGGTCTTGATGCAGCAGCAGAGGATGCAGGCTATACAGTAAGTACCGGCACGTTTACACAGGAAGATGATTCTGTGGATGAGAAACTTTTAGCGGCACTGAAAGATTTAAAAGAAGGCGAAGTGACAGATCTGATCGAGGGTGACAGCTCTTATTTTGTGGCACGTCTCGATAAAGAAGTGGATGCGGATGCGACAGAGGAGACACGCCAGAGCATTATTGAGCAGCGCAAAGATGATCTGTATAATGAGACGCTCGATGGATGGAAAGAAGGAATCGAGTGGGCAGTGAAAGAAAAAGTCTGGGATGACGTGAATTTTGATAACCTGTTTACAACTATAAAAGATACAGAGACAGAAAGCACGACGGAGCAGGCAACAGAGTAAAAAGAGAACGTCGAAAGCACAGTCTTTCGACGTTTTTTATAGTGGGAGAAAACAGATGGAGAGAGACAATATTGTACTGATCGGAATGCCTGGTGTCGGAAAAAGCACCGTGGGAGTCATATTGGCAAAGGTATTAGGCTATCAGTTTGTAGATGCAGATCTGGTTATTCAGGAAAAAGAGGGAAAGCTGCTGCGCGAGATCATTGCAGAAGAAGGACCTGACGGATTTATTGCGGTCGAAAACCGTATTAACAGTGAAATAGAAGCACATCATTCAGTCATTGCCACCGGAGGAAGTGTTGTATATGGAAAAGAGGCAATGGAGCATTTAAAGCAGATCGGAACTGTGATCTATTTAAAATTAGATTATACAGGAATCAGCCGCAGACTGTCGGATATTAAAGGCAGGGGCGTTGTTTTAAAAGATGGACAGACTTTAAAAGATCTGTATGATGAGAGAATTGTACTGTATGAAAAATATGCAGACATTACGATTGCAGAGAATGGTCTGAATGTGGAACAGACGATCGAGAAGATTGTGGCACAGATCCAAAAAGAATCTTTGTAAAATCACATCAATGGAATGAAAGAGTCAGAAGATGAACAAAAGATTAAAAGATAAAAAACTATTGTCTGGAATGATCGTTACCGGTGGATTTCTTATAATATTGGCGGGAGGTGCACTGACGCAGCAGACGGCATTAGGACAGAGTTATCAGGGTGTGTATATAGATGGAATATTTGTCGGTTATGTGGCAGAAAACGTCGATGTGAAGGAGGCAATCCGGAAGGCAAGAAGAGAACTGGCAGCAGAGTCAGAAAAACGTCTGTGTATGGATTATGAATGGTCAGTAAAGACAGAAAAGAAGCCGTTTGTGCATCTGGAAAAGAAAGAAGCATTAGAAGAACAACTGAAAAATGTGCTGGCAGAAAAGACGATTGAGAGCAGAGAGCGTGCATATACAGTTGCGATCGGTTCCTACCGTGGGAATTTTACAACAATCGATGAAGTGACGGATTTTTTGAACCAGGTCAGAAAAAAAGCGGATGAAGAAGATGCGTATACAGTTACATACCAGTCGTTGGAAGGACAGATTGACGGAATATTAACGGCGGATCTGAAACAAAAAGAAAGCGAAGACGATTTGGCAAAAGAAGGGGAAAAAGAAACACAGGATATACAGGCATCATCACTTGCAGGTGTCTCATTAGAGTCGGCAACACAGCTTTTGGATGCTGTGACGTCGGATGCGGCGGATTTTTATGAAACAGGTGTCCTTGACATGGCATTTGTGGAAAATGTTGAGGTTTATGAAAATTACGTGCAGCCGGATGCATTTACTAATCCGTGTGATGCGGCTGCGGAAGTAACAAAAGAGAAAGAATCGAATAAAATATATGTAGTAGAGAGTGGTGACTGTCTCTCTGTGATCGCACTTGACCATGACACAAAAGTGCAGATATTATGGCATTGAACGGACTTGAGAATGCAGACTCACTGCGGGAAGGACAGGAGCTTATCATTGCGGTTCCGGAACCGGATTTAAAGATCAGGCTGACTGTGGGAGAAGTTTACGAGGAAGATTATGAGGAGGAACCTGTCATTAAGGAAAATGATTCCTGGTATACCAATCAGGAGGAAGTTTTAGAAGAGGGCGTGGCAGGTCATCGTGAGAGAAACGATATTGTTGTATATGAAAACGGTGCTGAAGTGAGCAGAGAGTTAGCGCACCAGAAGATCATGACGGCAGCGAAGGCAGCAGTTGTGAGCGTGGAACGATCGTGCCGCCGACATACATTAAGCCGCTTGCCGGTGGAAGGTTTACATCAGGATTTGGAAGACGCTGGGGAAGAATGCATAAAGGTGTGGACTGGGCATGCCCGATTGGAACAACCGTGTACGCATCCTGTGCGGGAACTGTGATCCAGGCATCTTATAACGGTGGATACGGCAATAATGTGGTGATCAGCCACGCGGACGGAAGACTGACGCGGTATGCACATAACAGCAAGCTGCTGGTGAAAGTCGGCCAGAAGGTGGAGCAGGGGGAACCGATCGCACTGAGCGGAAGTACCGGACGTTCCACAGGACCACATGTGCATTTTGAAATCTACATCGGAGGGGCTGCAGTCAATCCGTTGAAGTACATCAGTAACTGATAAAAGTTGAACGGAAGTGTGCGGAAATGAAGGGCATTTTTGGGAATATCTGCATATTTACAACAAAATTGAAACTGTGATATAATTCTTGACAAAAGCACATAATAGCAACTATAATTATGTGTTTGTATGAAAAGGTTCATAGAGGTGTGGTATGGAACAATATGTCATTAAAGGAGGCAATCCGTTAGTCGGAGAAGTGGAGATCGGCGGAGCAAAAAATGCTGCGCTTGCCATTATTTCTGCGGCGGTTATGACGGATGAGACCGTTACAATAGAAAATTTACCAAATGTCAGAGATATCAATGTGCTGTTAAATGCAATCAGTGATATTGGTGCGAAGGTAGACAGACTGGATGCGCATACAGTAAAGATGAACGGATCATTTATTCATAATCTGGTTGTGGACAATGAATATATCCGTAAGATCAGAGCATCCTATTATCTGCTGGGAGCACTCCTTGGAAAATATAAACATGCGGAGGTAGCTCTTCCGGGTGGATGTGATATCGGAAGCCGTCCGTTTGATCTTCACCTGAAAGGATTCCGGGCACTTGGTGCGACGGTAGATATCCGCCATGGTCTGGTGGTTGCAGATGCAAAGCAGCTGAAAGGTACACATATTTATCTGGATAAGGTATCTGTCGGTGCAACGATCAACATTATGATGGCAGCAGCATGGCAGAGGGTAAGACAACGCTGGAGAATGCGGCAAAAGAGCCTCACGTTGTTGATGCAGCCAATTTTTTAAACAGCATGGGTGCAAATATCAGAGGCGCCGGTACGGATGTGATCCGGATTGTTGGTGTTGAAAAACTGCACAAGACAGAATATTCTATCATCCCGGATCAGATCGAAGCCGGAACATTTATGCTTGCAGCAGCAGCGACAAAGGGAGATGTCACCGTAAAGAATGTCATCCCGAAGCATTTAGAGGCAATCAGTGCGAAGCTGCTTGAGATCGGATGTGAGGTGGAAGAGTTTGATGATGCGGTGCGTGTGGTATCCTCAAAACCACTGCATCACACACAGGTTACGACGCTCCCGTATCCGGGATTTCCGACAGATATGCAGCCACAGATCGCGGTTGTGTTAGGTATTTCGGAGGGTACGAGCACCGTTACGGAGAGTATTTTTGAAAACCGTTTTAAATATGTCGGTGAGCTGGCGCGCATGGGTGCCAACTTTAAAGTAGAGAGCAATATAGCGATCATCGGTGGTATTGAGAATTATACCGGAGCCCGTGTCAATGCACCGGATCTGCGTGCCGGAGCGGCTCTTGTGATCGCGGGACTTGCGGCGGAAGGCATCACGGTGGTAGACGATATCTACTATATTGAACGTGGATATGAAGAATTTGAAAAGAAACTCGCATCACTGGGGGCTGTGATCGAGAAAGTAAGCACAGAGAAAGAGATACAGAAGTTTACACTGAAAGTGTCATAGCAGTTGAAAACATGGCAGGGAAAACTGTCATGCAGGAGCTGCTATGCAGGGAATATTATGTAGAAGCTGCTAAGCAAGAGCTGTTATGCAGGGACTACGATGTAGAAGCTGCCATGGAGAGGGCGTTTCCGGGTATGGGAGACGTCTTTTACCATGGCATTTTTTGCGCGCAGACATTCATGATGATAGCGTTTTAAGGGAAGAGGGAGAACGATGAGAAGAATATTTCAAAAAGAACTTGATATGATCCTTCACTGGAATCTTACACTGGTTGGAGGATTTCTGGGAACCTATGCGATATTGCTGCATGCAGGAAATTTTGGTTCCGCACAGACCGGAAATGTCATGGAGATGGCGGCGGCACTTACCGGAAAAAAATTTGCAGAAGTGGGGATACGATTTTTAGCATTTCTTATTTTTGGAAGTGCGATCGTGATTTCTTATCTGTTGACGAATTTTACGAAACTGGATATGCGAAAGCTGGTGCTCTGGGTAGACGCAGCGGGACTCACCGTAACAGCGATGATGCCGGAGGGGATGTCTGCGGTTGTGAGCCTTTACCCGATATTTTTCTGTTCGGCATTTCAGTGGGGCAGTTATTCCGGCGCATCGGGTATAACAGTGCAAGCATTTTTACTACGAATAATTTTAAACAGTCGCTGCTCGCATGGACACAGTTTGTATTGACAAAAGATCCGGAATTCCGGAGAAAAGGAATCATGTATACGATGACGGTACTCTCATTTTTTGTTGGTGCATGCATTGGCTGCGTATCCGTCTATACATATGGGGCATATGGTGCTTTTATAGGATTTGTACCACTGATTGTGGCACGCCTGTTTATGTACATTGGAAAGATACCGGTAGAGAATGGTACACCGGAAGAAACGGAAGAAGAAGCAAAAGAAGCACTCGAAGAGGCAAATCTGCTGGAGAACGATCAGAAACTGTGATCGTTCTCCGCAGAACCTCTGCGGTGCTGCGTTTTTACTTACAGAATACTCTGAATATGCAGATCAAGACGTGTAGAGAGATCAATACAGGAGTTGTCGTTTAACTGTACGATCGGTCTTGCGAGATGCTGCTGGTTTAACATCACAATATTGGCACTCTGTCCGTTGCTTAAAAGAACACGGTTGTTCTGATAAGTGGATGCGATATGCTGCAAAAAGGTAAGGATAAATTTTGGTTTGTATTTCTGAAGACCTTCCTGCTCAAATCGTTCAATGACCTGGAAAGGACAAAGAGGAGCGCGGTAAGAACGCGCGGCAGTCATGGCATCGTAAACATCGGCGATTGCAACAACCATCGAGAAGTCATCTAAGTCTTTCTGGGTCGCTTTCAGCGGATAACCGGATCCGTCACAGCGCTCATGATGGAGCAGAGCAGCTTTTTTGATATGTGGATCAATATTTAAAGTTTTCAATAATTCGTAGCCGAATTTTGTATGCCTTTTGACAAGATCAAATTCCTCGTCGGTATATTTGTCCGGTTTGTTTAAAATCTCATCCGGAATCTTTAATTTGCCGATATCATGCAAAAGACCGCAGAGTGTCAAAGTGTCTAAAGTGGCGGCGTCTACTTTCAGCCATTTACCGATACGGCGGCAGATCAGAGCCACATTTAAAGAATGTGCGTAAGTGCTGTCGTCGTAGGCGCGCATATTATGCAGCATATCAAAAAGTTCCAGTGATGTCTTGCAGGAATTGAACAGTTTGACTGTCTGTTCGAGAAGATCATCAGTGTCAAGCGGCTGATTGTGAAAAACATATCCCTCCATGGAGGACTTTAAAGAGTTCAGTACGAATGAATGATCAAACTGGAACGTCTGAAACTCTTTCGATGCTTTTACTTTTTGGGAGTAAGCCGGGATAAAATGCGGTGTTTCAGGATCTTTTGGTTCATCCGGATCTTCAATACACACTTCTAAAACACAATAAAAGGAAAGACGCATGATAAGCGGTCTTGTAAGTGTGACGCCCTTATCAACGATCATCTGTCCGTTTTTTGTCAGGATCTGTTCGGCAGTGACCATGCCTGGTTCAAGTTTATTGACTGTTACCTTCTTCATAAAAAACCCCATTTCATTTGTACGTCTGTCACGTTCATAATTAAGTATAGTATAGAATTTTCACATTTGAAAGTCAATCGGGTTTGTGTAAAAGGTTAAGAAAATACACCTTGACATTTGGGGAAAACAGGTGTATTCTAGCCACTGTGAGTTTTTCAACTTAATATTTTTAGAATTTTCTTATTCAGAGTGATGGAGATACAAAGGATCTGTGAAGTCACGGCAACCCCTCTACGGAAGGTGCCAACCTGAGCGAATCGTACCTGACAGTACATATATGTTCGAACAATAAGAGGATTTGATGATTGATTTACAGCTATCACTTCCACTTGTTTTTTCGCAAGTGGATTTTTTTTGTGTAATGGAGAATTACGCAAAGAACACGAAAAACACTATCAGAAAAAGGAGCATAAAAATGGAAAAAAGATTATTTACATCCGAATCCGTAACAGAAGGACATCCTGACAAAGTCTGCGATGCAATCTCTGACGCAATCTTAGATGCATGTATGGCAGAAGATCCAATGAGCCGTGTTGCATGTGAAACAGCAAGCTGTACAGGCTTTGTTTTAGTAACCGGTGAGATCACTACAAAAGCACAGTTAGATATTCCTGCAATCGTTCGTAAAACAGTCAACGAGATTGGTTACAACGATGCAAAAACCGGATTTGACGGAAATACCTGTGCAGTTATGGTAGCGCTTGACCAGCAGTCACCGGATATTGCAATGGGTGTTGATAAGGCATTAGAGGCAAAAGAGGGTGCCTTAACAGATGATCTTGATACCGGAGCAGGCGATCAGGGTATGATGTTTGGTTATGCAACCAACGAGACACCGGAGTTAATGCCATATCCGATCTCTTTGGCACACAAACTGGCATTACAGTTAACCAAAGTAAGAAAAGACGGCACACTGACCTACTTAAGACCGGACGGAAAGACACAGGTTTCCGTAGAGTACGATGAGGCTGGAAAACCGGTACGTCTTGAGGCAGTTGTATTATCAACACAGCATGACGATGATGTGACACAGGAGCAGATCCATGCAGACATTAAAAAATACGTTTTCGATCCGATCCTTCCAAAAGAGATGATCGATGCAGAAACCAAGTTCTTCATCAATCCGACCGGACGTTTCGTAATCGGCGGACCGCACGGTGATGCAGGTTTAACAGGACGTAAGATTATCGTAGACACCTACGGCGGATATGCACGTCACGGCGGCGGAGCTTTCTCCGGAAAAGACTGTACAAAGGTTGACCGTTCTGCAGCATATGCAGCACGTTACGTTGCAAAGAACATCGTAGCAGCAGGACTTGCAGAAAAATGTGAGATCCAGTTATCCTACGCGATCGGTGTAGCACAGCCGACATCCGTTATGGTAGATACTTTCGGCACAGGTAAATTATCCGATGAGAAGTTAGTTGAGATCATTCGTGAGAACTTCGATCTTCGTCCGGCAGGAATCATCAAGATGCTTGACTTAAGAAGACCGATCTACCGTGGAACAGCAGCTTACGGCCATTTCGGACGTACAGACTTAGACCTTCCGTGGGAGGCAGTTGATAAAGCTGAGACATTAAAAAAATATCTGTAAGAGATATCTGAAATACAAAACTCATTTGTCTTCACAAAAAGTTTAGACAATTTTATATAAATTAAATGGGATTTGAAATTTTTCATGCTATAATAGGTCATAAAGGTATGTTTATGAAGGTCATAAAATACCCTTATGACCTTTTTTGTGGGAACAGAAACCGGAAAGGCGAACATGTAATATGAAACTGAAATCAAAAATCATCATTTCTTTTTGTATTATCATATTTGTTCCGATCGTGCTGATGATGGCGGCACTTTTCAGTTTTCAGCGTATACAGGTGAAGGCGATTGAGCAGACTTATGGAATCAAGGAAAATAATTACAGCTATTTTTCCAATTCCATGCAGCTTTTAAGCCGTTTTACGAAAGAATGTTTCAAGGAACTGAAAGATGCGGCGAAGAATGATCCGGCACGGCTGGAGGATCAGGAATATTTAAATGAACTCAACCAGACATTAGAGGAGAAGAGTTCTTATCTGATCGTGAGAAAGGATAAAGAGTTAATTTATATCGGTGAGGATGCAAGCATTTCGCTGCTGACACAGCTGCCGTCGTATGGGGATACGGTGAAAGATGAGGACGCCGGCACTTACATTGATGGTGACGAACAGGTGCTGATCAAGCAGATCGACTTCCAGTTTCAGGATGGGAGTGACGGAAGTGCCTTTATTGTTACGATCTTAGAGGAGACAGTTCCGGAGGTAAAGAAACTTCTCATTGATGTGCTGATCTCGATCCTGCTGATCCTTGTGCTGACTGCGACGATGCTGACCATCTGGATGTATACCAGCATGATCAATCCGATCAAAAAACTGCAGACGGCGGCACAGAATATCAAGGACGGCAATCTTGATTTTTCAGTGGAATCGGACAGCAGGGATGAGATTGGGGAACTCTGCAGATCGTTTGAGGAGATGCGCCTGCGCTTAAAGGATAATGCGGAGGAAAAGATTGAGGGCGAAAAAGAAAACAAGACGCTCATCAGCAATATTGCACATGATTTAAAGACGCCGATCACGGCAGTAAAAGGGTATGCGGAAGGACTGATGGATGGCGTGGCGGATACACCGGAGAAGCGGGATAAATATATCCGCACGATCTACAATAAGGCAAATGAGATGGATACGCTTTTAAATGAGTTGACATTGTATGCTAAAATTGATACGAACCGTATCCCTTACAATTTCGCAAAGATCAATGTATCGGAATATTTTAATGATTGCGTAGAAGAGATCGGACTTGATCTTGAAACAAAAAATATCAGGCTTGCCTACTTTAATTATGTGGACGAAAATGTTTTGATCATAGCAGATCCGGAGCAGCTTCGTCGTGTGATCCACAATATTATCGGCAATTCCATCAAGTATCTGGATAAACAGCAGGGATTTATCAATATCCGCATCAAGGATGTCGGTGACTTTATTCAGGTGGAGATCGAGGACAACGGAAGAGGTATTTCCGCAAGAGATCTGCCATATATTTTCGACCGGTTTTACCGCGCGGATGCGTCGCGCAACTCGGCAACCGGCGGCAGCGGTATTGGTCTGTCCATTGTAAAGAAGATCATAGAAGACCATGGTGGAAAGATCTGGGCGACCAGCAAAGAGTCCATCGGAACGGTCATGTATTTTGTAATTCGTAAATATCAGGAGGTACCAAATGAGTAAAGTTTTGATTATTGAAGATGAGGTTGCAATCGCAGACCTGGAGAAAGATTATTTAGAACTCAGCGGGTTTGAGGTGGAGACTGAGAATGACGGCGTGGTCGGATTAAAACGTGCGCTCTCCGAAGATTTTGATATGTACATTTTAGATCTGATGCTGCCGGGCATTGACGGCTTTGAGATCTGCAAACAGATCAGAGAGGAAAAAAATACACCGATCCTCATGGTATCTGCCAAAAAAGACGATATCGATAAGATCAGGGGACTGGGACTTGGCGCGGACGATTACATCACAAAGCCGTTCTCACCGAGTGAGCTTGTCGCGAGGGTAAAGGCACACCTTGCCCGCTATGAGCGCCTGATCGGAAGCAACACAGTAGAGAACGACGTGATTGAGATCCGCGGCATCCGTATCGACAAGACAGCAAGACGTGTCTGGGTCAATGGTGAGGAAAAACAGTTTACGACCAAGGAATTTGACCTTTTAACATTCTTAGCAGAGCACCCGAACCATGTGTTCACGAAGGAAGAACTCTTCCGTGAGATCTGGGATATGGAGTCGATCGGTGATATCGCAACTGTGACCGTGCATATCAAAAAGATCCGTGAGAAGATCGAGATGAATACCAATAAACCTCAGTATATAGAGACTATTTGGGGTGTAGGATACCGCTTTAAACTTTAGTTTTTATCCCAAATATTCTCCGACTATTTGGGGTGTAGGATATACATTTAAACTGTAAAGGTTTTTTATTTTGCATGTATCAGAGAAAAGAAAAATGGCGCGGAAGTCAGAAAATGGCTTCCGCGCCTTATTGCCAGTACATCGTTTTCAAAGAAGTAATATGAATTTGATGAAAGTACAGATCAGAAACGGAAGATTTTGATCATTTGATTGATAAGAAAGAAGCGATTAACCGTCTTCGCTATGAAAAGCCGAATATGCAGATTTGCTTTCGGACAGAAGATGCTTTGAAAAAGCTGCATTTCCGACATGCATTGCATGAGTGATGGATATCTTGCAGAAGAGCTTGAGATAGAGTATAAAAAGGGTATATAATAAAAAAGTTCGGGTTCAGATAACAGGACAGAAAAACAGGGCACATTTTTCATATCCCGATCAATATAGGATAAGCGAGGAAGCACAAATGAGTAACTACGAAAAACCAGTTGTTGTAATGGCAGAAGAAAGCACAGAGGGCGTGTATCTTGCAAGCGGAGAACACCTGGAACAGTGCAGATTTGGAAGAACAGAGGCATCTGCAGGGGCAGATGCGTGCCAGGAATGTTCTAAGAGCGGTGGAAAGAGAGCTACTCCTTTGCCGGGAGAAGAATCTGCAAGGAGAGATGATTTTAAAAGCTGCGTGGACAATATGCCGATCAAGCAGTAGAAATGAGGAACAGTATGCAGCCAGCGATCATTTATGAAGATGAAGACATTATCGTCTGTAAAAAACCGGCAGGCGTGGCGACACAGACCAGACGCATCGGGCAGGCGGACATGGAGAGCCTGCTAAAAAATTACCGTGCATCCAAAGGGGAGCTTCCTTATATTGGTGTGGTACATCGGTTAGACCAGCCGGTGGAAGGCATTATGGTGTTTGCAAAAAATAAAGAAGCAGCGGCAGATCTAAGCCGCCAGATCAAAACAAAACTGGCGGACAAATATTATTATGCGATGACGGACGGCGTGCCGGAAAAGAAAAAAGGAACCTTAGAGGATGAACTTTTACAGAATGGAAAGACAAATACCTCCGAGGTGGTGGAAAGAGGAACACCGCAGGCAAAACATGCCAGCCTTTCCTATGAGGTGGTCGAGCAGGATGGAAAACATGCCGTTTTGCGTATCAAACTTGATACCGGACGCCACCATCAGATCCGGGTGCAGCTTGCACATGCAGGGATGCCGATCGTTGGGGATAAAAAGTACAACTTCAAAGAAAACATTGCACCGTCGGGCGGACAGCTTGCACTGTGCTCTTTTAAGATCGCGTTCCGGCATCCGAAAACGCATAGAAAACTGGAGTTTGAAATTGACAAGCCTTTTGGTTTATCATAAAATAAATCCAAAGGTTTAGATAGAAGAGTAAGGAGATTTATCATGGCAAAGGACAAGAAGTTAGTAGAGGCAATCACTTCCATGGAGGAAGATTTTGCCCAGTGGTATACAGATGTGGTCAGGAAAGCGGAACTGATCGATTATTCATCCGTAAAGGGATGTATGATCCTTCGTCCGGCAGGCTATGCGATCTGGGAAAATATTCAGCATGAGTTAGACCGCCGTTTCAAAGAGACCGGTGTTGAGAACGTATATTTACCGCTGTTTATCCCGGAGAGTCTGTTAGAGAAAGAAAAAGATCATGTGGAGGGATTTGCACCGGAGGTTGCATGGGTAACTTATGGTGGTTTGAATCAGCTTCCGGAACGTCTGTGTGTCAGACCGACTTCTGAGACATTGTTCTGTGATTTCTATAAAAACATCATCCAGTCTTACCGTGATCTGCCAAAGGTATATAACCAGTGGTGTTCTGTTGTAAGATGGGAGAAGGAGACACGTCCTTTCTTACGTTCCAGAGAGTTCTTGTGGCAGGAGGGACACACCGCACATGCGACCGCAGAGGAAGCAGAGCAGAGAACCGTACAGATGTTAAATGTCTATGCGGATTTCTGTGAGGAAGTATTAGCAATGCCGGTTGTACGCGGACAGAAGACGGAAAAAGAAAAATTTGCAGGTGCGGAGGCAACTTACACGATCGAAGCACTGATGCATGATGGAAAGGCATTACAGTCAGGAACCAGCCACAACTTTGGCAATGGATTTGCGAAAGCATTTGGCATCCAGTATACGGATAAAGATAACAAACTTCAGTATGTATATCAGACATCCTGGGGTATGACGACACGTCTGATCGGCGCGATCATCATGGTACACGGAGATGATTCGGGTCTGGTGCTGCCGCCGCGTATTGCACCGGTACAGGCTATGGTCATCCCGATCCAGCAGCAGAAAGACGGTGTGCTTGACACTGCAAAAGAAGTCTGTGAACGCATCGGAAAAGTCTGCCGTGCAAAACTTGATGATTCCGACAAGAGCCCGGGATGGAAGTTCTCTGAGCAGGAAATGAGAGGTATCCCGGTTCGTATCGAACTTGGACCAAAGGATATCGCAGCAGGCAAATGTGTGGCAGTACGCCGTGATACCAGAGAGAAGATTGAGATCGCATTAGACGAACTTGAAGCAAAACTGCCAGAGTTGTTAGAGCAGATTCAGAAAGATATGTTTGCGCGTGCAAAAGCACACAGAGATGCACATATCTGGGATGCACATAATTACGAAGAATTTACCACGATTGCAAATGAGAAACCGGGCTTTATCCGTGCAATGTGGTGTGGGGATCAGGCTTGCGAGGACAAGATCAAAGAAGACCTTGCAGTGACCTCACGCTGTATGCCGTTTAACGATCAGGAGCACATTTCAGATGTCTGTGTATGCTGTGGAAAGCCGGCACACAAATTAGTATATTGGGGTAAAGCATACTAAGATAATTAATAGTCTGTTTGAAAACAGATGGATTACTTTGAATGAAAACGGAACTGGAAAATGATCCGGGGAACACAGCCAGGTTTCACGGATCACAAGGTTCTGTTTTCATTTTACATAATATGAAAACGATTCCGGTAGCGTTTCTACAATGAATTACAGGACAGAAAAAGTACATGTAACACAAAATATTATTTTTCCAGGGGGCAGGAGAAGATGATAGAAAAATATTATGATGGTGCGATAGAACAGGTAGCAGCCGGTTTGGGAACTGTGGAAAAGAACTATCTTTTAGTCAGATACAGTGGACAATTTTCCGTAGAAAACTTAAATGATACAAAGCAGCTTGAGAAAAATGAAGACATTTTCGTACAGGTACATGAATTTGAAACGGGGGAGATTACCTGTGCGTATGAGCCGTATCTTACCATGATCTGTGATGGGTTCAGGCGGTATATGACGGGAACGTTTGAAGAATTTATGGAAACGTGTGATGTGTATTATCTGCACCGGCCGGTTTTGCTTGGTTATTTTAATCAGGATAATACAGGGCGGGAGGAGATCATTTTGCTTGATGAGGTGGCATATGAGCAGGAACGCATGTTGGCGGCACTTGAGCGCATGCTGTGTGCCATTGCTGACAGGCATCCGGTTCTGTTTGTTTTGAACCGTTTTCAGCTGGCTTCTAAAAGTACCATGCAGCTTACGGCGCGCTTTTTGAAATGTGAAAACTGCAATATCGGTCTTGTGCTTGGCGTGAGTGATATCCAGGCAATGCCGGAATTTCTGGTGCCGGACTGGGAAATGCTGTATGAGACATTAGATGATGGCAGTAAGATTTATCATATCGGAAATTCCGGCAGAAAAAAAGAAGAAACCATAGATGACGAAAAATACGTTGACTATGGAAGTGAAAAAGTGTACCGGAAACTGCAGAATATGGTGGAATTTCTTGATTTTGACCAGGCGGCATATTATTTAGAAACCATTGAGCGAAAGATAAAATTTGATAATCTTTTAGTGGATGATGCCGCGCGTTTTCGCATGTGGCTCTTATTTGTCAAAGTATCGATTTTAAGACAGGATATTCCAAAAGCGCTTGAAATCTGCGAGGATCTGGAAAAAATCCATCTTGCCGGAAAGGAAGAGGAGTGTGCATATGAGCAGGATTATCTGATCGCGACCGCATATATGTACCAGGGAAAATTAAAAGAGGCTTTGGAGATGGCAGGAGAAACATACCGCATCGCCGGGAAAATGTCCGATGATTACCGGATGTTTTTATCCGAACTGTTGGAGGCAAAGATCCAGATGTCCGGCTGGTATAACATCTTTTTCTGTGCACAGGATGTAAAGATAAAGGAAAGCCTGATCCAGAATCTGATCCGTTACAACTATCGCAATCACCTGGCACATGTATATATTTATGCGTACGATAACAAGCCGGAGATCGTGAAAAAAGCAAACCAGTCCGAGGAGCTTCTGATTTATTTCAGCAGGGGAATCCGCATAGCAAAAAAACTTGGAAATGAGTATCTGATCAATATGGCATACCAGAAAAATATTATGCTGTCATCGACAAACGGTATGTATGAGATATCTCTGCTTTATTCGGTGAGGACTTATGAGGCACTGAAAGATAAAAGATCAATCCAGGCAGGGCGTATTTATTCGGGGATTGCATATAACTTATGTGCGATCGGTGAAAATGAGTGCGCGATGGCTTATTACAGGCATGCAATCCGTCTGTTTTATCATCTGAGGGAACCGGAAGATATTGCGGAAGTGCAGTATAACATGTCTTTAAACTGCATTATGTGTGGACAATATGAAAAAGCGGAGTTTTATCTGACACAGTGCATGAAAGCGGTGGAGCGTCTGCATTTAAACAGCTTAAGAGTCTGCAATCTATCCAAATTATATGGACTGCTCGCTCTTGTGTCGATCTTAGAGGGTAACCGGTTTAACTGTGAACGTTATTTAAACAACTGCAGGCAGTTTTTAAATTACGTTATAGAAAAAGAAAAGATGGGGGATGGGTTTGGAACAGTCCACGATTATGCAAAGATCGATGATGACATGTTTTTGTATACATTCTCCCGCGGACTTCTTGCTGTACACGATGGAGATTATGAAAAAGCAGACACAGATTATGAGAAAGCGGAGGATTATCTGAGCCGATCCGAGGGAAATCAGTTTTTCAGCTATGCAACTTTTCCAGCAAAAGCGGATGGAAATGTTTCAATGTCTCGAAAATCAGAAAGGTTATGAGAAGCAGAAAAAAAACGTTAGAAGAATACGAAAGGCAGCATTTCAGTACCTATGGAAAACTGGCGAAAAAAATGATGGATACACTGCCGCCGGTGGATGAGGCGGACGGGCAGCAGGATGTTTCCGAACAGGAATTAGACGTACTGCTCTGGCAGGAGAGCATGGTATTAGCCTATAAGAGCAAGAAACACCAGCTGGATTTTATTTCGACCTGGCAGAAACTGATTGATGTGACCGGGGTCTGTGCAGAGGAAATGATCGATGCGGTCATGAAAACATTTTTAAATCACTTTAATGTGGACTGTGCGGTGTATGCGCGCTGTATGGAGAGACAGACGCAGGTATTATACAATAATACCGGGATCGATTTAAACGAGGAGCGGACGGGCAGGATCATCGCATCTTTAAAGCGGAATCCGGGAGGCTACGCGATCTCAAAGATCAGCAGCAACTATAACGAACACCAGGATATCACGGCATTGTTTGGTGAGGATGACGTGTGCTCTTTGGTGGCGGTGCCGTATTTTAACAATGCAAAACTCGAAAGTTTTCTGATCACCTATGTGAGGATGAAGGATAACTGGCATTCTTCCGTAAACCGGTATATGCTCGATGAAGATGATTTAAATATGTATCAGCTTTTATTCCGCGAGGTAAAATATTCTTTGAACCGTCTGGACGCATATGATAAAATATACGAGATGAACAATAAACTTTACCTCGCAGCAGTCACTGACCAGCTCACCGGAATTTACAACAGGGAAGGTTTTTACCGTAGGATCAAAGATCTGATAGATGAATTTTCGGGTGGAAAACGGAAACCGGAACTGGGTCTGATGTTTATTGATCTCGATAATTTTAAGCATTATAATGATACTTACGGTCATGATGTCGGCGACTGGTTTTAAAGGAAATGGCAGATATTTTTTCCGGTCTGTGTGAAAAACAGGGATTTGTCTGCCGCTATGGTGGAGATGAATACATTATTGTATTTTTCACTGCGGATAAAGAAAGGCTGAAGGAAACGGCAAAGCAGATCTATCAGAAGATCGATCAGGCGGACGGTTTTGAAAAAGCGATTTCTGAGAAACTGAAAAAACAGATTTCCATCCGGAAAGAGCAGCGCATTTCCTGCTCCATTGGAATCGTGTTGGCAGAAGACATTCATGGCGAGGAAGAAATCAACCAGATGATCAAGAGGGCGGATGATCTGCTCTATTCGATCAAGACAACGAAAAAGGAACTTACCGTATATGAAAATCGTTTTGCCGGAAAAAGTAAAATTTATCATAGAAACATTGGAAACACACGGGTATGAGGCATATGCAGTCGGCGGATGTGTGCGTGATACCATGTTACACCGCACACCGGGCGACTGGGACATCACGACGCAGGCAAAACCGGAGCAGGTCAAAGAAATATTTGCCGAAAAGAACATTCATACCATTGACACCGGAATCCAGCACGGAACCGTGACTGTGATGGTGGAACATGAGGGATTTGAGGTGACGACCTACCGGATCGACGGGGAATATGAGGATGCGAGACATCCGAAAAATGTACAGTTTACTGCAAGTCTGTTAGAGGATTTAAAAAGGCGTGATTTCACGATCAATGCCATGGCGTACAATGACAAAAACGGTCTGATCGACGCGTTTGACGGTGTGGGTGATTTAGAGCGCGGCGTGATCCGCTGTGTGGGATGTGCCATGGAACGTTTTTCCGAGGATGCACTGCGGATGCTTCGCGCCGTGCGTTTTGCGGCGCAGCTTGGGTTCGACATCGAGGCAGAGACAAAAGAAGCGATGGTAAAACTTGCGCCTGATATTGCAAAAATCAGTGCGGAGCGGATACAGACTGAACTGGTAAAATTAATTACATCCGCACATCCGGGAGAAATCAGGACTGCATGGGAAACAGGACTTACGGCAGTGTTTCTGCCGGAGTTTGACCGTATGATGGCGACACCGCAGAATACAAAGCATCATTGTTATTCGGTCGGGGAGCACACGGTGGCAGCGCTGGAACATATTGTGGGAGATAAGGTACTGCGCCTTACCATGCTGTTACATGATGTGGCAAAACCTGTGTGCAGAACCACGGATGCTTCCGGCAATGACCATTTTACGGACATCCCAAAGAAGGCAGTGAGATGGCAAGAAAGATCCTCCGCCGGTTAAAGTTTGACAATGACACGACCGATAAGGTGTGCCGGCTGGTGTGCTGGCATGATGACAATCCGCCGCTTTCCGAGAAAAACGTAAGAAGGGCGGTAAGCAGGATCGGAGTGGAACAGTATCCTGCATTATTTGCAGTGAAACGTGCGGATATTCTGGCACAGAGTGAATACCAGAGAGAAGAAAAACTCTCTTATGTAGATGGCTATGAGGCGTTATACCGGGAAATTTTAGAGAAGAATCAGTGTCTTACAATACGGGATTTAGCTGTAAATGGAAGTGATCTGATCGCTGCCGGGATGAAACCCGGAAAAGAGATCGGGGAGACATTAAAAAGTCTTTTAGAACTGGTGCTTGATGATCCAGAACTGAATAACAGGGAACTGCTGTTAGAGCGAATCTGTAGTCATGAATAAACAAACCCTCTCATATGATGAAGAGACACGGGGTAAGACCGTAATCAATCATATGGGGGGCGTTTTTTTTGTATAATCGACCGGAACAGATATTAGAACAATACGAACTGGAAGTAAAGTCCATCTCAAGAGGACGGGACAGCTATCAGTGTGATACAGAGCAGGGACCGAAAATTTTGCGGGAATACAGAGGATCAAAGGAGCGGGCCGGGTTTTTAGCGGATATGCTGGATCATCTGAGTGGACAGGGAAGAACGGTGGAGACGGTAATGCGGACAAAAGAGGGTGAGCCGTTTTCCGTGAACGAGGAGGAAACAAAATACATATTATATCAGGCATTTCCGGGGGCGGAATGCGACACGAAAAACAGGGCGGATATGCTTTCTGCAGTAAGAGAACTTGCATTGCTTCACCAGTCTGCGCAGAATTATGAGGGCAGTGTGCCGGAGTTTTTAAAGTCAGGGCAGAATAATCTGCTTCTTCTCTATGAAAAAAGAAACCGGGAATTGAACAAAGTCAGAAATTATATCCGTGCAAAAAAGAAAAAGAATGATTTTGAGATGATGTTTGCGGTCTGGTATCCGGAGTATGTGAAAAAAGCACAGGAGACGACGGATATTTTAAAAGATCTGGGAATCCAGGAACAGCTGATCGGATTCTGCCATGGGGACTATAACCAGCACAATGTCATTTTTTCACGGGAAGGGATCGCGGTTGTCCATTTTGAAAATTTCCTGTATCAGGAGAGCGTCGGGGATCTTGCCAACTTTATCCGGAAAATGATGGAAAAAAATAACTGGAATGCCGGGCTTGGCATGGATCTGATCCGCGGATATGACCGGGTCAGAAAACTGTCGCCGGAGGAACTGAAATATCTGTATGTGTATCTTGCATACCCGGAAAAATTCTGGAAGATCGCCAACCGTTATTATAATTCACACAAGGCGTGGCTGTCGGGAAGAAATATAGAAAAACTGGAAAAAGTCGTTGCACAGGAGGACGCAAGGGAGCAGTTTTTACAGATGCTCTTTCACTTTACCGTATAGACAGTTTGCGGTATAATCAGGTGAGTAAAAAAATTGTTCAAAGCTACAGTAGGAGACAGGAGAATACATGAAGATAAAATATCAGATCATATTACTGCTTACAGCAATGGTCATGCTGTTTGGCGGATGTGGGAAGAAAAATACGGTCGTGACCGGACGCTATTATTATCCGGATCAGGAGAAAGATGCAAAAACGGAAGAAACGTCGGATGATGCAGATGAGTCGGCGGAGACGACTGAGAAAAATGAAACTGTGATCGGAAGTGACCAGTTTCTGATCAAAACAAATGACATGCAGGAGGAATGCCTGACGTTAGAGCAGATTGCATCCGGGAAAGAGTATGTGTATTATTACACACTTGCGACCAGGTTTCTCGATAAATACGGAAACCGCACTGCAGTGTCTTATTTTGAGCCGGGCAGAGTGATCACGGTGGGAGAAAAAGATGACCAGGGAAAAGTCACACAGGTGCAGATTTCAGATGCCGTCTGGGAATATCCTGATGTATCGCGTTATTCGGTGGATATGGACCGTGGCATTTTTAAGATTGGAGATGAGCGGTATTCCTATGATGCAGATCTTTATATCTGTGAGGATGACCTGAGAAAACAGTTGTCTGATCTGACTGAATTAGATACACTGCGCGTGACCGGTATAGGAAAAAAACTGATTTCCATTGTGGTTACGACCGGACATGGAGAGCTTGCTCTGACCAATACGGATCTTTTTGAGGGAAGCTTTATCCAGATCGGAAGCAAAATTTTTGCGGAAGTGACCAAAGATATGACAATGGAGCTGCCGGCAGGCACCTATACTGTGACGGTGGCAAATAATGGGTACGGCGGCAGTACGGAGCTTACGATCGAGAGTGGAAGAACAGAGACACTTGATCTTAATACCTTAAAGGGCGCGGGACCGAAGTTTGGAAATATTTTATTTGCCGTGGATGTGGAGGATGCGCTCATTCAGATCGATGGAAAGGTTGTTGATACGGAAGAGGCGGTTCCAATCCAGTATGGAGTGCACAGTCTTACGGTCACGGCGCCAGGGTACGATACCTTTAATAAGAAATTATTTGTTAATTCTGAGGAGGCAACGATCGTAGTCGGAATGTCGGGTGACGGCACCGGAACAGACAGCACCACGGAGGAAACGGAAACAGAAAATAATGCGGAAACAGCAAATGAAGCGGACAGTTCGGCAGAGGGAGCGGCAGGAAGCCTTGCAGGAAGTCTTGCAGGAAGTCATACGGCCGGCGAAAGCGGTGGAACAACATCGGGAAGCAGTACCGGAACAGTAGCCGGAACAACTGCAGGAAGCGGTACTGACACATCGACGGCACGGCAGCAGGAAGCGGAACCGGCACGGGTACATCTTCGGATCTTTATACAGGAAACAGTACCGGAGATGGAACATCAACAGGCAGCAGTGCGGACTATTTATCTACATTGTCAGAGCTTCTGTCAACATTATCCGGTAACAGCAACTAAAAAGGACAGAATTGTATAAATTTAGCATGGAATAGTACTTGAAAAACAGGTTCGTTATCGCTAATATAAAAATAGAATCATAAGTAAGTATGGGAGGAAAGAAAAATGGGATACAAAGAAAATTATGAGAGCTGGCTGAACAATCCTTATTTTGACGAGGATACCAGAAATGAACTGAAAAGTATTGAGGGAAATGAAAAAGAGATCGAAGACCGTTTTTATATGGATCTGGAATTTGGTACAGCCGGACTTCGTGGTGTGATCGGAGCCGGAACCAACCGCATGAACATTTATACCGTGCGCAAGGCTACACAGGGACTTGCCAATTATATCAGCAGGGTAAACGGACAGAAACGCGGTGTTGCCATTGCCTATGATTCCCGTCATATGTCACCGGAGTTTGCAGATGAAGCGGCACTCTGTCTGGCAGCAAACGGAATCAAAGCGTATGTATTTGAATCTTTAAGACCGACACCGGAACTTTCCTATGCAGTGCGTAAATTAGGATGTATCGCCGGAATCAATGTGACCGCAAGCCACAATCCGCCGGAATACAATGGATATAAAGTATACTGGGAGGATGGTGCACAGATTACACCTCCACATGATACCGGAATCATGGATGAAGTAAAAAAAGTAACTGATTACGCAGCGGTAAAGACCATGCCGCTTGATGAGGCAAAGGCAGCAGGACTCTATCAGGTGATCGGCGCAGATATCGACGATCCGTATATTGCAGAGTTAAAGAAACTGGTGCTGCATCAGGACTGCATTGATAAAGTGGGCGGAGAGTTAAAGATCGTATACACACCGTTACATGGAACCGGAAATATTCCGGTACGCCGCGTATTAAAAGAACTTGGTTTTAAAAATGTATACGTTGTTCCGGAGCAGGAGCTGCCGGATGGAGACTTCCCGACCGTAAGCTACCCGAACCCGGAAGCAGCAGAGGCATTTGAACTTGGACTTGCCCTCGGCAAAAAAGTCGATGCAGACCTGATCCTTGCAACAGACCCGGATGCAGACCGTCTCGGCGTGTATGTAAAGGACAGCAAAACAGGGGAATATCACAGCTTAACCGGTAATATGTCCGGCTGCCTGATCGGTGATTATGTGATTGGACAGCGTAGGGAGCGCGATGGAACCTGCCGGCTGACGGTGCATTTATCCGTTCCATTGTTTCTACGAATATGGCAGATGCGATCGCTGACTATTACGGAATCGAGCTGGTAGAGGTACTGACAGGATTTAAGTTTATCGGACAGAAGATCTTAGAGTTCGAGAAGACTGGAAAAGGAACCTATCTGTTTGGTATGGAAGAGAGCTACGGCTGTCTGACAGGAACCTATGCGAGAGATAAAGATGCGATCGTTGCATCCATGACACTCTGCGAAGCAGCTGCTTACTATAAGACAAAGAATATGACACTGTGGGATGCAATGCTTGCAATGTATGAGAGATACGGCTATTACAAAGATGATGTGACATCTATCACCTTAAAGGGTATCGAGGGACTTGCAAAGATCCAGGAGATCATGAATACGCTGCGTGATCAGGCACCACAGGAGATCGGCGCTTATAAAGTAACTGCAATCCGTGATTACAAGAAAGACACGGTTACAGATCTTGCAACAGGCAGGGTAACACCGACCGGACTGCCGGCTTCGAATGTTCTTTACTATGAGATGACAGATGGTGCATGGGTATGTGTAAGACCATCCGGTACAGAGCCAAAAGTGAAGTTTTATCTGGGTGTAAAAGGAACATCTCTTGCGGATGCAGATCAGAAATCAGCGGATCTTTCAAAAGCAGTACATGCGATGATCGATAAAATGCTTTAATACGAATTCTGGATAGAAAATGTTTGTAAAAATGGTTACTGTTTACAGGCAGGCATTTTCTGAATTGAAAATGCCATATTTCGGGGATTTTCCTTGACAACAGAAGTAAAAACAAGTATAAATAATGAAGTAGGTATTACAGTGTACGGATATCCGTCAGGGATTGGTGCATCAGAAAACCGCAAAATTAAATTTACTGTGAAAATCCAGAGGAGGAATTTTTAACATGAACAAAGCAGAATTAGTTGCAGCAATGGCTGAGAAAACTGAATTAAGCAAAAAAGACGCAGAAGCAGCATTAAAAGCTTTCACAGACGTTGTAGCTGAAGAATTAAAAAAAGGTGAGAAGATCCAGTTAGTTGGATTCGGAACATTCGAAGTATCTGAGAGAGCAGAAAGAACAGGAAGAAACCCACAGAGCGGTAAAGAGATGGTTATTCCGGCTTCTAAAGCTCCAAAATTCAAAGCTGGTAAAGCTTTAAAAGATATGGTTAACGCATAATCATAACAGAAAAGATTCTAAGCGGGTTCCGGTTGTGGGATCCGCTTTTTTGTTGGAGGATTACTATGAGACTCGATAAATTTTTAAAAGTATCCCGTCTGATCAAACGCCGCACGGTGGCAAACGAGGCGTGTGATGCGGGAAGGGTATCTGTAAATGGAAAACCGGCGAAGGCATCGGTCAATGTCAAAGTCGGGGATATCATTGAGATCGCATTTGGAACGAAAACCGTAAAAGTGCGTGTACTCGATCTGTTGGATACCACGAAAAAAGAACAGGCAAAAGATTTATTTGAATATATAGCATAAAAGCAGGCACCTTCTAATATATTTAGAAACGGTAATAGATATTTCCGCCAATAAATATCAGGAGGTCTTAGGATGGATGATAAAAATACAAATGTGACAAAGTCACATAAGGTACTGCTTGCAAACCGCAAAAGCGGAGCTTTTTCCGGCGTGGTGGACGTGTTGTCATTTGATGTGGCAGAGATTCTGTTAGAGACAGAACTTGGCATGCTTTTAATAAAAGGACATGATCTTCATGTGAACCGTCTTACCCTGGAAAAAGGTGAAATTGATATTGAAGGAAGAATCGATTCCCTGACGTATTCCGATATCAAAAATACAGGAAAACAGGCTGAATCTATTTTAGGAAGGCTGTTCAAATGATGGCTGTCAGCGCAGCAATCAGTGAGCAGGCAGCCTCACTTGGGGTATCCATATTGATTGGCGGTGCATTGTTTCTTTTATATGATATTTTCCGGATATTTCGCAGAGTCGTGCCACACGGGAATTTCTGGATCGGTGTGGAGGATTTTTTTTACTGGCTCTGCTGTACTGCTGTAGTTTTTGTGATGCTGTATCGGGAAAATGACGGCATGGTGCGGGGATTTTCCATAGGCGGCATCATGATTGGCATGCTGCTCTACTATTTTCTGCTCAGCCGGTTTGTCATACGGATCAATGTGATGGTCTTTGGGACGGTTTTTGGTCTGCTCGGCAAAATATTTGGTACTATTTTACTACCATTCAGAAAACATGGGAAAAAAAAATTATACATTTTTTCAGAAAACGATTGAAAAAAGTGTGCAGAGCAGTTAAAATTGGATTATGTAAACTATAGCCTGACGGGACGTTTGTGAAAAACAGTCAGGACAGCGGTATATCAGATGGAAGGAAACAGATATGGCAGGTAGGGGACGTCGGAAAAAAAATAATAACAGAGCAGGAAAGCTTTGTATTGGAATGATCGTCATTGCGTTTGTTGCGGTAATGTCTGTCCAGATCATCAGAGTTTACCAGAAAGATCAGGAATACATGCAGCAGGAGGCGTCGCTTCAGAAACAGTTAGAGGAAGAAACCGCAAGGGGAGAACAGCTGAGCAGCTATGAGACGTATACAAAGTCCCAGCAGTATGTGGAAGATACTGCAAAGAGTAAATTAGGACTTGCCTATGATAATGAGATCATCTTCAAGGAAGCGAAATGATAAAATAACAAAATGAAAAACCAGTTCCATGATGTGCGTATGACGCAGATGGAACTGGTTTTTTGTTACCTTCTATTTTACGATGGCGTCGATTTTATCCAGCTCTTCTTTGGAGAAAGAAGTATGTCCGATGATACCGATATTGTCTAAAATCTGTTCCGGTTTTGAAGCACCGATCAGTACGCTTGTCACATGGTCGTCCTTTAAGATCCAGCTTAATGCCATTTCAGCGAGTGTCTGACCGCGCTGTCCTGCCAGTTCATTTAATGCTTTGATCTGACTGAGACGTTCCGGTGTTAAGGAAGATTCATGTAAGAACCGTCCGTCTTTTGCGATACGGCTGTCCGCTGGAATACCGTTTAAGTAGCGGTTGGTCAGCATGCCCTGGGCTAAAGGAGAGAATGCAATGATACCTTTTTTCAGGTCATGGGCAGTTTCCTTTAAGCCGTTCTCTTCAATGGTACGGTCAAAGATCGAATAACGGTTCTGGTTGATGATGAACGGACATTTTAAGTCATTCAAAATAGCCGCTGCCTTCTTTAAGGTCGGTCCGTCATAGTTAGAAAGTCCGACATAAAGTGCCTTGCCGCTTTTTACGATAGAATCAAGTGCACCCATTGTCTCTTCAAGCGGTGTTTCCGGATCCATGCGGTGATGGTAGAAGATATCGACATATTCAAGACCAAGTCTCTTTAAGCTCTGGTCTAAACTTGCAATCAGGTACTTGCGGCTTCCCCAGTTGCCGTAAGGCCCCTCCCACATATCATAACCTGCTTTCGTGCTGATCAGAAGCTCGTCACGGTAAGGCAGAAAATCATCTTTTAAAATCTGACCGAAATTGCGCTCAGCGCTTCCGTAAGCAGGTCCGTAATTGTTAGCGAGATCGAAGTGGGTAATGCCGTGGTCGAATGCGGTGCGGCACATTGCCTTCATGTTATCGTAACATCCGGTATCACCGAAATTATGCCATAATCCCAAAGATACGATCGGAAGTTTTAAACCGCTTGCTCCGCAGCGGTTATACTGCATGGTTTCATAACGTTTACTGTCTGCTGTGTACATTTTTCCATCTCCTTAAATGCTTTATTAATCCAATTCGCCGTTCGTCAATCATGCAGGCATGTTGACTCACTTGCATTCATTATACCGCAAAACCTGAATGAGGTGTGAGGGCAATGTGAAATTCCTAAAAATAATCAACTGTTTTGAACTCCCTCGAAAGGACATCGAAAAAGGGATTTTGGCGAAAACTTTTTTGAAATCGGGATTTCCTTTGACAAAGATTTTTATTTCGGACTCCTATAATGGGATGCACCCGAAAAAATCCGGCAGACAAAATGCCGTGGTTGGAGGGAGAAATAAGAAAGTGTAAGGAGAAAAGGAATGAAAAAGACGGGAGTCAGACAAATGATATTTGGAATACTCGGGAGCCTGGCATGTGGAGTCAGTGTGATGGGATGTTATCCGCTTGTGCCGGCATATTTTACCGCACTCTATTTAGAACAGGTAAACGGAGTTGTGCTGCTTGCTTTTATGTACATAGGAATGACTCTGTTTATGCCGCTGACCGCAGCGGTAAAATACGGGGTGACACTGATCGTTATGATCGGTGCAGTGAAGCTGATCGAATGGGCAAATGAAGGGTGTCCGGCATTTTTGGCAGGTGTGATGGCGGGACTTACCACACTGATCTTATCGTTTTGCGGAAGTCTCCTGGAATGGAAAAACCAGCCGGACGGGGCAGCGGTATTTTTGGAGGCAGTCTTTATTTTTGGTGCGGTAATCCTTTTAAACCGCGGTATACATTTCCTGATGGAGTGGACGCCGGTGCAACGGAAAACAGAGGAACTGCCGGAGCGGGGAAATGGCGAGCGGCTCAAAAATTATGCGGAGTCTTTTCAGGGGCTGTCCCAGATATTTTTAAATATGAGTGCAGGAAAAGAAAAATATGCTGCGGATGAGCTTGGCAGGGTACAAAACGAACTGACCGGAAAAGTATGTGCCTCCTGTGATTCCTGCGCACTCTGCTGGGAGAGGGACTGCACACCGCTTTATGGAATTTTGTCTTCAATGATCACATCCATCTGGCAGGTGGGAGAGCCGGGGGCGGAAAATGAGGCGGAGTTAAAGAAGTACTGTGCGAAAAGCCGGGATATGGTGGAGGAGGCGGTGCGTGTGTTTGAGCGTGTCAGCTTAAATCATGCGTGGTACAACCGTCTTTTGGAAAACAGGCAGGTGATCGCGGAACAGCTCGATGCCATGGCTTATATCATGCAGGACTGTGCAAGAGAAGAACGTGTGCTCGATACACAGGAGAGAAGAGCGATCTCTGAGATACGTTACCGGGCAAAAGAAAGGGGAATTTCCATTGAGGAAATACATCTGATCGAGACTCTTGACGGCAGATTAAAACTGAGTGCGGCATTAAAGAGCAGAATGGGGGGCTGTATTTCCCTAAAATCATTTGTGACTGCGGCGGGACATGCATTAGGCAGGCAGATGCGGGCGGCAGCCGACACAAAAACTTTATCTCAAAGGAACCGGTCAACTATGTTTTTTATGAGGACACGGTGTACCGTAATGTACAGGGAATCGCGCGAGTCAAAAAGGACGGGGCAAAAATATCGGGGGATAATTTTTCTTTTCTGGAGTTAGAGCGTGGAGAATTTCTGCTTGGACTTTCAGATGGAATGGGATCAGGGAGCATGGCATGTAAAGAGAGTGAGATGGTCTTAGATCTGGTTGAACGTTTTTTGGAGGCGGGATTTTCTGTTGAGACGGCGATCCGCATGATGAATTCCGCGATGGTCATGAAAGGAGCGGATGATTTGTATTCAACGGTCGATCTCTGCAAGATCAATCTGTATACGGGAATGGCGAAGTTATATAAGATCGGGGCAGCAGCTACCTTTATTAAGAGGGGGGCGGAGGTGGAATGTATCACTTCCCAGAGTCTGCCGGTTGGAGCGCAGGTACAGATGGATATCTCTGTGCAGGAAACAAAACTAACGGGCGGTGATTTTGTTGTCATGGTAACGGATGGTGTGTTAGAATATCTGCATGTGAAAAAACCGGAGGATACCATGCAGGAGATCATAGAGAGCATACAGACCAATAATCCGGGGATACTGGCAAAGAAAATCATGGAGCGCGTCATGCTTTTTACGGGAGGAAAGGCGAAGGATGATATGACCGTGTTAGCGGCATGTATCTGGGAAAAATAAATGACAGAAGATGTATTAAACTGGATCAAAAAAGAAAAACTGATGACAGAAGGGGACACCGTGATCGTGGGACTCTCCGGCGGAGCGGATTCGGTGGCACTTTTACTCGTGCTTTTGGAACTGCGCCAGAGGATCGGCTATACACTTCTGGCAATTCATGTGGAACATGGGATCCGCGGTGAGGAGAGCAGAAAGGATGCAGCGTTTGTGGAGGAACTCTGCAGGCAGAAAAATATCCCATGCAGGATATGTCCGGTCAATGTGCCGGACTATGCAGCCACAGAGGGAATCGGTGTTGAGGAAGCTGCGAGGATACTGCGTTATGAATGTTATCAAAAGGCAGCAGAAGAGCTGAAACAGAGTGGAGCTGGCCGTGTCAGCATTGCCCTTGCGCATCATGCGAACGACAATGCTGAGACCGTCTTATTTCAGATGGCGCGGGGAAGCGGTGTGCATGGAATGTGCGGTATGCACCCGAAACGGGTGCTGGGAGATGACATTTTGATTGTGCGTCCGCTTCTTTGTGTGTCGAGGGGACAGATCGAGGAGTATCTGAAAAAGTGTGGGCAGGAGTACCGGACGGATGGCACCAATCTGGATATCAATTACAGCAGAAACCGCATCCGTCATCATATTCTGCCTGAACTTTCGGTAATTAACGAGCAGGCAGTTTCTCATATCAATCAGAGTGCACTGCTTTTGCAGCAGGCGGTCAGTTATATGGAACAGGAAACAAAAAAAAGCCGTGCAGACATGCTGCATTGGCGGGGGCGGTGCATATGTTATTTTAGAAAATGAGTGGAAGCAGTATCCGGAGATCATAAGACAGGAAATCGTTCATGAGGTGCTTGGAAAGACTGCCGGCAGCCGGAAAGATCTTGGCATGGTGCATGTGCAGGATGTCTGTGCACTGATGGAGAAACAGACCGGACGGGAGATCACGCTTCCGTATCAGATGACGGCGAGCCGGATCTATGAGGGGGTAAGATTGTGCCGGAGAGGGACGCACAAAGCTGGCACGGGAACATGGCAGGAGAAAGGTGGATGTGAAACAGAAGGTGCAGCAGGTGCTTCTCAGTCATTTTATGAGGTTACGGCAGATGATTTTGCAAAACTTGAGGCAGGAGAAACGGTAAGTATCACACTGCCGGATGCCAATGTAAGCCTCAGACTGCTTTTATTTTCGGGAAAAGTTGACGAAATTCCAAAAAATCAGTATACGAAATGGCTGAATTATGATAGGATAGAATGTGGCTTGCAGTTTCGGAGAAGGGCATCGGGAGATTATCTGACGGTGGATGATGCGGGACACAAAAAGAAACTGAAAAGCTATTTTATTGACGAAAAGATACCGCAGATAAAAAGAGAGCACATATGGCTTTTAGCGCAGCAGTCGCATGTGTTATGGGTCATTGGCGGGCGGATCAGCGCCGTCTGCAAAATAAAAGAAGATACAAAAAAAGATTCTGGAAGTAAGGATCGACGGAGGAAATTATCGTGAAGATTAAAAACATTAACGTTCATTTTACGGAAGCAGAGATTGACAAAAAGATCAGAGAATTAGGTGCAAGGATCAGTGAGGATTATGCAGGGGAATCCGTATGCCTGATCTGTATTTTAAAGGGAGCATCTTTCTTTACCTGTGAGCTGGCAAAGAGGATCACCGTTCCGGTAGAAGTGGAATTTATGTCTGTTTCAAGTTATGGCTCCGGTACGGAATCCAGCGGAATCGTAAAGATCGTGCAGGATTTATCAACCAGCATTGAAGGAAAGAATGTCATTGTTGTTGAGGACATTATCGATACAGGAAGAACTTTAAGCTACCTTCTGGAGAATTTGAAAACAAGAAGTCCAAAGAGTGTCCGTCTGTGTACACTTCTTGACAAACCGGAACGCAGAGTTGTGGATGTGAAGGTTGACTATGTCGGATTTGAGATACCGGACGAGTTCGTAGTAGGTTATGGTCTTGATTATGATCAGCAGTACCGTAATCTGCCTTACATTGGATTTGTGGAGATAGAGGAATAAAGGAGAAAAGGGATTGAATAATAAGAGAAGTGGTTTTAGAGGATTTGGAGTATATCTGATATTAGTTCTCGCTGTCATTGCAATCTGGTACTGGCTCGATGGCAATAACGTGACCAACACGTATACAAGACAGCAGTTTGAGACGGCATTGGCAGAGGGCAAGGTAACACAGGTTAATGTTGTGCCGAATCGCGAAGTGCCGACAGGAAGTGTCAACATTACATTCAGTGATTCGAGTACGCAGGTGATGCTTGTCTCAGATGTGGCAGAGATCGAGCAGTATATGCGGGATGCGGGATTTAAGACTTATACCGTGCAGAATCCGCCGGAGGAAAGCTGGCTTTTGACATTGCTTCCATATCTGATCATTTTGCTGCAATGTTCATTTTCTTTATGATCATGACCAATCAGCTGCAGCAAACTCAGGCGGCGGAAGCAAGATGATGAACTTTGGCAAGAGCCGTGCGAGAAGAATGAGTGACGATCCGGCAAAACGTGTGAAGTTTTCTGATGTCGCAGGATTACAGGAAGAAAAAGAAGAGTTAGAGGAGATCGTTGATTTCTTACGCGCTCCAAAGAAATATACGCAGCTCGGTGCAAGAATCCCGAAAGGCGTGCTTTTGGTGGGACCTCCTGGTACCGGTAAGACATTGCTTGCAAAGGCGATTGCAGGGGAAGCAGGAGTACCGTTTTTCTCTATTTCCGGTTCTGACTTTGTGAGATGTTCGTCGGTGTCGGTGCATCGAGAGTCCGCGACCTTTTCGAGGAAGCAAAGAAAAATGCGCCGTGTATCATTTTCATCGATGAGATCGATGCAGTGGCCAGACGAAGAGGAACCGGTATGGGCGGCGGTCACGATGAGCGTGAGCAGACCTTAAACCAGATGCTTGTTGAGATGGACGGATTTGGTGTCAATGAGGGTATCATTGTCATGGCTGCAACCAACCGTGTGGATATCTTAGACCCGGCGATCATGCGTCCGGGACGTTTTGACCGTAAAGTGGTCGTCGGCCGTCCGGATGTACGCGGAAGGGAGGAAATCCTTGGCGTACATGCGAAGAACAAGCCGCTGGGCGATGATGTTGATTTAAAACAGATCGCACAGACCACAGCGGGATTTACCGGTGCGGATCTTGAGAATCTGTTGAATGAAGCGGCAATTATTGCTGCAAAAGAGAACCGTGCGTATATCAAGCAGGATGATATCAAAAAATCTTTTGTAAAAGTGGGCATCGGCGCGGAGAAGAAGAGCCGTGTGATCTCTGACAAAGAGAAACGGATCACGGCATTCCATGAATCCGGTCATGCGATTTTATTCCACTTATTACCGGATGTGGGACCTGTCTATTCGGTATCGATCATTCCGACCGGAAGCGGTGCAGCAGGATATACGATGCCTCTGCCGGAAAAGGATGAGATGTTCAACACGAAGGGCAAGATGTTACAGGATATCGTCGTATCACTTGGCGGACGTGTGGCGGAAGAACTGGTATTTGATGATATTACAACCGGGGCATCACAGGATATCAAACAGGCGACACAGATGCAAAAGCCATGGTTACCAAATACGGTATGTCGGATAACATCGGTCTGATCTGCTATGACAACGATGATGATGAGGTATTCATCGGACGCGACCTTGCACACACCAGAGGATACAGTGAGGGCGTGGCAAGTGCAATCGATCAGGAAATCAAGCGCATCATCGATGAGTGTTACGCAAAAGCAAAGCAGATGATCATGGATCACCGTGATGTATTAGATGCCTGTGCAAACCTTCTTTTGGAGAAAGAAAAAATCAGCCAGAAGGAGTTTGAGGCGTTATTTGATAAGTAATTGTGCATATTTTTCTGTTCTCACAAAAATATAATACCAAGGTACTGTACAATATGCATAAAAACAATGATGAAAAATTGTGAACTTTGTGCACACTTATTTGCGGGGGCATGCTATTATAATAACCGTAAAAACCCCCCAATACATTATATATAGTTTTTGCTATACCCCATAGTAAAAATACCTTCTCCTAAAAATGGAACCTGACCCCAGGTTTCATTTTTTTTGTCATTTTTTAATCTGTAATCAGAGCACATCTTTTGAAATACACAACCCCATAAATAATTGAAAAAATTTTCCAATTATATCTTGACACATCAGCGAACTAAAGCTATAATCCTAGTAATCTTATAGGAAATATATGAAAAAGAAAAAATAAAGGAACAGATGATAAGATATTAAGACAGTTTTACAGGACAGCAGACACAGATTTTACCTGTGCGTGACGCAGGTTTTACGAAGTGGAGGGACAATGAGAAAGAGGATGGCAGCAATCCTTGCAGCAGCAATGCTTGCAATGGGAACATTCGCCGGATGCGGCAGTGTGGCAGATGCGGATACAGTAGAGATCGTCAATGTTTCCTACGATCCGACCAGAGAATTATATCAGGCCTACAATACCTTGTTCGAAAAACACTGGGAAGAGCAGACCGGCAGAAGGTAAGGATCATCCAGTCCCATGGCGGTTCCGGAAAACAGGCATTGGAGGTTGCGAACGGCCTTGACGCCGATGTGGTAACACTTGCATTAGAGGGTGATATCAAGACGATCTCCGATTCCGGCTGATCGATCCGGGATTTACATCAGAGTTTCCGGACGACAGTGCTCCCTATACCTCAACGATCGTATTCCTTGTGAGAAAGGGAAATCCAAAACAGATCAAAGACTGGGATGACCTTTTAAGATCGGATGTCAGTGTTATCACTCCGAACCCAAAGACTTCCGGTGGAGCAAGGTGGAATTATCTCGCGGCATGGTATTATTTTGAAGGACAGGGCGAGAGTGAGGAAGACATCACAGAGCATATGAAAACACTATATCAGAATGTGCTGGTCTTAGATTCCGGGGCACGCGGTTCAACGACCACATTCATTGAGAATGGCCAGGGTGACGTCCTGATTGCATGGGAGAATGAAGCATTTTTATCCATGCAGGAGGAACCGGGAGAATACGAGATCGTTGTTCCATCGGCATCGGTGCTCTGTCAGCCGACGGTAGCTGTTGTAGATGAAGTGGTTGACAGAAGAGGCAGCCGGGCTGTTGCGGAGGAATATTTGAATTACCTGTATTCCGATGAAGCACAGAAGCTTGCAGGAGAAAATTATTACCGTCCGGCAGATCAGGACATTGCAAAACAGTTTTACACGGAGGAGGGAACACATGAGATCACAGAACTTCCTTCCGATGGAAAATGGATGGTGACGGATGTTGCTATGGCAGATATCAGTCACTTTGGCGGATGGGATGCTGTGATAGAGAAACATTTTTCGGATGGCGGTATCTTTGACACGATCTATGAACGTAACAGGTAGTGAAGAGGGAGGATTGCATGCGTAAAAGTAAAAATAAAAGAGTCATACCGGGTTTTGGCCTGTCTTTTGGAATTACCATAACAATGCTTGGACTGATCGTGATTATTCCGTTATGTTCGCTGGTCGTATTTTCAGCAAAACTTTCATTTCCTGAATTTCTTGATACAATCACAAGACCGCGTGTGTTATCGAGCTATGCAGTCAGTTTTTTTACTGCATTCGTGGCGGCGGCGATCGATGCGGTCATGGGTATGATCATCGCCTGGGTGCTTGTAAGATATGATTTTCCCGGAAAAGCGATCATGGATGGCATCATCGAACTTCCATTTGCACTGCCGACCGCAGTTGCCGGTATCGCACTGACACACCTGACCACGACGGAGGGCTGGGTAGGAGCATTTTTTCAGAAGTTCGGAATTAAGATCGCGTATACCAGACTCGGAATCATCGTGGCGCTGGTGTTTATCGGAATTCCGTTTGTTGTGCGGGCGGTGCAGCCGGTTTTGGAAAAAATAGATATCCAGTATGAGGAGGCGGCAAATATCCTCGGCGCAAACAGCAGGCAGACGATGTTCCGTGTGATCCTGCCGGAGATTTTACCATCCCTGATCGCCGGATTTACGATGTCCTTTGCGAGAGGACTTGGCGAATATGGAAGCGTGGTATTTATTGCAGGAAATACCCCTTATGAGACAGAGATCGCACCGCTGATGATCATGTCAAAGCTTCAGGAATTTGATTATGCGAGTGCAACTTCGATCGCTCTTGTCATGTTAGCGGCAGCGTTTGTGATCCTTTTTATCAATGCATGGCTGCAAAGCCGGGCGTCAAAGATCGTCAGCGGAATTGCATAGCAACTAGGTTGCATAGCAGCTAAATTGCAGGATAGATGTATGGAGACAGACAGAATATCTGTCAGGTTTTGCAGAAATCAGATCACAGGAAGGAGAAAGCTATGGAGATCAGAAAAAATTCAGGGCCACTTAAATGGATCTTAATCGGTATCAGCACATTATTTCTCATAGTGATGTTGATCCTGCCGCTCACCTACGTCCTTGTCACAGCGTTTGGGGAGGGCATTAAAGTATTTGTGGCGTCAGTCACCGTTTATTATGCATTAAAGGCAATCGGTCTTACATTGGAAGTAACGCTGATCGCGGTGGTGGTCAACACCATATTTGGAATTGCGGCATCCTGGTGTATCACGCGATTCCAGTTTCATGGCAAAAAGATCTTGTCAACGCTGATTGATCTTCCGCTTACAATCTCACCGGTTATTGCCGGACTGATCTATATCCTGACCTTTGGACGGCAGAGTATCCTTTATGAGTATCTGCGGTCGGCGGGGATCAAAATGATCTTTGCGGTACCGGGAATCGTGGTTGCAACAGTGTTTGTGACATTTCCGTTTATATCGAGGGAGATCATCCCGGTGCTCTCCACACTTGGTACCGACGAGGAGGAAGCGGCTGCACTGATGGGAGCAAACGGATTTACGATTTCCGGAAAATTACCTTCCCACATATCAAATGGGCATTGCTTTACGGAATCGTGCTCTGTACGGCAAGAGCGATGGGAGAGTTTGGTGCGGTATCTGTTTTGTCCGGTCACCTTCAGGGAAAAACAAATACGATGCCGCTTTACATTGAACTTTTGTATCAGGGATATGATTTTACCGGAGCGTTTGCGGTATCGGCGATCTTAGTGTGTATGGCAGTCGTGATCTTAGTGCTTCGGAGTGTGTTGGAGCACAAGGGCAAAGAAGCGTAGGCAGGGCTGCCAGAGAAGAAAAGTAACAGCAGCGCAGTTAAGGCATCATAGCAGCTGGCGCATCATAGCAGCTGGCGCAGCATAGCAGCTGGTGCAGCATGGCAGTAAATGTACTACTGGAAATGGAGCGGATTATGGCGGAACAAAATTATGTAGAACTTAGGCATGTGAATAAAAAGTATAAAGATTTTCAGGCATCCGACGACATCAATTTTGGAATTGGAAAAGGAAAGCTGATCGGGCTGCTCGGACCGAGTGGCAGCGGAAAGACGACGATCCTTCGAATGCTTGCTGGATTAGAACATGCGGATTCGGGGGAGATCATCATTGATGGAAGAGTCGTCAATGATGTACCGGCGAGTGAGCGCGGGATCGGATTTGTGTTTCAGAACTATGCGCTGTTCCGCTACATGACCGTATATGATAACATAGCATTTGGACTGGATGTAAAAAAATGGAAAAAGGCAGATATCAGACGGCGTGTGGATGACTGGTGGAATTAGTCGGGTTAAAGGGATTTGAGAAGCGCTATCCGAACCAGTTATCCGGCGGACAGAGACAGAGGGTTGCATTTGCGAGAGCCTTAGCGCCGAACCCGGAACTTCTTCTTTTAGATGAACCGTTTGCAGCCATTGACGCAAAAGTACGTCAGGAACTTCGAAGCTGGCTTCGGGAGATGATTACGAGAGTCGGCATCACCAGCATTTTTGTCACGCATGATCAGGATGAGGCAATTGAGGTTGCAGATGAGATCATCATAACCAACCATGGACATATCGAACAGGCGGGAACGCCGATCGAAATCTACAGCCAGCCGAAGACACCGTTTGTCACAGAGTTCATGGGAAGTCCGACCAGAATCAGCAATATCACCAGCTTCCATGGGTATGAGGAATTAGGTGAGGGGCTTCATGCGGTGGTGAGACCGGAACATGTGAGTGTCACAAAAAAGACAGAGCAGAGCCGCTTTTCTTCTTCCGTGGAGGAAGGTGTTGTGGAGCGCGTGATGTTTCGCGGCAGAGAGGTCGAACTTCATGTAAGAGTACATGATGTGCTGCTTGTGGCAAACCGCAGGTTAGAGGAGGCATCGATCACAGAGGGCGAGCGTGTCAATGTGTTCATTTATCAGGTGTTTGCATTCCCGGCAGGTGAAAACGGCACACAGAATGTAAACATTGTAGAAAATGCCAATATTGAAACAGAGAAGCTGTTTTATATTTAAGGAGATCAGTGTGAAAAATAAGATTTTTCACACGCAAGATTTGTGCTCCGGCACAAACTTGATATGCGCAAAAAACTGTGCAGAAATGGAGAATTATATGAAAACAGAAATCATTACATCGGATGTGCTGATCATCGGCGGTGGAACTTCCGGCTGTTATGCGGCACTGACTATCGCAGAGCAAAACCCGGAGCTTAAGGTTGTGATCGCGGAAAAAGCGAATATCATAAGGAGCGGCTGTCTTGCAGCCGGCGTCAATGCCCTGAACGCATATATCACGGAGGGAAGAAAGCCGGAAGATTATGTCGACTATGCCACGAAGGATGCCAATGGCATTGTGAGAAAAGACCTGCTGCTCTCCATGTCGCAGGGACTCAACCGTGTGACAGCGAAGTTAGAGGAGTTAGGGCTTGTTATTTTAAAAGATGAAAACGGAAAATATGTGACAAGAGGTAACCGGAATATCAAGATCAACGGCGAGAACATCAAGCCGATCTTAGCGGAAGCCGTGAAAGCACAGAAAAACGTGAAAGTCATCAATCATGTGAACATCACGGATTACATTACAGAGCAGGATAAAGTGACCGGGGCATACGGATTTGACGTCAATGAGAAGATAGCATACATTTTTTCTGCAAAAGCAGTTTTATGTGCGACCGGCGGAGCGGCAGGACTTTACCGCCCCGAACAATCCGGGATTTTCAAGACACAAGATGTGTATCCGCCGTTTAACACCGGAGCGGGAATACGCGATGGGAATTTTAGCCGGAGCAGAAATGACGACTTTTGAGATGCGTTTTATTGCACTCCGCTGTAA
>ENA-OQAN01000022-OQAN01000022.1-human-gut-metagenome-genome-assembly--contig:-NODE-22-length-80589-cov-3.049713_pt1 | contig 80589 bp, 82 predicted proteins | sample MGYA00242735_ERZ504527 | MGnify/ENA primary metagenome ERZ504527 (study PRJEB26092, sample SAMD00036230) | human gut metagenome | host: Homo sapiens | study: EMG produced TPA metagenomics assembly of... | reverse complement strand
CTCAAAAAAGGATAAATAGCAAGAGGATATAACAGGTATATGAGGAAAAAATCCTCTTGGTTTTTATAAAAACTTGACAAACTGGGATAATGCTGAAAACAAAGCTAATTAATCAGCGTTTCCCTAGAAATCTACTTCCGTGTCATAGTAACAGCATTTCAACAGCTTTTCCATCTCCTCCTGGCTCGGCTGTCTCGGGTTTGATCCTGTACATGCATCTAAGATTGCATTGGCTGCGATCTCCGGCAGTCTCTCTAAGAACACTTCTTCCGGTACAAAGCCCTGCTCGGTCGGATAACTGTCTGCACCATAATTCTTAATACAGTGCGGAATCTTTAAGTCATCATTCATACCACGCAGATATTTGATCAGAAGTTCCACTTTCTCGTCTAATGAATCACCGCCAAGTCCCATGAAATCTGCGATCTCACCATAACGTTTCTTTGCAGTTTCATCTTTGGCGTTAAATGCGATCACTTTCGGCAGATACATTGCGTTGGCTGCACCGTGGATGATATGTGCGCCGTAATCCGCAAATGCAGCACCGGTCTTATGTGCCATGGAATGTACGATACCAAGCAGTGCATTGGAAAATGCCATACCGGCAAGACACTGTGCATTATGCATGTTATCTCTCTTTTCCATATCCCCGTTATAAGATCCTACCAGATCACGCTGGATCATCTTGATTGCATGCAGGGCAAGCGGATCTGTGAAATCACAGTTCGCTGTCGATACATATGCCTCGATTGCATGTGTCATCGCATCCATTCCGGTATGTGCTACCAGTTTCTGTGGCATTGTCTCTGCAAGTTCCGGATCAACGATTGCAACATCCGGTGTGATCTCAAAGTCAGCGATCGGATATTTGATACCTTTCTCATAATCGGTGATGATGGAAAATGCAGTTACCTCTGTTGCAGTTCCCGAAGTTGAGGAAATCGCACAGAAATGCGCTTTCTTACGAAGTTTTGGAATACCAAACACCTTGCACATATCCTCAAATGTGATATCCGGATATTCGTATTTGATCCACATAGCCTTTGCCGCATCGATCGGCGAACCTCCTCCGATCGCAACGATCCAGTCCGGACCAAACTCTTCCATCGCCTTTGCGCCCTTCATTACGGTCTCCACCGATGGATCCGGCTCAATTCCTTCAAAAAGCTGTACTTCCATGCCGGCTTCTTCCAGATACTGTTTTGCGCGGTCAAGAAAACCGAAACGTTTCATGGAACCACCGCCTACGCAGATAATCGCCTTTTTGCCTTCAAACGTCTTTAATGCTTCCAATGCCCCTTTTCCGTGATACAAATCGCGTGGTAATGTAAATCTTGCCATCTTTCCTCCAATCTGCCGCCATCAAAAGGCGCCCCCTGACACATACACATGCCTGTATTTTTTGTGTCATTTACTGTGTGCAACTTTTATATAACCATCACATATTTTGTTAATTAAATAACAATATGTATGGTAACATTATATCACATCTTTCAAAAATAAGAAGCATTTTTATACATTTTTAATAATTCTTAATATTTTCTAAGCATTGTTTTTAAATCCACATTTTGGACAGATATTTCCTCCCTTATATACATAACCACAGCGGAAGCAGCAGATCGTATCATGTTTTTCTTTCGCCAGATAAGAAATATTTCGTGAATCCGGTTTTTCCTGTAAATAATGAATAAATTCATTCAATACCCCGGCATATGCGTGAGCTGCTTATTTTCTACCGCATATGGAATTTTCGTCTTTTTCCCATTTTTCTCTGTCACATACACACCACGGTTTAAAAGTCCTGTGGATGCAGTGATCTCATCTATGGACGGAACATCAATACGGTAAGATGTCATCAGTGTGCTGTAATATAGATGTTCCGGTGTCAGGATAATCCCCTCTTTTCCACTGTTGTTTCTCGATGTGTCCACCACAAAAATCGGATATTCAAACAGACCGTTTCCTGCGGCATAGGATGCCATGGCATAATCGATAACCTCTGTTTCCTGCGGCGCTGCCTGCTTTAACAGCACTTTTTCTCGCCGGGTAAAAATAATGTTTCTGGCTTTCTGTGATTCCCGCCTCTTCCAGTTCATTTTTCAGCTTATTTACAAGCTGTTCACACTCATCCGTCTTGATCTTGGAAAGACGCCTGCTTAAAAGTTCTAATGCATTATCCTTTAAATCCGGTAAATATGGTCCTTCTGCAATCTTCTGATACGCATCCATTCCCTCATCAAAGGACATGTGTGCCGGATCACCGGTAATTTCTGCGATCTCATTTTCATCCATCTGACGGATTTTATTCTCGATCTGCTCAAAATACGGCAAAACCAGCCCCGGCTCAAACTCCTTTTCTTTCAGACGCTCCTTAAGCTCTGTCAGATCATCTCTGGTGATTTTTCTCGACTGGCGGATCATATTTTTTATTTCCTGCTGTTCGGCAAGATTTTTCTGCGATTCTAACCGTTCCTGATATGGGGTTAAATCTACTCCTTCGTATTCTTTTAATTTCTCCCGAAGTGCATGGTAACGTGCCCTGTCCATATTAGGCGGCATTTTCCCAACCAGCTCTGCGACTTCCCGCTCTGCCTGTGTCTGCATTTTCTGTTTCAGATTTAAAAGCAGATTCTGTTTTTTCTCCTGCGGCAGCTTTTCCTCTGCAATCTCGTCATAGACACGGCGCATCACGGCATAATTTTTATCTGCGCAGTTCTCTGCCTTTTTATTTAACGCGGCAAGCTTTCTGTCCTGTTCTTTTTCCTCTAACACATCCAGGTATTGTTTCCGCTCTTCGGGCGAAATTCTTGTTTCATGCATGAGCTGGTGTTTTAATTCAGAAAGCTGGCGCTCTGACATACGGTCTGCGACTCCAAATTTAGCCTGATAAGTTTCACGGGCTTTCTGTGCCTCCGCATTATTTACCTGTGCATATTTTTCATCGGACGATTCCCCACCAATCTGCCCAGCTTCGTGCGGCTGCCTGCTGTCACTCTCATATCGGGAACCTTTCACATGGCGTCGTTCGGTTTCATCCTGACGTGCATCTGCATACAGCCTTTCGTTCTCATTCCGCTTCCATCCACTTTCACCCGCGCTTTCATTTCCATGCTGTTTTTCTGCGTGCCGGTTCTTGCTCTCATCCTGCTCTTCTTCATCATCTGTGACTTCGTCCTGATCTGATGCAGGCGTACTCTTTAACTTTTTACGACGCTTTTTTTCCTCCTGTATGGCAGGTTCGCAGGCTGCAATACTGCTTTCCGGGAAAAATCCCTCTTCTATCTTATTTAATAATTCCTCAAAGTCTGCATCTGAATATTCCGGCAGATCCTCGCACAGTTCCTCAAGTGGCTGCTGCTCGTCCTCGACACCCGCCGGCTTTCTGCCGTCCTCATACTCATTATAACGGCTGTTTGCCTCATGCTCGCCGTTACGCCCCATCAGCTCAAGATAATCTTCGTATGCCTTTTTATCCTCCTCAAAATCCATCAGATAAATATCGCCGTCTCCAAGAAGTTTCCATGGGCGCGGCGTATAAAATCTGTGACACGCTGCACAGGTACATGCTTTTGCCAAAAGGACTACTCCCTCAGGCGTCTCGATTCGAAACTCTTTTCCTTTCGGATACATGATCATATGCAGATTTCCTTTGCATTTTGGGCAGCGGTAACCAACTTTATAAAAGTTATTGCCAATCCTGCCTTTTGCTCTTTCTGACAGTGAAAGTTCTATTCTCTCAAAAACAGTATGCGCCATCTTCCATTCAACTTTATGCCAGAGTCCCTGTTCCTCGTCTGCTTCCTCTTCCTTCTGCACTGCTTCTTTTGCCTCAAGTGCCGCCTGTATCACATCTTCATAGGTAATACGCTTTCCTGCATGATAAAAACGAAAATACTGCGTGGTATATTCCGGTTCAATATAGATTCCTGCAAGCACATGCCCGAAAAGAGTATTCAGCTGCTCCGTATTTTTTTCCACACGAAGTCCCTGGATCGTTCCCCATTTTCCAAATGCATACAGGATCATATTGATCACATCCCGTACTGCTGCCTCATCGGTATCTTTGATCTCATCTTCTTTGATCGGCAGATCTACAATATTTTCCGCCACTTTTCTACTGTCAAAATGAAAAAACAGGGAGCGCACTTCCCCCTGTAAAATGAGATAATTATCAAGTGCCACAAAAAGACCTGTCCAGTTTACATTTGCATGCATGGTCTTTATCAGCCGTTCAAATGTCATTTTTAATTCGCTATCTGCTTTTAATACGATCACTTTTTTCACCTCTTACTTTTCAAATGCAGATTTTTCCTTCAAGATCTGCGCAAAACCCATATGAAGTTCTTCTTTTGCCCACTCAAAATCAATCTCCTGATTGCTGTCATTCAAACAGACGCTTCCACTCTTCTGATGACCTATATCAGCCACAATCCTGCTGTTATCATTTGAGACATCATAATACCGGCAGAGTCTTCTTACATTGCCGGGAACAAAACCGCCAGTCAGTTTCTGATACTCCCTGAGCACATACTGGCTGACATCCTCTTTCTGACGGAATTTATGGCTGCACACCTCGTTTAACAACTCCGGCTCTAATTCCCACATTTTCACAAAAGTACTCTTTTTAAAAGGAGACGGCCCATGAACCGTGTAAAATCCTGTAAACAACGGGAACGCCAGTTCTAACATATTATAAATAAAATACATAAACGGATAACCGGGATGGAAATATGCTCCCGGCTGTTTTTTCATATTTTCACGTTTGTCAAAATATTTTGCCAGAAGCATGGCATTATTCAGGTAAATATATGGCATGACCTGATCTTTTGTATTTGCCACATCAGGCTGAAGAGCCAGCATATCCACCGGAAGATCATTTTTAAAATACTGTTCCGGTCTGACCTTTTTTATCAGAAACATATCATCATTAAAATATACAAAATTCTCTGCCAGACCTGGGATTCTGTGCATATTCCACTCAATGGCATGTGAATTAAATGTCGGCAGATATTTTTCTGGAATAAAATCTTTATGATTTACAATATTTAACTTCGGATGTTCTTTATTTAACCAGGATGCAGATGCCCCCATGTAACAAAGTGTATCCTGCGCACCCATGGTGCAAAACGCTCCACACCACGAAACCAGTACCTCAGCAGATCCCAGTCTCTGTATCTCTCTTTTCTGTCATCCTGTTTCTGCGACAGATCCGGCTGCATACTGTACTCCATTTTCTGTTTCTGCCAGTCCGGATCATTGCCATCTACCCATGTGATCACAAAATCAATTTCCGGAATGTTATTGTCGCGTGTCATAATAATCTCCATTTCTGCCCAGCAAACATCTTTTTCATCTGCTTAATAAATTTCACTGTTATCATGATAAAACAAATCCTGCAAAATGAAAATCCTATTTATCTGCTTAATTTATATTTTTTTAAGAAATACTGGTTTTTCCCTGTTTTAAGGCATTTCCGTTTCTTTTGTTAGCACTCATTAAAAAAGAGTGCTGATTTTCTATTGACTTTTGAAATTTGCGGTTATAATATTAGATTCAGGCAGCAGCGAGGCGGATCTGCCCACTGCATTTTATTACGATTATAAAGGAGTGTTTGAATATGGCAGAGAAACATGGAAATCTTTCAATTAACAGCGATAATCTGTTCCCGATTATCAAAAAATGGTTATATTCCGATCACGACATCTTCTTCCGTGAGCTGATCAGTAACGGATGTGATGCGATCACAAAATTAAAAAAACTCGAAATGATGGGCGAATATACATTACCGTCTGACTACAAACCGGAGATCCACGTTGTTGTAAATCCGGAGGAAAAAACCTTAAAATTTATCGATAATGGTCTTGGTATGACCGCAGACGAGGTTGAGGAATACATCAACCAGATCGCATTTTCCGGTGCAACAGATTTCATTGAAAAATACAAAAGACAAAGCAAACGACGATCAGATCATCGGTCACTTCGGACTTGGCTTCTACTCCGCATTCATGGTAGCTGATCAGGTAACGATCGATACATTATCCTACAAAGACGGTGCAACGGCTGTTCACTGGTCCTGCGACGGCGGTACTGAATTTGATATGGCTGATGGCACCAAAGAAGGCGTCGGTACAGAGATCACCCTTTTCTTAAACGAGGATTCCGTTGAATTTTCCAACGAGTACCGTGCAAGAGAAGTCATCGAAAAGTACTGCTCTTTCATGCCGACTCCGATCTTCCTTGAGAAGGCAAACGCTGAGACAGAATATGAGACGATCGACGCCGCTGATAAATTAGACACAGACACTGTCGTTGAGACGATCCATGAGGAAGCAAAAACAGAGGAGAAAGAAAACGAAAACGGCGAAAAAGAAGTCGTTGAAGTTTCTCCTGCAAAAGATAAATTAAAGATCGTAAAGCGTCCGGTTCCATTAAACGATACCAACCCTCTCTGGGCAAAGAGTCCGAACGAATGCACCGACGAAGAATACAAAGCATTTTACCGCAAAGTATTCTTAGATTACAAAGAACCATTGTTCTGGATCCACTTGAATATGGACTATCCGTTCAACTTAAAGGGTATCCTGTACTTCCCGAAGATCAATACCGAGTATGATTCCATTGAGGGAACCATCAAACTTTACAACAATCAGGTATTTATCGCCGACAACATCAAGGAAGTCATTCCTGAATTCTTAATGCTCTTAAAAGGTGTGATCGACTGCCCGGATCTGCCGCTTAACGTATCCAGAAGTGCACTGCAGAACGATGGTTTTGTAAAGAAGATCTCCGAGTACATCACCAAGAAAGTAGCTGACAAGCTGATCGGTATGTGCAAGACGGATAAAGAAAATTACGAGAAATACTGGGACGACATCAGCCCGTTCATCAAATTCGGCTGTCTGAAAGATACCAAGTTCTGTGACAAGATGAACGATTACATCCTGTTCAAGAATCTGGATGACAAATATCTCACTCTTCCGGAACTCTTAGTCAAAGAGGAAGAAAAGAAAGACGAAAACAAAGATGAAGCTGAGGTATTAGATGCTGACGGCAATCCGATCAAAAAGGAAAGCACCGATGCAGCAGATGAGAATACTGAGGAAAAAGATGAGCGCAAGGTAATCTACTATGTAACTGACAAACTTCAGCAGGGTCAGTACATTAAGATGTTCAAAGAGCAGAACATGGACGCTGTCATCTTAGACCACAACATTGATACTTCCTTCATCTCACAGCTTGAGCAGCGCAATGAGCATTATAAATTCATGCGTATTGATGCAGATGTCACAGAATCCTTAAAGGACGAGACTTCCGCTGAGGACTTAAAGGCTGAGACAGATACCCTGACGGATGTGTTTAAAAAAGCTTTAAACAACGATAAACTGACTGTCAAAGTTGAGAAGCTGAAAAATGCGGATATCGCTTCTGTCATCACGCTTTCCGAGGAAGGCAGACGTATGCAGGATATGATGAAGATGTATGCAATGAACGGCATGGGCGGCATGGATCCGAACATGTTTGCTGCGGATCAGACCCTGACCTTAAACGCAAACAATGAACTTGTAAAATATATCTTTGAGCACAAAGATTCCGAGCATGTTCCGATGTTCTGTGAACAGCTTTACGATCTTGCAATGCTTTCCAACCAGCCGCTGTCTGTTGACGCTATGGCAAAATTTGTACAGCGCAGCAATCAGATCATGATGCTTTTAGCAAAATAATTTTTACAGAATACAAGCCCCTGCAAAACCTGTAGATACGAGTTTTGCAGGGGCTTTCTCATGCTGTTTTTTATTGTGTTTATACCGGAATTTCTATAAAAATATTATTTTGCTGCCGTATAGATTGCGATCATATCTTCCACATCCAGATGCTTTACTTTTCCAAGATTGCCTCTGACTGCCGCATTACACTTTTCTGCCAGTTCTTTTATCTGTTCTTCTGTCGGCGCAATGCCAAGTTCCGTTAATGATGTCGGCATATGGATTTCCCGGTAAAAATCCTCCATTGCAGCAATGCCTGCCTCTGCCGTCTTCTGTTCTGTTTCCTGCGGCTCCACACCCATAACGTGCTCTGCAAACTGCACAAATCGTTCAATACGCTCCCCGCAGACATAGCGTGCCCAGCTTCCCCAGATCGCGGCAAGCCCTGCTCCATGTGCCACATCAAACATTCCACCAAGCTCGTGTTCTAATTTGTGCGTTGCCCAGTCACCACCATCCGTTCCGCAGCCGGTCAGTCCATTATGGGAAAGACTTCCCGCCCACATGACTTCCGCGCGCGCATCATAATTTTCCGGCTCTTTTACAAGGATTTTTGCATTTCTGATCACCGTGCGCATCAGTGCTTCACTGATTCCATCCGTCAGTTCCATGTTTTCACCGTGGTTGAAATAGCGTTCCATCGTATGCATCAGGATATCCGTGCATCCGCATGCTGTCTGATACGGTGGAAGCGTCATCGTAAGCTCCGGATCTAAAACAGCAAACTTTAATCGGCTGTAATCGGTCGTGCATCCTCTCTTCATGCCGCCATCTTCCTTTGTTATTACGCAGGAACCGCTCATCTCACTTCCCGCCGCCGCATCGTAAGCACTACACCGATCGGCAGACATGCAGTCGGTTTCCGTTTAAAATCAAAGAAATCCCACACGTCTCCTTCATTTGCAACACCATATCCGATCGCCTTTGCGGAATCAATGACACTTCCTCCGCCGACGGCAAGGATGAAATCGACATTTTCTTTTTTACAGAGTGCGATTCCTTCATACACCAGAGAAAGTCTCGGGTTTGGAACTACACCGCCCAATTCGACGTAAGTGATCCCCTCTTTATCAAAAATCGCCTCGATCCTGTCTAACAGACCGGAGCGTCTGGCACTGCCGCTTCCATAATGGATGAGAACCTTTTTACAGTTCTGTTCTTTTATCAGGTTTCCAACTTTTTGTTCCGCACCTTTTCCGAAAACAACTTTTGTCGGTGCATAATAATTAAAATCGTTCATTTTGCTCCTCATTCCCACATGTAAAAGTTCTTATTTCCTCTTTTCATAACTACTTCTAGTTATATAAGCTATTATCGGTAAGAAAACGTATCTGCTTTAGTCTGAACAAGCTCGCAGGAAACCATCACCGGTTCTCTGCGGGCTTACACTCTCTTATCGTATCTTCTTATTATATATCTGTCTGACAAACTATCTACATTGAAATTTTATCAAGTATTCCGGTCAGATGTGCGATCGTCACCCCATAATTTGTCATCGGAACCTGCTGTTTTTTGGCACGGTCGATCCGCGACATCACATATTTGCGGTTAAACATGCATGCACCGCACTGGATGATCAGATCATAGCCGGATAAATCCTGTGGAAAATCCGTTCCACTCACGATGTCTACGGTAATGCCCTCTCCTGCGCGCTTTTTTAACATGCGCGGGATTTTGACTCTTCCGATATCTTCCTGCAGTGGCGCATGGCTGCAGCATTCTGCGATCAGAACATGCGATTCATTTGTCAGGGAATCTAACATTTTTGCACCTTCCACATAGTAAGGAAGATCTCCTTTATACGCTGCAAACAAAACAGAAAATGAGGTCAGCATGCTCTCTTTCGGCTTGTGCTCATACACATAGCCGAATACCTGTGAGTCTGTGATGATCAGTTTCGGCGGTTCTTTTAAGGCTGCAAGTGCCGGCAATAGTTTATCTGTTGTCACACTCATGACCAGGCACTTTTTATCCAAAAGTTCCCGTAATGTCTGCACCTGCGGCAGGATCAAACGTCCTTTCGGCGCCTGGATATCCTGCGGCATGACCAGTAAGACGAAATCTTCTTCTGTGACGAGATCTCCCGTGATCAGCCTATCTCCGTAATTTTCCGGCACAAGGCGGGCGAGTTCTTCCCTGACTGCGTCGATCCCTGCCCCCGTTTTGGCACTGACTGTGAGCGCCTGTTTTCCTGTTTTTTCTTTGATATAAGAAGCAAGTTCGTCCGTATGCGGATCAATATCTGCTTTCCCGACGAGGAACAAAACAGGCGTATTTTTTCTTTCAGAAACTGATACCACTTTAATTCTTCTGTGAGATCCGGTAAGTTCTCCTGATTTTTCTCGGACGACTGTTGTAATTTTTCTTTTGCATCTTTCGTTTCTGAAGCATCCTCTCTGCAGGCATCCGCGCCAGATACCACGATCACAGCGATATCCGCCTTTTCCGCTGCTAGTTTCGTTTTCTCCACACGGCGTTCCCCAAGCTCAGTCTCATCATCAATCCCGCTGTGTCAATAATCACACATGGACCAAGCGGACTGATCTCCATCGGCTTATAGACCGGGTCCGTCGTCGTTCCGGCAACATCTGCAACAATGGAGACTTCCTGATGTGTGAAGGCGTTGATAAAAGAAGATTTCCCGCTGTTTGTTTTCCCGAACACACCAATATGCAGACGGTTGCTGCCTGGTGTATCATTTAGTGTTCCTGCCATAGTACTCCTTTCGGACAATCTATCCGGCAGCACGGATTTTCCCGCTCTGCTTTCTGTTTGTCCATTTAAGATATGCATATGCATCCCGTTTTTCTTCTCTTAAAATCTGAAATCACGTTTTCCCTCTGCGATATCGTGGATGTGCTCGTATGCAGTCTGTTTTACTTTCGGATTCGGAATTTTTTCAAGTTCTCTGTCGATCAGCTCCATACCAAGACGTTTTGTCTCTTCGCTTGCATAATCTTCCAGATATTCTTTTAATGTCATCAGCGCATTCGGGTGACAGCAGTTTAAGATCTGCATGTTTTTACAAAGTGCCATAAAACGGTCACCGGTTCTTCCCTCGCGGTAACATGCAGTACAGAAACTTGGGATATACCCCAGTTTGATCAGCCAGTTCACAACTTCATCTAAGGTTCTCTGGTCGCTGACATCAAACTGCTCACTGGTCACTTCTCCTTCTTTTTCCGGCTCTGCGTAGCCGCCGACGCTTGTTTTTGATGCACCGCTGATCTGGGAAACGCCAAGCGGAAGGACTTTGTTTCTCACTTCCTGGCTCTCTCTTGTTGAGATGATCATTCCGGTATATGGCACGGAAACACGGATCAGAGCACAGATCTTTGCAAATGTGTCGTCAGAGATGCCATTGTCAAATGCAGACGGATCAATGTCATCTGCATGCTTGATTCGCGGTACACTGATAGTATGCGGTCCGACTCCATGTACTGCCTCTAAGTGTTCTGCGTGCATCAAAAGTCCTGCAAACTCATAACGGTAAAGGTCAAGTCCAAACAATACGCCAAGTCCTACATCATCAATTCCGCCCTCCATTGCACGGTCCATCGCTTCTGTGTGATATGCGTAATCGTGTTTCGGTCCGGTCGGATGCAGCTTTTCATAGCTTTCTTTATGGTAAGTCTCCTGAAACAGGATATAAGTTCCGATTCCAGCTTCTTTTAATTTGCGGTAATTTTCCACGGTCGTTGCAGCAATATTGACATTGACACGGCGGATTGCACCGTTTTATGTTTGATGCTGTAGATGGTCTTGATGCACTCTAAGATATATTCGATCGGGTTGTTGACCGGATCTTCGCCCGCCTCAATGGCAAGACGTTTATGTCCCATATCCTGCAATGCAGTAACTTCTTTTACGATGTCTTCCTGCGTCAGTTTCTTTCTTGCAATGTGTTTGTTTTTCAGATGATACGGACAGTATACACAGCCGTTCACGCAGTAGTTTGACAAATAAAGCGGTGCAAACAATACGATACGGTTTCCGTAAAAATCTTTTTTGATCTGCTCTGCAAGTGCATAAACTTCCTGGATTTTTTCAGGAATCTCACATGCTAAGAGGACAGATGCCTCCCTATGATTTAAGCCCTTTCTTAATTTTGCCTTCTCGATGATCTCATCGATCAGTGCACATTGTCCTTGTTGGCATCTGCATAGGCAAGTGTCTCTCTGATCTCCTCATCTGAAATAAACTCTTCTGCTTTTAATGATTTTGCGCTATACATACATTCTTCCTTTCTTTCCGGTCAGTTTGCGCCCGCTTGCTTTCCGGTTAGTGTATTTTTATATGGACGACAGACTGCTCTTTTTGCAGAACTGTCGTATAAAACCAGTAGATCCGCCTTAAGTCTGCTGGCTTTTTGTCAATTTGTGATTTCTGAAGTTATCTTATGTCCGCCCGTTCTGTCTCACAGATGGCTGATACTTTCCATTCTGCTTCCTTATGGCTGAAAATCGCCCCTGTTTACGGCTACCTGATAGCCAATGCTTTCCATTCGTTTCTGCATGCAGAAGCGGCACTCTGCTGCCTCGTCACCGGTGCAGATCTTATTATCATATAATTTATATTTCTCCCGCACGGCAACCGGGGATAAATTCGGCATGACGACATTTGCTCCCGCTAAAATTCCAAGCTCCCTGCCCTTAGGATGAATCGTTCCAAGCGCTGTGGTCGCCGGGAGAAGTACATGCGGATGAATCAGTCTGATAATGGAAAGCAGCCGCAGTGTCATCTCCATAGTGCCCGCTGTCTCAGTACCAAACGGCGTATCTTTCTGCGGGATAAACGGACCAATACCGACCATCTGCGGTTTCAATCTACGGATAAACTGCAGATCTTCCCACAGGTATCTACGGTCTGATAAGGCGAACCTACCATAAATCCGCATCCGGTCTGATATCCGATTTCTTTTAAATCTCTAAGACAGCGCATCCGGTTCTGATAGGACATCTCTGCCGGGTGCAGTTTCTTATAATGTGCCTCATCTGCCGTCTCGTGGCGCAGCAGATACCGGTCTGCCCCCGCATCAAAATATGCCTGATAGCTCTCTCTTGATTTTTCTCCGATAGAAAGTGTCACCGCACAATCAGGATATTCTGCCTTGATCTTTGAAACGATCTGACAGATCTTTTCATCGGTATAAAATCCATCCTCCCCACCCTGCAGTACAAAGGTGCGGAATCCCAGCTCATATCCGATTTTACAGCAGGAAAGAATCTCTTCTTCCGTCAGCCGGTAGCGGTCTGCGTGGCAGTTACTTCTGCGGATTCCACAGTAAAGGCAGTCATTTTTGCAGTAATTTGTGAACTCAATCAGTCCGCGGATGTAGACATTTTTTCCATAGATGCGGTCACCTGTGTTCCGCGCACGCTGTTTTAAATCCTGTATCATCGCATCGTCCTCTGTTGCAAGAAGAAATGCAAGCTGTTCTTTTGTGATATCTGCTGTCTTTTCTATTGTCTCTGACAGATTTTTAAAATTCTGCGCTGACATGCCATAGTTTTTCTGTTTGTTTTTGTCTGGTGTTCTCTGGTTTTGTAACATAAATTTATCCCTGTCCGATCATAATGGTCTTTCTGCTAGTGAGATTGGGCATCCGACATATATTTCTTTTGATTTTGCCCAATGTGTATATTTTCAATTCATATCCACGCCAGCTTATGCCATGCCAACATTCGAATACACCGTCTTTGCGTGATTCCATCAAGTCTGCCGATTTTCCCGGAAAGTGCATTGATAACATCCTGCGGCGCATCGATTGCAACGCTGATGATATGCACATTCCGCTCACGGTATGGCAGACCCATCCGTCCGATAATATACGAGCCGTATTCATGCAAAAGTTTATTTAATTCCGGCGTGGAATCCATATTTTCAACGATGATCCCGATCAAAGCTACTCTTGTATCCATTCGTTTCCTCCCTGATTATCAAATTTATATGATTTTCATACACGAATCTATGATACAGATTTTGGAATAAAAAAAACTGTACCCCTAATTTCAGGTACAGCCTAATAAGAGTCGCATTGCGCCTCTTACATTTTCCATTTATGCCATACCTTTCATCTCAAGTGATTCTTTTGATGTCAGCGTCTTTTCTTTTTCTAATAAACAATCTTGTGCAAAAAGGACTTTACATGTGCTCTTTGCAAAGATATACAATCTCAATTTAGATGCATTTTACGGGCAAATTTCTTATTATAACAATACCCTCTGCATACACAAAAATTATACAGCAAAATTTTTTTGCCTATATAAGTATTATGTATACAAAGGGTATCATGATTTTTTAAGAATTGCAATTATGTTTCGATTCTGTACGATATAAAATACAAAAAATGTGTTACTGTTCACACATACTGTGTGAGCAGTAACGATTACAGCCCATTTTAAATGCATCTTCGATGCATGGGGCTGTAATCTGGCATGATATAGTCTTTGGCGCACAGCTTGACAGCAAGTGTCAAACTTGCGAGTGAACAGTAACAAAAATGTTACTCTTTACGGCACCGGCTCTTCCTCCGGCACCTCGATCTCTTTGATCATCGTCTCATTTCCACATAAAAGCCAGGTATGTTCCCCGCCGCACTCCGGGCAGATCTTACCATGTGCTACGGTATCATATTCGCAGCCACAGTCATCACAATGTGTCACTGCATGGATTGTCTCGATATTTAACTCACTGCCGGATAAAACCTCTGTGCGGTCCGCCGCCCAGCGCCAGCAGTCTGTGAGATAAGACGGCACGATGCCGGACACTTCCCCGATGGAAAGTGTCACAGCCGAAACCTTTGTCAGTTCATTTTCCTGCGCGATCTCCTCCACGCTTTTGATCACATGAAATACGATTCCAAGTTCATGCATTCGCTTTATTTCTCCTTTTTTCCAAAACGGATCTTCACTTCACGTTTTAACATATAAGGAAGAATTGCCTTCATCTTGTCCTCCGCTTTTACCATACGGCTGCACTCCGGCAGCTCGCGGTGCAGATGGATCGCATCAAATTCACACTTTGTCGTGCAGACACCACAGCCGATACACTTGTTCGGATCGACCACGGAAGCTCCACATCCAAGACAACGCGCAGTCTCGATCTTCACCTGCTCTTCGGTCAGTGTCCTGTGTGCATCGCGGAATGATCTGTGCGCATCAATCTTGTCATCCATTGCAGGACGCTGTCTCTTTGCACTGTCATATTCTTCCAGGGCAAGATTTTCCTTATCCAGTTCGATAAACTGACGGCGGTTTCTTCCGATCGTCATGCTTGCGTTTTCATGTACAAAACGGTGAATGGACTCTGCACCTTCTTTTCCGGCTGCGATCGCATTGATTGCAAAACTCGGTCCGGTATAGACATCTCCACCGACAAAGATATCCGGTTCTGCGGTCTGGTAAGTAAGCGGATCTGCTACTGCTCCGTTTCCTCTTCCAAGTTTCACTTTAGAGCCTGCCAAAAGGTCACCCCAGAGAATGCTCTGTCCAATACTTAAGTATACATGCTCACATTCCACGGTCATTGTCTCATTCTCATCGAACTGTGGGTTAAAACGTCCAGTCTCATCTTTGACGGAAACACATTTTTTCAGCACGATGCCACGCACTTTACCGTTTTCTGTCAAAATCTCTTTCGGACCCCAGCCACAGTGAACGGCAGCTCCCTCTTCTTTGACTTCTTCCACCTCATCTTTGGATGCCGGCATCTCTTTTTCAGACTCTAAGCAGAACATGGAAACTTCGTTGGAACCACAGCGTGCCGCTGTACGTGCCACATCGATTGCCACGTTACCGCCACCGATGACAACAGATCTGCCATCCACGCGGTAGTCTTCGTTTCCACCGGATACGATATGTAAGAAATCAACCGCACTCATTACACCCGCGGCATCCTCGCCCGGAATGCCTGCTTTGCGGCTTCCCTGGCAGCCGATTGCAATATAAAATGCCTGATATCCCTGCGTGCGCAGTTCGTCTAACGAAATATCTTTTCCAACTTCCACGCCGCATTTGATATCCACACCAAGTTCACGCATCACTTCGATTTCAGCATCCACAACATTTTTCTCTAATTTAAAAGAAGGAATACCGTAAACGAGCATACCGCCCGGGCGCTCATTTTTCTCAAATACAGTCGGTTTGTAACCTCTGGTTGCCAAATAAAACGCACAGCTTAAACCAGCCGGGCCACCACCAATGATTGCAATCTTCTGTGGGAAAGTTCCACGGTTTGACGGCTGTACGACCGGTGGAATGTAACGTGTATCTGAATTCAGATCCAGTTCTGCGATAAATTTCTTGACATCATCGATCGCAACTGCCTGGTCCACAGTTCCTCTTGTACATGCATCCTCACAGCGGTGGTTGCAGACACGTCCGCAGACTGCCGGGAACGGATTTTCCTTTTTGATCAGGGCAAGGGCATCTGTGTATCGTCCCTGTGCCGCCATCTTTAAGTATCCCTGTACTGCGATATGTGCCGGACATGCCGTCTTACACGGTGCCGTTCCGGTATCATAACAGTTGATGCGGTTGTTATCACGGTAATCCATATCCCATTTTTCCGGTCCCCACTTGGTATTATCCGGCAGCTCGTGTTTCGGATAGGTGATGGTTCCATCTTTCGTACAGAGTTTCTGACCCATTTTTACGGCACCCGCCGGACAGTACTCTACGCAGCGTCCACATGCAACACAGTCCTTTGTTTCAACCTTTGCCACATAAGCAGAACGTGACATGTTCGGTGTGTTAAATAACTGTGAGGTACGAAGTGCATTACAGATATTTACATTACAGTTACAGATGGCAAAAATCTTGTCCTCGCCGTCAATGTTTGTGATCTGATGAACAAATCCGTTGTCCTCCGCACGCTGTAAGATTTCCATTACCTTTTCGCGTGTAATGTAATGTCCCTTGTTTGTCTCGACTAAATAGTCAGCCATATCGCCGACACCGATACACCAGTCTTCCGGATCATCCGCGCATCCCTCGCCCAAAACACCGCGGGAATAACGGCAGGAACACGGACCTGCTGCATATTTTCCATCATATTTATCCAGCCAGTGGGAAATATGCTCGACACTGACAGACTCATTTTCCGTCTCGATCGCTTTCTCAACCGGGATAACGTGCATACCGATTCCAGCGCCTCCTGGCGGTACCATCGGTGTTACTTTCTGCAATGGTAAAAATGCCATGCGCTCAAAGAATGATGCAACTTCCGGGTGCTCTTTGATCTGGTCTAACTTCATATTAAAGAACTCTGCACTTCCCGGTACATACATCGGAAGAACATACTGTTTCTCATGCTTTGGATTTTCCCAGTTGTATTCCAAAAGACCGATATTGCTCATCTCCTGCAACAATTCTTCTAACACTTTCTCTTCTTTTCCGGTTGCTTTTACAATCTGTGCTAATGTCATCGGTTTGCGCACTTTCATTTTCAATGCAACCTCTGCCATCTCGTCCGTCACAAGTGCTTCTAGTCCATAATATTCCGGATCTTCGGCTGTCACTGTATGACCGATACGGTCGGTGATCTTCTGTCCTAATTTTAAGATCAGCTCTCTCGGCTGTTCCGGTGGTGTGTACTCAAACTTTTTCATGCGTGTTCCTCCTCTCTCCATGCAGCGGTCTCTTTTTTCAGCCAGTCTGCCCATTCTTCCATACCTTCACCTGTCTTTGCACAGATCGGATGATCTTTGCATTCGGATTGCGCATCAGGATGTTCTTTTTACACTGCTCTAAGTCAAAATCAAAATATGGCATCACATCGATCTTGTTGATCAGCACGACATCGCAGATGGAAAACATCAGCGGGTATTTTAAAGGTTTGTCATGTCCTTCCGGTACGGATAAGATCATCGCATTTTTCACTGCACCCGTATCGAACTCCGCTGGACATACCAGATTGCCGACATTCTCTAAAATAACCAGTTCCACATCATCTGTTCCAAGTCCTTTTAATCCCTGTCTCGTCATATCTGCATCCAGATGACACATGCCGCCTGTATGAAGCTGGATTGCCTTTGCTCCGGTCTTTAAAATTGTTTCCGCATCCACGTCAGAGTCGATATCTGCCTCCATGACACCGATCTTCAAGTCATCTTTCAGTGCCTCGATCGTGCGTGTCAGCGTCGTTGTCTTGCCTGATCCAGGCGATGACATCAGGTTCAACAAGAACACGCCGTCTTTTTTCAGTTCTTCGCGAAGCAATGCTGCCTGCTTGTCATTGCTCTCGAAAATGCTCTGTTTTACTTCCAGAATCCGTACATTTCCCATGATAATCTCCATTTCTTTTGTAACATTTTTCGCCTTATCTGTTACTTATAGATAAATTCTATCATTTTAGGGTGGTTGTGTCAATAAATTCTGGTCATACCAGTGTGCCAATTTTTTAGAATTTGTTTAGAATTGTCTGATTGCTATCACAGGAATGCGAAGATTTTTTAATTCATGGACGTAATTTTCCTATGAAGATTCGGGTGTCAAAAGGTGGCTTCCAAATTTTGACACCCGAATCCTATGAATTAAAAAAACAACACTACAGTCCGCAGAAAAACCTGTATACTGTAACGTTGTCTGTCTTACTTTAGTATGCCTTTACTTTTACATATCCTTCTTCATAAGAATATTTCAGATAAGTAATAACATTTACAACCTGTCTCTTATCATCATCAATGTGTATCCTAATAAGTTTTGACCTCTCCATTTGCTCAAATCCATCCGATCTGGATCTTTCATAGATAATCCAATCCCCCAAATTCTGTCTTTTACCGCACATTCTGCAAGGATTTGATCTTTCGTATGTAACAAACCTTCCTCAATTTATCATTTTGGGAAAATTTTGCTATAAGCTTCATAAACTACAATCTGCCTTATACCATTCCAGTAATTTTCATTATAGCCTGCCACCATACGTCCCAGTTCTTTTATAGATCCAACCTCATCTGTTTCCAATATCTTTTCAGCAATCACATCGTCTCTGAAACAAACTGCCTTTTTATACATCATATATTGCTCCATAGATGAAAATCCGATTCCATTTACATCAAACTGTGACATATACCAGTTACTCAAGTATCCATTTTCCTCATCAGGATTATGAAAACATAAAATATCCATTTTATGCTGCACCTACTTTTTTACTGCCAGATCAAGCTCTAAGTCATGCAGTCCGTGATACGCTTTCATCAAAAAATTTAACGGTACTTTTTCTATCACCTCCGAGCTTGGAATATTATAGTACCATTGATAATACGCATAAAACTCGCCAATCCAGTCCGGCATAAACCCTTCTAAAGCCTTTCCAGCTTTCAATTTATACTTTTCTGTATCCGAAAAATATCTCCATAATTCTTTAGCATCCATGGTATTAACATACGCCATCGACTCATCGATATATTTTCTGGTTTTACTTTTCATATACGCTTCTATAAAATCCGTTGTATCATTTTCAGGAAATGTCTGCGCTACAAAATCAAACAGTTTTCCCTGACTCTCTACCACATCATCTAAATATGTCTCTGAATATGCCCGCATTTTTCTCTCCTCATAAAAGTGTACTAAACACATTGGTTACTTTATTTGCATCAGAGTCAATCAATTCTTTCATCCTTTTCCTTGCTGTCACATCGCGTTCATTGTATTTTTCATTAAACTCGTCATATTCCACGGAAATAAGTTCTTCTTTTCTCTCAGACAGCCTCGAATATGCCAGTTCTGATTTAATACAATACTGTATTCCCAAACCTCCCAACAAAAGGAGCTCTTCTAAAATTTCCACATCAATTTCATCTCTGACAAACGCTTTTGCAATATAAAAGTACGATGCATCCGCTCTCCATCCTTTTATCACATCATATCCGCTTGTTTCGATACCATATTTTGCAATAAACTTCTGCGACAACATTCTGTAACGCTTAGAGTCTGCTGCATCCCTGTGTTTCATTAATTCAGCCAGCCATGATAAAATGCTATATTTCTGGAAATCAAGTACTTTCAGTCCTTCCATATCCAACTCATATTTATGAACCCAGCCATTTGTCTCATCCGGTCTGCAAACCGCCCATTCTTTTGCAAGATCAATATTTTCCGTCAAATAAAAGCCTTTTCCGTAATCATGCCGGTTTTCTCCCAATCCAAAAGCTGGCTTTATTTCTTTGTCAGACTCCCATGATACAAGATAATCTTACCCATATCGTCATCCTCCCTATACAAACATAATTTAGAAATTGCAATCTGTTCCGCTTTTTTAAGCTAAGTTCTTTTAGCGTACCCAATAATGCTTTATTCCCCTCTTTGATTGCCTGATCTACCTCTTTTCCTAGAGCAATACATAAAAAGGTCATCCGCTACCTCACGATAACACCGCTAAGCCTACGCTATTGAAAAAAGTGTCGCAGGTAATGCAGCCGGAGCCACACGCATCTCTGCACGGATTGACCGATTTCATTTTACCATTCTTCTGAAAATATTCTATACCTATCCTGCCATAGATTGCACCAGAAAAAACAACGCTACAGTCCGCAGGAAAACCTGTATACTGTAACGTTGTCTGTCTTACTTTAATATGCCTTTACTTTTACTTTGGAAGAAAGTCCCCTGCTCTTAAATAATTTCTTATAAGCGGATAATTTCTTCTTCGGTACTTTGACCGTGGTTGCTTTTGTGATTCCTTTAAATGTACTCTTAGAAAGTGTCTTTGCTTTCAGTTTTGTAGATTTTATCGTAATTGTCTTTAACTTCTTGCATCCGGAAAAGACATTTTCTCCGATCTTTGATACATTCTTACCGATCGTAACCGTCTTTAGTTTCTTATTATTCTTAAATGCACTCTTTGCGATCGATGTTACTTTATAGGTCGCACCATTAATTTTGATAGAATCCGGCACAGCGATCTTTGTCTGTTTTTTGTTTTCGGTGCCTTGTATTCTACCTCATGGACTTTACCGGCATTCTTCTTGATGGTATAGAACGATCCATCTGCCTTATTCACAACAACCTGTCCGACGGTAAGTGTATTTGTATTGGACGGCTGTTCATTTGTTGTTTCTTCCTTCCCGGTCACCGGGATCACAACTGCTGCTTTCTGATAGCCGCATACGCTGCATTCCTCATGCTGCTGCCTTCGGTACTTTCTGTTGCCTGCCGGTCGATGATCGTCTGAAATGTATGCTCTGCCTGTTCTAATTTCTTTCCACATCCATTTTTACAATCTTTCCAATGTGCCTTTTCATCCTTTGACCAGACTGCATCTGTTACATCATGTCCAAGTGAATCCGTCATGATCGTCTTTGTCTGAACCTCAAATGATGGATTTTTAAATTCTGCTTTGTACTCTTTCTTGCCGTTTGTTTCACATCCTGCTTTTTCCTCTGTATAAGATGCAGTTACAGTTTCGCTTTCTTCATTTTCACATCCCTCACATATCCTGCGTGCCGTACAGCTCATATCGCTCTCGCTCCATGTATACTGTGGTGCACCATAGTGATGTCCGTCTGCATTACTGTATATGCTGCCATCCTGATATACAGTCATACCGCCCAATACCGGAGTCTGATCTGTTCCGATTTTCTGTCCCCAGATCAATTCAGCCCTCCTGCTATCTCCACTTCCATCCAGAAGATATGCAACCTCTCCATCCGTGAATGCTTTCGTTGTCTTTGTAATCTCGCCGTCCCATGGTAACGTATTCTTCTCCATACAGTAACAATTCGATATCTTGCCGGTGATCTCGTCTTTCTCAGCTTCTCCGTTACCGATCAGCGGATACTCCGTTGTATGATAGCAATTCTTAATATTGACACCCGTAAATCTTCCTGCAATACCACCAACGTCTGCAGCATCTTCACCTGTTACTACCACATTTCCTATATTGAACGAATTTTCCAGACTGGTATTGCTGTCCCATGATCCGATCACGCCGCCGGTATACTTACCTGTATTCGTGACATCTCCCATATTTCCATACTTACTACCATCTGAATTGCTGCCCATTCTTCCGATCACACCGCCGACATTATCTCCATTTCCTTCCACAGCTCCCCTATTTAAAATAAATCCATCCATAGAAGTCATCGGTGCAGAATATGCATACTCCCCGACAACTCCACCGACACTATTTTTACCTGTGATCCTGCCGGTATTGATCACGCCCTTTGCTGCCTGAATTTGACAGTTACTGTTATCAGAACTTGTCATATGCCCTCCAATACCACCAACACTTGTAATTGCTGCTGTCACTTCTCCTTTATTCTGTAACATTCCATTCCGGGAAATTATAGATATATCAATTCCATATCCGATCAATCCTCCTGCTCCCATAGAAGTATTGCTTCCCATACTAGATATCTTACCCGTATTGATAATATCCGCATCCGCTTGAATGGACGCAAGATCTGCATATCCGATCAAACCTCCGACATATCCACTTGATTTAGCAGTTATAGCTCCAGAATTGAGAATACCCTCATGGACGATCACCTTCATTCCACCACTAGCCTGACCGACAAGTCCACCTACATTCGCTGTCCCTGTAACTGCACCTGTATTACTGATCGAGGTATCGGATTCGATCTGTGCACTGCTTGCATATCCAGCCAAACCTCCTGCCTGACCTCCTTGTGCGGTTATATCTGCTTTATTGTTACAGTTTACGATTTTTGCATCACTACATGCCTGACACAGATACCTCCTACACTATCCCAGCCTTTAGAACTTCCTGCAGTGGTGACATTTCTTATCTCTCCGCCACTGCCTAGTATGCCAAACAAACCGGCATTATTGTTAATGCTTCTGTCCGCATGGATCGTGATCTCTGCTCCGTTACCATCGAAGACTCCTTTATAGGAACCGGAGGAATCTCCGATCGGATTCCATGTTAAGTCTTTCTTTTCTCCACGTACTGTTGTATCGATCTCTGTTACACCATCTGCAACTTTCGCACATTCATTTCTATCCGAGGATGCTTTTACGATCTCTGCAAACTTCCACAGATCCTCCGAACCGGTGATCACATACGGATCTTCTGCTGTTCCACTTCCCTGTAATTCCTCTGCCGCATAAACTGTCACACTTCCCTGACTGCCTGTCACAATGCCTGCCACAGCCAGAAAGCCCAATAATATGCCGCCTGCCATTTTCCTGCTTATCATTTTTGTCACTTTCAAATTCAGCGCCTTCTTTTTTATTTCATTTCCCTTTTTCATGTACTCCTAGAAGTTTCTTCATTTAGAAAATTCTAAGCGTACATATATGCATACAAAAATATTGTATCATTTTTTATACTGCGTGTCATCACTTTATCAAAATAAATGGTTATCAAGGTAAAGTGATGCTAGCTAAACTGACAACCCACATTTCTGAAAAAAGCAGGGAGCGTCAAATCATTCTGACGTTCCCTGCTTTCTCCTGAAAATATTCTATTAAAAATTCTTAAACCCATACCCTGCAGCTCTCACGGCATCAATAAAATCTCCCAGCACTGCTGCATTTGTCTCTGACTCCGCATGGAGCAGATAAATTGCACCCGGATGAAGTTTATCTTTCATCTTCTGCAGACTCGATGCATGATCCGGCTGATTATTGACATCATAATCCAGATATGCAAAACTCCAGAAAATACTCTTGTAATTACAGTTATTTAACAGGGCAAGTGACTGCTCGCTGAATCTTCCGGTCGGATAACGGAACAGATACATGTCATATCCGAAATTTTCCTTGATATAGGCATGGTTCTCTGTCACCTCATTTTCCTGTTTATCCAATGATAAGGAAGGCATACCCGCGGAAGGATGTGTCACGCTGTGGTTTCCTAACACATGTCCCTCATCGATCATACGTCTTACCAGATCCGGATTATCTTTCGCATACGGCTCTGTCACGAAAAATGTGGCGGACACCCCTTTTTCCTTTAGGGTATTTAAAATGCTCTCAGTCTGTCCGTATTCATAACCTTCATCAAAGGTCAGATAAATATCCTTCGTGTCATCACCAATAAAGTACGCATTGTATTTTCCATATGTCTCCTGTGCATTAACGGCATCTAACGGACGGTTTTCATCATCGGTATGGCTGCCAAGTCCCCAGTCATGACTGGTGGCATCCAATGAAGAAACATTTTCAATCTGTGTATTCTGCAACACCTGTCCGGTCGTACCTTCGCCAGTTTCCGTACTTATCTGTTCTTCCGTGCCCGGGACATCCTCGACGGATTCTGTAGCATCTGCTCCGTCTTTTCCATAAGCCTCATATGTTTTTAATACTGCATCCCCAATCGCTTTTGCATAATTTTCAACGTTCGCATCAAACAGCTGATTGTCCGTCGGACTGTTCATAAAACCAAGTTCGACAATACATGCCGGCATGTTCGTGTGCAGATTTACATAGTAATCTTTGCTCTCGCTCTTTTGTGTTCCTTTTTTTACACCACGGTTTCTCGAGATCCCGGCAGCATCCAGGTTGTCCATAATATTTTTTGCAAGCGCCTGTGTCTTGTCATCCGCGTCACTGCGGATCCAGGTCTCCACACCATTTCCTTCACCCGTATTGCGATGCAGTGACACAAAATAATCGGCATTATTCTGATTTGCAAAAGATGTCCGTTCCTCCAATGATAAAAATGTATCATCGGAACGTGTCATAATGACCTGAATATTTTCTTTGTCAGCAAGATATGCCGCCACTGCCTGTGTGATTTTTAAATTATCATTTTTCTCATAACGAAGCCTGTAATCAGACCCGTTATCCTTTCCACCATGTCCGGCATCTAAGCATACGATCAGTTTATTCTCATCTAACTTATCCTTATTCTCCTGCTCGTCGTCAACAGCCACGATCTTCCCCTCAATCTGTGAAAGGTCAATACCTGCCGGAACCAGCTTATGCAGCAAACTCCCCATCCCCTGAAATAACGCAAGAACGATCAAAAGCTGCAGCGAACAATATACTATGCACACCAGATTTCTCAGTCGTTTTTTTCTTCGTTTCTCTGCATTCAAATCCGTTCACTCACCATCTTATTTATTTTAATTTACTTTTAACTTTCGTCCGCAGTGCACTGGACTGACAGGCATCTACGTTCCACTTCGGTCCGTGCTAAACAGGTGCCACCGGCACCTAGCACCGCCCTATCAAATAAGAAAAACACAAAAAAGTGCCTGCAAGCAGTCATTTTTTGCATTTCTCTTATTTGGCACTGCTCATTGCCTACGCACATTATATCTTATCCCACTGTAAAAGACCATAAAACATTTTCTTAATATTTTATGATGTTTCATCAAACAGGAACTGTGCGAGTGCATAATTGCTGACATCCTGTCCTTTCGGTGTCAGATATATCCTTCCTGCACGGCGCTCTAAAAGTTTCTCCTCCTGCAGATGATTTAATACCTCCTGATAGACCGCCTCGATCGGCATACCAAAGCTTTGAAAGAAATCATCTCTTGAAATTCCATCGATCATGCGAAGTCCCAGGTACATAAATTCCTCCATCTGCGCATACTTGCCTACCAGTCTGCCGAGGCGTGAAGATTGGTTGCCGGGAGCTGTTCTATCGTACCGTCACTCCGTTTATTTTCCCAGATGCCTTCCCGGATGACGTCAACCTGTTCCAGATAAGTATATAAATCACTGGTGTTGGTGTATCGTATATTTTCCATCAAAGATGACGCACCGAGTCCCATGCCAAGATAATTGACACGCGTCCAATAACCTATGTTATGTCTGCACGCATATCCCGGCTGTGCAAAGTTTGAGACCTCATAATGCACATAACCGTTTTCCTTAAGCATTTCCTCTGTTAATTTTGTCATCTCATAGACTTCATCCTCTGTCGGCAATGCATCCGTTACCATTCCCGCACGCTGTTTCACCGCGTCAAACTTATAAAGATCGTAAAATGGAGTCCCTTTTTCAATAATCAGCGAATAGGCAGAAATATGTTCCGGTTTCAGACGACAGACCTTCTGCAGGGAATCCGCATAAGTTTCTATGTGCTGTCCCGGAAGTGAACTCATAAGATCCACATTAATATTGGAAAATCCTCCTGATCTCGCAAGCTCATAAGTTTTTAAAAACTGTTCCCAGGTATCGAATACGCCCTAACATCTTCAGTTCAACATTCTGCGCAGACTGCAGCCCTAAACTGATCCGGTTGATCCCGGACTGTCTGTACACCGCAAACTTCTGCGCCGTAACGGTTCCCGGATTGCACTCAATGGAAACTTCTGCCTCCGGCAATAGTGAAAAACTTTTCTGTATGGCATCCAGGATCGCCGCCATATCTGACTCCCACAGCCACGAAGGTGTACCGCCACCGATGTAGACCGTTGAGACCACATAATCCCTGCAATGTGCCCCATAATAGAAAATTTCTTTGCAAAGTGCCTTCACATATTGTCTCTGTGTATCTTCATCTGCCGGGAAAGAAAGGAAATCACAATAATTACATTTCCGGACACAGAACGGGATATGTATATATAATTCCAGTTCCTTTTTTTCCATATTTAATCCTCATCCAGTTTTAAAACACTCATAAATGCTTCCTGCGGGATCTCGACATTTCCGACCTGACGCATACGCTTCTTTCCTTCTTTCTGTTTCTCTAACAGTTTTTTCTTTCGGGAAATATCGCCACCGTAACATTTTGCAAGCACGTCCTTACGCATTGCCTTGACGGTCTCTCTCGCAATGACTTTACCGCCAACAGCCGCCTGAATCGGGATCTCGAATAAATGTCTTGGAATCTCCTCCTTTAATTTTTCGCACATCTTTCTTCCACGCTCATACGCACTGTCTTTGAATACGATAAAGGAAAGGGCATCGACCTGTTCTTTGTTGATCAGGATATCAAGTTTTACCAGCTCGGAGCGCTCATATCCCTTTAATTCATAATCGAAGGACGCATAACCCCTCGAACGTGACTTCAATGCATCAAAGAAATCGTAAATGATCTCATTTAACGGCAGATCATACTTGATCAGTGCACGCGTTTCCTCTAAGTATTCCATACTTAAATAAACACCGCGGCGCTCCTGGCACAGTTTCATGATTGCACCGACATACTCACTCGTCACCATGATTTCTGCCGATACGACAGGTTCTTCCATGTATTCGATCTCAGACGGATCCGGCAGGTTTGACGGGTTTGTCAGATCCATGACCTCTCCGTTTGTCTTGTGCACTTTGTAAATAACCCCCGGAGCTGTTGTCACAAGATCTAAATTAAACTCACGCTCTAAACGCTCCTGAATGATTTCTAAATGAAGCAGGCCTAAAAATCCGCAGCGGAAACCAAAACCAAGCGCTAACGATGTCTCCGGCTCATACTGCAAGGACGCATCGTTGATCTGTAATTTTTCCAATGCATCACGGAGATCCGGATATTTTGCACTGTCAGCCGGATACATACCGCAGTACACCATCGGATTGACCTTTTTGTAACCCGGAAGCGGCTCACTGCATGGGCGGTCGGCATTTGTCACGGTATCACCGACACGGGTATCGCGGACATTTTTGATACTTGCACAGAGATAACCTACCATTCCCGCTGCAAGCTCATCACACGGGATAAACTGTCCGGCACCAAAATATCCGACCTCTGTGACCTCGGACTGTGCACCGGTTGCATCATGCGGATGGTATCTCCCACTTTTACCGTTCCCTCTTTGATACGGCAGAATACGATAACACCCTTGTAAGAGTCGTAAAGTGCATCAAAGATCAGCGCCTGAAGCGGTGCTTCTTTATCTCCAGTCGGGGCCGGGATCTTTGTTACGATCTGCTCTAATACCTGATCGATATTTAAGCCGGTCTTAGCAGAAATACGCGGTGCATCCTCCGCCTCAATCCCGATCACATCCTCGATTTCTTTTACCACTTCATCCGGCTGTGCACTCGGAAGATCAATCTTGTTGATGACAGGCATGACATCAAGATCATGATCTAATGCGAGATATACATTTGCCAGTGTCTGTGCTTCCACTCCCTGTGCTGCATCCACAACCAGGATCGCACCGTCGCAGGCTGCAAGGCTTCGTGATACCTCATAGTTAAAATCGACGTGCCCAGGTGTGTCGATCAGGTTAAAAATATACTCTTCCCCGTCATTTGCCTTATAAATGATACGGACTGCCTGTGACTTGATCGTAATTCCACGCTCGCGCTCTAAATCCATATTGTCAAGAACCTGCGCCTGCATCTCACGGCTGGTCAAAGTTCCTGTACGTTCTATGATACGATCGGCAAGTGTCGATTTACCGTGATCGATATGTGCTATAATACAAAAATTTCTGATTTTACTCTGATCTATTGACATGTTACTCTCCATTTCAAAAAAAAATACGCCGGGCATATGCCCATACGTTTTTATTATACGGGAAAAGCAAAGGAAACGTCAAGTCATCCGCAATCCTCTTTCATGTTTCATTTTCATTTATTAACACTTAAAATACAAAAATTCACAATATGTTCACTGGATTTTTAGTACTTTTGGGTGCATAATAGACTTGCTGTTAAATATTTAACAGCTGGGTTTCTATCGTCAATATGACAAAACCCCCTTCTTAATATGAAAATCCCCCACGCAGTGGCTGCAAACACTGCGTGGGGGATTTTTTATATCATGTGCAAAACCAGCACATGATCGTGATCTACACTTGCTTCACTCGGCTATCTTATTATTTCATTGAACTCTTACTTTTATTCATAAATCGGATAAGAGATTCCCTCTCTCATAAATACCGGAATCACATCGATCGGTGCCGGTACTGTCACATAATTTCCGCCCTCGTATACCTTTTTCGTGTAGGCATCCGTCCATTTTATACCTGCTGGGAGATATACCTGCGCTCTGTCGCACCTGCCTCCATGACCGGTGCCACTAAAAGATCCGGTCCGAACATATACGCATCCTCTACGTTCCAGCTCTCTTTATCCTCCGCAAAATCAAAGAACAGCGGACGCATCACCGGTGTACCTGTTTTACTTGCCTGTTCCATACAACTACGGATGTATGGGCGCAGACGTTCACGGATAAACAGATATTTTTTCAGGATCTCATAATTGTCCTCCCCAAAACTCCACACTTCATTATCCTGACCGGAAGTAAGCTGGCGCACACCATCGATAAACTCCTGCTCTCTCTCGTACCACGGAGAACGCTCCCCATGCATACGGAATACCGGGCAGAATGCACCCCAGGCAAACCAGCGCACCAGAAGTTCTTTAAATGCCGGATCTTTGATATCCCCGCCAAGAAAGCCTCCGATATCCGATGTCCACCACGGAATACCAGCCACGCACATATTAAGTCCTGCCTGCAGCTGCTCTCTCATGGAGCGGAAGGACGAGTACACATCCCCGGACCAGGTAAGAACGCCATATTTCTGGCTGCCTGCCCATGCACAGCGCACCAGACTCATGATATCTTTTTCTCCCTCCGCTTTCAATCCGTCATAAAATCCTTTCGCATAGCCAACCGGATAAACGTTGCTGCACTGCAGTGCCGGTCCCTCATAATAGCGGTAATTATCAAAATCATATGGTCCATACTCCGGTTCCGCTTCATCTAACCAGAAACAGCGGATTCCGTTTTTATAGTAATTTTCCTTACATTTTTCCCATACAAATTTCTGCGCGCACGGATTGGTCGCATCGTAAAATACGGTATTTCCCATCCAGCTCATATGATAGGAAAGTCCACGATCCGGTGTGACAAGATATCCGCGGTCGTTCATCTCGCCATAGTTTTCGCTGCGCTCATCCACGGTCGGCCAGACAGAGACAACCGTCTCGATTCCCATGCTCTTTAACTCATCCACCATCGCTTTCGGGTCCGGCCAGTCTCTCGGCTCAAATTTAAACTCGCCCTGCATTGTCCAGTGGAAAAAGTCGATCACGATCGCATCCATCGGAAGTCCGCGCTTTTTGTGTTCTCTGGCAACTGCAAGGATTTCATCCTGGTTGCGGTAGCGCAGTTTGCACTGCCAGTATCCCATACCATATTCCGGCATCATCGGAGTCCTTCCGGTTGCCGCAGAATACTGTTCCTCGATTTCAAACGGTGTATCTCCTGCCGTAATAAAGTAGTCCAGTTTTTTTTGTGCTCTTTGCGTACCACTCTGTCTTGTTTGCACCAAAAACTGCTGTTCCGATTGCCGGGTTGTTCCAGAAAAATCCATAGCCTCTGCTTGAGACCATAAACGGCACGCTCGCCTGACTGTTTCTGTGCGCCAGTTCTAACATTGCACCTTTTTTATTCAGATTTTTCTCCTGGTACTGTCCCATACCAAATATTTTTTCATCATCAAACGCCTCAAAACGCATAGTCAGTTCGTAATCCGTACTGCCCGGGATCGGTTTTAACTCTCTCGCATCAATGCGCAGCGGCACACAGTAGCGTTGATCCGGTTTCTGTTTCTCCAGTACTCTTCGGTCAGAAGTTCTCCCTTCTGATTATAATAGCTGATCCATCCCTCCGGGGAGATCACGGCCGTGATTTTTCCATTTTTAACGGTGTAAACTTTTCCGGTCTGATGATATTTTGCAAACTCCTCGCCTTTGTACCATGGATCCGTCGTATCAACTTCTTTACACTCCACCTGAAGCGGACACATTTTTACCTCCTCGGTCAGCGCCCAGTCATGTGCATCCATCTGTGCCTCTTTGGTCATGCGCACACGGAAGGAATTTTCTCCCCATGGTTCTAACCATAATGTCAATGTTCCATCTGCAATTACAAGTCTGTTGTTTTCTTCGTAAACTCTCATCTAACTTTTCCTTTCTTAATATATAGATATATTCTTACGTTTGTCTTTACACCTGATAAATCCGGTAAATGAATTCTTCTCTCCCAAAATTTATCTTTCTGCTATATTATATTTTCCGACTCTGACGTTTCATCTCCCCATACAAAACACCGCGTGACCCGGTCGCCAGAAAAAATCTGCCAAACTTTCTTTTATCCCCATCGATACTATTGATCTCGCCGTACATCTGGTTATCCTGATTCAGCCGCTCATACGATTTTCCCTCATCAAACGTGCGGTAAAAACCATATTCCCCTTCAAGGCGTCCGCAGAAATAAATTGCTTTTTCCTCTGTCAGATAATCCCTGTCCTCTCCGATCACACCAAGTCCCATCCGGTAGCAGGCATCCCCCGTGTCCGTCAGGCGTTTCACATGGATTTCTTCTGTTTTCGTGTCATAACAGAGTTTATAAAGTCCTGCATCGCCCAATGCCAGGTAAAATATGCCAGTCTTTCCGCCCTCACCGCGCACTTCCGTCTTATTTGCAGTATCAATATAGCCAAAATCACAGACCGGAAATGCCTCTTTCGGCTGTTTCTGATAAAAGTTTCTTCCTCCATCCCTGCTCACATAGATTTCGGACGCACCGCCAAAACCATAAAACAGATCTTTCCTGCTGCGGTCGGAAAATACTTTCAGATATCCCGTCTCAACAGGCTGCCCCGCCAGATCAAACACTCCTGCTTTTTGAAAACTGTGTCCTCCATCATTGCTGACAAGCACCAGTTCCACCGGAAGCCTTATCCCATCCGCAACCGACCATACAATATTGACACCATCCGGTGACATTGCCACCCATCCGGCATTAACATTCGGGTTTTCGATCTCATGCAGTTTCCTGTCAATTTCCGCATTGATGCCAAACGGCATGCCGATCCGGTCAAATGTTTTAAAATTATCGCACGTGCGCACCAGACCGCCTTTGGTTTTTCCTTTCCAGTTTCCCCGCGCCGTCACAATGCCAAGATTACTGTCCGCATCGGAAATATCTGCGTTGATACAGGTAATGTAACGGTTGCCCTCGCTGTCATCAAAAGAATTTTTACAGGGTTCATCAAGATTCCGGAATGCAAATCCGCCGAGGTCTCCAACGATATCCACAAGCTGTACCTCTCCATCAACCGGCGCATATACATTCAGATGAACGGTCTCCTCGATTCCGGTACACGCATCATGATAGCGTGGATGCTCGCTGAGCAGCGCATCCGTCATAAAAACGCCGGTTCCCGAATTAAACCATACCTCATCCGGATCAAACGGATTGATCTTAATATCACTCAGCCAGTGCAGCAGACAATGGTTTCCGTTATACTCCGGTTTCATGTAGGAAGTATTAAAATATAAATCCCCCTTTTCCAGACCGCAGAGACTCACGCTCCAGCTGCTGCCATAATCTTTCGAAAGATATACGATTTCATCGCTCTCTTTTTCCCTGCAGAGCGTTGAACACACCAGAAGTCCCGGCATTGTTTTACAGGAAGAAATACCGCCAAAACCATAATTTAAAAATTCTGCTGTCAGCGTGCCATCCGCATCCGGTGTAATGTCATCATACCCTGCAATTTCCATCTGAAAAATAATACCGCAAAACCTTTCCACCGATCACATCCCCGGAATCACAGCTATATCCAAGGTCGACCACATAATTCCATCTTCCGGTGACATTCATCGTCACATAAAGGTATGTTCCATCATAGTCATAACGCGATGCCACAAGACCGTTCATTTTGCTGTCATGAATCATGACATTTTCCGGCTGCATCAGTTTTTCAAACGTCTGCCCTGCATCATAGGAAACATACAGGCTGTGACCGCGAAGCGTATCACTCTCCCTTGTCGTATATCCTGCGGTTCCTGCAACAATTGTTTTCGAATCATCCGATACCCAGACACAGGTCATGTAATTTTCCTCTAAAGGAAGCCGTTCCCAGGTATCTCCTCTGTCCGTGGTTTTCCAGAGACCATCTAACTGGCTTGCAAAATAAAGTGTGTTTTCATCTTTTTTATCTACCACCAGACGGTATCCGGTTCCTCTTCCGCAAAGATTGCCATGAACGGTCACCGGGATTTTTTTGTGAATAAATGTCTCTCCATAATTCTCTGAAATTGAAAATTTTCCATAGCCCTGTCCGTTAATGCCGCTCATGACGTACAATCGTTCCGGTTTCTTTTCGTCAAGTGCGCATGCGATTGGAAATGTTTCGGAGATGTCCGCCATGCTCACACTGTCGATGAGGCCTTTCCAGCACTTTTTTTCGTATTCATACCGGTAAACGCCTCCGATGTCTGTTCTGGCATAGAGGATGCCGGGCTGTTTTGGGTGGTACAATAAACCGGTGACGTAGCCGCCGCCGGGGATTGGGGCGTTTTTGTATTCGTAGGTGATTGTTTTGTGGACTTTCATTGTATAGGTGAACTCCTTTCGTGGGTGGTTTTCGGTGTAAGTGGATCCGTTTGTGTGCGAAGGTGAACTTTTTTTGTGCGTTCTTTTTTGGGGGAAAGATGGCGAGCCTGAGGGCCGTGGGTGGCTGTGCAAAGCTCTGACGCTTTTTGCACAGCCCGCCCGCGGCATTGAGGGGACCTGCACCAAAATCTTCCCAGAAGATTTGCAGTGCACCGGTGCGCCACAGTGTAGCGTCTGTCAGGGGGCGGCAAGTCCCCTGCCGGCGTCCTGACAGCCACCACACCCCCACGCACCGCTTCATTACAAATCCTCCACGCAAAAAAGGAACCCCGCAACGCAGGATTCCTTTCTCAACACCAAACGAATCCCTACTTTAAAAGTAAGGATTTTCGCCTCGATTTTCTACCATATTTATTCGCCCACTTTTACCCGAAAAATCCGCTTTTACTCAGCATCATAATTATCCAGGAAATTGTGATACTCTCCATCTTTCTTATAACCAATGATGGTCTTTAAATTCACATTGCTGACACTATTGAAAATATTACTGTCGATGAACTCACTCTTTTTGCGAAGTTCCGTCACAAGATCTTTCATCTCCTCACGTTTCGAACCTTTTGCCCCGCCACAGCTTGTACAGTTTTCAGTAAAACGGCATGCACACTGGATAAACTGCAGGCGGTTGTAATCACGCCATGCCTTGATATCCTCTTCTTTGACAAGATACAGCGGACGGATCAGTTCCATGCCCTCAAAGTTCTGGCTGTGAAGTTTTGGCATCATAGTCTCCACTTTGCCGCTGTACAACATTCCCATCAGGATCGTCTCGATCACATCGTCAAAATGATGTCCCAGCGCGATCTTGTTACAGCCTAACTCTTTTGCCTTGGAGTACAGATATCCTCTTCTCATTCTTGCACACAGGTAACACGGATTCTTATCCACCTCCGCAACAGAATCAAAGATCTGTGTTTCAAATGTCGTGAGCGGAATATCAAGAAGTTTTGCATTTTCCTGAATAATACGCCAGTTTTCCTCGTTGTAACCCGGATTCATGCACAAAAAAACAAGTCCAAAATTGCGTTTTCCGTGTCGGTATAATTCCTGAAACAGTTTTGCCAAAAGCATGGAATCTTTTCCACCGGAAATACACACTGCAATCTTATCGCCGTCCTTTATCATTTCATAATCATGCAGTGCTTTGGTGAAACGGCTCCAGATTGGTTTTCTGAATTTTTTGATCAGGCTTTTTTCAATCTGCTCCGTGCGCTCTTTTCTTGAATCGTCCTCCATTGTCACGCGCGTGAGCTGATATCTTAACCATGCGCGGTAACCACCCTCTAAGTTGACAGTCGTAAACCCATCGTCCTCTAATATTTCAGCTGCATCACGCTGTTTTCACCCACATGGCAGTACAGATAAACAGGCTGATCTTTTTTTAAAATAGCTGTCTCACCCGCTTCAATCTTTTCTAATGGAAGATTAACAGCGCCCTCGATCGCTCCGTGCGAGAAATCATTTTCCGGACGGACATCTATAAGCTGCAGTCCCTCTGTTCCGTTCTGTGCCAGTTCTTCTACAGTAATTGTATTCAAAATATTTCCTCCAATTTCGTTCACTTCGTGTGGTATTACAATAAAATATTTTCCCGCTTTTCGGGCAAACCCGTTGTTCCAATCCATCGATTGCATGTTCCACACACTTCCTGTTATCAGCAATTACACCGTGCGTACACGTTTTCCTTCTTTGATCTCCTCTAAGATCTCAGCCACTGCCTCACGTTCATCAAAATGATACTTCACGCCACGGATTTCCTGATAATCCTCATGCCCTTTTCCGAGCAGTACGATCATATCTCCCGGCTGGGCATTTACCATGCAGTAAGCGATTGCTTCTTTTCTGTCGTCGATCTCGATATACTTTCCATTGCTCTTTGCCAGTCCGACTTTAATATCGTTATTGATATCACGGATTTCTTCGTCTCTCGGATTATCGCAGGTCAGTACACAGAGATCCGCCATCTCACCGGTCACCTCTCCCATATCATAACGGCGCAGTTTTGAACGGTTTCCACCGCCGCCATACACACAGATCAGGCGTTTCGGATGATATTCCATCAATGTTGTAAGCACGCTTCTGGTGCTGACTTCGTTGTGTGCATAGTCAATAATCAGGTAATAATCTTTTGATACCGGAAGCATTTCCACACGGCCTTTAACCTGTACCTTGTTTAAACCATCTAAGATCGCCTGATCCGAAATTCCTGCCAGATGACATACCAACATGGTCACCAGTGAATTGTATACCGAAAATCTACCCGGAATGTGCACTCTTGCCTCACAGTCCATGCAGCCTTTTACATGAAAATGCATACCGAGTTTTCCATTCTCCTTGATAAATCCAAGATCCGCTGCAACCAGATCAAGCGGCTTCCCAAGAAATGTTTTTTCATTATTATCCTCTACGCCAAAACTGTGGATCTCACAGGTATGGTTTGCTGCAACTGCCTCGCTGTGCTCATCATCCGCATTTAAAATACCAATCTTGCACTGGCGGAATAGCATGCTCTTACATTCTAAATATTCCTCAAAAGATGCATGTTCATTTGGTCCGATATGATCCGGGGAAAGGTTGGTAAACACACCATAATCAAACATGATTCCCGCTGTACGGTCCATCTTAAGTCCCTGGGATGATACCTCCATCACCGCATACTCGCAGCCTGCCTCCACCATAGATGCAAACATGCGGTGCAGTTCGTAGGATTCCGGCGTTGTGTTTTTAGACGGAATCTTTTCATCTCCGATCATTACACCGATCGTTCCGATAAGTCCAACTTTTTTGCCGGCCGCTTCCAACACATTTTTGATCATGTATGTTGTGGTTGTCTTTCCTTTTGTACCGGTCAGTCCGATCGTAATCAGTTTTTCTGCCGGATAGTCAAACAGCGCTGCTGACATCAGTGCAGTGCATAGCGGGCAGACTCCACTTTTAACACCGTGATCGTATCCGGGATCTGAGCAGCTTCTTCATCGCGCTCCACAACAATGACGCTTGCCCCCTTTTCCACCGCATCCGGAATATATTTATGACCATCCGTCACTGCTCCCACCATGCAGACAAACATGGTTTCTTTTGCAATCTTTCTCGAATCATAGATGATGTCCCTGACCTCTGCATCCATGCTTCCCTGTAAACATTCATATTTTATCTTTTCACAAATCTTACTTAATTTCATTTTTCCTCCGGTTCCGGACAATTTAAAACTGCAAAGATATCATTTTTTAATTTTCATTTCCGGCAATCATTATGATAAATCGTCCTTATTCTTAATGTACAGCTTCAAACCATGAAAAGCCGCCGTACATTCTGCACGGCAGCCCCGATATCAAATTTCTGCTGCTGTTCACAAAATTCAGTCTCTGGCGCACAACCTGACAGCAGATGCCAAGTCCCCGCGTGAACAGTAACAATTTCTTTTATTTTTCTAAAACATGTGACGCATCAATCTCCGCTTCAAATACGGTGTGTGATGGTCCCGTCATAAACAGATGGTTCGTTTTTTCATCCCACTCGATCAAAAGCGGTCCGCCGATCTGCTCCACAGTAACTTTGCGGTCTGTTCTTCCAGTTAAAACACCTGCGACAACCGCTGTCGAACAGCCTGTCCCACATCCGATCGTCTCGCCGGTTCCACGCTCCCACTCACGGATCTTGATATAATCACGTTTTACAAACTCAGCAAATGTGACGTTCGTCTTGTTTGGAAACAGGGATGTCATATGTTCGATCGTCTTTCCGTAACGCTCCACATCAAGGTCTGCAACAGAATCCACAAACATTGCACAGTGTGGATTACCCCAAGATACTGCTGTAATATGGAATGTTTTATCTAAGACCTCCACCGGCTGTTCCACGAACTGATCTAAATTTGTATTTACAGGAATTACTTTCGTATTCAGTCTCGGCTCCCCGATATCCGCCCGGATATTAGATACTAATCCATCCGTCACAGTCAGGTTCAAATGCTGCATTCCACCAAGTGTTTCGATCACAAGTTCTGTCTTATCCGTCAGTTTATGGTCATAGACATATTTCCCGACAGAACGAAGTGCGTTGCCACACATTTCGCCTTCTGAACCGTCCGGGTTAAACATCCGCATCCGGAAATCTCCCTTATCAGACGGACAGATTAAAACCATACCGTCCGATCCGATTGCAAAATGTCTGTCACTGACAAAACGTGCCAGCTCCGGTAAATTTGTAATATTCTGATGAATGGCATCAATATATACATAATCATTTCCAAATGCCTGCATTTTTGTAAATTTCATGGTAATCCTCATTTCTGCGCCGCGTTTTTACGCATTCATTGCACGGTCAAGATCTGCGATGATATCATCTGCATTCTCGATTCCGACTGACATACGAAGGAAACAATCTGTGATGCCAAGTTTTTCCTTGATATCAAGTGGTGTATCTTCATGTGTCTGCGTGGTCGGATAAGTGATCAGTGTCTCTGTTCCGCCAAGGCTCTCTGCAAACATGATCATATCAACACCCTTTAAGATTTTCTTTACTGTCTCAAAACTGTCAACGGTAAATGAGATCATTCCGCCAAAACCCGTCGTCTGTTTTTTGGTCACTGCATAATCCTTGTGATCCTCAAATCCCACATAATATACTTTCTGTACTTTCGGCTGTGTTCTGAGCCACTCCGCAACTTTCTTTGCATTTTCATTATGTCTGTCCATACGAACTGCCAGAGTCTTGATTCCTCTTAAGATCAGCCAGCTGTCAAGCGGTGCAAGCTGACTGCCATGGGATTTAATGTGAACATGGATCTTTTCTGCGATCTCCTCGTTATCCTTTACAACTACGATACCGGAAATCGTATCATTGTGTCCTCCTAAATATTTCGTGGAACTGTGTGTTACGATATCTGCTCCAAGCTGTAACGGTTTCTGGAAATACGGTGTCAAAAACGTATTATCTACAACCGTAAGTGCTCCGATACCCTTTGCGATCTCAGAAAGTGCATGGATATCTGCCACCTTCATCATCGGGTTGGTTGGTGTCTCAATGAAGAACATCTTTGTATTCGGGCGGATTGCTGCCTTTACCTCATCAAGTTCCGACATATCCACATAAGTGTGCTCGATTCCGTATTTTCCAAAAACATCGCCGATGATACGGAATGTTCCACCATAAATATCGTCAGATAAGATCACATGATCTCCCGGATTTAACAGGGAAAATACTGCCATATTAGCTGCCTGTCCGCTGGAAAATGCAAATCCTTTGATACCTCCCTCTAAAATCGCCATAGTACGCTCTAATTCCTGTCTGGTCGGATTCTCAAGACGGCTGTATGCAAATCCTGTGGATTCTCCAAGTGCCGGATGACGGAAAGTAGCCGTCTGGAAGATCGGCATGCTGACTGCTCCGGTAAGCGGTTCCGTTCCAAGTGCTCCGTGTACTGCCTTTGATTCAAAATGTAACTCTTCTTTTGTACTGTAATCGTTGTAATTGCTGAAATTCTTCATGCCGTTCTCCTTCTTTTCTATCTTATTATTTCAAGTTTATAAAACATTTATTTCCTGTAACTGGTCTCTTTCATATGTTTCTATTATATAAAACACTTTTTTAAAATATATACTCGTCCAGTGCTGTGTATATTGCAAATTGTGCTTTTTTATGTTAGGGTTGGATTGATGTCAGGGGAAAAGGTGGATTAAAGTTCCCTGAATGGCAGTTTGTTTTTCCTGACAGCATTTTATTCATCTAATTCGGAAGGAGTGCCTATATGCCGGAATATAAAAAAGTCGGTTATCTGACATCGAGTTTTAAATTATTTCACTTGAAAGATCAGAATAAAAAGGAGTTTTCCTATCACTATCACGATTTTCACAAGATCCTGATCCTGTTGAATGGTGATATCACTTATTGTATTGAGGGACGTTCTTACCAGCTTGCCCCGAATGATATCGTGCTGGTTCATGCGGGGGAGGTGCACCGGCCGATCATCCAGTCGGAGTCTCCTTATGAGCGTATTATCATCTATGTTTCGCCGGACTTTTTGAAAAAATACAAGGAGCCGGACTGTGATCTTTCACATTGTTTGAAACAGGCTGCTGCTGAGCAGTCCCACGTTCTGCGTTTTCACGGCTCGCGTGCTGCAAAGTTAAAGACAGCGATACAGTCACTTGACCATGCTAAAAACGATAAAGATTTTGCAGCTTCCCTGCATCAGGAAATTTTATTTTTGGAATTTATGATACAGTTAAACCGTGCCGCCATGCATGATGGCATTGAATTTATCAATGATTCTGCCTCCGACGAAAAAATTATCGCTGTGTTAAATTATCTTGGCGAACATCTGACGGAAGACATCTCCATTGATACTTTGTCTGCGCATTTTTTCCTAAGCCGCTCTTATCTGATGCACACATTCAAAGAGCAGACCGGCTACACGATCGGCAATTATCTCTCGACCAAAAGACTGCTTCTCGCAAAGGATCTGATTGCGGAAGGGGCACCGATCACCGAGGTCTGCTATGCATGCGGTTTTAAGAATTATTCGACCTTTTCGCGCGCATACAAAAAAAGTGGAGAGGCCCCACGCGAGTCTCTCCAAAACCTGAAATCCTAGCATCTAACTTTTTCTCACACTTATTGTATGAACAACAGCGTTTGCATCTTACTGGCGCTCTGCCATCTCATTCATGAGCGTCGGTATGAACTGTTTCTTTCTTGAAACGATTCCCTCTAATAAAATGCCCTCACTGCGTTCTTCTTTGCGGAACGCAGCTCCTAAAATTTTGCCTGCATTTTCCCCGTCAAAAATAATCTTTGAAGATTCCTCTAAGATATCTGTCAGCATAACATAGACCATATCGATCTTCTTTTCTGCAAGCACCTGCACCATAAACGGACGTATCTGCTCTGCTACTTTGTCTAACTCTTCCCGGCTCATGGCACTGATCTGCGCTACGCCAAAATCACAGTCATCGGTATGGAAAATTTTGAAATCCTGATAAAAAATCTCTTCTGTCGTTTTCCCACTGAAATTACTGCCCGCCTGGAACATATTTTTCGCATAAGTCTCAATATCCACTTCCGCGATCACTGCAAGAGCCTCCGCAACTGATTTATCTAACGGAGTACATGTCGGTGAACGGAACATCAGCGTATCGGAAATAATTGCAGACAATAAAAGACCTGCGATCTGTTCGGCACATCCACACTCTTTTCCTGATACATCTGATAAATGATCGTAGATGTACATCCAAGCGGCTGGTTTCTAAAATATACCGGTGAAACTGTCTCAAGACTGCCGAGACGATGGTGATCAATGATCTCTAAGATCTCAGCCTCGTCAATCCCGTCTACCGCCTGCGCCTTCTCATTATGATCAACAAGTATCACCTGTTTTTTCTGCATATTCATCAAATTACGGCGTGAAACCATTCCGGCATAATTACCGTTTTCATTTAAGATTGGGAAATCACGGTGTCTGATTTTTGACATCGTCTCCCGCACTTCATCGACATAGTCTTCAATTCCGAATGTGATGATATTTTTCTGTGTCATAAACTGTTTGATCGGCATACTCTGATTAATAAGACGTGCCACAGAAAAAGTATCAAACGGTGTCGTAATAATGATGCAGTCATGTTTTTCTGCCAAAGTGCGCACGTCCTCGCCGACTTCGATTCCTCCACCGATGATCAGACAGCTCGCATTTGACTCGATTGCCTGCTTCTGCGCCTCTTCCCGGTCACCTAAGATTACCATATCATCATCCTCAATATAGTCTGCCATATATTCCGGATTTGAAGTAGCTACCACTACCTTTCCCCTTACAAAATAGGCATGTTCATTCCCTACAATAATCGTTCCATCTAATGTTGCGGCAATATTTTTATACTGTGTTCGTGCCTGGGATAACACATGATTATCAAAAACGTCCATGTAAGACGTTGCAATATCCTTCGTAACAATGATTCCTTCGAGTTTTCCAAACTGATTGGTTACCGGAAGTGTTACAACCTCTAATTTTTTCATGGTCTCCCATGCACGTCTTAAGGAAATCTGGCTGCTTACGCCTGCCGTTCTTCTGAAATTGATATCCTTAATCTGTGTTCCCGCATAGGTGACTAACTCCGGCTCCTGTGCTCCAAAATAATCCAGCACATAATGTGTCTCCGCATTTACTGCTCCGGCACGTTTTGCCACATAGGTTTTATCGTTTTCTGTCTGATTTTTTAAATATGCATAAGAGAGAGCTGCACAAATAGAATCCGTATCAGGATTTTTGTGCCCTACAACCCAAACTTTTCTCTTTTCTGCGCTCATGAAATTCCTCTCTTTACCTAAAAAATAGCAGCTATTATATTGATTGCTGCAAAATTCACTTTTCTTATTTTAAAAAAGAAAGAAACAGACGCTGGCAATGCCGGCGTCATGTTGTATACCATTAAAAGTGAAATACTCCCATAGAGTATAAAATAAAAATAATCAATACTACAAAATTTAAGATTGAAAACCAGGACAACAGCTTCACATAACCTTTGACAGAGTCCACACCACCCTCCATCTCGTCCATTTTTTCGATCTTGGAATCAAACTCATTGAACAGATCCTGTATGTTGCGATAACATTTGACATTTTCCGTGTGTACTTTTTCAGAAAGATCCGTCTTAATGGACTCCAACTGTGACGTTGCATTCTCTAACAGTTCTTTGACCTCCGCAATCTGTCCCTCGCTGAGCTTCTTATTTGCAATCGCCTGTTCCTCTAAGAACTGTTTGTTCGCAGCGATCTGTTCTTCATTTAATTTCCGGTTAGAAGCTGTCTGTTCCTCATTCATCCTGCGATTTAAGGCAATCTGTTCCTCACTGGTCTTTCGGATATCAGCCACCTGTCCGCTAAGACCTGCCTCAATCTCAGCCATTTTCGTCGTCACTTTATCCGCAAGCGCATCTACCTTTCTTCCAAACTCAGTAACGATCTTGTCCGCCTCTTCCTGACGTTCTGTTAAAATATGTTCTAACTCCTGTGCTTTGCCGGCTCTCTCATCCACAAGTGACTGCAGTTCCGCTGCCTTACTCTCCTTTGCCTCTAAAAGCACCTGAAGCTGTTTTGCTTTCTCGCGAAACTCATCGATCTGACTGATCAGTAAATCTTCATTTTCCACGTCCTTTTGTGTCCTTTCCTGTTCCTGCGTGTGCATCTGTCCACTCTCTTCCGGCTTATTCCGGTTCAAAAGTCGTACATTCTGCGGCACCATCCGCTTTTTCCGGGGTTGAAGCTGTCTGAATACCATCTGCCATAAACCAGCCATCTGTGTTCACTTCTTCCCCCTTTCTGATTTTTCTGCACTACATCCCAGTATACTGACTGTTGATATTCCATTAAATACCAACAGGTCAGTATACTATGGTTATTCTATCATTATCATTTTTCTTTGTAAACAATAAATTATTTTCCATTATGTTAAACATGTGGACTGTGAAACTTTATATTTTCATTAAGGATCGCATAGATGACAAAGAAGCGATTCCAACTGGAACCGCCTCTGTCAAAAAAGGGATTATTTTTTCTTAAATATGATTTCATTTCACAAATATTATGTTTTTGATTATCTACATAATTTTTTGAACTCATCAGCTACGAACTGGACTTTTGTTCCAATGACAACCTGAACAGCTGTTTTACTTGGTCTGATAACACCAGCAGCCCCTGCTGATTTGATTTTCTTCTCATCTACTAAAGAACTGTCTTTTACTTCAAGCCGAAGTCTTGTAATACAGTTATCAATACTTTTAATATTTGCTGCACCACCAACGCCTTCTAAAATTGCTGCCGCTACAGTTGTATAATCACTGCTCCCAAGGTCGACATTTTTCTCTGCTTCCACATCATCGTCTTCTCTACCAGGAGTTTTCAGATCAAACTTTGTGATAGCGAAACGGAATACAACATAAAATACAATAAATGCTGCAATACCAAGTGGAATGATCATCCAGGTATTCTTCGCTGCCGGAAGGGTTGCAGAGAAAAGAAGGTCTGTTGCTCCAGCAGAGAAACTAAAACCTGCTCTAAATCCAACTAATACCGTGATCACTGTGAAGATACCATATAATAATGCGTATACAACATAAAGTGCCGGTGCAAGGAACATGAACCCAAACTCAAATGGCTCTGTAACACCACAGACAAATGCACAGACAGCTGCGGAGGCAACCAGACCGATTGCAACTTTCTTCTTATTACTCTTAGCCGTCTGAATCATAGCAAGAGCTGCACCCGGAACACCGAACATCATACATGGGAAGAATCCAGACATATACATACCTAAATCCCATGTTACATCTGCAGACGTCTCGCCTGCCCAGAAATGTTGTAAATCCCCAAGTCCGATTGTATCGAACCAGAATACATTGTTAAGTGCATGATGTAATCCGGTTGGAATCAGCAATCTGTTTAAGAACGCATAAATACCTGCACCAACAGGACCAAATCCAACAATTCCTTCACCGATTGAAACTAATGCTCCAAATAATAAAGGCCAGATGAATAATAAGATTGCGGATACAATGATAGAAACAACACCTGAAACGATTGCTACACAACGCTTACCACTGAAGAATGATAACCAGTCAGGTAATTTTGTACCTTTGAATTTGTTGTAGCATGTTGCACCGATGATACCGGCAAGGATACCGATAAATGGGTTTGCAATCTTACTGAATGCAAGCACTTTTGTCTCATTCTCTGCAATTACCGGCATTAACGTTGTAACAACCCCTGTAGAAAGAAGGTTTGTCATCATTAACCATGATGCCAAAGCTGCAAGAGCTGCTGTACCATCATTATCATCTGCCATACCAACGCCGACACCGATAACAAAAAGAATTGCCATGTTATCGATCAAAGCTCCTCCTGCTTTTACAAGGAAGAAACCGATCATCTCTACGATACCGGAAACATCGCCCCCCTGCATGGTAGATGGACATAGTGCATATCCAATACCCATTAAGATACCACAGATTGGAAGACACGCTACAGGAAGCATTAATGCTTTTCCCAATTTCTGTAAATACTTCATCATAATAAAAGCTCCTCCTTTTTTTTATCCCTTTTCGTTTTATTTTATGCCGTTATAAGTACGGCTAAAATACATTTTAATCTCCATTCTTGCGTGTGAAAAATCTTATTTTTCACACTAACAACTGTATATTGCGCTTTATTTATTTAGGATCAATACTGTGTCGCCAGGTTCTACTTCCTGATCTGTCACTGTTTCCACTGTCTGATAATCTGATGTATTGCACACAACCACAGGCGTGATCACGTCATAACCGGCTTTTTTACTGCATCAAGATCAGCCTCTATCAACAGTTCTCCCTTTTTCACAGAATCACCATTGCCTTTATATGCAGTAAAATGTTCTCCCTTTAATGCAACCGTATCAAGTCCTATGTGTATGAGCAGTTCTACACCTTCTGAAGTCGTCATACTTACTGCATGCATCGTATCAAATAACATCTCAATCGTACCATCGGCCGGTGCATATATCCTGCCTTCCGCAGGAATAATTGCAACACCTTTTCCTAAAATCTCCTCTCCAAAAGTTGGATCACTTACATTACTGATCGCAACCGTTTTTCCTTTTACTGGTGAACCTATCTCAATCCCTTTTTCTTTTTTCTTAAAAAAATCAAACATTTCCACACCTCTTTTCTGCTGTATTATTGTCAGGTTTATCCTGCCATACACACACGTTTTATATGTATCGCCAGAAACATGATTTCCTCGCTGGCAATTCCGCTGCCATATTCCTTTTCAATATATTCAGCAATATGTTTACTGCATTCATATTCCTTCGGATACTTATTTTCCATCATCCTTGCAAATTCAATCTCCTCATCTTTCAACAATTCATGCCGGTAAAGGCGCTGTACCAAAAACTTAAGATGAGTGATAAATCTCTCATAATGCAGAGATTCCTCATCAAACTCAATTCCCATTTCCAGCCTGACCAGTTCTAAAATCTTCTGAATCATATTCGTCATTTCAAATGTATCATTGATCGTCGTGTTGTATTCTGCATTCACAAAATGCAGGGCTATAAATCCTGCTTCATCTTCCGTAAACTCTGTACCCAGCTTCTCATTCAAAAGATCAACTGCATATTTTCCCATCAGATATTCCTGATGGTAAAACTTCTTAGTCTCCCAAAGTAATGCATTCTTCAATTGAATCCCCTGCGACTGTCTCTGGATTGCAAAATTAATATGATCTGTCAAAGTGATGTATATATTCTGATTCAGTTGTACATTCAGATTCTTTATTGCGTAGGATATAATATCACTGGTAAGCTGCATGTGCTCTAATGGAATATTTTCTAAAAGTTCCTGAAACTGTCTGGAAAGATTCTCATTCTCAATACGAAAAACCTTCTCGATTTTGCTTTCATCAATCAGTTCTCCCGTATGCGCCTTAAACCCGATTCCCTTACCCATGATAACAATTTCCTGCTGATTCACATCATATGCTGATATTACATTGTTATTAATCACTTTCTGGATAACCATATTCCACTCCGTTTTTGTCCCTAAAAATTTAAAAAAACCAAATTTTACAAAATCTAAGCCAGATATGTAAAATTTGGTTTTGCCTGCTTACCAGTAACAATCCAATGTACTCTGTTTCTATCTAAATAAATTGTAGCATTCATTGTTTATTATGTCAAGTTTTATTCTTATTATTTTTGTTTTTTTGTTAATATCCACCATACTTTTTTCAAAAACCTGTACACAATAACTAATTATCTCACAAATTTGTTTCAAAGAAAGATTTTAATGCATCATATGCCGCATCTTCGTCAGCACCTTCCACTGTTATAGTCACAGTCTGGTCTTTTTTACTCCCATACTCATAACTGCCATCAGACGGGTTGCATCAATTACTTTTCCGTCTTTTTCGAGAGTTACTTTACTTTTAAAATTTTTAACCTCTTTTACGAGCATTCCCGCCGGTCTTGCATGAATACCCAACTCGTCCTTTACTGTGTAACTGAATGATTTCATTTTAATTTCCTCCTATGCTTAGATTATGCATTTATTATTTTATTTCTTACAGGCAGCACCATTGCAGGTGATACCGATAATTCATCAATACCCATTTTCACAAATGTTTCTGTCAAAGTCAGGTCTGCTCCAAGTTCTCCGCAAATTCCTGCCCAGATTCCTTCTTCATGGGCACTGTCAATAACCATCTGGATCATTTTGAGTACTGCCGGATGATGTGAATCATAGAAACGGTCAAGTTTTGCATTCTGCCTGTCAATAGCAAGCGTATACTGTGTCAGGTCATTGGTTCCAATACTAAAGAAATCCACCTCTTTTGCTAGATCATCTGCGATCATAACTGCTGCAGGAGTCTCGATCATAACTCCAAATTCAACTTCTTTATATGGCAATCCCTCTGTTGACAATTCCGTTTTCACTTCCTCCATGATTTCTTTTACTTTTTTCACTTCCCATACAGATGCGATCATAGGAACCATAATGGAAATATTGCCAAACATGCTTGCACGCAGCAACGCTCTTAACTGTGTTTTAAAAATTTCCGGCCGGTTCAGGCAGATTCTTACTGCACGATATCCCAATGCCGGATTATCCTCACGATCAAGCCCAAAATAATCTATCTGCTTGTCTGCTCCGATATCTAATGTGCGGATGATCACCTTTTTTCCAGCCATCACTTCTGCAACCGTTTTATAGGCCTGGAACTGTTCTTCCTCTGTTGGAAAATGATCACTCTGCAAATATAAAAACTCACTTCTGAAAAGTCCGATTCCGGCTGCATCATTCTGTAAAACAGCTCCTAAATCTTTTACCTCACCAATATTAGCATAGAGTTTGATCTCTTTTCCATCTTTTGTAACAGTCGGTTTTCCCTTTAACTGCTGTAATAATTCCTGACGTTTCTTCTCATTCTGCTGTTTTTTCTCGTATTCTTTTAATATTTCTTCCTCTGGATCAAGGATCAAAATACCCTTAAATCCATCTATAATTGCATACTTTCCATTCACTTCTTTTGGAATTGCCGCTGATACCAATGCCGGAATATTCATCGTTCTGGCAAGAATGGCTGTATGAGAATTGGTAGAGCCTTGTCTTGTCACAAATGCAAGCACTCTCTCCCGTTCTAACTGAATTGTCTCGCTCGGAGCAAGGTCGTCCGCTGCTATAATATATTTTTCTTCATCGGCCGCATGCACAGTTTCTTCCTTCCGGGATAAAATACGGATCACACGTTCAGAAATATCTTTTACATCTGCTGCACGTTCTTTCATATAATCATCATCATATCCGCAAACATCCTTGCAAAATTATCTCCCGTCGTCGCTACAGCAAATTCTGCGTTCACAGACTGCGCTACTATGATATTACGAATAGAATCCAGATAATCTTCATCCTCTAACATCATCTGATGTACTTCAAAAATTGCTGCATTTGCTTCACCAACTTCTTTGACTGCCTTGTCATAAAGTGCCTTTAATTCTTCTGTTGCCTGATTTTTGGCTGCTCTAAAACGTGAAATTTCTGCCTGTGTGTCATCAATTTTCACACGTCTTACCACATTGTTTTCTTTAAAAACTTCTTTGATTTTTCCAATCGCAATTCCTCCGAATGCAATCTTTCCATTAATTTGCTGCATTTGTTTCCCCCCTCTAAACAACAAGTCACATTACTCCACCACATCTGCATTCAAAATCAAAAAAACCGAAAAAGCACACGCAATCATAAGCGTCTTACTTTTTCGGTTTAGTACATTTGCATGTGAACTACCCTCTATATGTATTTTTATTATACGTTTTTACCCTGTTTTTGTCAATACACAATTTCGTATTATGCTAATTATATACTTTGTATACAATTATGATATAATTTTCGACATATTTTCACAGATATATCTTATCTATCGGACCGCCTGCTATCTGTTCCATGCTCCAGTTATAATCCTGTAACCAAAAGTTTATTTTATCACCAGCTTCTGACTTACAAAAAGCCCGAAAAGGCTTATACCTTTCCGGGGCTTTGGAAATTTACATCAATTCAGACAAGATCTGCAGCTTATTTGTAAAGCTCAACCAGTCTCTGTAAGTGCTCATAACGAGCCTTTGCAGCTTCCTCAGATGCAGCAAAGAGTTTCTGTGCTCTCTCTGGGAAGGATCTTGTCAGACGGCTGTAACGTGTTTCGTTGTTCAGGAAATCCTGGTAAGAACCATCACCTGGCTTAGATGTCAGTGTGAATGGGTTCTTTCCTTCTGCTTTGAGTGCAGGATTGAAGGAGAATAAGTTCCAGTAACCAGCAGCTACTGCTTTCTTCATCTCATCCTGGCAGTGGTTCATTCCGCCTTTAACACCGTGTAACTCACATGGAGCATAACCGATGATTAAAGAAGGTCCGTTGTAAGCTTCTGCTTCAGCTAAAACTTTAACAGCCTGAGCCATGTTTGCACCAAGAGCGATCTGTGCTACGTATACATAACCATAGCTCATAGCGATCTCTGCAAGGCTCTTCTTGCCGATATCTTTACCAGCAGCAGCGAACTGACAAACTTCACCGATGTTGGAAGCTTTAGAAGCCTGACCACCTGTATTGGAGTACATCTCAGTATCGAATACCATAACATTTACATTATGTCCGGAAGCAAGAACATGGTCTAATCCACCGAATCCGATATCATATGCCCATCCGTCACCACCGAAGATCCATACGGACTTCTTAGCGAGGTAATCTTTCTTATCAAGTGCTGCCTTAGCATCTGGCATCCAGCTGCTGCAGCTTTCTCTAACTCTGCTACAAGAGCTTCTGTTGCAGGTGTATTTGCTTTTGTATCGTTCTTTGTCTCAACAAATTTATCAAATGCAGCCTTTAACTCAGCGCTTGCTTTGTCAGAAGCAGCACATTTCTCAGCGCTTGCGATAGCCTGATCACGTAATACTTCCTGACCAATCTGCATACCTAAACCATGCTCAGCGTTATCCTCGAATAAGGAGTTAGCCCAAGCCGGTCCTTTTTTTACTGTCTTTGTTTACTGTATATGGTGATGTAGCAGCCGGACCACCCCAGATAGAGGAACATCCTGTTGCATTGGAGATATACATATGCTCACCAAATAACTGAGTAATCAAACGAGCGTATGATGTCTCTGCACATCCTGCACAAGAACCTGAGAACTCAAGTAATGGCTGGTTGAACTGAGAACCTTTTACAGTGTTGTCTGCCGGCATACCAGGTTTCTTGCTTACGTTAGCAACTAAGTAATCGAATACTGGCTGCTCGTCTGCCTGAGATTCCTGTGGAACCATCTCGATAGCACCAACCGGACATACTGTGATACACTCGCCGCATCCCATACAGTCTAATGGAGATACGCTCATTGTGTATTTGTACTCGCTTGCCTTTGGTTTTGTATCAGCAACTTTGATATTGGAAGGAGCTGCTTTTACTTCATCCTCACTTAACATGAACGGACGGATTGTTGCATGAGAACATACAAATGCACACTGGTTACACTGGATACATTTCTCTGCATTCCATGTAGGAACTGTTACAGCTGTACCACGTTTCTCGTATGCTGCTGCACCATGCTCGAACTGTCCATCAGGGTTGCCCATGAATGCAGAAACAGGTAATGAATCACCATCCATTAAGGAGATCGGGTTCATTAAATCTTCTACCATCTTAACTGTCTCTGGACGACCTGTTAATTTCTTAGGAGCCGGATCTGCTGCCGGGTTAGACCAGGAAGCCGGAACCTCTACTTTATGAACTGCATCAACACCAGCGTCGATTGCTTTGTAGTTCATCTCTACGACTGCATCACCCTTCTTACCATAGGATTTCTTAGCAGCCTGTTTCATGAAATCTACAGCCTCTTCGATTGGCATTACGTTTGCTAATTTGAAGAATGCGGACTGTAAGATTGTGTTTGTACGTTTACCCATACCGATCTCGATAGCTTTATCGATAGCGTTGATGGTGTATAACTGAATATTGTTGTCAGCGATGTATTTCTTAGCAGCAGCATTTAAATGATGCTCTAATTCTTCATCTGACCACTGGCAGTTGATCATGAATACTCCGCCTGGTTTTACATCCTGTACCATCTTGAATCCTTTTGTTACATAAGATGGGTTGTGGCATGCTACGAAGTCTGCCTGGTTGATGTAATACGGGCTTCTGATTGGTTTGTCACCAAATCTTAAGTGAGAAATTGTGATACCACCAGTTTTCTTGGAGTCATACTGGAAGTATGCCTGGATGTATTTATCTGTGTGGTCACCGATGATCTTGGTAGAGTTCTTGTTAGCACCTACAGTACCATCTCCGCCGAGACCCCAGAATTTACACTCAACTGTACCTTCTGCTGCAGTGATTGGAGCCGGTTTTACTTCCGGTAAGCTTAAGTTTGTAACATCATCAACGATACCGATAGTAAATCTGCTCTTTGGAGCATCTTTCTCTAACTCTTTGTATACTGCGAATAAGCTTGAAGGTGGTGTATCTTTAGAACCTAATCCGTAACGGCCGCCTGTTAATACGATTGTATCAAGACCTGCCTCACGAAGTGTGGTTGCTACGTCTAAGTATAACGGATCACCGAGTGCACCTGGCTCTTTTGTTCTGTCAAGAACAGCAACTTTCTTAGCTGTCTTAGGAAGAACTTTTAAGAATGCCTCAGATACCCATGGACGATATAAACGAACTTTGATAAGACCGACTTTCTCGCCCTTAGCTGTTAAGTAATCAATTACCTCTTCAGCTACATCATTAACAGAACCCATAGCTACGATAACACGGTCAGCATCTTCTGCTCCGTAGTAGTTGAATAAATCGTAGTTTGTTCCTAATTTTTCGTTGATCTTAGCCATGTATTTTTCAACGATTGCCGGTAACTCGTTGTAAGCTGTGTTACAAGCCTCACGATGCTGGAAGAAAACGTCTCCGTTCTCATGAGAACCACGCATAGCCGGATGCTCCGGATTTAATGCATGTGCACGGAATGCTTCAACTGCGTCCATGTTGCACATTTCTTTTAAGTCAGCGTAATCCCATTTCTCGATCTTCTGGATCTCGTGGGATGTACGGAAACCATCGAAGAAGTTGATGAATGGAACTTTTCCTTCGATTGTTGCAAGATGTGCAACCGGGCTTAAGTCCATAACTTCCTGTGGGTTGGTCTCACATAACATAGCGAAACCTGTCTGACGGCAGGCATATACGTCACTGTGATCACCAAAAATATTTAAAGACTGTGTAGCAACTGTACGTGCAGATACATCGAATACACATGGAAGCTGCTCACCTGCGATTTTGTACATATTCGGGATCATTAATAAAAGACCCTGTGAAGCTGTAAATGTAGTTGTTAAAGCACCTGCAGCAAGAGAACCGTGAACGGCACCTGCAGCACCTGCCTCAGACTCCATCTCTACGACTTTTACCTGATTACCAAAATGTTCTCCTGTCCTGCTGCAGACCACTGATCTACGGTATCTGCCATCGGGCTGGATGGTGTAATTGGGTAAATAGCTGCAACATCAGTAAACGCATAAGCTACATGAGCTGCGGCTGTATTACCGTCCATTGACTGTTTTGCTCTGGACATTACTTATTCCTCCTTATTTTTGAAAAAATAAATGTGATACTGCATCACCCCATACTCCTGTGTGAAAAGCACAAAATGATACAATTTATCGACTTGAGTCATATTTTAGCATAGAATTCACCAAAAGAAAAGGTCTTTGACTGTACAAAAACAAGTGCAATCTCACATATATTTTCTTTCAAATTCTTCCAGTGGAATCGGTCTGTCAAATAAATATCCCTGTCCGTACAAAAATCCACAGCCACGCAAAAACTGAAGCTGCTCTTCCGTTTCAATCCCTTCAAATATCACTTCTTCTTTTGCAGAGTGGATAAAGTTTCCCATCTGTGAAACAAAATTCCGCTGTTCTTTTAAATTAATGCGGTCGGTAAAACTTTTATCGATTTTCACCACATCCGCCGGTATCTCAAGCAGCACGCCAAGCGAGGAGTATCCTGTTCCAAAATCATCGATCGCAATGCGGAAACCGAATTTTTCAAGTTCTGAAAGCACCCTCTTTAACTCATCTACATTTTCTACCACAACGCTCTCCGTAACTTCCACCTCAATATACTTCGGATCGATTCCATAATGATCCGCCATGTGTTTTAAGCGTCCGGCAAAATTTTTTCCACCGCTTTCAAAGTTGCGTCTCGAAAATTGGTAGATATCGTAAACAGTTCTTTTCCTGCCTTTTTCCATCTTTTCATCGCACGCAGAAGCTGCTCATAAATGTAAAAATCAAGATCCACCACATATCCGATGTTCTCGAGCGGAGGTACAAATCTTCCCGGCATGATCATCTCACCGGTCTTTGTACGCCATCTTGCTAATGCTTCTGCCCCATATATTTTACGTTCTTCCAGATTAAATTTCGGCTGCAGATAAACTTCAAGTTCCCCTTGCTGCATGGCACCATAAAAACGTCCTGTAATCTGGATCGCATCATCGCGTTTCGCTCGCATTTCTTCCTTATATACACAGATTCCGGAGCCACCCTGTTCTTTTACCAGTTTACGCGCCAGATTTGCGCTCTCCAATATCGTATCAAATTTTTCATTCAGATTTTCAATATGACAAATTCCAACCGAAAGTCTCAGTGTTCCGGAAGGATAGCGTTTTTTTAATTTTTCCTCGTAATGTTCTGTGCTCCATGCAACGAGTTTTTCTATTTCACTCTGATCTTTTCCTTTTAAAAGGAGGATAAAATAGTCAGAATACATCCGGCATGCCAAAAGCACTCTTTCATTTGTCTGTATACCCCCAGCAAAATCTTTTAAGATTGCATCTCCGGTCTGTTGTCCGTAGTTTTCATTTACATATGAAAACTTATCAATATCTATATGGACGAGAGCATAGTGTTCCTGCCCCTGTTTTGCTTCTGCTAAAATATTTTTCAGTCTGTATTTAAACGCCTCTAAATTGTACAGTCCGGTAAGCTGGTCACGATCCTGCAGATGACGGATTTCTTTCTGATCATCCTTAACTTATTGCGCAGTGATACAAAAACGGATGTTACTCTGGCAAGTTCACAAAACGTTGTTCTGTCCGCACTCTCAAAATAATTCTGTCTGTTTTGCACACCAAAATACAATCCTCCTGTCTTGCTGCCGGAATATTCAAATTTTGCTACTGCAATCTGCGTGATACGGTTTTCTCCTGTATTCCAGTTTTCAAGCGACAATCTTTTATAGTGTGTTTCATCCGTATCATTCAGTATGACAAAATCTCCGCTGCCCGCTTCCACAACTTCGGTACGAATCGGCTTTATAACATTTTTTTCATAAATCTGTCCAAATGTACTCCAGTAATTGGTCAGCGTCATCTGCGGAATTTTTTCATCATATTCAAAAACTGCCACCATATCCAGATGATACCGCCTGCCGATTCTTTCAAGCAGCACATTCAGGGAACCATTCATATCTCTCGCATGAGATAAAAGCAAAAATGCCGTATTTAAAAATTCTTTGTCCATCCCCTGCTTTTTTTCATAATCCACATCTTTCCCACAGGTATCAATATTGCGTTTCGTATGAACCGTCTTATTTTTCCCCGCAAATGCATAATTGCTTTTTCCACTCCGCTTGATTTGCGTACATTGCACGGTCTGCCTGATCGAACAGCTCTGTATAACAATTTCCATCCTGCCCGGACACCGCAAGTCCCACACTCATCGTCACATGTATGACCGCATCATCCCCGACCAGTTTCTTTTCTCCATGTCTGCAGAGTTCTTTTGCCTTTTGTTCCGCCTGTTTTAAAGTCGTATTATCCATCAGTACCAGAAATTCATCCCCGCCGACTCTTCCCACCAGTTTATGATCCGGAAACTGTTCTTCCAAAGCCGATGCAATATCTGAAATCACCGTATCCCCCACCGTATGTCCGAACGTATCGTTAATACTTTTAAAATTATCGATATCGATCAGAAACAATACATGTGTTCCTTCCGGATACTCCTTCAGTATTCTCTCCGCTTCCTCACCGGTCGCAACTTTGTTGTAAAGATGCGTCAGCGGATCTCTGCGCATCTCTTCGGAAAGCTGCTCCTGTATCTTTCTGTCTGAGCTGATATCATAACTTCTTCCAATAATCTTTAAAATTTTTCCGTTTGTACCACGGATACTCCGATAAACAGTCCGGTACCAGCAATATTGTGGTATTCCTCCTCCAAGGGCTGTATTCATCCGGTAGTCAAATGAACCTGACATCTCCCTTTCGGATGCATTCTGAATCACTTCCCGGTATAACGTCTGTTCATCTTTATGGATAAAAACAAGCCACTTTTCAATTTCCATATAATCCTGATCATCTTTTTGCAGACGTCCATTGATATGGTATTTGTGCGGAATCCGGAATCTTTTTCCTTTCACATCGTACTCAAAAGGTACATCATCCGTCACTTCCTCTAACATGGAATACTGTTCATTTAATAAAAGCAGCTCATCTTCCAGTTCTTTCCTGTCATTGGTATTCTTACAGATCAAAAGGTAATACGGCACGGCATCCTTATAATAATAGATACTGCACCAGAATTTTACCCAGCAGATCTGCCCCTGCCCTGAAATAATTCTTACCTCGATCTCTTCCGCCCTTTTCTGTTCCCGGCATTTTTCAATCATGTCTTCAAAGACACCTGCATCCTGCAGATAAACACAGTCGTAAAGTTCGCGGCTTCTCTCCGGTTCCGCCTGTTCCCCATGTCCTATCGCCTTCATAAACTCCGCATTTGCGATATCGATCTGCAATGAATGTCCACCTTTTAATACTGCAACCCCCATCGGAAACTCATAGATCAGTCCCTTTCTATTTTCCTTCTCCATTTTTTCTCCATTCGCATATGTAAAAACCTGTTTTCAAGCATGTTGACTCTCTTGCGTTCATTATATCATGCGCAGAACCAGCACATGATCCCATTCACCGTTCGTCAATCATGCAGGCATGTTGACTCTCTTGCGTTCATTATATATCATCCTTCTTCCAAAATCCATGTAATTTCCAAAACTTGGTGTTTTCCCATAAAAATAGGAAGTTTCGGTTGCAATCTCCCCACTTTTCTAGTATGATACGAATTGGTGCAATTACGGTATAATGGCGGTTTGCAACAGCATCCGCACAATCAATATTAACAAATCAGGAGAATAACAACTATGATCAGTGCAAATAACGTTACGCTTCGGATCGGCAAAAAAGCCCTGTTCGAGGACGTCAATATTAAGTTTACTGAGGGAAACTGTTACGGTCTTATCGGTGCAAACGGTGCCGGAAAGTCCACCTTTTTAAAAATTTTATCCGGTCAGTTAGAACCAACCGGAGGTGATGTTACGATCACGCCCGGACAGCGTCTTTCTTTCCTGCAGCAGGATCACTTCAAATATGATGAATATACGGTTCTTGATACTGTCATCATGGGCAACAAACGCTCTATGACATCATGAAAGAAAAAGATGCCATTTACATGAAAGAAGACTTTACGGATGAGGACGGCATCCGTGCAAGTGAACTTGAAGCAGAGTTTGCCGATATGGACGGATGGAATGCAGAATCTGACGCTGCAACACTTCTCAACGGTCTTGGTATTCCGACCGAAGAACATTATACACTGATGGGCGATATGCCTGGTCCTTTAAAAGTCAAGGTCTTACTCGCACAGGCATTGTTCGGTAATCCGGACATCCTTCTTTTAGATGAGCCGACCAACCACTTAGATCTCGATGCGATCAACTGGTTAGAGGAGTTTTTGATCAACTTTGAAAATACAGTCATCGTGGTATCCCATGACCGTTATTTCTTAAACAAAGTCTGCACCAATATTGCAGATATTGATTACGGCAAGATCCAGCTGTATGCAGGTAACTACGATTTCTGGTATGAGTCCAGCCAGCTTCTTGTAAAACAGATGAAAGAAGCCAACAAGAAGAAAGAAGAAAAAATCAAAGAGTTACAGGACTTTATCTCCCGTTTCTCTGCAAACGCTTCCAAATCCAAACAGGCTACTTCCAGAAAACGTGCTTTAGAGAAGATCCAGTTAGATGAGATCCGTCCTTCCAGCCGTAAATATCCATACATCGATTTCCGTCCGAGCCGTGAAATCGGTAATGAGGTTTTGTCGGTAGAAGGCATCACAAAAACCATCGATGGTGTTAAAGTTCTTGATAATGTATCTTTTATCGTTGGACACGATGATAAGATCGCCTTTGTCGGCGGCAACGAGCTTGCAAAAACAACACTCTTTAAGATCCTGACCGGTGAAATGGAGCCGGATTCCGGTTCTTACAAATGGGGTGTTACCACAAGCCAGTCCTATTTCCCGAAAGATAACACAGAGATCTTTGATACCGATCTTCTGATCGTTGACTGGCTGACACAATACTCCGAAATCAAAGATGCAACTTATGTACGTGGATTCCTTGGCCGTATGCTTTTCGCAGGAGAAGACGGAACGAAAAAAATGCGTGTTCTCTCCGGTGGTGAGAAGGTGCGTGTACTGCTCTCCCGCATGATGATCATGCTACGAACGTCCTTATCTTAGATGAGCCGACTGACCATCTGGATATGGAATCTATCACCGCATTAAACAACGGACTGATCAAATTCCCGGGTGTTGTGCTTTTTGCTTCCCGTGACCATCAGGTCGTGCAGACAACTGCAAACAGGATCATCGAGTTCCTGCCGGACGGAACATTCATCGATAAAGTTTCTACTTACGATGAGTATCTTGAAAATGATGAGATGGCAAGAAAACGTCAGGTATATAATATGTCTTCTGACGATGAGAACGATAACTAAAAAAATAGCACTGACCAGAATAAGATCTGGCAGTGCTGTTTTTAATTTTTCCTAAAATGTGGTCCATTTTAATGTATAAGAACCAGATGACGCTTTGCTCATACGCTCTACCTTGATGTAGTATGTACCAGACGGCAGATCAAATTTTGTTCCACCATTTGCCAAACTGATATACCATCCATCTTCCGGATATAATCTGGTAACTTTTGAAATAGCAGAAACTTTTTTTTTCCATTGTTTTTACCAGAAAATACTTTTCCATCTTTATTATAGAAAGTTATCTTAAAACCATTTTTTTCATTTGTTCCATTTGTGTTTGCGAGATAATACAGATTCAATTTAGCACTCTTAGTCAGTTTGATTTTATACCAGTCTGCCTTACTGTCACCGTATGCAATAACACCTGTCACTTTCTTTCCTTTTGAAAGTGTTTTTGCTTTTGATTTTGAACTTGCAGATGAATCTTTAATAGCTTTTACAGTAGCTGTGATTTTTGTACCTGCATTACACTGCACTGCAAAATAATATGTAGTATTCTTCTTTACACCATACGTTGTGGTATTGTAAATCTTGCCGGCATAATCATTTCTCCAGATTTCATTTTTCTGACCGATCGTCTTTTTATTTTTATTGCAAAATGTAACATACCCCTTGGAATTATTGTAATAAGAAGAACTGCAGTCAAACTTTAAAGTTACCGTACCAGTCACGGATGGTTTGAATTTGATATAATTTACCTTCAAATTCCGTCCGCTATAACACTGTGTATCTTTAATTGTAACTGTAGACTTTCCATTCCCTTTAAAAGAAAGTCCGGCTGCCTGTGCTTCTGTCGGAGCTGCCACTGTAAATAACGTAACTGCCATAACTGCTGTCAAAAACATGCAAACAGCTCTGTGAAAAAATGTTTTTCTGGTTTTCATAACCAATCCTCCTTGTTTTGCGGAGCAAAATGCGACTGCCTTTGCAGGAGCAGAGGATTTTCCTCCTTGTTTTGTAAATAATCATTTTCACTTTACCACAGTACTCTGCTGCCGTCAAGTTCTTTTATATGATTCAGTACCATTTTCCCATATATTTAGTTGTGATTTTAGCTAATTTTACTTATATATTATTTAATTTTACTTTCAATTCATTCACATCCGCAACAATACAGTCTGCCCCGCAGTTTCAAGTTCCATTCTGTCACCATAGCCATACAAAACACCGATCACATACATGCCATTTTCTTTTGCACCAATCACATCATGTTTTCTGTCTCCCACCATTACTGCCTGATCAGCAGTGATTTTAAGTGAATCCAGAGCGTAGCGGATCACATCACCTTTTTTACTTCTGCTGCCGTCTAATGTACTTCCTGCAAAAAAATAAAAATATTGCTCAATTTCAAAATACTTAAGGATCTGTACAGTATATACTTCCGGTTTTGATGTCGCGATCACAATCTTTTTTTCCCAGTGAAGCAACTTCCGCAAGTAATTCTTTCATTCCATCATACAAAACATTCTCAAAAAGGCCCTGCCTGCTGAAATATTCCCTGTATTTTCCGACTGCCTCCCGGCTCTGTTCCTCTGAAAATCCATAAAAATCCTGAAAAGAATCCAGAAGCGGTGGTCCAATAAACTTCTCTAATGTATCTAAATTTTCAACCTGGATTCCATAATACGAAAGTGCATGTGCCACCGCCTTTGTGATTCCCTCTTTCGGATCTGAAATCGTTCCATCCAGATCCATAAAAATATATTCCGGTCTCATTCTGCTCTCCATCCTCTTTTGTTTGTTCTATTGTAACATACACAGCTCTTTTCTGTCCGTTTTTTTACATTTTCATTTTAATCTCCATTCGTACATGTGAAAAGTCTTATTTTTTAGTCTCTCAGTCTATCGATATTGCGTTTCAAGGACTCTACCGCCGCATCGATATCCGACCGACCCGTATCTCTGCTGAGTGTCATCCGGACCGTTCCTGCTGCATAATCCTCCGGCACCCCAAGTTCTTTTATCACATAAGAAATCCTGCTTTCACCTGTATTACATGCAGAACCCCCGGAGGCACAGATCCCATCCTCATCTAAAAGGATCAGCAAAGATGCCCCGTCCACTCCCTTGAAACTGACAGATACATTTCCGGGAAGTCTTTTCGTCCTGTGACCGTTGACACGGACATCCGGAATCTCATGCACGATCTTTTCTATCAGATAATTGCGCAGCATCGTCTCCCGGTACATTCCGGCCCGCATACCTTTTGCAGCAGCTCCGCCGCCTTCCCCATCCCGACGATCCCGGCAATATTCTCCGTTCCGGCACGTTTTCCTTTTTCCTGTGAACCACCGTGGATAAAGGATGGGATCTGCACGCCTTCCCTGATATATAAAAACCCAACACCTTTTGGCCCGTGAAATTTATGGGCACTCGCACTCAAAAGATCCACCGGATAATGACGCACTGAGATTGGCACCTGCGCATATGCCTGCACGGCATCCGTGTGAAACAGTACATCCTTTTCCCGCGCGATTTTGCCGATAGAAAAAACCGGTTCGATCGTCCCCACCTCATTATTTCCAAACATGATCGTAATCAGTGTCGTATCCTCCCGGATTGCATGATATACTGCTTCCGGTGATACCATTCCATATTCATCCACGTCCAGATAGGTCACTTCATATCCTAGTTCCTCTAAATATTTACAGGAATTTAAGATTGCATGATGTTCTATTTTGCTTGTAATGATGTGTTTTCCCTTGTGCTTATACTCTCCTGCAATACATTTTACTGCCCAGTTGTCCGACTCCGAACCACCGGATGTAAAAAAAAATTTCTGACGGTTTTGCCTCCAGTGTACCGGCAATTGTTTTCCTTGCCTTTTCTAACGCCTGTCTTGATGTTTCCCCATATCCATACATTGTGGATGCGTTTCCAAATTTTTCTTCCAGATACGGATCCATCGCCTCTTTTACTTCCTCTGACATCTTTGTTGTCGCGGCATTATCTAAATAAATTACCTTTCCTTTATTTTCAATCGAACTCATTTTCTCTCCACTTCCTTCATATATTAAAATGAACTAAGTCCGGATTTTCCGGCAGACTTTGGAGGTTTCTATTGAAAAAATATATTCCACCAAAAGTACACTTTTTAACCGGAACCTCTTTCTTCACCCTCGCCGGAATCCTCACCCGCATCATAGGTTTCTTCTATAGGATATTCTTATCGCGTACCATTGGTGCAGAAGGTCTCGGCATTTATCAGCTCATCGCTCCTGTAACCGCCATCTGTTTTGCATTTACCGCTGCAGGGATCCAGACCTCCATATCCAAATTCGTTTCCATGGAAGTTGGAAGAAAAAATGATGCCGGTGCCAAAACCTATCTTTCGATCGGGCTTTTTATCTCCTTATGCCTTTCCACACTCTGCAGCCTTTTTCTCTATCATTATGCGGATTTTATTGCTGTTTCCTGGCTTGGTGATAAGCGGTGCACGCCGCTCCTTGCTGTGCTCTCCTTTTCCTTTATCCCATGCTGTATCCATGCCTGTATCAACGGTTATTATTATGGTCTGAAAAAAAACGGCTGTCCCTTCACTCTGCCAGTTGACCGAACAGTTCGCCCGCGTTGGAAGCGTTTATCTGATGTACCAGATCGCCGTCAGCGAAGGAAAATCTTTAACGCTTTCCATGGTCGTCTGGGGAATCGTCTGCGGCGAGGCGGCGAGCACACTGGTATCGGTCAGTGTTTTCCGGATCTCCGATGGAAACCGGCGCACCCCCGGCAAAAGCAGGAAAAATCTCTATACCTGCACCAAAAATCTGCTCTCCATGGCAGTTCCCTTAACCTCAAACAGGATCGTTCTAAATTTATTTGCAGGGTTTGAAAATGTCATGCTGCCAAACCGCCTGTTAGCTTTCGGCTATACCCAGTCGGAAGCACTCAGTGTTTATGGGATTCTCACCGGAATGGCAATGTCTGTCATCATGTTTCCGTCCGTGATCACAAACTCCGTGTCTGTTCTTCTGCTCCCGACTATATCAGAGGCACAGGCCGCCGGGAAAAGAAATAAGATCCTCTACACCATAAAAAAAACGATCGAGTCCTGCCTTTTACTTGGCTTTCTCTCGACCGCGGGATTTCTTGTCACCGGAAATTTTCTCGGCAATTTTTTATTTAACAATGCGCTTGCCGGGACCTTTATCGCAACGCTCGGCTGGCTCTGTCCGTTTCTGTATCTCAGTTCTACCTTAAGCAGTATCCTGCATGGGCTTGGTCATCCCGGCATCACCTTTGAATTAAACCTGGTCTCCTGCACGATCCGGATCCTGTTTGTCCTGCTCGCTGTCCCGGTCTGGGGAATCAGAAGCTATCTTTGGGGAATCCTTGTCAGTCAGGCGGTCACGGCACTGTTGTCCATCTTTATACTTTTAAGGAAAACCGCCGGATACACATTCGGCAGGAATAATATAAAGACACAAAAATAACCGCACAGTCTGGTAAACCGTGCGGCATTTTTGTCAAACCATATGTCGGACTAACAGCTGTTTTCTTTAACACATCATGCTGTATTCCTGTAATTTTTTCTTTGCCTCCGGGCTTAAGTATTTCGGAACCTGGATCTGTACTTTCACATACTGGTCTCCGTGTATGGACGGATTCTTTCTGGAAACGATCCCTTTTCCGCGCAGCCTGATCTTGCTTCCATCCTGCGTTCCGCCCTTGATATTGCAGTCCACATCCCCGTAGAGTGTATGGATTCTTGCTTTTCCGCCAAGTGCTGCTGTCACATACGGGATCGTAACGGTCGTATAAACATCAAGTCCTTTCCGCTCGCAGCCATTCTTTGGACGGATCTTTATCTTTAAGAACAGATCGCCGGTGGTACCGTCAGCACCGGTATGACCTTTGCCTTTCAGCCTTAACTGTTCCCCGTCATCCATGCCCGCCGGTATGCGCACTTTAAATGACTGGATTTTTCCGTCACTGCCACTTAATCTTATGACCTTCTCACAGCCAAGTGCTGCCTCATCAAAATCCACCGTCACCTCCGCTTCCACATCGCGCCCTCCGCGAAAGTGGCTGCCGCTGTTTCCTCCGGTAAATTCCCGGTAAAACCTGTCTCCGCCAAAGCCATGCCCCGATGCATTACCCCTGCTGTTTCCTCCAAAGAACTGGCCAAACATATCGTCCCAGAAATCACCCGCCTCGCCGTTTTCAAAATGAAACCCGGAAAATCCTCCTCCATTTGCAGCACGCCTTGCCTGCTCCTCCGAGAATCCTTCCTCAAATGCAGCCATTCCGTACTGATCGTAAAGTTTCTTTTTCTCCGGATCATTTAACACAGAATATGCTTCCGTGACTTCCTTAAACTTCTGTTCTGCGTTCGGATCGTCTTTATTCGTATCCGGATGATATTTTTTTGCAAGTTTCCGATATGCTTTCTTTATCGCGGACGCATCCGCATTTTTATCAATTCCAAGTACCTCATAATAATCTCTTTTCATGATCGCACTACCTCCAATCAAAACAAAAACAGAGAGACATCACGCATCGCCTCTCTGTTTTCCCCGGTCATCCCGGTAATCTATCTCTCCCATGGCGATGTGCTTCGCTTTCCTGTTTGGGATTTTAGTTTTTATTTTTATTGCAATCATACTATAGCACTTGTTTTAGCACTCGTCAATAGAGAGTGCTAATAGTTTATAAATATTTTATTCATAATTATTTCTCACTTCATCCGCACCCATATAGATCACATTTCTCTGTGGAACAATGCCGCTCTTTCGAAACAGATCCCTGACTGTGACAAATTCATAGCCCTGTTCTTTTAAAGCAGGAATGATCGTCTTTATTGCCTCAACTGTCTGCGTATTGCCTTCCATATCATGCAGTAAGATAATAAATCCGGGCTTCGCATCCCGAAGGATCCTGTCTGCCCGCTCTTTCGCTGTCACAGAAGGCTCCCAGTCCTCACAGCCATATCCGCAGATAAAAGTAAGATCAATCAGATCATACATTTTCTGGTTATAACTGATATACGGAGGCCGGAAGAACTCCGGTTTTTCTCCCGTGATACGCACGATCTGTTCCGTCGTATAGCTGACCTCGTCCAAAATCTCCCGGTCATTAAGTTCCGGCATCCCCGGATGCGTTTTGGAGTGATTTTCGATTGAACACCCCATATCATATGCACGCCGGATCAGGTACTCCGACTGCTCTGTAATTTTCTGTCCAATCAGAAAAAAACTTGCCACGATATCGTTTTCCTTAAGCACATCCAATACCTGATCCGTAATTCCCGGTGTCGGTCCGTCATCAAAGGTCAGTGCCACAAATTTTTTTTTCCGTCATACAACTCCTCTTTTCTGAGACATTTACACACTACTGCCTCATTCTCGCCTTTTCTATACCATATATTAATACAGTCTCACACAGACTGCAATCCACTTTCTTAGAAAAGCAGAGCAAGCCCGTGCACGAGAAATGCTGCCACCCAGGCGACAAGGCACTGCCATACGATCACACCTGCCACCCATTTTCTTCCAAGTTCACGGCGGATTGACGCAAGTGCCGCAACACACGGTGTATAAAGCAGACTGAATACCAGAAGTGATGCTGCTGCCGCATCAGATAGCGCTGCCTGCACATTACCTCCAAATAAAATCTCAAGCGTTGAAATCACACTCTCCTTTGCCATCACACCACTGATCAGGGATGTACAGATACGCCAGTCCCCAAGTCCTAACGGAGCAAATAATGGAACTAATCCATTCGAAATCAGTGCAAGCATGCTGTCTTTCGAATCATTTACAATATTAAAATGAATATCAAATTTCTGCAAGAACCAGATACAGATCGTTGCAAGGAAAATAACCGTAAACGCTTTCTGTAAAAAGTCTTTTGCTTTTTCCCATAAAAGCTGCATGACATTTTTTAACCCCGGCAGACGGTAATTCGGCAGTTCCATGACAAACGGAACCGCATCCCCGCGAAACAGTGTCTTGCGGTAAAGCAGTGCCACCAAAATACCGATCACAATTCCGCCTAAATACAGTGCACACATCACAAGTGCTCCATACTCCGGGAAAAATGCGCTGACGAAAAACGCATAGATCGGAAGTTTTGCCGAACAGCTCATAAATGGTGTAAGCAGAATCGTCATCTTTCTGTCACGCTCACTTGGCAGTGTACGTGTCGCCATTACTGCCGGAACCGTACACCCAAAACCGATCAGCATCGGAACGATACTTCTTCCAGAGAGTCCGATCTTTCGTAATAACTTATCCATAAAAAATGCAACACGGGCAATATATCCACTGTCCTCCATCAGAGACAGGAAGAAAAACAGCGTCACAACGATCGGAAGAAAACTTAAAATGCTTCCAACTCCTGTAAAAATACCATCAATTATAAGGTCATGCAACACTTCATTGACACCTGCAGCAGAAAGGAGCTGATCCACTGCTGCTGTCAGCGCATCAATCCCCATCTGTAAAAGATTCTGTAGTCCCGCTCCTATTACATGAAACGTAAGATAAAACACGATCAGCATGATACCGATAAAACAAGGGATTGCCGTATATTTTCCGGTCAGGATACGGTCAATTTTCTCGCTTCGTATCCTTTCCCTGCTCTCTTTGGGTTTTACTACTGTCTTTTCACAGACTTTTTCAATAAAGGTAAAACGCATATCTGCGATCGCTGCACTCCGGTCAAGTCCACGCTCTTTTTCCATCTGAACGATCAGATGTTCGATCGCCTCTTTTTCATTTTCATCCAGATGCAGTTTTTCTAAGATCAGATGATCCCCTTCAATGATTTTCGAAGCTGCAAAACGGATCGGTATCTGCGCTTCTTTCGCATGGTCCTCGATCAGATGCGAAACTGCATGGATACAGCGGTGCACGGCTCCTCCAAAGTCACTCTCATCACAAAAATCCTGCCTTCCCGGACGTTCCTGATATTTTGCAATGTGAAGCGCATGACGTACCAGCTCATCCACACCTTCATTTTTTGCCGCTGAGATCGGGACAACCGGCACACCAAGCATTGCCTCCATGCCATTGACATCCACAGAACCAGAGTTCCAGTCATCTCATCCATCATATTTAATGCAATGACCATCGGAATATCCATCTCCAAAAGCTGCATCGTCAGGTACAGATTGCGCTCGATGTTGGTTGCATCGATAATATTGATCATCGCTTTCGGCTTATCTTCAAGTACAAAATTCCTCGAAACGATCTCCTCACTGCTATATGGCGACATCGAATAAATACCCGGAAGATCTGTCACCGAGGTATTCGGATGCCCTTTTATCGCCCCGTCCTTTCGGTCAACTGTCACTCCCGGGAAATTTCCGATATGCTGGTTTGAACCGGTTAACTGATTAAACAATGTAGTTTTTCCACAATTCTGGTTACCGACAAGTGCATAGGTCAGTTTTTCCTGCTCCGGCAGTGGTCTTCCATCTCCCTTCACATGGTATTTCCCCTCTTCTCCGAGTCCCGGATGCACGGACTGATTGATGTTTTTTGCACCTTCATGTCTGCGCGAGCGCTCACTGATCAGTTCAATTTCAATCTGCTCCGCATCCGAAAGCCGCAGTGTCAGCTCATATCCATGAATCTGCAGTTCCATCGGATCTCCCATCGGTGCAAATTTAATGACGGTTACCTCTGCCCCCGGTATTACTCCCATATCTAAAAAATGCTGTCTTAATGCCCCTTCTCCCCCGACTACTTTAATCACAGCACTTTTTCCGATTTCTAATTCTTTTAGCGTCATTTTTCTTTATCCTTCGTGTTGATATTGATAATCTTTATCGATTATACACTGTTTCCATGAAAAAACAAAGAATTATTTTTTTATTATTATGGAAAAACCGTGACTAAGGTGCTAGAATAACCTTCGGAAAATATATAAGGAAGAAATTTGTCTTTCAAAAAATCATATAGATATGGAGATTGGTGTGAAAAATAAGATCTTTACGAAAACGAGTACATCTGATGCACATTTATACAGCAATCAGGATCTGCGGAAACTATTGGTTCCGATCATCGTTGAGCAGCTGCTTTCCTCCTGATGGGAACTGCCGACACAATGATGGTCAGCAACGTCGCTCTGCCGCCATTTCTGCAGTATCCCTCGTGGATTCCATCAATATTTTAGTCATTCAGGCACTCTCCGCACTCGCTGCAGGAGGTGCGATCCTGTGTTCCCAGTATCTTGGGAGCAGCAACAAAAAAGCTGCCAATGAATCAGCCAGACAGGTGCTTTTTGTCATGACCGTTTTATCCGTGACATTGTCTGCCATCTGCCTTTTATTCCGTGGTCCGCTGCTTCACGTCATTTTCGGTGCCGTGGAGACAGATGTCATGACAAATTCTCAAATTTATTTTCTATTTACCCTGTTATCCTTTCCTTTTATCGGACTGTATGATGCCGGGGCCTCGATCATGCGCGCCCAGAATAACAGCAGGGAACCAATGATCATTTCCATCATTTCCAATTTCTTAAACATCGGTGGAAATGCTATTTTGATTTTTGTTTTCGGGATGGGCGTGGAGGGTGCCGCAATTTCAACCCTCGTATCCCGCATCTTCTGCGCTGTTGTCGTGATCTACAAGCTGCGCAGTGAAGAGGAACCGATCTTTATTAAAAATTATGCCGCAATCCGTCCTGATTTTTCACTCATCAAAAAAATACTGTTCATCGGCATCCCGTCCGGGATCGAAAACAGTATGTTCCAGTTCGGTAAACTCGCGATCCAGTCTACGGTCTCCACACTTGGAACCGTCGCCATCGCTGCACAGGCAATGACAAATATCCTCGAAAATCTAAACGGTGTCGCCGCAATCGGTGTCGGCATTGGACTGATGACTGTGGTTGGACAGTGTCTCGGTGCCGGCAGAAAAGACGAGGTCATTTATTACATCAAAAAACTTTCCTGGCTCGCCGAGGCAGCGATCGTGATCAGCTGTCTTACTGTGCTTGCCTGACAAAACCAATCACCCTGTTAGGCGGCATGGAAGCGGAAAGTGCTGACCTGTGTTTTAAAATGGTCATCTTTATCACGATTACCAAACCGATCTCCTGGGTATTATCTTTTATCCCGGCATACGGCATGCGTGCAGCCGGAGATGTCAAATTCTCCATGATCACCTCCTGCTGCACCATGTGGCTCTGCCGTGTGAGCCTTTGTGTCTATCTCTGCCGTGTTTGGGGATTTGGCCCGATTGCAGTCTGGATCGGTATGTTTGCCGACTGGACGCTCCGCGCCATCGTATTTTCGATACGCTTCCACGGAAGGAAATGGTTAAACCACCACATTATCGACTAAACAAACGCCTGTCTGATGCTGTCATAATGAAGGAATTTTCCTTCCTCCCCAAGTTTTTTGATCTCCTCAGCGGAAGCAAACAGATATCCATCTGTTTCTTCTCCTGGAGTTTGATATCTGACTCGTCAAAATCAGCAGAAAAACGATACACATCCACAAAATAGTTATCCCCTTCTCCCGGATTATCTCTACGTAGGTAAACAGATATCCGCCATCCCACGCAGAAACATCCAGTCCGGTCTCCTCCCTGATCTCACGGAGTACTGCAGTCTTAGAATCCTCTCCCGCCATCGCAGCACCGCCGGAAACCTCCCAGCAGCCCGGTGCCCACGCTTTTGTCATAACACGTTTGGTGATCAGGAAACGTCCATCCGTTCTTTTTATCACGCCAAGTACGGTCAGATGATATTCGCCATCCTTTAAACACCAGTCATTCCGTTTCATCGGTTCTGCCGGTGCGCTCTTTTTTTCATTGTAAATATCCCAGAATTCCTGTTTTTCTGTCATCTGTATTTTCCTCATTTCATTTTTCTCGTGCTGCTTCGATATTTTTATCATAACAAACCTCACGTCCCTCAGACAGATCTGTTATTTTATATCCCGTTACTATCACACGGTAGCACGTCAAAGTGCCCTTATCTCTATTATAAACAAAAATCCGGTTTCGGCAACTTATTTAAAAAAAACAAATTCACCGATCAGATAAAAAATACCACTCAGCCAGAACGCCATGCCTAAAATAAAGGTCAGCAGATCTTCCATCTGAAAATTTTTCCGCAGATAACACAGTTTTTTTGGATTCTCCTCATTAATCCGGATCGTATAAATTTTTCCTTTTTCCAGCGATTTTTTTTCTTTCCGCGTAATCCTCTCCATCGTGCACTGGCGGAATTTTTTTCCTGATAATGATAGGAAAACAGCGCATACGTTCTGACACGATCGCCCATTTTCTTTGTCACTGTTTTCTCAAATACCGCATCCACAGGCACCCTGCAATGGATGCGCGCACGCCATTTCCGAAATTCGATTCCAACTAACAGTGTCCCATACACTACCCCGATTATCCCCAGTAAAATAAATGTTACATTCATACTGGTCTCCCTTCCCAAAACCTCCTGTGTCACCCCGGCAGACTCTGTGCTACGCAGAGTGCACCCCAGCCTCTTATGTCAAGTTAATGTCAACAACTTTTTTGAGTCAAAATAGCTGAAAGCCGCATAACTTCGTTGGGGTTATGGTAAGTTAGTGTCAAGTCAGAGTGAATTGATGGTAAATTAGTGTCAAGTTGCTTTGGGGAGTTTATTCCTCCCCAAAAGCATAATTCCATTCAATCTCTACTCTCTTATCCCTGTATATGATAACCTTTTTAATGAATACATCCACCGCTTCCTGCGTCAGCTTTTCCATCTGAGAAAACCGGATAATCTCTTTCATATCCTGTTTCGGTTGATTGTATTCCTCCGTAAGCCTACCAAATGCAAGTTCTGTTTCTTCTATTTTACATGACAGCTCCTGCATCTGCAAAGCAATTCCATCCGCCCTGCTGCGGTATTCTCCGGCTCCTATCTGCTTGACAGCATAGCTTTCGTACAATGTATCTTTCTCTGTCTGCAAACTCTGATACTGCGTCCGGTAATTACCCAGTTCTTTATTCAGTCTGTTCCATTCTTCTTTCTGGAATTGTTCAAGGCTCCCACGCTGTTTTATCAAGTCTCCACGGCGCATCAACTCCCGGTACAATTCTGTCAACACAATCTCTTCCAAAATGTCTGCCCTAAAATAAGTACAGCAATCCGGTATCTGTAACAGGGAATGTTTCCTGCACCAGAAATGGTTCGGCATCTTGCCATTACTGCTCTGCGGCTTATAGTTGATCGAATACCCACACCCGCCGCAGTATATTTTCCCTGTCAGTGGATGCTTTTCACGTTTCCTTTTTGTGGATTGTTCCGGGCGGTAAGCAGACGCAAGTGCAAAAATCTCCGGCGTTACTAACGGCTCGTGATGATCTGTAATGACTTTCCACTCATCCTTTGGCACAGCAATCCCGTTTTTGCTTCCCACAGATTTGCGGACTGATTTGCCATAAGCCATTTCGCCTAGATAGAAACGGTTATTCAGGATTCCCCTCACAGCCGTATTGCTCCATGCAGGATGCTCCCTTGTCATTTTCCTTTCAGGATAACGCATCTGCGTGATAGTCGGCGTGTGTTCCGCAATCAATTCTTTTGCTATCTGCGTACTTCCCATTCCCTCTTCTGCCAGTGAAAAGATATGGCGGACGATTTCTGCCTCCTTTTCATTGACAATCACCGTATTTTTTTCAATTTCACTCTTGGCATAGCCAAAAGGAACCTGTCCGAATACATATTCCCCATTTGCACATTTATTTTGAAATGATGTTTTTACTTTGACCGATATATCCTTACTGTAAAGGTCATAGAGAAGCGTCTGGAAAGCAGTATCCAGCGGGGTGGTACTTCCTTCATGCTCCCTGCTGTCATAATGGTCATTTACGGCAATGAACCGCACTCCCATAAAGGGGAAAATCTGGTTGAGATAATCACCCAGTTCTATGTAATCCCTTGCAAACCGGGACATATCCTTTACCAGAATACAACTAATTTTACTCTGCTTTACCTGTTTTAACATCTCCTGCAGCCCCGGTCTGTCCATATTCGTACCGGAAAAACCGTCATCACAAAATTCTGCAACCTCCTGTCCCATTAGTTCAGCATCATTTCTGATATAATCTAAAAGCATTTTCCGCTGATTGGAAATACTGTTGCTTTCCCGCTGCTCTGTGGAAGCTTTACCGTCCAGGGCATCATCCTCTATGGAAAGGCGGAGATAGATTGCAATCTTCCTGCTGTCTGTCATTTTTTCACCTGCCTTTCCACCAGTGCATCACTGTATGTAAATAAGACTTCCACCCTTTTCCCCGGATACACATAGATTTTATCTATCAGCGATTCAATAAGCTCCCTGGTAAGTACCTGTTCATTCTTTAGTTTTATCAATACACGGACTGCTTTCAGATAGGTTTCTCCGTCACGTTCAAGGCTTACTTCCTGCTCTCTGAAGTTCTTCTCCTGCTTCTCCAAATCCCGCAGCCTATTTTCTTTGCACATCTTATACTCCACATAGTCTTTCTGTGAAAGATTGCCCATGCGGTATGCCATATACTTATCACTTTCTTCCTCTGCAAGTCTTTCTTTTGCGTAAGTTACGGATCGAAGGCTCCGCTCCAGCTCCTGCTTTTTTCTGCCAGATGATTTCTCCTGCCTTATCCAGATATATTCTCTTTTTTTTCAGACTGGTATCAAACTCTTTTTCTAACAGTGAAAAAAGAATATCCGTCAGCACATTTTGGGGGATACGGTTAGAGGACGGACAACTATCCGTCTTGGTCGCCCCGCCGTTTAAGCAGAAATATCCATCTATCCGCATCCTGCTGCCATCTGCATAGTGCTTCACATAGCTGTGTCTTGTCATTTTCCGCCCGCATACGCCGCAGTACAGCACCTTGTCAAAAATATTTTCTCCGATTGGGCAACCTTCCGTTGGATGAGCATGGCTTTTTGTCTGCTCCCGCAGTTTTCTCCTTACTCCGGCCGCTCCCTTCCCAATCTCCGGCGTGATCAGCGGCTCATGGGCTTCTTCTTTTACCACCCAGTCATCTTCCGGCTTGTGAATGCGGTTATTTTCATCCCTTGCAGTAATGCTGGTCTTTCCCTGTACCAGCTTTCCAGCGTAAGTGTCACTTTTAATAATGCGTTCCACACCACTTTTATCCCATCCTTTGTAAGCTGCATCCGGTGGGCAGTAGACCTCTCCCGTTTTGTGATAGACCGCCGGCGGATTGATCTTACGAGTGTTCAGATCATCCGCAACTGCCGTATAGCTTTCCGTCTCAATAAATCTCTGAAAAATGTATCTGACAATCTCCTCCGTATTTTCATCCGGTATCAGCCTGCGTACTTTGCCCTCCCAGACTGCTTTATACCCATAAGGTGCAGGACCGCCCACATAGGAGCCTTCTTTTCTTCTCTGTGCCAGAGAAGCTTTCGCTTTCACGGAAAAATCCTTAGCATACATATCATTTACCAGATTCTTGATTTCCGATACCATCTGTTTCGTTTCATTGCCGCCTGCCCCGGTATCAAAGCCATCCGCCACGGCTATGAAACGCACACCAAGGAACGGGAAAATCTTCTCTATATAATTTCCGGCTTCCAGATAATTTCTGCCAAAACGGGACAGGTCTTTTACGATCACACAGTTAATGTCTCCCATGCGGACATCCTGCATCAGCCGCTGAAATGAATCACGATTAAAATTGGTTCCCGTCTTTCCTAGGTCGATGTAACAGTCTGCCACTTCAATTTTATCCGTATGTTTTCCGTTCCATTCCTCAATGAATTTCTTTGCAATCTCTATCTGTACCTCTACTGATTCATTCTTTGAAGTTTGCCTGCAACTTTTTTGTCTATATCTGCGGAGAGTCTGGCATAAATACCAGCCTTATACTGCCTGTTCTTTTGCACCCCGGAAGTGCTCGCAGGTGTGCCCGCCCCTTTTCCCGCTGACTGTCTCTTTGATGTTCTTCCCATACTCACGCACTCCTTTCCCTGCCGTTTTCATGCCCTGAAAGTGCAGCGACATATTCCTGCATGATTTGGTATTCATCCTGAAAATAGAACTCTATCTCAAGCCTTTTATCCTCGTACACATAAATGCGCTTTACCAGACTTGTTAAAGTATGCCGGTCAATTTCTGCAAGTTTCAAGGAATCCTGAAATTTTGCCAGCCTTGAAGCACTAACTACACCCTTCTGTAGCATCCTCCGTATCAGATCCTGCTGCTGTTCCTGTGCTTTCTCCAGTTCCTGTGCCTTACTCTGAACTCCTTATGCAGACGTTCAAATTCTTCCTTTGTTACGACATTCTGCCTTAGATCGTCATAAAGCCCTGCGCAGAGACCGTAATACTTATCCTGCTCCTGTTTCAGCCGGGCAAGCTCCTTCTGGCATCCCGCAACCGCTTCCAGATTTGTCTCTTTTTCTTTCGCCTGTTCAAAAAGTTTACTCTGCGCTAAAAAGTCATTGGCATATCTGCGAACCGCAATGCTCACCAGTTCCTTTAAAGTATTTTCCTCTATGCTGTGGCGGCTGCATCCCTCGCCCCGGTTTTTTGTGGAACAGATATAGTACACCTTATTGGATTCCTTATACCGGACTCTGCGCCGCACCATCTGTTCGCCGCAGTCCCCGCAAAACAGAAGTCCCATGAATGGACTTAAGCTTTTGCTTTCCGGGCTTACCCGTCCGTCCGTCTGAAGAAGATTCTGTACCGCTTCAAAATCACTGTCTGAAATAATTGGCTCATGGGTATTTTCCACACGCACCCATTCTTCCTTTGGTTTCTCAACACTCTTTTTCACCTTATAATTGACTTTCTCTGTCCTGCCCTGCAGCAGGTGCCCCAGATAAACTTCATTGGTCAGGATACGCTTCACCGATGAACTGCTCCACTGTGAACCGGAGCCGCCGGTAAACCCGCCCCGGTAGTTAAGCCCCGTAGACTTTTTATATTCTTTCGGGGAAAGAATGTGCAGCTCGTTCAGCTTCTTTGCAATGGCAGACACCGCCATTCCCTCAATTCTCCACCGGAATATCCTGCGTACAATCTCTGCCGCATAATCATCCACCACCAGCTTGTTCTTATTCTCCGGAGACTTGCGATAGCCATATACGGCAAAAGGGGATAAGCATTCCCCCGCTTTCCGCTTCACTGCAAGCTGGCTTTTTACCTTGGTGGAAATATCCCGGCAATAGGAATCATTGATAAAGTTCTTGACCGGAAGCACAATCTGGCGTTCTCCGGTATCTGCTGATATGCTGTCATAATGGTCGGTCAAGGCAATGAAACGCACACCAAAAGCAGGAATATCTTTTCCAGATACCTCCCGGCTTCAATGTAATCGCGCCCAAAACGGGACAGGTCTTTCACAACCACGCAGTTAACCCTGCCCGCTTCAATATCTTTCATCATTCTGTTAAATTCTGTCTGTCGAAATTACTGCCGGAAAAGCCATCATCTACATAAATGTCATAGAGTTCAATATCCTCCTGTTCATTTAAAAAGGAACGGATCAACTCCCTCTGACTTCCTATGCTGTTGCTTTCGGCTTTAGATACGCCATTTATCATGGCGTTGCCATCATGCTCCGCTTTCACATTGTCATCTCTGGAAAGACGCAGATACATGGCGGCAAAGAATTTAGATTGTTCTTTCATGTTATCACTCCTGACTTTTTTGTTAGGGGGAAGCCGGTGGCTTTTCCATTCCATAAAATCAGGAGTTACGCTGATTTGTCCTGATATTAGGTTAGCATAGATAAGAGGATTTTTCAATCCAAATATAAATTTTTCAAATATGAATTTCGGATAACCTTTGCAGATATTCCGCCATTTTATCATCTATGCTGGCTCCGTCTTTTTGGAACCTGACCTTAACTACATAATCACCGATCCGATTGACATAGACATTATTCGTCTGCCTTGCAAACGCATCCAGCTTCTTCTCCACAGGCAGGGATGTATCAATCTCTATGTCCCTCAAATCAGTCAGAGTGGAAATATCTACCGTCCTTATATCCACGGCAGCCATTTCTTCAAGTCTTTCCTTTGTCAGTTCCAAGGCTTCTCTCCTTTCCGGACAGCATAATCTTGCTGCTATCTAAGTCTATTCTTTTACCGGATTGTCCTATGCTATAGCATTTTCCTTATCCATAAAATAACTGTCTGCTTTCTTCCTTATGATAAAGTCTGCCACATCCATGAGCCTGTCCGTGACCGGCATGGTCGGCAGGGTATTCAGAATTTCTGCCCGGTATCTGCCACGCAGGGATGCCCTGCTGTCTAAGATGGAAATACCGCGGTGTCCTTTTCCCGGCGGATGCCGCGCCCGAACCACTGCCTTAGCTTAATCAGCATTTCCGGGATGATGATGTCCCTACGGTATAAATCAAAGTCCTCATACTGGTTTCTCTGGTATTCCATGACCGGATCAGGCACAGGAAATGGCAGTTTTACCACGATCAGACTGGAAAGGATATCCCCTGCAAGGTCAATCCCCTCTCCGGCGCTGTCACTGGCAAACAGCACTCCGTTTCCGCTTCTTCTAAAGCTACTTATTACATCCAGTCTACCTCTGCCCATGAGAAACAGCGGATAATCAGAAAGCTGCTCCTTCAGACCATAAAACACCCTCTCCATGAGCCAATAGGATGTAAAAAGGATCAGGGTATGCCCATGAGTAGCAGACACGATCTGCACTATTTCCTCCATGATCGCCTGTATGTATCTGTCATCCCGGATATTCGGAAACGGCATACGCTCTGGTATATAGAGCAGACCGTTACTCTGAAAATCAAAGGGTGAGGACTTGCTGGTTTCCATGATTCTTGATAAAGCTGCAAAGGAAATCCCTGTCATTCTCTTGAAGTGACTGAAATCACCCCGGACTGACATTGTGCCGGACGTAATAATAACCGGTATCGGTCTGCTCCAGATGTCATGGAATAAAATCTGTTCCAGTTCCATCGGGACCGCACACAGAGCAAGCCTGCCGTTCTCCCTCTTTTCCATCCAGCAGATTGCATTTCCGCTGTTTAGAAATACGGTCAGCTTGTCCGTCAGCTCCTGACAACGCTTTTTCAGGCCCTGCATCCGCATTTTCTGTCCGCTGTTTTCCTGATAGGATAAGGGAAGCTGCTCCAAAGCCTTTGCCATGTGCTCATATAATTTTTTTCCATGGAACCTATCACTATTTCAATCCTGCTTCCCTCTCTGGTATGATTTCCTGCTAAATCTCCCGCCAGTCTGTCAAATATCTGTCTGTTATATTCCGCAAGCTGACTCCGTAACACAGTAAGTTCATCCATGGCTGCGGTTCTTCTGTTCGCTTCACTCAAAGTCACGATAAGTTCCGCATCCTGCTCGTCCCAGACTGTGCGGTACATCTGTCTTGCGGCATCTATCAGCTTGTGGGACTCATCAAACACCATTGCCCCATATCTCGGAAAGAGAGGTTTTCTGCCCTGCTTCTGTCCGATTAGATCGGCAAGGATATAATTGTGATTCGTAATCTGAAAATCAAAATTATCCGTCATGCACTTTTTCTTAAAATTCATAAATCTGCATAAAAGCGAATAAGGACATGACTTATTGCAGCGAAACACGTTGATTCTGCCTTTTACATAGGGTGTCAGCACGGCATCATCCAAATCAATCCTGTCAAATTCCTGCTCCCCAAGCCTTGCCAGTTCCAGTATCAGATTGGCATCCACTTCTCTCTGCAATTTTTTTATGGATGTCTCATATATCTTCAATCTGGAGTCACAGACATAATGCCGTTTTCCTTTCCGCACCACAAAAGATAATGGTTTGTCAATTACATGGTGTTCTAAAAGGATGCCGGATATCTGCGGTATGTATTCCTCTGTCAATGATTTCTGCAGGGCTATGGTGGATGTTGATATGACTGCCGGAATCTTCTTATCTGAATAAATGTTATGTACCGTCAGTGCAAGGATATATGCGTGAGTTTTTCCTGTCCCCACTTCCGCCTCACATAAAGCCAGTTTGTTTTCCTGCAATGCCCGGAGCATTTCAAGAGAAAGTTCTTTCTGTTTTACCCTCAGATTCATTCCATGTTTCGGTAAAATCTCATCAAATAAATAAATTAATAATTCTTCTGCACTCTTTGCCATCGTTACGCCTCCTAAAATTTCTTAGTGCCATAAAGCAGCACAGGAATAGACTGGAAGGTATCGGTTTGGCTTTTTACTAACAAAAATGAGCTTCCATCCAGCCCATGATTTCTACTGCTTTATAAAAAGGTGCATCAGCCATCCTGCCGGTAAGCAGGCATCATAAAAGCCGCCCACATTCTTTCTCAAACGTGGGTGTGCATTTTCCCGTCACTTATGCGGGCCACTGGCGTGGAAGTATCATTATTTCCGACCGGTATCATCGCATCCTGCCCCACCACGGGCAGTAAAGCCACAGGTAGTTTCCGCTCAGGATAGTGCGGTTCTTTTCACACTGATCCGTCATGGCGTACCCTGACTTGTGCTTTCCGGCTCTCCGGCCGGTCGGATGTGTGCCTGATGCACAGATATGAAGTTGTCAAAGTGCAGTAAAAGGGGAATATTTTAGACAAAAGAAAACCCCTTCACCTAATTCGCCGCTAGGTAAAGGGGCCTGCCGAAAAAAAAATTCATTTTATTTTAATATGGTAACGATAATTAGGAATTATCGTTACTATATTAATTATACAAACTTTCCCAATATTTAGCAATCTTAATATACCAAATTATCGAAATTTTCTCCTATATTTATCTTATTTCTCAGATGTCTTGTCTGCAGTATCTCTTTTTCCTTCTCAGTCGTCACATATGTATATATCTCTGTTGTCGTAATAGAAGCATGCCCAAGCATTTTTTGTATATATCTGATGTTTACATCTTCTTCCATCAAGTAAGTAGCAAAGGAATGCCGGAACATATGCGGTGTAATATTTATATCTGCCTGAATTTCACCGGCATATTTATGTATCATGCTCCTGGCTGATTGCTCAGACAGCGCATTTCCATAACGATTGACAAAAAAATATCCCTGCTTCTTTATCTCATCTTCAAAGTACTTTTTGTAGGCATTCAATATAGACAGTACGTCATTATTTCCTATTTGAAGATATCTCTCCTTTCCTCCCTTGCCCTGAATACATAACACACCGTTTTTTAAGTCTACATATTTATTTTGCAAATGGCACAATTCCGAGATGCGCAGCCCTGTAGAAAAAAGTGTCTCCACTACTGCGATATCTCTTAAAATGATTTTTTTACGCCACTCTGAATATTCTTTAATACTTCTTTCCTTATAAAGATGATTCAGCAACTGCTCTATAATATCTCTCGGAATAATTTTGGGTAAAATCACTTCCTCCCGAAACTTTGTCTTTACTTTATGGAATGGATTTATCTCTATCAGTCTTCTTCCTCTAAATAACGAAACAGTGCCTTCACGCTGGCAATTTTTTCTCTTGACTGTTTTTTGCTTATACATACGGTGAAGGTATACAAGATATGCATTCAGCATTTCTTTATCTGGATTATTTTCTCCTATTACTGTAATAAACTGTTCCAAATCCGCCTTATATGCCTTTATTGTCTTATCATCAAGTTCCTTTTGAAATTTACAATAATTCAAATATTTATTGATTTCTTCTTTTAAAAGCATTGCAAAAACCTCCTGGTTTATTTTGTAGATAAGACATATAATAATATTTAGCATATATATCTGCAATCATACATTTTTAGTTGCCATATTCTTTATATTTTCAGCATGGTAATTGTCTTTATAATTGAATTACCATCAAGAATCTGCTGATTTATTATATAACTGATTATTGCCCCTTCATCTACTTAGCCAATAAATGAAGAGGCAATAGTTTACAATAATTTTCTCAATTTCTCTAAAATCTTATATTTTCGTGACTGTAAGGTTGTTCTGGCTATTCCTAATTTTTTCGCCAGTTCCACCTCACTGATCTCCTGGTAGAACAGGGCATGAATGATAGCTGTCTCCTCGTCTGTAAGTGTACGTAAGGCTTCGTTCAATTACTCCAGCATGACCGCCCGAACTGCCACATCCTCTACTTTCTCCGTTTTCTCTGCAAACTGCTTCTCTGCTTCCAGAAGCCGCTCATAAGAATCTTCCCTGCTGGGAATGACAATCATCTCTCCGGTTTCCTTATCCACCTTTGTATGTTCCTGCTTCAGATCATGGGTAAAGTATTTCTCCTTGCGCTGCCCTTTGTAATATGTCTCGTAAAGTTCCTTACTGACTTCAAAGATTTGTCCGTTCAATCCGATATAATATTTTTCTCTTTCTGCCATCTTTGACTTGCTCCTTTCCGATTTTGTAAATTTTCAAAATCGAAAAGGGCAGCGCCCGGATATTACACTTCATGAACTTCATGAAAAACAACGAGTGACACGCTTCGCGAGCCACTCTTATGTCAAACAAAAGCAGTGTATGATGAAATTAACAAGCATTTTGGCATTTGCCTTTTTACTTGTTTCTTCCATATCTCATACACCGCTTTTTGAGCAGTACTTTTTATCAGTCTTCTCATGTTTACTGGGATATGCTGCATTTTCCTCCATTTTTCTTCTGTAGGTTACTGCGTATATCCCAAAGTATATGGCTTTCTTTTTTTTCTCCCTATTTTTGTAAAAACTTCATTGTTTACTTGTAACTTTTTGTTTTCAGGCAAAAAACAGGTGCCAAAATCTGCTTGATTTCAACACCTGGGTTCCGCAATACACATATTACGACAGTCGCTCTTATTTCTAATACTATTTTCCAATATTATAAAGAAGCACTTTTATTCTAAAATAATTCTCTTTATCATCTATAATCATTTGACCGCTATGACGGTTGATAATATTTTCTACAATTCTAAGCCCTAATCCATGTTCATTCTTATCCCCTTTTGTTGTAAGATAATTCCGCCCCTGTTTTCTCAGATTGCCAGTATAGGGATTCTCCATTTCCAAATACAAATTATTTCCAGACATTTTTGCCAGCAGTTTTATCTCTCTCTCTTCTATGTCTACTTTACTAGCTGCTTCAATCGCATTATCAAACAGATTTCCCAACAGACTGTATAAATCGACGTCCTCTAATTTCATATCATATGGAATCATGGTATCCAATTTTACGTTTATATGGTTCTTCTGAGCAACTGCCGCCTTGTAATTGACTATTGTGTCAAAACTTACATTCCCTGTCTTTGCAAGATTGTCCTCTTCCGTTAAAGTCTCTACACTTTGCTGATATAGTTCCCGTATCTTTTCATATTCATTTCGATTTAAATAGGATTCAATCAAAAGATACCTTTGCTTCATATCATGACGGTACTCCCGTGCCTGCTGCCATGTTTTACCTCATTTCCTGAAGCTGAACCGCATAATTTTCCACCTGCTGCGTCAAGAACTGCCTTTCCGCCTGATACAATGCTTTTTCCTGTAATTCATTATAATTATAAAATGTAAAAAGATTTACAATCAATATCAATATGGATGCAAGCAATTTCGCCCATACATACTCATCTGTCAATGGTACAAACATCGCCATAACAATAAAAATACTGCTCACCGGCACAATAAACACCTCTAGCCAGTCCATATTTCTGATTACTATATTTTTATTCTTTTTCAAAAACAGCAGCGCAATCTTGATTTCAACAAACCAGACTAATTTTGATAAAATCGTATACATGATTGCGACATCTGTATTTCCCATCATATGTATAATATCTATGCCGCACAAAATTCCGATGAAGCAAACCATCACCTCTGACAGCATTCCTATCAGACACAAAAACAGAACCAGCACAAGTTTGATTCTAATAGAACCTTCATATAACCAGGTTAAAACGCCAAAAAAGGTCACTGAAAAAATTACCATATTTAGCCATGACGGCAATTCAAAAAAATATGTAGTCACATTTGAAATAATATAAAAAGCTGCCCATACCATGAACTGTACCGCTGTTCCTGCCGGTTTTCGGTCAAATGCTTTTTCACATACATTTCTCTGCATAATCACTGTAAATATTTCTACCAATATTAATGCGATTGTCATTTTCCTTCCTCTCTCTCTCCCTATTTTCCAAGTTTCCTCATGTACATCAAACGTGTATTCTCCCTCTTTGCTCTGCTGATTTCCAATGATATGCCATTCTGCAGAACAACTTTGTCGTAATGGTACTCTTCTATATACCTCGGATTAACCAAAACGAATGATGTATCCTCCAGAAGTCCACCTGCTTCTTCCTCAAATTTATTTCTACATCATTCATTTTACCATAAAATGTACAAATTTTATCTATAAAATATACATTTGTAATTCTTTTTTTACTCATAAAATACATAATTTTATTCAGACTAATATTGTAGTATGTTTTGTTAGATTTAAAGGCAAATTTATCATCAATCTGTAATTTTTCGTAAACATCACTGATAAGCTTTTCCATTTGTGCATATGTAATGTAAGTACGTAATCATCCGTATCTGTCCGCAACTATATTTTTCTGATACACTCTTTTCATAACAAAGGAAGGAAACTGTATCATTATGAAAACAGATGAAAAAATCACGCTGTGGTCTGAAAGAATCCATGAATTTCAATTCAGTGGGCAGACTTGCAAAACATGGTGTCAGGAACATCACGTTCCAGTCTCTAC
>ENA-OQAN01000021-OQAN01000021.1-human-gut-metagenome-genome-assembly--contig:-NODE-21-length-81662-cov-5.525983_pt1 | contig 81662 bp, 96 predicted proteins | sample MGYA00242735_ERZ504527 | MGnify/ENA primary metagenome ERZ504527 (study PRJEB26092, sample SAMD00036230) | human gut metagenome | host: Homo sapiens | study: EMG produced TPA metagenomics assembly of... | reverse complement strand
TTAATAACGTGCATTTCGGCAGCTGACTGCAGCCATTACAAACATAAGGTGGACTTATTTTTGACAGAACAGACATCTTCTACAAAATCAGAACAATGTAAGGTGCATTCAGAGCACAGGCTGCATTTGTAAGCAGATTGGTGTGTACAGCTTGTTCCGCAAATTCTTTTTGCTTTGCATGTAGCACGGAATTTACAAGGATTATACGGATATCCAGGACGACCGCTTTTCTTGTCATAGGAATACTTTTTAATCTCCTTGGCAATGGTTGTACGGTCCTTTCCTAACTCTTTGCCAATTGCCCCAAAGGATGCATTCTCCTGAAGGCGTTGAGCATAATCATTCGATCTTCATAAGATAAAAACTTTGACATGGTGACTCCTTTCCAGCCGCCAGAAATCAAAGCATAACAGAAAAGAGACCAACTATCCAGTCAGTCTCAATTCATTTGTAAAAGAAAATCCATACCTTTCTTTTACACTGATAACTATTAACTTTTACACTTATCCAAGATAGCGGGTATGGAATCTTGGATTACAATTAAGCTTCTTAGTTGCGACTATATCCACACCGGTTGCTGCAACATCGCTTAGCAGTACATCACCTATATTCACCGGTGCCTCTACCGTGATTTGGTTGATACACTCCATCACATCCATTATCTTTTCCTTTGGAATATCCTGTGCCGTCTTTACGGATACCATCGGTATTGTGCCATTTTTCACACAGACTGTACTTGTCACAATTCGTGTCGGATGTGTCACTTCCTTTGCTCCGTAGTCTGCTCCGCGCTTGCAGGTATTTCCGGTTACTGTGACATTTTCTCCATCTATTGTCACCTTAAGGGCACAGCCAGAGGGCAGCTATACATGTCAAATTTTTTTCTTCCATGATACTATGCCTCCTCAATCTTTATCGTAATTGTGCGGGGATTGTCTGTTTCGATGAGCTCCTTCTTCTTAAGCACTACCTGCTCCATCTCACCCGGTGCCATAACAGGACGCTTGCGGTGCTGCAGCTGTTTATCATCCAGATATACTGCAATATAGCAATTCTTATACACAGCTCCCACTCGAAATCTTACCGTCACAGTATCATCCATCTGTGCAGTATTTATAGTACTTGGGACAGTATATCGTACTCCGTCTGTAGCGGTTATCGATATTTCTTTGCCATCGCAACTCTTATCACCACCATTTTTTACATACTCTGCGGCATGGCGGCCTGCTGCTGTCGCTTCCTCTGACACATAATCCACGAGGTCATGCACATGAAGCACATTTCCGCAGGCAAATACACCGGGCACATTTGTCTCAAGCTTTCGTTTACGACCGGTCCGCTTGTTACCGGATTGAGCTCTACACCGGCTGTTTTTGAAATCTCATTTTCCGGAATGAGTCCGCACGAGAGTAAAAGCGTATCGCACTCGTAAAACTCCTCCGTTCCCTCAATCGGCTTATTGTGCTCGTCAACCTGTGCAAGAGTGATGCCCTCCACACGCTCCCTGCCCTTTATATCAACCACTGTGTGGCTGAGCTTAAGCGGAATTCCAAAATCATCAAGGCACTGCACGATATTACGCTTCAAGCCTCCCGAATACGGCATGAGCTCTGCAACCACCTGCACCTTTGCCCCCTCCAAGGTCATTCTCCTAGCCATGATAAGACCGATATCTCCTGAGCCGAGTATTACTACCTTTCGTCCCGGCATGTAGCTCTATATTCACCAGTCTCTGAGCTGTGCCCGCCGAGAAAATTCCTGCCGGTCTGTAGCCGGGTATGTTTAGAGCACCTCTTGCTCTCTCCCTGCAGCCCATCGCAAGTATTACGGTCTTTGCAGCGATATGGAAAAGTCCGTCTGTGCGGTTCATAGCTGTAACTATTTTATCGTTTGCCTCATCTTTTATCTTTACATCATGCCTGTCATCTGCCCGTTTTCGAACTCGTCACCTGTCGAGATGTCCATGACCATCGTATTGAGCCTGTACTCTATGCCAAGCTCTTTGACCTCTTTGATAAATCTGCCGGCATATTCAGGGCCTGTGAGTTCCTCCTTAAAGGTGTGCAGGCCAAAGCCGTTGTGTATACACTGATTTAAGATACCGCCAAGCTCACAGTCTCTTTCCAGTATAAGTATTTTATCTATTCCATTTTTCTTAGCGGAAGCTGCTGCCGCAAGACCTGCCGGGCCACCTCCTACTATCACAATATCGTAAAATTCCATATTGTCCCCCTATGTTAATCTGATATTAACCCAATATCAATCTTTCGTTACCTGTCTCTTTGAAGTAAGACAGACTATCCGCGATTCTTGCTCATTCCAACAACTATCTTTGACTTTCCACCGCTTTTAGTGATGTCAAGCTGCGAAATTTTCTTCTCTCTGGCGATAATCTCCATAGTTCTCGGAGAACAGAAGCTGCCTGACATCTACCCATTCCGGCTCTGGTGCGTCTCTTCACGCCATCAAGTGACTTTGCGCCCAGTGGTCTGTTTACCGCATCCATTATCTCGCCCTCCGTAATCATCTCACAGCGACAGATTATATTGCCATACTCAGGCTTTTCTTTTATCAGCTTTTTATACTCATCCTCTGAAAGCTTCTTTGGATTTAAAATACCTTTTCTTGTCTCGATGAAATCTGCATTTTTAGAAGGATTAAAAAGTCCCTCTACTATGCTGCCACTCTCTCACCGATAGCCGGCGCACTTGATAAGCCGGTGACTCTATACCTGCGCAGTCAATAAAATACGGTGCGTCAGAAAGCTCCTCGATGATAAACTCATGTCCGTCCTCATGTGCACGGTTTCCCGCAAACGTGGTTATGACCTGACGCATAGGAAGTGACGGCACCGAACGTGTGCCGGATGTCGTAACATGCGCTAAGCCCGCTCTTGTTGTATTTGTACCATCCTTGTCCTCATGGTCATCTGCTGTAGGTCCGATTAAAATATTTCCGTGTACTGTCGGGGTTACAAGCACACCTTTGCCGTATTTGCCCGGAAGCTGGAAAATAGTCTTGTCAGCGATACCTCCCGCAGCCCTGTCTAAAAGCTCGTACTCTCCGCGCCTTGGTGTGATATGGATTTTTTTTTCACTTACCATGTTGTGGAACACGTCAGCATATACACCGGCTGCATTTACAACGCAGCGTGCATGAATTTCTCCATTTTGAGTAATGAGAATATAGCCTGCCTGCTCCTTTTGAATCTCCTTCACCTCGGTGTTAAATAAAAACTCCACACCGTTTGCCGCAGCATTCTCAGCAAATGCAATATTCATACCAAACGGACATACAATGCCTCCTGTCGGGCAGTAAATAGCTGCCACAACTTCATCAGACAGCTTCGGCTCCATCTCATGCGCTTCGCCTGCATCAAGAATTTCAAGTCCCGGCACCCCGTTTGCAATCCCTTGATTGTAAAGTTCCTTAAGCCTTGGCATATCGTCATCACTAAAGCACACTATCAGTGAACCGTTTCTTCGAAACTCAAAATCAAGCTTCTTCGAAAGCTCATCCATCATCTCATTTCCACGGAGATTCATCTGTGCCATAAGTGTACCGGTCTTACAATCAATTCCGGAATGGACAATAGCACTGTTTGCCTTTGAAGTGCCACAGCACACGTCCTCCTCCTTTTCCACCACGCAGATGGACAGGTTATATTTCGAAAGCTCTCTTGCACAGGCACTTCCCGATACTCCCGCTCCTATAATTACTACATCATACATGTTATTTTCTCCTACCAATTTCCATACATTGTTTAATTGCCGTATCACTAAGCTCATTTAAAACAATGCAAGCATAAGCTATTATTCATCCTTCGCCCAGTTAAATGCGCAGGCGACAGCCTTTTTCCACATTTTAAGCTTCTTTTCTCTCAAATCAGCCGCTATCTCCGGCTCAAACACACGGTCAATAGACCAGTTTCTCTTTATATCATCCATGCTTTCCCAGTAGCCCACCGCAAGCCCTGCGAGGTACGCTGCGCCCATGGCTGTTGTCTCCACGCACACAGGCCTGTTGACCGGTGCATTGCTGATATCAGCCTGCATCTGCATGAGCAGATTATTGGCACTGGCACCGCCGTCTACCTTAAGTGATGTGAGATTGATGCCCGAATCAGCCTTCATTGCCTCAAGCACATCATTTACCTGAAATGCCATTGATTCCAAAGTTGCCCTTATGACATGATACTTGTTTACACCTCTCGTAAGCCCCACAATTGTTCCTCTGGCATACTGGTCCCAGTACGGTGCTCCAAGCCCTGTAAATGCCGGCACCACGTAGCAGCCGTTTGTGTCTTTTACCTTTCTCGCCATGTACTCTGAATCTGTTGAGGAATCGATAAATTTCATTTCATCGCGTAGCCACTGGATAGAGGCTCCTGCCACAAATATTGATCCCTCCAGCGCATATACCACCTTGCCGTCTATGCCCCAGGCTATAGTGGTAACAAGTCCGTTCTTTGAGGATACCGGCATCTCACCTGTGTTCATCAGCAGAAAACAGCCTGTACCGTATGTATTTTTGGCTTCTCCTGCCTAAAGCAAGTCTGGCCAAAAAGCGCAGCCTGCTGGTCTCCTGCCGCTCCTGCGATTGGAATCGGACCCCCGAAAAACACAGGATTCACCTCACCATATACACAGCTTGACGGCATTGGCTTTGGAAGCATGCTCTTTGGTATATCAAGCTCCTTAAGTATCTCATCATCCCACTTTAAGGTATTAATATTAAACATCATGGTTCTTGAAGCATTGGAATAATCCGTGACATGCACCTGTCCCTGAGTGAGCTTCCATATAAGCCATGTCTCGACTGTTCCAAACAAAAGCTCGCCTCTTTCGGCTCTCTCCCTCGCTCCCGGCACATTGTCAAGGAGCCACTTGAGCTTAGTTGCCGAAAAATAAGCATCTATCACAAGCCCTGTCTTTTTTCTGAAGGTCTCGGTAAGCCCCTTTTCCTTCAGTGAATCCGCATACTCTGCCGTGCGCCTGCACTGCCATACTATCGCGTGATAAACCGGCTCACCTGTATTTTTGTCCCATACAATTGTGGTCTCTCTCTGGTTAGTAATGCCTATCGCACATATGTCGGCTGCCGTAGCCTGAATATTGGCCATAGCTCCTTTGCCACCTCAAGCTGTGTGGCCCAGATTTCCTCTGCATCATGCTCCACCCAGCCCGGCTTTGGAAAAAACTGCGTAAATTCCTTCTGTGCCACACTGCACATCTCGCCCTTCTCATTGAAAAGTATACATCTGTTGCTGGTCGTGCCTGCATCTAATGCCATAATATACTTTGCCATGTAAAAATCCTCCAACTCTCTATATTTCCAGCTTTTTTCCTTCTATCCTGCTACAGCTCTTCCTCTACCATGCTCTTCTCTCTGTTGAACGCATCATAGATACATGGAATTACTATAAGCGTAAGGATGGTTCCGTATACGAGACCTCCTATTATTGCGATTGCCATCGGCTTTATCATATCTGAGCCATCTCCGATACCTATCGCCGATGTAAACATTGCGAGTATGGTGGTCATCGCTGTCATCAGTATTGGACGAAGCCTTGTACGGCCTGCGTCTATGATTGCCTCATGCTTGCTCATGCCCTCTCTCCTGGCTGATTGATGTAATCAATGAGCACGATTCCATTATTTACAATGAGGCCTGCCAGCATGATAAAGCCAAGCATTGATATGATTCCGAGCTCATTTCCCGTGATGAAAAGAGCTATAAAGCCTCCTGTAAACGCAAGAGGTATACAGAACATGATAATAAACGGTGAAAGCAATGACTGGAACTGCGCCACCATGATAAGATAGATAAATATCACTGCAAGCACAAGCATAAGTCCAAGCTGACTCATTGACTCATTTATTGTCTCATCCTCGCCCTCCATGTCTATTGAATAGCCATCAGGAATACTGAGTTTATCAATTTTAGATTTAATTTTATTGCTTAGTAATGTTACATTATGGTTTTCATCAACCGCACCTGATACTGTAATATATCTTGTCTGAGCATCTCGATGAATGGTACTCAGTGTCTGTTCCTGCGAAATAGTGCAGATATCACTGAGCGGAATCTCCTTTTCACTGCCATCATTATCCTTATAGGTAAATGTAAGGTTTTTGATGTCGTCCACAGTCACATCAGACTGCTCTGCGGATTGTAAGTATACCTCATAGTCCTTTATGTCGGTCGTAATGGTTGTTGCGCTCTTTTGAGATGATATCTCACCGGATACGAGCTGGTATACCTGAGCCACTGTATAGCCATACTTTGCTGCTTTTTCCTTATCCACAGTTATCTTAAGCTCATTGATTGTATCTCCAAGACCGTCATCTATATCTGTCACTCCATTTGTGTCCTTAAGGATATCTGCCACATCACCTGCAAGCTTCTGCAGCTTGTCTATATCATTACCCTTAATCCTGACAGAGAGACCACTTCCGAAAAACTCTGATGAGTCCATAGCCTGTGAAGATGCTGTTACCTTGCAGTCCAGATTCTTTGTGCATTTTTCAATTTCATCTATTACCTTATCCGATGAAATATCCGACTTCTCATCAAGCAATATATACATGCTCACACTGTCGCTTCCTGAGCTCATCAGGTTCATGGTCGAGCTGCCGCCTGCTGTAGCTCCTATTGTGTCTATGCCCTTTATATCAGATATTTTGTCCATGACCTTATCAGACAGCTCTGTAAGCTGCTTGAAATCGAGCTTTTCGTCATCCTTTGCCTCTATGGTAAGTGAAATCTGATTTGACTCCATGTCCATATCCATAAATGTCATTCCCCTTGACATGCAAAGTGCGCCACTGCCGACTAAAAGCACTACTGCCGCAATAAATACCACCGGCTTAAATCTAAGACATGTGCCGAGCACATTTCCATACCAATCCTTAAAACGGTCAAACCATGGATGCTTTATATCCTTCGTCTTTTTGAGCATGCCTGAAGCAATTGCCGGTACAAATGTGAGTGCCACTACAAGAGATGCCATAAGTGTAAATGCCACAGTAAGAGCCAAATCTACAAAGAGCTGTCTCGTGATTCCATCAGTAAAAATGATTGGCGCGTACACACTTACCGTGGTAAGTGTAGAGGCAAAAATGGCTCCTGCCACCTGATTTGCACCCTCAACAGCCGCCTTCTTTACCGAATATCCCTCTCCCCTTAATCTGTAGATATTCTCGATTACTACTATTGAATTATCCACCAGCATTCCTATTCCAAGCACAAGTCCCGACATTGAAATGATATTTAAGGTGATATCCGTAAAATACATAAGCACCACAGCCACAATAACCGATAGCGGTATAGATGCTGCGATAACAAGCGTTGGCTTTATATCCTTTAAGAACAAGAGCAATACGAAAATAGCAAGTATTGCTCCCACTATCATATTTTCCATAACACTCTTTACTACCATGTCAATGTATACGCCCTGGTTCATAAGCACTGTGGCGTGTAATCCGTCATTTTCCTTTTGCAGCGAATCAAGCTTGTCCAAAAGACGGTCTGTGACGTCTCCTGTAGAGTAGCCGGTCTGCTTCTCCATGGAGAGCATTATTCCGGGATTACCGTTGACTATCGCATATGTCTCATCCGAGTTGTCAGTCATCTCAACATCTGCCACATCACCGACATGAATAGGAGCTATTCCATCAAGCTTCATATCCATGAGCACAAGATTTGTTAAATCATCAATTGATTTTATCTCATCTCCCACCTGTACTATGTACTGCGTGCCATTTGAATCATTTACATAGCCTGCAGGCATATCAAAGTTCTGTGCGACGAGCAGCTGAGAGAGTGAGTCAATTGTTAAAACTGCATTTAAGTTTGACTTGTCAAGTGCATCATCCTTACTCTTTTCAAGCTCCTTCTTTGAACTGTCAAGAGACGCCGCTGCTGTTGCAAGCTGTGCCGACTGCTGTCCTATGCTTATAGAGCTGATGGCTGCCTGACTGTTTAGATTATCATAGGCATCTAAAAGTGCTGTCTCTCCTTGTGCTATCTGGTCAAGCCCGCTTTGGCACTGCTCTATACCTGTATTCACCTGAATGAGAGTCTGTGCTATCGCTGACGCTGCCGCAGGCAGATCATCTGCTGTGTTTACGGTGATTCCAAGCGCCGAGAGACCTGAAAACTGTGTTGCAATCTGCTTATCAACCTGCTCAAGCTGCGCTTTGAGTGCTGTGCCCGCTTCACCCGGTGCATTTGCGCCCTCTTTGAGTGACGGAATTGTCTTTGTATATGTATCACTATTCATGAAGTCTGAAAGAGCTGACTGAATTGTTTCAAGCTGGCTCTTCTGCTCATTTAAGCTTGCAAGAGTACTCTCTAGCTGAGTCTTCTGCTCTGCAAGCTTTGCCTTTTGCTCCTTTAGCGTATCCACTCCCGCGCTCATCTGATCCGATGCAGATGTGATTGCGTTTTGTCCGCTCTCTATCTTTGCACTTGCATCATCCATCTGACTTTTTGCATCGTCAAATTTCTTCGAAACGGCATTATTTATTTTCTCATTGAGCGCATCTATCTTGGCCTGATTCATCGTGACTGTATCTGCTCGGTGAGCTCACCTGTTGCAGTCACTGATGCAACACCCTCTGTACTCTCAATTGCAGGCTTTAGTGTGTTTTCCACAAAGTCTGTGATTTCCGACTTGCTTTTCCCATCCATATCCACAGCAGTCATCATGATTGGAAGCATGTCCGGATTTATCTTCATAATGGTCGGAGTACCCACTCCATCCTTCCAGCCAGCCTTGACCTGATCTATTTTCTGCTGCATCTCTATCACTACAGAATCCATGTTGGCATTCTGCTCATACTCGCATGTCACCAGAGAATAGCTGTTATATGACATCGAGCTTACGTTTTTGATATTGGACGTAGTTGCCATAGCAGCTTCAAGCGGCGCGGTGACATCGCTCTCCACCTCCTGTGGACTTGCTCCCATATCTGTTGTCACGATAAGTGCATACTGAAAGCTCATATCCGGCAGCAGATCTGTCGTCATCCTGCCAAGCGATACAACACCAAGTACTATTACCAGCAATACTCCTACAAGTACAGTAAAAGGCTTTTTTACACTATATCTGGATATCATCTAACCCCTCCTTTTTCTTTTCTTGATAATGTCCTGCATTAGTTTAATAGACAATGATTACTGCGATTTTCACAATATATTTAATTCGCTGTTATACTTTTATTATACAATGTGTCGGATTGCAACTCAATTGGTTTATACTTTTTTAAGAGATTTTGACAATAAAAAGACACCCAATTATACGATTAATATAATTCGATGTCCTTAAATGTCTTTAAATATCTTTTAATATCTTTTATTTATTTTAGCTTCAAATGCCCTCTTCCTCAATCTCATCCTCATCATCATTGATACCTGCAACAGCACTTGTAACGGCCCCGATTACAGCGACAAGCGCAAAGATGATAACTAAAAAAATAACTATAAAGAATGCTACTAAAAAACCTGTATCTGTCATATAATTTACCCCCATAGCTGTCTCACAGCTTCTTTAAAATATAGCTTTAGTTTAACACACTTGTCTGTAAATAACAATATCGTAAAGGGCTAAATTATTGACTAAATATTGACTAAAATATTGATTTATGAAATTGCTCAGTCCTTGATCTGCATACCGTTTGCATCCATATGATAGCCTTCTGTCATGATAAGCTTTGATACCGGAACTATCTCATAGCCCATGTCCTGCAGCTTCGTGAGCATCTCATCGAGTGCCTGCGAGGTGTATTTGGCGCCTAAATGGCAGAGTATTATCGAGCCACAATCCAGGCTTTTGTGATTGCACACTGTATCTATAATGTTTTGCATACCATAGTTTTTCCAGTCGAGAGAATCCACATCCCACTGGATTGGATAATAGTCACAGCCATACACTGTGTCAATCAGTTCATTGTTGTACGAGCCGTATGGCGGTCTGAACACCTTCATATCCTTTCCGGTCAGCTCCTTGACCTTTTTGTGCACATCCATTATCTCTGTCTTCATCTCGCCTGCAGTGATTGTTGCCATATCATAGTGGTGCTCACTGTGATTTCCAGGCTCATGCCCTTTTTCAACCAGCGTCTTTACACATTCAGGGTTATCACTCACAAAACCTCCTGTCATAAAAAATGTAGCCTTTACGTTGTGCTTGTCAAGTGTCTCCATCATACTGTCAAAATCCTCTGCTCCCCAGGCACAGTCAAATGAAAGGGCTATCTTTTTTTCTGTTGTCTGAACCGAATATACAGGCAGCTTTCTGTCTCCGAACTGACTCACAGCACTGCTAAGTGTCTCCATCACCTCTATATTTTTCAGCTGCGATATGTCATACTCTCTGCCATATAAAGCGCCTGTAATAAGAAGCGCCGACAGCAGCACTCCAAAAAGGAATCTGTGTCGGCGTTTCTTTCGTTTTGTCCCATTATGTAGTTTTGTATTTTGCATGTATGCTCTGTATTCACTCATGCTATATACTATTCTTTATTATCACAAATTATGAATAATGAAATAACTCTATTTCAGTTCTTCTGCCCTTCCGATAAACTCAAGCACTACCTCAATCGACTGATGCGCAGCCTTCTCCGCAAATGTCTGGTAGTCTGTCTCGCCGCCATCGCCGTCTGATATTGAGCGAAGAATGGCAAATGGCACATTGTTCACATAGCACACATGACCGATGCTGCCGCCCTCCATCTCTGCTGCGATTGCATTAAAGGTATTCGAAATATAATCCTTCTGCTCCTTTGTGGCAATAAACTGATCTCCTGTTGCGATATTTGCCCTTTTTGTAGTGGATATTCCTGTCAGCTAAGCATGAGCACATGAGCTCCACCATTTTTGTATCTGCCGGAAGCAGAATCATATTGATGCCTGAAAGAAGCCCCTTCGGATCTCCGATTGGCGATGTATCCATATCGTGCTGCAGCACGTTTGTGGCTACTGCCACGTCAAGCACATTTAAGTCCTTTGTCAAAGTTCCTGCCACTCCGATATTGACAATCATATCTACATCATATTTCAAAATCATGGCCTCTGCACATATTGCCGCAAATACCTTTCCTATTCCGCATTTTGCCGCAACCACATACTGATCACCGATTTTGCCTCAACAAACTCCACCCCGCTGTAAACCTCTGTCTGTGTGTCTGTCATCTGAGCCTTTAAGTCATCGACCTCCATCTGCATTGCACCAATTACACCTATTGTCATTTTATTTCTCCATTCCTGCTATCTTGCTATTATATTTTTAGTCCTCGTTTACTGTGGATAAGTAAACTCCATATTTGTCTGGCTCTCAAGCACCTTAAGATATGCACGGCACTCCTTCTTTGCCTCGTCAAGTGACAGATTCTCGTAATGTCCACACTCTATGGCTGATGCACCAAATACCGGTCCATCATACTCAAGTATCTGCTTTAAGACCTCTTTGGTGATTTCAAAAACCTTCCCCGGCTCGACATCCCTCACAACGAGATAGAAGCCTGTCTGACAGCCCATCGGTCCAAAATATACCACATCATCTGCAATCTCAGAGTTTCTCACACATGTTGCAAACATATGCTCCACTGAGTGCATAGCTGAATTTGACATATAATCGCCTGCATTAGGTTTTCTTGTACGAAGGTCGTATGTAACGATTTCTCCGTCTTTTCTTGAAATATAAAATCCAGGTTTAAGAATATTATGATTAATTGTAAAGCTTTTAATTCTTTCCATAAAAATGTTTCTCCTTACTTAGTTGCTGTCTCAAACTGCTTCAGATAATCCTCAAATACATTGAGTGCGTCATCCACAGGCTTTGGTGTGCTCATATCGACACCGGCACTCTTTAGCAGCTCGATTGGATTCTTCGAACATCCACCGCACAGGAAATTTCCTATATACTTATCCACAGCAGGCTTTCCCTCCTCAAGTATCTTTTTTGAAAAAGCAACTGCTGCCGAATAGCCTGTCGAGTACTGATATACATAGTACGGTGTGTAAAAATGCGGTATGCGCATCCACTCATATGATATCTCATCATCCACGCGCATATCCGGTCCGTAGTACTGCACATTCAGCTCATGCCATAGCTCATTTAGCACATCCTTTGTAACAGGCTCGCCCTTTTGCATTTTCCGGTGTGCTATATGCTCAAACTCTGCAAACTGCGCCTGCCTGAAAAGTGTCGTCCTGAAGCCGTCCAGAAAATGTGTCATGAGATATTTCCTCTCATTCTCATCCTCGCAATGCTCAAGCATATAGTGCATGAGAAGCGACTCATTGCAGGTGGATGCAACCTCTGCCACAAAAATCAGGTATCCTGCGTATGTGATGCTCTGATGCTCATTTGAATAGTATGTATGCATCGCATGTCCCATCTCATGAGCCAGCGTAAACACACTGTCCAGATTGTTGGCATAATTCAAAAGCACATACGGATGAGTGCCGTAAGCGCCCCATGAATACGCACCGCTTCTCTTGTTCTCATTCTCATATACATCTATCCAGCCACTCTCCATGCCAGCCTTAAGTGTGCTGACATACTCATCGCCCATAGGCTCAAGCGCCTTTGCCACAAGCTTTTTTGCCTCATCATAGGTGTATGTGGTCTGTACATTGCCCACAATCGGTGCAAACAAATCATACATATGCAGATGCTCCACACCTAAAAGCTTCTTCCTAAGCGCCATGTACCTGTGCAGAACCGGCAGATGTGCGTGAACCGTCTCAATCAGATTGTCATATACGCTCTCAGGAATATCGCCATCGGATAAATACATGGCCCTTGCACTGTCATATTTTCTGACCCTTGCATAAAAAGTGTCATTTTTCAGCTTGCTGATGTACATCATGGAAACAGTATTGCTCCACTTCTTGTACGAATCATACACTCCGCGGAACACCTGCTTGCGCAGGCTTCTGTCCTTGCTGCTTAAAAAATCTATGAAATTGCCGTGCGTGATACGGATTTTATTTCCCTCGACATCAGTGATATACGGGAATTTGATATCCGCGTTGTTGAACATGCTGAATATATTCTCCGGTGCTGCAGCCATCTCACCGCACTGCGCCAGGATATTCTCCTCTGCAGCCGATAAAGTATGCGCTTTCTGACGCATTATCTCATCAATCGCACGCTTATAGTGCATAAGCTCATTGCTCTCACTGTAAAAGCTCTCAAGCCTTTTATCATCTATCTGCAAAATCTCCGGACTCGCAAATGCCAGCGCACCTGATGCCTGAACAGTCAGTGTCTCAGCCTTTGACACATATGCCTGATATTTCGACACAGCAGTGTCCTGATGTGAGCGCTCATTCGCATAGACCACTATACGCTCCAAATAATAAGACAGCTCATCCTGCTTCTTAAAAAAATCAAGCAGCGTTGCTGCACTGTCTGCCAGATGTCCCTTAAAGCCCGAGAGCTTTTCTGCAAGCTGTGACGCTTTTTCACACTCAGCCTCCCACAGCTCATCTGTCTCATACATATCCTCAAGCTTCCATTTGTACTCGTCTGAGATTTCATCTCTCTTTTGAAGCCTTTTCTCACTCATTTTGTGTTACCTTCTATCTTACTTTTCTTGTTCTCAGGGGGTCTGAATAGTCACCTTGTTTTCAACTCTTCAGAACCTCCACGCACATTCGCAAAACCGCACGATGTTTTTATAAAACTACCCACACATCTGCTCTGCAAAATGCATATAGACGTGTGGGATATATGTGAATTATAACAATTAAGCTCTACTTTGTAATTAAAGTGCCCATACCACCTGAAACTGTCTTGCCCTCTTTGTTGAGCTTTGTGATAAGCACTGAACGGATGGCAGAGTCACCGATAAAGTCGATAGCCGCCTCAATCTTTGGAGCCATGGTACCCTCATCAAACTCGCCTGCTGCAAGGTACTTCTTTGCCTCATCGACAGTCATGGTATCAAGTGGCTTCTCATCCTCCTTGCCATAGTTCAGGCAGACCTTGTCAACGCTTGTAAGTATAACAAGTCTGTCAGCATCAAGAGTATCTGCAAGCTTTCCTGCTGCAAGATCCTTCTCGATAACAGCACTGGCGCCCTGAAGCTTATTATCCTGTGCTAAAACAGGAATTCCGCCGCCACCGCATGCGATAACAACCTGATCCGCATCAACAAGAGCCTTAATAGCATCCTTTTCCACTATATCAACAGGCTTTGGAGCCGCCACAACTCTTCTGTAGCCTCCCTCGACCTGTGTCACATGGTTGCCCTTCTTCTCCTCTTCCTCAGCCTCAGCCTCTGTCATAACACGGCCGATAATCTTTGTCGGATGATAAAAAGCCTCATCATATGGGTCAACAACCACCTGTGTAAGTATTGTTGAAACGGTCTTGTAAATTCCTCTGCCAAGAAGCTCTGTACGGATAGCATTCTGTAAATCATATCCTATATAGCCCTGGCTCATTGCAGAGCAGACTGCTGTAGGTGTAGCTGTATACTCAGGATAAATCCTGCAAAACTCAGACATAGCGGTGTGAATCATGCCCACCTGCGGTCCGTTGCTGTGTGTGATAACAACCTCATAATCGTCCCTGATAAAATCTGCAACTGCCTTTGCTGTATGCTTTGTAGCCTCGTGCTGCTCCGGAAGAGTTGTTCCAAGAGCATCATGTCCGAGTGCAATAACTATTTTTTTCTTCTTCATGCCGACCTCCTATGCAAAATGAAAACTAATTTGCCTCTATTATCTAATATTTTGTGGAATTTGTCTAGTACTTAGAACATGAAGGATACAACATTTTCTTATTTTTTGTCAGTCAATACCTCATCTAAGGCTTTTTGCGCTGTTTTTTGTGCTTCATCCAAAGCTTCCTTTGCAGGCACACCATCTATTTCTACCTTATCAGCTGCAATTTTCAATGCATCCTTTACAACACCATTTGTTGGATCATATGGATAAATTGAACCATGTTCTGCCTGATTATATGGTACAAGTGCTTGAGGGTTTTCATTAGTATATTTCATATAACCCTCATCATTTAACACTCCTCTATTTACCGGTACATAACCGGTCGACATGGACCATTTCACTTGATTTTCAACATTGGTAAAATACTTCATAAAATCATATGCTCCTGCCTGTTTTTCCTCTGAAGACTTTGCAAGTATGCTTAATATTAATGCCCTGGCAACAGGCTTTGACTCAGTACCATTCTTCCATGCCGGCTGCTCAATTGCGCTACAACAGAGAAATCCAAATCTGCCTGATCTCCTGATGAGCCAGTGTAGCCACCTGCCTTGTTTTGAATAACATCATCAATAGTCTTGTACCAGTATTCCCAGCCCTGTCCACCAGAATGGATTGCCATAGTCTTATCATCATGAATCCATTTACCAAATCCATCCCATGCTTCAATCCATTCCTCTGAATTTATAGTAACTTTTTTTCCATCTTCACTGAAAATTGTACCGCCATTTGACAGTGCCGCATCCGTCAAATTATCTGCTCCCCACATAGGTTCCCAGCCATATATGAATTGTCCATCATCTTTTATTTTAGAAGCTGCACTGCTTAAATCCTGCCATGTTTTTATGCTATTTGGATCAATCCCTGCATTCTCAAATGCTTTTTTGTTATAATAAAGTACTTGGGTGGTTCCATATGCCGGAATACCATATATTTTACCTTTATCATCCTTTGCCTGTTCAAAAAAAAGTTGAAACATAATCCTCATTATTAAAAATTCTCATCTTTTTTATTCTATCAGACAAATCTTCAACAAGTTTTTTATCTGATAGTACTCGTGCTGCATCTTTCTCAATCAAAGCAACATCCGGAGCAACATTTCCTGCAATAGCAGCCTGTAATTTTTCATATGTTTCAGAATAATCAGCCTGCGTTACTGTTTTCACAAAGTATTTATCCTGAGATTTATTATAATCATCCACAATATCCTGGACGACCTTTACCGCCGTCTTTCCGCCTGAATACCAAAAATCTACTTCTGTCTTCCCTTTCATATTTTCAGTTCCATGTGCCTGGCTATTATCTGATGTAGTATTACCTGCACTACACCCCATCAAGGAAGTTGTCAACATCGCAATTGTCATTAACGTACCTAATAATCTTTTCTTCATTTCAAATTTGTCCTTTCTATCTTTGTCTTTTTAACCTTTTACTCCGGTATCTCCACCTATACCATCTATAAACCATTTTTGTGCAAAAGCAAACATAATCAACAATGGTATTACAATCACTGCACTCGCAGCCATAACAAGTGACCACTCTGTTCCGTACGCACCACCTTCAATAAAAAAACTCCTCAGCCTTGTGATACCATATATTTATCAGAATCATTAGTTATTAAAGACGGCCACATATAATTATTATATGAAGCTATAAAGCTCATTAATCCAAATGTAATAAAAGATGATTTAGTCATAGGGAATACAACCAAGTGCAATATTCTAAAATGCGAAGCTCCATCAATCTGTGCTGCTTCTACCATCGCACTTGGCACCTGCATAAATGCCTGTCTTAATAAAAATATACCAAAAATACTAACCGAACTTGAAATAATCAATCCAGTATATGTATTAAGCAGCTGATGATTTGCAAGAATTATATAACTTGGAATATATGTTGCCGCAGTTGGAAGCATGTAAGTCACCATAATTATTCCAAACAAAATGCCACGCCCTTTAAATTTCATAAACACAATTGCATATGCAATCAAAGCTCCTGTTATAATCTGAATAAATACAATAGCTAATGAGATAAATAAACTATTAATAATATATCTTGGTATCGGAGAATTAAAGATAACTGTTATAAAGTTCTCCCAATGCAGACTTTGTGGCAAAAATTTACTCGTATCCATTATTTCTTCTTTTGTCTTAAATGCACTGACTACCATCCATAAAAACGGAAACGCAGTAAAAACTCCGACTATAATCAATATAATCCATTTTACAATTGCATCTATCCGGTCTATTACTGTATATTTCTTAACCATAAACACACTCCTAATAATTCACCCATTCTTAGATCCGTAAAACTGAATCGTTGAAAGTAAAACCGTAATTATAATCATGACAACTGCAACGGCAGTTGCCTGTCCCATATTATATTCCTCAAATCCTAATTGATAGTACATATACAATAGCGTTCTTGTGCTTCCACTCGGTCCGCCCTGTGTCAAAATTTGAATCTGGTCATATGCCCGAAGCGAATTAACCATAGTTATTATCATCAAAAAGAACGTAGTTGGTGAAATATTGGGAATTGTAATGTATTTAAATTTATGCCATTTACCACCACCATCAAGTGCACATGCTTCATACAATGTTTCAGGTACCTTTTCTAAAGCAGACAAATAAAAAATCATTGCATATCCTATACTCTTCCAGACCGTAACTATTATTACGGACAGCATTGCTGTTTGCGAACTACTAATCCATTCCAAACCTGGCAATCCAAAGAAAGATAATACCAAATTCGCCAGACCTTTGTCCGGCTGAAAAATCCATGTCCACACAATTGATATGGCAACCGTAGGCGTAATCCAGGGTGAAAATAAAACAAATTTTATAATACCGCTTCCCGGAAATGGTTTTTGTAGAAATACCGCAAGCACAAGCCCTATTGCTATTGTTGGCACTAGAGTTCCTATTGTAAAAATAAGTGTATTTAATAAGGCCTCATAAAATCTGGTATCTTTAAATAATGAAATATAATTTTTTAAAAATACAAAATGATATGTAGGTGTCATATAATCCCAATCTGTGAAGCTAATCCACACTGATCTGCAAATCGGATATACCCAAAACACAAATAACGGAATAAGCGCCGGAATTGTAAACACTAAGACACTTATGCTTTTCTTTAAATATCTTTGTTTATTCATATTGATACCCTTTATTTGTTCGTTGTATTTGAAATAGTTATTTTCATGAACATAACTATAATAGTATTTCATGTACACATTGTCAATATAAAATTCATTTTTTATAAAAAAAGAATGCTCCTACTACCATGTAGTGAAGCATTCTTACACATATATTGCACTATTTTATTTATGTATATTCTTTAATTCACCCATATATTTCTTCGCATCCTTCATAAAGCTGATTGTTATCAAAACAATAACTATGCCTATCGGAAATGCAGCAACTATACTTACAGACTGCAGGTTACTCATAGAGCTCTCAGCAAATAACAGAGCAATTGGTAAAAGTATAAGCAGTATGCACCACATCAGCTGAATGAGTTTGTTCGGTTGCTCACCCTCACCTAATTTCCTATAGCTGTAACATGATACAGTTAAAGCAATAGAATCAAATGATGTAGCATAAAAAGCTATCATTGTCACTAAAACTATTATCATTATCAAAGGTGCACATGGCAATGTCTTAAGAATAGTAACTATCAACTCATATAAATCGCCACTCTTGTTGTACTGCACAATAAAATCTGCTGCTCCTGACATCTGTTTTCCCATTGAATAGTTACCTAAGATGATAAAGCTGATGAGCGTAGAGCCAACACCAAATCCATATCCTCCAAGAATTGTCTGTCTGATAGTTCTTCCTCTTGATATATTTCCAATAAAGAAAGGAGCTGCTACACACCATACCATCCAGTAAGCCCAGTAATATATGGTCCAATCCTGAGGGAAGTTTGTTTTCCGCAATGGATCAGTAAACGTAGATAATCCTATAAAATTCTGCACCATAGTGCCAAGAGATGACAATCCGGTCTCAAGAATATATCTTGTTTCACCGCCAAACAGCAGTACAATAGCAAGCAGTCCGAAGAAGAAATAGATACAGACTTTTGCCAAAATGCTTATTCCCTTAAATCCATGTAATAATGAATATGTATAAACTATACATGTAATTATAAGGATAATGATATTGATTGCTGTTCTGCTAAGCGATATATGGAACACATCTCCGATAATTGTTGCCATAAGAGGTGTTGCAACACTAAATGTGGTTGCTGTTCCTGCTAAAAGCGCAAACACAGCTAACAGGTCTATAATACGTCCTGCAAAACCATCTGTGTGTTTTCCAAGAACAGGTCTGCATGCTTCCGAATATTTCTGACGGTTTCTTTTCCTTACATGAAGCATAAAACCAAATGCAACTGCTAAAACAAGATAAAATGCCCATGGAATAAAGCTCCAGTGAAACAGAGGAAATACACCGGCCCATTCCTGTATGCTTCCAAGCTCCTTAATGTGTGGATTGGTTGCATACATAATCCACTCAGAAAATGAATAAAATAAAATATCTGCTGCCAGACCACATGTGAACATCATACATCCCCATGAAAAGAATGAGTACTTTGGTTTTTCATCCGGCTCTCCAAGAACAATATCTCCATACTTCGAACCAGCTATAAATATAGATATCAAAAATATACCTAACCCTATAATCAGGTAATAAATACCAAACGTATCTCCAAAGAAAAATCTTACCTGACTGAGTATGGCATTTGACTGCTCAGGTAATACAAAAAATAAAATACACAATGCCACAATTATTGCTAATGGCACAAGTGTAATAATCCAATCAATTTTTTTCTCTTTCATAATACTAATCCTCCATATATTTCTTATAGCTGCTATCTATATCAGCAAGCTCCTGCAAATTGTCGATTTCAATAATATCGCCTTTTTGCATCTCATATATGCCAAGCTGATATTCATCCGGATAGCAGAACAATGCAACGTCATCCCAGTATATCTGAGTATTTTTCTTGTCCTCAAATTCCATTTCAAGATGTTTTTTCAGTTTGCGTCCATCCGCTGCTGTCCATCTGGAGATGCTATAAAGCTGCCATCCATGACTTCCGCCACTCCTGCTACAGGATGTTACAATTCCATCTTCTACTGTCTGAAGCCACTCATCTGTTTTATCATCAGTCCATACACTATTATAACCTGAACGTTCGAATTCTTTTGATAGAATTTCAGGATTATATATAATCTGGTCGCCATCAAGAATAATTGCATCCTCAATATGATCTCTTGCAACATATAGTGATGAAATATTATTACAGCTTTCATAATAAGGATTTTCAATTATAGTAACTCCCGGATATTCATTCTCTAATTCATAAAACTGTTCCTTTAAATACCCGGCAACAATATAAATCTCCGTTATTCCATTATCATGTAAGCCTTCAATAACCGTATCTATCATACGCTTTCCATTCACCCTTACCAATGGCTTCGGAGTAGTAAGTGTTACCGGTCTCATACGATTACCAAGTCCTGCTGCCATGATAATCGCGCGTTTTACTTCATGCATTCTTAATTATCCTCCAATTTCTGCATTTCATCCTGTACTACTTTGTAATAATCCTTTGCATATCTGTACTGTCTAAGTGAATATTCACCAAAATCAACGCCCAGATTTCTCTTATACTCACACCAGTTACTCCATAAAAGTCCGCATACTGCAATATAACAATAAATCTTTATTCGGGTTTCAGCTGAACACCCTTCTGTGAAATATGCATCAATTAACTTATCCACATGCTCCCTGTCATACATGGAATATATGCAGAACATGGCTATATCTACGTGCGGATCTTGCATTCCTGCATATTCCCAGTCAATAAGTCTGATGTCCTCATTTCCATCTTCATTCTTAACAAAAAGGAAATTATCCGGAACAGCATCAATATGCGTAAGAACCTTTTCATTTACATGAGCTTCTATATACGGTCTGAGTGAAAGGACATTTTCCTTAGTCTGCCTGTAATGTCTGTATGCAGAAGGCGAACCATCCCACAGGCTCTCATAAAACTCAAGCTGACCGAATATATCAAATTCATGATCTACTTTAAGCTTCATATCATGAAATTCTCTGAGACGCTTCATGCATTTACAAACATCATCATTATTTTCCGGATCACATACTCTCGCATTTTCTAAAAACGCAGTGATTTTATATCCATTATCCGGATTTATATAAGCGATATCATCACATATATGTCTGCCATCAATAGTATTATAAACCATTGCTTCATTACGTCTGTTTATCAGCTGATCCGTTCCCTCTCCCGGAATTCTCATGATATATTTTTTCCCTTTACATGAGAACAGGAACGAGCGGTTTGTCATGCCCTTTTTCAATACCGTAATATCTACAATATCGTCTGCTGATACAGATAAGGCATCGCAGATAACCTGTATTGCATCAGTTTTCAGATGATTTGAATCGCTGTCCATCTCTCTGAGCTGCTCATATGTGTTAATTTCAACCACATCCCACGAATGTACTACCCTGGCGGTAATAAACATTCTGTCCTTATCATACAGTGCAGTCTCCCAGAAGGCACCATCATTAGCCGAATTACTACACAATTTTTCAATTCTGCCTTTGACAATTTGTGCATCATCATCAAGCAGATAGCTAATTCCTATCATAGCATTGCCGCCGGCAGCCTTCGGAATGGTAACCAGTTCCATTTTTCTGTTAACACGCACCGTGCTGTCATCATCTATCAAATCACTGACCATATACCAGGAATATAATTCATGGTGATGGTACGGATTCTTGTCGCACCATATATCACACGGTATGATATATGTATTTGATAAATGATTCAAAACCTTCTTTACTGAATAAAGATTATTCTTAGTCGTATACTCTTCATTGACAACGAGCTCCACTCCAAAATCATCGATGAGATACTCATATCTCTCCTTCATGAAGCCGACTACTACATATATCTCATAGATTCCCACTTCATGAAGCTGTCTGATTGTCCTCTCTATAAGAACTTCCCCATTTACCTCTAATAGTCCCTTGGGAATCTCAGTATTTATAGGCACCATTCGCATGCCATATCCAGCTGCAAGAATCACAGCATTCCTCGGAGCCTTTTCTTTGAATTCTTTAAGTGCCTTAGGTGTAACAGCACATTTTTCATTTATATAACCTTCATTCATCAATTCTTTTATTGATTTGTTTACAACTCCCAGAGAATGACCGGATAACTCTGATATCTCTCTTTGATTGTTAACTGATTGATGATATAACGTGTTCAGTATATCTCCCTCTTGTTTGTTCATGTTCGTCTCTCCTTATATTTTTATGAACGCTCATAATACTACACCTTTTTATTTAGAAAATCAACCCCTAACTATATTTTTATAACAAAAAACGCGCCACACTGGCGCGTTTTTGTACTCATAAATATAAATGAATTATTTACTGCTGAATATCCTTTGCAGAGCTTAAGGTTACTTCAACCTTGCTCTCTTCGTACTGTCTGCCACTCTGACGGGCAACAGTAAGAGTAACCTTATCTCCGGCCTTGTAGCTCTTTAACGCTGACTGCAGCTCTGTCATAGAAGAAATCTTTGTGCTGTCAACAGCAGTGATGATATCTCCCTCCTGTAAGCCGGCATTTGCGGCACCTGAACCAGCTGAAACAGATGAAACATACACACCCTGTGGGAAGCCATAGGCTACCATCTCAGATGAAACATCGCCACCCTTGATACCAAGGTATGCCTGATTCTCATTAGTATATTTTCCATCCTGGATAAGGCTCTCAATAATAGGCTTTGCAACCGACATAGGAATTGCATATCCGATACCCTCAACTTCAGTTGAAGAATATTTTACAGAGTTTATACCGATAACCTCGCCATTTTCATTCAAGAGTGCTCCACCACTGTTTCCAGGGTTTATTGCTGCATCTGTCTGGATAAGCTTGTTGTTGGTAACAGTCTCACCTGTCTGTGAATCCTGTGTAGTAACAGTTCTGTTAAGCGCACTTACTATACCTGTTGTGACAGACTGTCCGTATCCAAGTGCATTACCGATAGCAATTGCAGAACTTCCAACAGCTACACTATCAGAATCTCCGATTGTTGCAATCTTGATATTTGAGTAAGTATCTTTTCCAAGGTCTGCTTTCTTTACACGTACAACTGCAAGATCGTCATCCGGATCTGTTCCTCTGATTTCTGCCTTTACCACTGAATCATCATCAAACTGTACTGTGAGCTCCTCTGAATCTGCCACAACATGATTGTTTGTAGCAATATAAAGATAATCATCATCCTCACTCACAATAATTCCTGAGCCACAGCTCTGAGACTGCTGTGACTGCTTTCCGAAAAAGCTGTTGTAGGTGACTGTACCTGTATTTGTGATAGCAACGATGCTAGGCATAACCTCATCGACAATAGATGATACATCTGTCAGATCCTTTGCATCCCCTGAGGATGTCTGCTTAGTCCCACCGGATGTTGTAGTTGTAAGCTTTGCACTTGCAGTAGAAGAATTTGAAATAGCTCTCGTGCCAATATAGCTTACTCCTGTGAAAACGCCGCCTCCGACGAGTCCGAAGATAAGAGCTGCCGCTACTGTCTTTGCTGCAAATGGTCCAAATGCACCAGGCTTTCTAGGTGCTCTCTGTTTCTTAGTCTTTGCAGCCTTTTGATACTGTGCGTTCTGATACTGGGTATTCTGCGTCTGACCACTCTGATATGCGCTGCCTTGCTGGTATGCCTGATTAGAATAAGGCTGGTTTGCATATGACTGATTTGTATTTCGCTGTCCTGCTGCAGAAGCCTGCGAATATGGATTGTAGCTCTGTGAATAGCTTTCAGCTGATGTATTATTAGTCTGTGCAGCCTTCTGTGACTCATCCGGATTGTAAGGATTACCCGACATTGTGAAATTTACATTGTTTGTATTGTTGTTTGTGTTATTTGTACTGTTAGTATTATTTGTATCATTCATATTTCCATAATTGTTATCCATAATAATTTCTCCTTTCGTTTACAATTAGAAGTATACTGTCAATCTGTGTTTAATTTGTGACGGGATTATTTATTTTTTCATAAATCAGTTAACTATTTATAGCCTATGTTCCCCATTGCAGGCCACTATGCGATTATAAAAATAAAAATAACTGCTCATCGGCAGATGTACCTCTAAGTCTGCGATAAAGAGAAATTGCATAATATCAATACATCCCTGCCAATGAACAGTTACCATAAATCATATATTAAATTTCAATTCCGTTCTTCTCAAGAAGAGCTCTCGCTGTTTCAACCGAATCTGTACCTGTCGCATTCTTTACAGGTGCAAACTCCTTCTCTCTGTCTACCTCAAATGGCAGGCTATTGTCCATCATGTATACCATATCGAGGATGAGTGTCTCGAACTTGTATGCATTCGGAGTCTCAGGCTTATGCTCTGTACCATTCTCATCAATGTAAGGTACCTTCTTCTCTACCACATGAAGTGGAAGCTCTTCTCTGCGATAGCCATGAGCTTGTCCACGCGGAATAAATAGTTTAAGATAACGCCAAAGCCATACTGCAATGAACCATTCTCGTTCTTTGCCTCTGCCATCTCAGGTGTAAGCTCGTAATACTCGACAATCGAAGGTTTGCCATTCTCAAGACACATAGCGCCGACTCTCTCGTATGGATCGCACTTTCTGACCACCTTAGAGCCGCTGACACAGCCGGACTCGATTGTAGCACCTACAAATACAGGATCTGCAATCTGCTGAAGCACATTGTCCACAGCAAATACATTAAGCCACTCAACACCCTTGTCCTTCAAATCCTTGTCAAGACCGGCATTTATTAGTGACTTGAACCATCCACCGTTTCCGTTTGGCGACATAGCAAGTGAATCCTCAGATTTCATGAGCAGATTGCCATCAAAATCAACTGCCGGAACCATCTCCTGCACGAAAAACTTCACATAGTCCTTGTTGTATCCAAAATAGTCGTGCTCTTCAAAGAACTCTCTTGTCATGCTATCATTTATCTCGCTTGTCATAACATACAGAGGCACCCATGTACCGGTCTGATTTGTAACCTTCATGAGGTTTGCGACAAGCTGCTCAAAGATGTAGAGTTCCTTTGTCTTTCCGATATTGAACATGCCCTTAGCCTTGTCAAAGCCAAGACGTGTACCCTGTCCACCAGCAAGAAGAATCGCACCGACCTTGCCATTCTTGACCGCATCAAGACCTGTTGCAAGGTATTTGTCCTTATTTGCCGCTATCTCTGAAAGCTCCATAGCAGCAAGCGGTGAAAATGTACCTCTCTGCTGCTCCTTGTTGTGAATCATATCAAGGTATGACCAGTCCATGTGCTCAAGCTGGCTCTCAAGCTTAGCCGGAGCTTCCTCTGTTAAGAATTTCTTTAAGTATTTCTGGTTTGTTGCCGTGATTTTTTCTTTGATTTCTGTTTTCATAAATTCTCCCTTGTTCTTGTAATTTAGTTGTTATTTAATCATTGATTTTCCATTAACTATTCATTAGTTATAGGTTATTACATTATTAATCATATTAAATTATGTGGGACCAATCTATTGATTGTCCCGGATATATTGTTCATATAAATATTGTTTTATAAAACTTATTGCTTATAACAGCTAAATAAATACCATCAGGTAATTACTCATCTGAATCATCTGATGATGATTTCGTTCCAGAATTATTTTCAGACTCCGACTGACTGTTCTTTAATGAATCCTGCTTATCCTTATTCTTTTTCTTTGCCCCTTCGGTTCCATCAGAACCAACAGTATCATTGTACTGTGAGAGATCAAATGCAGAATCTTTGACGTAACACCTGTTTTTTTAGCAATCTTGTCACTGACACTTTGAACTGTCTCAGTTGGCTGATAATCAGTCTCATTAAACAGAAACTGATGAAGTTTGGAAACATTCTGTGCTAAATCAATTGGAATAACTGTATCCCCAGTAGATGAAAGATTCATTGTAGTCAGCTCAAATGGGAAGCCTGTTGTCTCCTTCATCTGAAACTTTGTAACATAAGAAGCATACTGTAATATCTCGGTAGCTGTAAAGTTTGTACTTATCTGACTCATGATATCCTTACACATCTCTGTGAGCGAGCCTAAATCTGACTGCTTAGCCTTGTCAAGCATAGCCTGAAGCACAATTCTCTGACGAGATGCCCTTAAGAAATCATCACCAGAGGTGCTTCTGATACGTGCATAGCATGTAGCCTGAGTTCCATCAAGATGCTGCATACCATCCCCCTCAAGATAAGGAGTATTATATCCTGTAGTATAATCAACCTCAGGAATCAGATAATTGATTTCCTTCATCTCCGCCTTAGTAATCTCAAGATCAAGACCTCCGATATCATCTATAGCATCTACGAGAGCCTTCCAGTCTACACAGATATACTTGGTTATATTCAAATCCAAATTTGAATTAAGCATAGCTACTGCTCTCTTTGCCCCACCATTAGCATATGCGGCATTCGCCTTCGCAAATTTTCCATTGCCGACAGGAAGATACGTATCTCTATATACAGATACCAGCTGAACCTCCTTAGTATCATAATTCAGACTAGCGATCATGATACAATCGGAATGCCCCTCATTGTATGAACCATTACTTCTGTTGTCCAGACCAAACAACGCTACATTGAGATATCCATGCATATTGGCAAGAGCATCATCATCAATATCCTCATTGATTCCGGCCTCACTAGCTGTCAGCGCATCCTCATATTTAACCTGTCCGAGTGTCTTATTATAAGCCCAAACCACTAACAGAACAATTAACAGCAACAGGATTTCAAATACAAAAAGTATAATCTTCTTACGTCCACTTCTTCTCTTTTTTCTTCTTCTCATCTTTGCCATGTTATTTTTCCTTTTTCCTATGAATGTAAAGCCACGCGTCTGCGTAGTCCTGACGCTCCTTCTCTGACATATTGGTATACTTTCCAAACTCCAGATTCGTCAGACGCATCTGCGGTCTGCCGCACTTGAAGCATTCAACCTCTTTCCTTCTTGAAACCATCCGTATCCAGCCACAATCCGGGCAAATGTATATTTTCATCATAGTCTTTATTCAAACTGTCCGAGAACCTCAGCTGACAAAGCATCAAGCTTAGCCTGTGAATCTTCAAGAGACACTCCTTTAACTCCGAAATAGAATTTAATCTTAGGCTCTGTACCAGAAGGTCGTACACAGCACCAAGCGTTATCGTTAAGTTCGTAGTAAAGTACATTAGAAGAAGGAAGACCAGTCGGCTCAACCTTTCCTGTTGTCATATCTTTTCTTGTGTCATTCTTGTAATCACGGATAGCAAGCACCTGATAATCGCCAAACTGCTTTGGCTCAGCAGCTCGTGCCTTTGTCATAATCTCATTTATCTGTGCGGCACCATCAATACCCTTTAAGGTCAGTGTAGAAATGCCCTCTCTGTAGTAGCCATACTTCTCGTACATGTCAATCATGCCATCCAGAGTGTCTTGCCCTGTGACTTGTAGAAGGCAGCAACCTCACACAGCATGCAGACTGCTGCAGGAGCATCCTTGTCCCTTGCATATGTGCCAGGCAGACATCCGTAGCTCTCCTCCATACCGAATACATAGTTGTTGCAGCCGGTCTTTTCGAATTTAAGCATCTGCTCACCAATATACTTGAAGCCTGTAAGAACCTCGATATGCTTTACCCCATATGCTGCAGCAATTGCCTTACCCATATCTGTAGAAACAATTGACTCAACAAATGCAGGATTCTCAGGCAGAGTACCATTGGCACTCTTCTGGCTTAAGATGTACTCACCGATAAGCATAGCCGACATATTTCCTGTAAATGTAACATACTCACCTGTCTTTGTATCCTTGCAATATACACCGAGTCTGTCGCATCAGGGTCAGTTGCTAAAACGATATCAGCATCCTTTTCCTTTGCCAGCTCAAGTGCAAGCTTCCATGCATCAGGATTCTCTGGATTTGGATAAGGACATGTAGGGAAATTGCCGTCAGGTACTGCCTGGCTTGGCTCAATGTATACATTCTCAAAGCCCATATCCTTAAGCACCCTCTGTACAGGCGAAGTCCTGTGCCGTGGAGTGGTGTGTAAACAATCTTGATATCCTTTGCCATAGCCTTGATAATCTCCGGATGGATAGAAAGCTTGCGAAGCTCTCCGAAATATCCCTCCTCAACCTCATCAGAGATGACATTGTAAAGACCTGCCTCAATAGCAGCAGCCTTGTCTATAGTCTTTACCTGATCAAATGATGTAACCTTTGCCACCTCAGCCATGATGCTTGTATCATGAGGTGGAGTAACCTGTGCACCATCCTCAGTATACCTTGTATCCATTGTACTCGCGTGGATTGTGGCTTGCTGTGATAACAACACCTGCTATGGTGCCGAGTGTCCTTACTGCGTATGAAAGCTCAGGAACAGGGGCAAGCTGTGGGAATACATATGTCTTGATTCCGTTTGCTGCAAGGCAGAGTGCTGTTGCATCAGTGAACTCATCATGCATATTACGTGAGTCATGTGCGATTGCAACACCTCTCTTTACTGCATCCTCTCCCTGTGAAAGTATGTAATTTGCCAGTCCCTGTGTAGCCTGACGGACTGTGTATATATTCATCCTGTTGGTGCCGGCTCCTATTACACCACGAAGACCTGCTGTACCAAACTCAAGTGTGCGATAGAATCTGTCCTCTATCTCCTTATCATCACCTGCGATAGCCTTAAGCTCTGCCTTTGTAGCCTCATCAAAATATGGGTCTGTACACCATTTCTCGTACTCCGCTCTAAAATCCATTTATATTAACCTCCTGTGTCAGCTAGTAATAAGCCTATTAATGTTAACCATACCGATTTTACCACATTAACGTGCATTTGAAAAGTTTAGTTCCTTAATATTTTTTTAAACACCAGGCTCCTCATCCAAAGTGGCATCATACAGACAACAAGCTGTGCCGCAACCGTAACAAAATAATCAGCCGCACTTATGGTCCCTGTCTTTAAAATACGCTTTCTTCCTGCCTTGTATTTAAGGAAATAATCAAAGCCGCCACGCCTCTTCAGCATATCATCACCGGTTCTGGCATACACAAGAGTCTCACCTATATTTGCCATACGACAGTGATTTCTGATCATATTCGCCCAAAGAAGAGAATCCTCCATAAGCAGACAGTCCTGATAATTGCCCGCAGCAAGCACCGCAGACCTTTTGTACATCACAGTCATGTGGTTGAATGCATCGCGCTTTCTCTGATACTGCTTTATCACATAATTTCCGAGAGGCACAGTCCTCTCTGATAAAATATTGTGCATATCATCGGAAAACTCGCTGATGTATCCGCCTATGATATCAAGCCCCGGATTTTCCGAAAAAGCATTCAGCTGTCTCTCAAACCGGTCAGGCACACATATATCATCTGTATCCATTCTGGCCACAAGCTCATTAGAGCAATGCTTTATGCCTTCAGCAAGTGCAAGACCGAGCCCGCTGTTTTTTTCAAGCTTTACCGTAACAAAATTTATTTCCGAAGGCCTGCATTCATAATCACTGATTGCCTCATAAAGCTCCTCTGTCAGCCGGCCATCCTCCACCAGCACTATCTCGTCCGGTAAAACAGTCTGTGAATATATGCTTTCCATACACTCCCTGAAATACTCAGGCTTTTCCTTGTAATAAATTGACAGTAATACTGAAAATTTGACTTTATTCATAAGTATCATCCTCCCAGACAAGCAGACTAATGTATCACCGCAAGCACAGTCTCTATACACAGTCTGATATCATTTATCAATGAAAATCGCTTAAGATACTTAAGATTGTACCTCATCTTGCCCGGCAGCACCTTGTGGATATATGTGTAATCCACATCATCTGCGACCTCCAGAAGCCTGTCCTCATCCTTGTATCTGATGCTTGCCTCACTTGTGATTCCGGCAGGCATCAGAAGCGTCGCCATCATCGCAGGTGTATATGCCATGACATACTTCTCCACCTCAGGTCTTGTGCCAACAAAGCTCATATCACCACATAGCACATTTATAAGCTGCGGAATCTCATCAAGCCTGTACTTTCTGATGACAGCGCCGACTCTTGTGATTCTTGAATCCCCACCGACAGTCACGAGTGAGCCCTTTTTGTCAGCATCATTCACCATAGTTCTGAACTTGAATATGCGAAACTTCCTGCCATACTGCGTGATACGCTCCTGTCTGAAAAAAACAGGTCCTCTGCTATCCACCTTTATCCAGACAGCAAGGACCAGTATAACAGGCGAAAGCAGCACAAGAAGAACAGCGGACATAATCATATCAAAAATGCGTTTGAATACCATGCTTGTCCTCTTTCTGCTCAGATGCCTGTAATATTTAAGTGTAAAATCATTTTTTCATGAATGTAGGAATCTCTCCCCATGTTCTCCATCTACTCATGTAAAATCTCCAATAAATTATTAATTATATACTCCACATCCTCATCGCTAAGCTTTGTGTTGAGAGGAAGTGTAATCTCATTCTCATACTGATGATAAGCGTTTGGAAAATCAGCTATATCAAAGCCCATATTCTTATATGCTGTCATCATCGGAAGCGGCTTGAAATGCACATTTGTGGCGATACCTCGCTCCGCCATCTGCACTATAAGCGCATTGCGCCTGTCCACGCCGATGCCTGGTATGCGAAGCAGATACAGATGTCCGCTCGATGTATGCCTGTCTGTAAAATGAGGCACAGTCAAAAGACCAAGCGGCTTAAATGCCTCGTCATAGCGCTCTATAATATCACGGCGCCTCTTGAGAAGCCCCTCATATCTGTCAAGCTGTACCAGACCAATAGCAGCCTGGATATCAGTCATATTGCACTTATACGAAGGAGCCACAATATCATACTCCCAGTTGCCCAGACCATTCTTGTGCAAAGCATCCTTTGTCTGTCCGTGGAGTGAAAGCAGCATAAACTGCTTGTAGATATACTCGTCATCAAAGCCCTCTATAGGTCTCCAGGTGAGTGCTCCTCCCTCTGCGGTGGTCAGATTCTTGACCGCATGGAACGAAAAGCTTGTAAAATCAGCTACATTGCCACACATAATCCGCTCACCGTCTCTCATGTATGAGGCGCCAAAAGCATGTGCTGAATCAACCGCCACAATCACACGTCCGATTGCCCTCTGCACATCATTTGACGGATGAAAAAGAGCCTTCTTTCTCTCCACAATATCAAAAATCCTGTCATAGTCGCAAGGCACACCTGCAATATCAACCGGCACGATAACCTTTGTCTTTTCTGTAATAGCAGCTTCCAGGGCATCGTAATCCATCTCAAATGAATCAGGTGCTACGTCTATAAACTTAAGCGCTGCCCCTACATGCACAGCAGGGCTTGCAGATGCAGTATATGTGTATGCGCTTGTGATGACCTCATCACCTGCACTATCCCTAAGAATCTGAGTATCGACTCAAGACACGCAGTAGCAGAGCCAAGAGCTACAGCCTTATCCGTGCCGCATAGCTTAGCAATCCTCTTCTCAAACTCCTTGGTTCTTGGACCTGTTGTAATCCAACCGCTTCGCAGTGCATCAGCAACAGCTGACACCTCTGCATCTGTTATATCAGGTGGTGAAAATGAAATCTGTCTCTTTTCCATAGTTATGTTCCTCGCTTCCGGCATAAAATATGCCAAACATCCGGCTTTTACAGTCTATATTATGAGCTTCAAAAGATATTTAGTTCTCCAGGTCAGGATGATATGTCTTGACCACAGAGGCCACTATCTGCTTTATATCCTTTGCTTCTGAGGTGCATGCCTTCTCGAGCATCTCAAGCTGCTTCTCAAAGAGCTCGTCATCCATCTCAATAGGCTCACCCACATGAATCAGCTTGTTCGGAGTCTCCTTGAGGCCCTCCTCACTCATCAGCATCTCCTCGTAGAGCTTCTCGCCCGGACGCAAGCCTGTGTAGACAATCTGAATATCCACATCAGGCTCCAGTCCTGACAGCCTGATAAGGTTCCTTGCCATATCATCAATCTTGACCGGCTCACCCATGTCGAGCACAAAAATCTCGCCTCCGTGAGCATAGAGTCCTGCCTGCAGCACAAGCGCCACAGCCTCCGGAATTGTCATAAAATACCTGATAATACGCTTGTCCGTCACAGTAACAGGACCGCCATCCTCTATCTGCTTCTTAAACAGCGGTATAACACTACCATTACTGCCAAGCACGTTTCCAAAACGCACAGCAACAAAATCAGTCTCCGTCTGCCTGTTCATCATCTGTATAACCATCTCACACAGACGCTTTGACGCACCCATGATATTGGTCGGATTGACCGCCTTATCCGTAGATATAAGCACGAACTTCTTCACATGGTACTCAGCTGCAATCCTTGAGAGCTTTAACGTGCCAAGCACATTGTTTTTTATTGCCTCATTCGGGCTTTCCTCCATCAGCGGTACATGCTTATGTGCAGCCGCATGATAAATAATCTCAGGGTGATATGTCTGGAATACATAGTGCAGCCTGTTAGTATTGCGCACCGAGCCAATCAGCGTCTCCACCCTTACATAAGGATATTTGCGCTTCAGCTCCTGCTGTATATCGTATGCATTATTCTCGTAAATATCAAAAATGATAAGAAGCTTCGGATCCTCCCTGGCTATCTGACGGCAAAGCTCACTACCGATTGAGCCACCGCCACCTGTAACCATTACCACCTTGCCCTGTAAAAATGAATGAATACCGTCATTATCCACAACAACCGGATCTCTTCCAAGCAAATCCTCAATGCTTACCGGACGCAGATTGGAAACCGACACTCTTCCGTCCACCATCTGATAGATTCCCGGAACCACAGACACATCACAGCCTGTGTCCTTACAAATATTGAGTATATCCTTCCTGTCCTTACCGGATGTAGAAGGTACAGCATACACAATTTTCGTGATATTATACTTCTCAACCATCTCCGGAATGTCATTTCGGTTGCCGACAATAGGCACGCCGTCTATAAAGCGCCCCAGCTTCGCCGGATTGTCATCTATGATGCAACAGGCCTTTGTGTGCAGATGTGAGCTCATGATAAGCTCCCTGATAAGCATCCTGCCCGCATTTCCGGCTCCTATAATCATGACCTTCTCATCACCGTTTGCAGAGCCTCTCTGCTCAAGCATCTTCTGACCTGTCCTGAAAAATCTGTACGCAAAACGACACGCTGTGCACAGTGCAAAGCTGAGCATCAGTCCGATAATCCAGAAGGCATACGGCATCTTAATCTCATACACCTCATGAATAGTAACGCTCACAACCGCAAGCACCAGAAAGGCACCAATAATATGCATAAATTCATTGATGCTCGCAAAACGCCATATACTGTGGTAAAGTCTGAAAATATAAAACACCACAAGTGAAATCACCATAAACAATGGCACAATGTGCAGATAACCCTCCAAAAATGAGAGCGGTATATGTGAATATGAAAACTCAAACCTGATCATCAAAGCGAAAAAGAATGAGATTGCAATAATACACATATCAACAAAAGCAAGAACCAATGCCCTGAAAACCCATTGCTTGTCATTGCCCATGTATGCGTCCGGCTTCTCCGGACCATCGTATTTTGTTTTGTCTTTTCGATTATTTGTATCTTTTTTCATGTCAAGTCTATTACTCATATAGGATTTTCTCCTTCTGTCCCACACTGCAAAAAGCAGCTTCTATATCCATATGTAAATCAACTTCTCATAAACTGCGTTTAAATTTACGTTTTATTATACCATATACACACTATTATAGTTCTTATTATTTTATTAAATATACCACATTTAGCGATTTTTGAAAACAAACAGCTTGCTTATCACATAGTTGAGCACCACCACAACCACCTGCGCTGCCAGCTTCACCCACATGCTAGGATAGTCCAGAAGCGTGATAAAAATAAAGATAATAGTCTCTTCAATAACAAGCGTGATGAATCTGCCACTGAAAAAAGCAAACATCTGTACTAAAAATGCCGTCTTGGTGGGCGTTGCAGCCTTAAACACCCACTTCTTGTTGGTAACATATGAAAAAAGAACAGCAAACACCCATGCCAGTGCGTTCGCAATCAGCTCATTGATACCAAAGAATACATTAAAAATGGCATATGAGCTATGCTGATCACAAAGGTCATATTGCCAAAAAACGTGTATAAAACAAGCTCCTTAAACTCCTCTTTCCTGTTTCGTATTATAATATTATCCATTTCTCCACCTATGTGACAGGCTTTAGCCCCTGTCGTAATTTATACGTGTAAGTTGATAGTAATGTTAATTTGCGATTTTTATATAATAACTGCATAGCCAAAATAAGTCAATATGTGATATGATATCTGCATGAAAAAGAAAACACAAAAAAACAAGAGTATAAAACTAAACTACATATATAATGTGAGCTACCAGATACTCACACTGATTACACCGCTTATCACAGCGCCGTACCTCTCGAGGGTGCTTAAGGCAGACGGAATAGGTGCATACAGCTATACCTACTCACTGGTATCATACTTTATCATGTTTGCCGCACTGGGCACTGTAAACTACGGAAACAGGGAAATATCATACCTGCAGGAGGACAGAGCGAAACGCACAAAAACCTTCTGGGAGATAGAGCTTCTATCCGTCATCAGTGTGATTGTGTGTCTTTGCGCATATATGGTATTCACACTTGCATTTGGGCACTCACCACTCAAAAAGCACCTGCTATTGATTGAAGCCGTGTACCTGATATCAGTTGCTTCTGATATCTCCTGGCTGTTTCAGGGACTTGAGGAATTTGGCAAAATAGTCGGTCGAAACGTGATTTTTAAAATCATAAACATTGCTTTTATCTTCATCGCCGTGCGCTCAGAGAGTGATTTGCTCATATATGTGGCAGGAGTATGTCTATTAGAGCTTTTTGCCAATATATCCATCTGGTTTTACCTGCCTCAATATGTTGACAGACCAAAGCTTAAGGAGCTTAAGCCATTCTCTCATCTAAGGGCTACTCTCACACTATTTGTACCAACTATAGCGACAACCATATACACAGCGCTTGACAAAACCATGCTCAACAACATAACCGGCAGCATGACAGAAAACGGCTACTATGAGCAGGCCAACAAGATATCCAAAATGGTGCTCATGCTCGTAACATCACTCGGTACTGTGATGCTTCCAAGAATAGGAAGAGCCTTCAGTGAAAATAAAAAAGACGAAGTAAAAGCCCTCCTTTATAAGAGCTTTCAATTCGTCTGGTTTATAGGTCTTGCCCTGTGCTTTGGCTGATAGGCATCGCGCGCAATTTCTCGCCATGGTTTTTCGGGCCTGGATATGAAAAGGTGCCATACCTCATCATGATAATGGCTACACTGTTGCCGATTATAGGTTTAAGCAATGTAATCGGTATACAGTATCTGGTAACTACCAAGCGTGAAGGTCTGCTGACACGCTCAGTATGTATCGGAGCCGTAGCCAATTTTGTCATGAATATGATTCTCATACCTCAGCTCTATTCATACGGTGCAGCCATAGCATCTGTCATCTCGGAGGTAATAATAACTGCCGTGCAGCTTTACTTCATACGAAATGAGCTAAGTATACCAAAAATATTTTCTTTATCGTGGAAATATCTTGTATCAGCAGTCTGTATGCTTATCGTACTGCTGCTCATGGATGCAAAGCTGTCAGTCAGCTTCATGCACACAATGATTATGATTGTGACCGGATTTATAATCTATATGGTGCTGCTTTTACTGATGCGTGACGAGATGGTATGTGAAGGCATAAGGCTCATCAAAGCCAGAATCAAATACCACTAAATAATACCATTCTGCAACGCTTAATTCCCCGGCAGCTTCACTTATTTGGCTGCCTCATACTCTCCAACCACCTGTGCCTCTCTTCTGTCAGTATATTCTCTTGCCATTTTCAGAGCTTTTTTAGTCCTCTTCACGGACTTTTCCCATCTTGAAAGCTCTGAACCTGTCGTATCAGACTTTATCCCATATTGGTTTACTACCAGATTGCCAATATATGACGAAAGCTTTTGGGCTCCATATGCATTCAGATGCTCAAAATCTGCGAAATCATGTGAATCATCTATCCCTGCAATGCTCTCATAATCAGTACTCAGATCAAGAAAATCGTATCCATACTCCCTCGTTATACTTTCAATCTGCTCAAGCCCTGACTTATCAGCAGCCTGTGTCTCATGAGGTGGCTGCAGCAACAGCACATGCTTTATGCCAAGCTTATTGCAGTACGAAAGCAGCTCCTTAAGATATGCTCTGCATTCATCAGTCAGCACATAGGCTTCTTTAGTAGGCTGTCCGATATTTGCCAGATTGTCACGGCCTCCGGTGATGCCAGTTTTTGAATAAAAGCCTTCAGATAGCCTCCACCACTGAGCCTCATATAGGCACGAGTGACAAATGAGGTATACACTGCCTCAGGGGCCTTCCAGTTGCCATGATACTTCTCCAATGGAAAATAAAGGGTATCCGATATATTATCCTTCACCTTTTCATCATCATTATTGATATTTTTGGGAATAGTCTTTACCGTGTCAAGCTTGTTCTGTGACATAGGCATATTATCAATCCACTTTCTCAGATAAACCTCATCAGTCAGATTACTATTGCAATAACTAAATGCAGAAGCATTGATTAAAAGAAGCTTCGGCTTCTGTCTCTTCACAATCTCCGTGACGATGGACTTGTACATATTGCATGGCACAGCTCCTATTGAAAGATTGCACGACTTAAGGCCATACTCCTCCCACGCCAACGCCGGTGCATAGCCCGTGTATACCTCACTTGGTCCAATCATGACCATATCAAGACTGTTCTTTGGTTCTGAGTAAAAGCCATATATATTTTCGATATCGCTGCTGTCAATGGCAATAAATGCCTTTGATACTATTTGCATGAGCAAAAGGAGGACTATTGCAAATGCAGGAATTTTAATAAATTTCATGGTGTTTCCTTTTCTATTGAAACGCTTTATTTTGATATTTTTTCAGTAAACACTATATAGTATATCGGATTAGTATTAAAAAACAACACCCTGATTCCTATTTGTCATTTTCTGATATAAAGCTGTTTGCATGGGTAGAATATAAAATCGATAAGCCTGATTTTCTTTATGATACACTCATACAATATCCAGCATATAGCAGTGCTTCCTGCAAATCCACATATACACTGCAGCGCCATATTGGTTATACCAGCCCTGTTCAATATAATCCTGATTCCACCTACAAATATCACATTCATCGCATAAAACGGCATGCTGTCACGGCCGATAGTCTGTAACCATTTAGGGAAATCACAATACCCTGATAAAAAATAGCTTACTGCAAATATAAATACTGTCACTATACAGGCGGTAAGCCGCTCAAACAGACTGCTGAAAAGGGGATTGCTGCTCATGTCATCCTGTAATACTATGCCGGACGCCTCCACAAGCACACTCATAACGGCAAGGCTCAGCACAGCATATCTATTATCCAGTTTATCAAGCCACTTCTTAATCAGGCATCCCAGATAAAAGTACATCTGAAAGCCGGCTATGTAGTTAAAGCCCTCATAGTGAAAGCTGCCATAGCATGTCAAAGCAATTATTAAAAACAGCACAAATAAAAGCTCCATTTTATAATTAAAATGTGCAGAAGCCTCGCAAACACATAATCAGCCATATACGCCACACAATATACGAGAAATAGTGCGTATAAATACCATAAAAACTCTATCGGCTTCCACGGTATGCTTATCAGGCTGCTAACGGCAACCGGCTCCCTTATCAAATTTGAAAGGGCAAATTTAATAATCCAGTAAATAACTGAAATCATCACGTAAGGCAGCAGGATATTAAATGCTTTATGACCTATCCGGCTAAAAATGCCTTGTGAAGCATTCCCTACATATTCACTGTATAAGAAGCCTGAAACTGCGATAAAGCAAGGCATGTGAAAGCTGTATATTACATTTGCAATACCATTCATTGTATCATCAAATGAATACATGTCTGTCAGGCCCAATGTAGTGTGACCTAAAATCACAAATAAAATAAGGATGCCCTTTATGAAATCAATTGTTTTATCTCGGGTGGTGTTGGTTTGCATGTTATGCCCTCAAATTTATAAAAATAAATATAATTCATCATTTTTATTTTGTCTAATAGAAATTTTAATAAATGTTCCCTTTAATAAACAACTACATGTGTTCCACTCGGAATGTTATCATATATCCATTTAGCGTTCCCTATTTCAAGCCTTACACATCCATGAGACAGCGGAATTCCGACTCTGCCATCCTGAAGTGTACCATTTTTGTTATACAACACACTATGGAACAGATAATTTCCCTTAAACTGTGTATAATAATAACATCTTGAATTGCCGGAATCAAAATAGTATCCCTTACCGCCAACATTAAATTCGCCTCCAACAGTCGGAGTTGCTGCTTTTCCAGGTGCACACGGCCATGCATATTGCTGAGTCCAATTACCTCTGCTTCCGTAATAAATGCCTACAACACAAGCTTTTCTGTCCACCATTATTAAATATTTTGTTGAACTTGAATATCCCTGTGCATACGAATTCATGCTTGAAAAATCAACCCAATCTCCACTTGCATTAAAATAATACCATGTGCCATTAATAGATTGCCAGCCGGTCTGCATAACCCCATTTCCATTCATATAATACCAAAAATTAGATATATACTGCCAGCCTGTTGTCATCGCTCCATTTCCATTCATGAGATACCAGTTGCCATTTATATACTGCCAACCCGTTGTCATCACTCCACTTGAAGCTATATAATACCACTGACCACCTATATACTGCCAGCCTGTAACCATAATTCCACTTGGAGCTATATAATACCACTGACCACCTATATACTGCCAGCCCGTTGTCATAATACCATTGACATCCATATAATACCACTGACCATTTATGTACTGCCAGCCTGTTGTCATAGCCCCATTAGCATCCATGTAATACCAGTAGCCATTTATATATTGCCAGCCATGGTCATAGCCCCATTAGCATCCATATAATACCAGTGATTATTTATGTACTGCCAACCTGTTGTCATAATACCATTGACATCCATATAGTACCAACATCCATTTATGTACTGCCAACCTGTCTTACAATTACCTTCTGTATCCACATAATACCACAAACCACTTTCACCTTGTGTCCATATGTAACCTGACTCTTCAGCGAAAACACTGGTATTACATAAGCTCAGAATTGCAATCGTTAATAAAACTATTATTTTTTTCTTCATAAATATAACAGCTCCCTTCGTCTCTAATTCCATACACCATTTGCATTAAAATAATACCATCTTTTATTAATATAATGTCTGCCAGTTAGCATTATTCCATCTGCATTCATATAATACCAATGTCCGCCTATATATTGCCAACCTGTTGTCATTATTCCAGTCCAGTCCATATAGTACCAATGTCCACCTATATACTGCCAACCTGTTGTCATCATTCCGGTCCAGTCCATATAATACCAGTGTCCACTAATATACTGCCAGCCCATAGTCATGGTTCCACTCTTTTCAAAGAAATACCATTTACCATTTATGTACTGCCAACCTGTCTTCATAGCTCCACTTGCATCCATGTAGTACCAATTACCGTTTACATATTGCCAGCCTGTTGTCATAACTGTATTTCCCGCAAAATAATACCAGTTTCCGTTTATAAACTGCCAGCCTGTTACATACTGACCATTTGCATCAATAAAATACCAATCATTACCATATAGGCTCCAATATCCTATGACGCTTGTAATCGGATTCTCATAATTCTTGTATGCAAAATCCAAATCCACATTTCCCGATATACCCGGAATTCTGGTTGTAGAGCTACACTGCCATATACCTCTTTTAATATTTGTATCATAATGCGAATTATATCTTGCAATCCACAATTCCTCTCCTGCAATCTGGCTTACATCTATGTAGTTCTTATACCAGTTCTCATTGCAATAAACCATAGGAGTGTAACCATATCTCCTGATTTCATCACAAAATGCTTTTGCAATAGCACCAAGCTGCGCCTTAGACAAATCCGTCTGCGAAGAATCCTCCAAATCAATAGCTACAGGATATGAGATTGTATATCCCCTTAACTCACTTACAACGTATCTTGCATCCGAAACAGCATCACTAACGTTTCTCGCTTGACTATATATATATGCACCAATAGGCATACCAGCTTTATTTGCATTTGAAGCGTATTCATTAAATCTTTTATCTGTAAAATGATGATATGAATCAGAATAGTAGCTTCTTGAAACTCTCAGCATTGCATAGTTGATACCACTATTTTTCACAGTAGTCCAGTCAATATCTTTTTGATAATATGATACATCAATTCCGACTAATGCCCCATTAGCATAGTTGGACTGTACCCATGCCCCGGATGGCTTATGGTACCACCAAGCACCTAAATAATACTGCCAGCCTGTAAGCATCTCTCCACTTCCATCAAAATAATACCAGGCATTATTAATATTGCGTGATCCGGTAACCATATATCCATTTTCATCAAAATAATACCATTTATTGCTAATATTTACCCAGGAACTACGTGGATATGTTCCATCTGAATACTGATACCACCAGCCTGCATCATTCACTTCCCAATGCCCCTGATTGGATGCTGTTGCTAAGACCTCATCATCTGAATATGCCTGTTCCAGTTCATCATATTCCTTTCCCATTGATGATCCGGCTGTATATTCCTCCTGTGCTGCCTGTACAGAATTAACACTCATTGCAAGCATACCTGCAACGGCAAATGCTCCCAAAATCTTCTTAGTTTTATTTGTTACTTTTTTTCTCACTGTTTTATTTCCTTCCTATACTTTTAAAACATTATAGCACATATGAGCTTAGAGTACCATCTTGATTCAAATAATACCCCAGTATCCAGTATTGCACTCAAATAAATACAAAATTCTAATGATTATATATTAAATGAGGTCTATGTTATCCACATAGACCTCTCAAAAATATTTTATGCAATTAATATATAAAACTATGAGTTAAGCCCAAACACCATCAAGCCCTACCCAATTTCCATCAGGAGTATATGTATTTCTCAGCATTTCGCCTTTACGGAAATAATACCAAGCTCCGTTGTATAAAAGCCATCCGTCATGACACTTTCCATCAGAGTCTGAATAATACCATTCATCGTATGTAATCTGACCACCTGTAGTTTGAATGTCATGATACCAGCCTGTAACCATAACACCATTTGCATCAAATACGTATCGTGGTGAAGCCTTACGAGCCTTATTATACTCTGTCCAATTAGTATTTCCATTTTCATCTCTAAATGCATCCTGACTTACACAATAATCAATAGTATCTGCTACCATATAACCATTATCACTAATATAATACCAATTTCCATTATATGGTAACCAGCCTACATATTTAGTACCATCAGCATTAAAATACATCCAATTAGTCGATGAATAATTTGCTGATTTTTGACTACAATCATACCAGCCTGAGACCATTCTACCATCGCATCCAATATAGTATTTATTGTCTACCCATTGATCGCCATACATATCTCCCCAATCATCAAAATAATACCAGCTTCCGCCATATGGCAGCCATCCTGAATACGCTGATCCATCTGCATTTGTATAGTACCAGTCATCTAAATATATTCCTGTCTGATACCATCCAATGATGAGCTTACCATCTTTTTTAAATCTGTAGCGTTTGTCATTAATAGTATACATTCCCTTTGAATACATCCTGCCGCTATATGTGTTAATATAATACCAGCACCATCTTGTGCCAACCAGCCATCTTCATATGCAGTACCATTTGGGTTTGCATAAAACCAATCTCCTGTAACATCACCATCATTATCAGTATATACATCCCAAGTCCAGCCCTGAATCATCTGACCAGAAGGAGCAAAAGCACGCATTGTACCATTAATCTCACTTACTCTGCTACGATACATAAAGCCATCATAAGGGCTGAAATAATACCATTTGCCACCGATTTCCTGCCAATCTTTCTGCATATAACCATTAGCATCAAAATAATACCATGAAGAATTAATTTTCTGCCAGCCTCTTACCATATAGCCATTAGCATCAAAGTAGAATTTTCCAGTCTCTGTAGAAACAAACTGACTATATGCCCAAGAGCCATCACCTAATTTATAGCAATAATCAGGATATCCATCCTCTGGTCCATACCATCCAGTTTTTGTTCCAGCATATGAAGTAGCCTGTGCAAGCTCCTCATCGGAATCTGTCTCTGTAGCAACTACTGCCGGTGTTTCACTCTCTGTTGGAGTCTCAACTTCTGCTGGTGTATCTACTTCCGTTGAAGCCTCTGTCTCTGCAGGTGTCTCTGTCTCTGCAGGTGCCTCTGTCTCTGCAGGTGCCTCTGTCTCAGAAGCTATAGGCTGAATCTCTGCTGCACTTGCAAGTGATGGTGTTACCATCGTCATCGCAGTAACAATTGCCGCTGTCATTATGAGTTTGTTTTTCATAAACACAGTACCTCCTTTTTTTATTTTTATATATATAATACTAGTATTTATGTTATGATATTGCAAGTAATTTCGTAAACGTCAAACCACGCGCCTTGGATAATTAGCATTTTTGTGAGACACTCTATAAGACACGAAAAACTAATAGTTTTTTAGAGGAGGCAAACTATCATGGATAAATGTACTCACGATGTAAGGCGTGCTAACTGGTTAAATATCATAAATCAATGTCAGGAACGACCTGCAAACGTAACTGTCCATCAATGGCTGAAAGACAATGATATCAAGGAAAAATCTTATTATTACTGGCTGCGCAAGTTTCGTAAAGAATCATACGACCAGATGCAGCTGCCTGTAACAACCGAAAATCCTGCCGAAATTTCTTTTGTTGAAATAGCTGCCCCTGTTACATCAGAGAAAACTATTCAAACACGGGAATTTTCGTCAGCTTCTAACGCGACTGCAGTTGTCAGGAATGGTGATATCATTCTCGAAATATCAAACGATGTTTCAGATGCTGTGCTAAGCAGGCTCTTAAAGGAGGTAGTCCATGCTGGAGAACGTTGCTAAAATCAATCGGGTTGTGCTTGCGTGTGGTACAGTGGATCTGCGCAAAGGCATTGATGGTCTCTCGATGATCATTGGTGACAAATATAAGCAGAATCCTTTTGAGAAAGGAACCTTGTTCCTGTTCTGCGGTAGACGTTCCGACAGGATTAAAGGACTGCTTTGGATGGGCGATGGATTTCTTTTGCTGTATAAACGGATTGAATCCGGTTCACTATCCTGGCCAAGAACCACGGAAGACGCTGCGGATCTTACCGAAGAGCAATTCGATTACCTGATGCTCGGTTTAAATCCGCTCGATCCTAAAATCAAGGATGTAACACCACAAAATCCCTTCTGAGTTTGTGCAAAACAGAGATTTTTCAAAGACATTTATGACGTCAAAAAATCTATAGTTGAACCTGGTTTATATGCCTTTTTCACAACTGGTACAATGGTTAGCAGTTACTTGAAACAAATATCTTGAAATTTGAAAGCTCTATATTTCCCTGCGTTTATCAGCATCCTATAGCCTTATAGCGATAGGCATAATGACGGAGAGCTAACACACAAGAATTCGCTAATTAAAGCTGCTTCTGTTATAATGAAAACAGTTTAAGGGAGTGAAGCAATGGCACAGAAACATACATTGGAAGAACTGAATAATTGCAGCCGCGAAGAACTGATTACCATTGTTCTTATGATGCAGGGACAGCTCGATGCTTTAAATGATAACATCGAAAAACTCATTGAGCAGGTCCGCATTGCCAATAATTATAGATTTGGCAGGCATACAGAGAGCTTAAAATCAATCGAAGGCCAGCTTTCGTTTTTTGACGAAGCGGACGCCGCCTATGATGAATCTTCCAGGGAGCCTTCTGCTGAAGAGGTCATTACTGCCAAGCGTGCAAAGAAAAAAGGACAGCGGAATATCGACCTGAAAGATTTCCCGGAAGAAATACTTCCGCCATACAGTGTTTCTGAAGAACAGCTGGATGCTTTTTATGGAAAAGGCAATTGGCGCCGTATGCCGGATGAAACCTACAAGAGGCTTCGTCATGAGCCCGAAGCATGGACTGTCGAAATTCATACTGTCGAGGTGTATGTGGGAACTGATGGTGATCATCAGGATGAGTTCCTTCGTGGAAACAGACCCAAGGACTTGCTTCGCAACAGTATAGTGACGCCATCATTACTGGCATCAATACTTAATGTAAAATATGTGAATTCATCAGCATTACACCGGATTGAGCAGGAGTTTCAACGTAATGGCGTAAATATATCACGCCAGACAATGTCCAACTGGATTGTCAGATGCTCCCAGATGTACTTCACTCCGTTTGTTGAACGGATGAAGCAGGAGCTGCTGTCACTGCATGTCACACAGTCAGATGAAACACCGACTCAAGTAATAGCAGACAGCGACCACCCAAACAGCAAGTGCTATATGTGGGTGCACCGTTCCGGAGAGTTTTATACCCGACGCCCGATTGTGATATATGAGTACCAAAAAGGACGTGATCATCAAAAGCCTCTGGATTTTTACAAGGATTACAAAGGAATCCTTGTAACGGACAGCCTGCAGCAATATCATCTAGTTGATAAAAAGCTTCCAGATGTGACAAACGCAAACTGCTGGGCGCATGCAAGGCGTGATTTTGCGGATGCCGTTAAGGCTGCCGATAAAAAGGATCCGTCTTCTGTAAGGCAGTCTGTTGCCTATCAGGCATTGCAGAAGATAGCCGGGTTTTATAATGCTGACACTGAGTTAAAAGGCTCTCATCAGAGGAACGGCTTCAAAAACGGCAGGAATTGATTCGGCCGCTGGTTGAGGAATTTTTTGCGTGGGTAAAACAACAGGTTAACGACTGTGCGGTACCTCCAAAATCCAAAACAGGCCAGGGCTGAATTTCATAATCAATCAGGAAAAATATCTTAAGGTATTTCTTGAAGATGGAGATGTCCCTATCGATAATTCTGCCTCGGAGAGAGCCATACGCACCTTTTGCCTCGGCAAGAAAAACTGGATGTTCCACAATACAGCCAAAGGAGCATCTGCCAGTGCGATGGTATACAGTATTTCAGAAACAGCCAAGCTGAATAATCTGCGGCCGTATTATTATTTTAAATATATCCTCACAGAACTGCCAAAACTCTGTGAGGAAAAAGAAAATATAGATCCAGAAAAGCTGGACTATCTCATGCCATGGTCAGATAGTCTTCCGGACGAATGCAGGAAGCCACGTCGCCAATAATGGGCGGCGTTGATTTTAATGACTGGCGCATGGTTTGACGTTTACTCTTTTCATGTGTTTTATAATGCTATGAAATGATGATACTTACAAAATGAATAAAAATTACATACATAATGAATAAGCATGCAAAAAAGGAGGAAATAGAAAGATGATAGGTAACAGGAGAGAGGAGGATCAAGCGGATCTCTGGTTAAGAGAGCACGATCCTTATTATTTAGATAAATCACATTCTAAAAAGAAAAAATTAGAGAGATTTTACGAAACTCCAGAGCAGGAGCATAGGAGAGTACAGATGGAGCTCCCATTTTCCTCTCTTAGTATGTCTCAAATGCTGGAGGTAGGGATAGAGGTAAAAATAGATGCAGGAGGAGGCTTTAGTGGTAATATCTAACTCACTTATGAGGCTAGAAATTCCTTGTAAAATAAGGTTTTTAGAGGTATAATAACATTATGCTTTTAGGTTTTGCTGGAAAAGACTTAAGAGAGAGATTAAGCAAGGAGCCCAGATCGTTAGTGATCTGGGCTTTTTTTTTTCAAAATTTTGAATACAGATACACATTTTATATGATTTTGTGGGCTTATTATATGAAAAGGTAATATTTTTGTATGAAAGTAGGCATAAAAATAGAGCTTATGTGCCCTAGTCTATTGAAAGAGATATAAGGAGGTGGAAAACGTGATTAAATCTTGTAAAACTGTAGCAGAGACAGAGGAGGCTCTGGGGGTTAAGAGAGATACTGTATATAGACTTTTACGAGCTGGAGAACTGGAAAGAGTACCTACACCTGTTAAAAGTGGTAGAGGCAGGCCAGCTACTTATATTTCTGTGAGTAGCATTGTAAATTATATTAAAACACATTAGGAGGATAAGATAATGCAGGCGTATGAAATGAATAACAAAGCAACTGAGGGGCTAGCTAAAAAGCTGGCAGTTTATAGAGAGGCACATTCGATACAGGAGCCTCCAGTTACAAAAACTCATGATTATAACTCTTGGGAAGATGCTAAAAATGCTGGGGATGTGCAGGGAATGATATATCATAAGTTATCACACTATCAGAAAAGGGTAGTGAACCTTAGTAAAGAAGTGTATACAGATATTCCGATTAAGGAAATCTTAAAAGGTATAGAGGAGCTTAAGGTATCGGTACAACAGAAAGCGGATGATGTGGAAATGTTGAGAGAGGCTCAGAGGCGTAAAATCGAGAAAGAGTATAAACATATTGGAGGGCTTACAGGTATCCGCTTTATAGAGGCGGTTGAGGATGCTCTTAGTGATTACGAAAAGGGGGATGAAACCTTTTTACAGGCTGTGGCAGATGCACAGGAGGAAAAAAGAAAATATACAGCTTATTGTAATGCAAGAGATATGTATATTGAGGATAATAAGGATCTGATTGAGGCGGAAAGAGAGAAAGCCAGAAAAGAAGAATTTAAGCAGTCTGGAATTTTAGAAATGCTGGGAGTTTCTACTGGAGAGGAATAATGGAAATAAAGGATCTGGAATATAAGGAGCTCCGCTTAGATCTGGTAGATCTTACAGAGGGAGTAGTAGGATCATTCCTCTTTTATTATGATGAGGAGGTAAAAAAGATCTATGAGTTACCACTCAGAAAAGAGGGGCGGAGCTGAGAAAGTTAGCAAACAGAATAAAAGAAGATTATAAAACAGGGCGTATAGCAGTATAGGGGCTATACGCCTTATTAAATTTCAAAGTAAAGGAGGTGTATAGAGATGTTTGAGTTAGGAGTAAGGTTTAAAGCCTATGATGGTATGGCTGGTACAATTAAAAAGCAACTGGATTTACAGAAACAGTTTAGAGAGCAACTCTCCAGCACTGGTATAGAGATTGGTAAGCTCAATAAACAGAAAGCAGATCCAGTTATCACAGCACACGATAGGGCTACAGATGTACTTAACAGCGTTAAGGAAAATATTGATAATTTATCACAGCAGAAAGCTCTTACTAAGGCAGAGGTACAGGATGAGGCTAGTAAAAAGGTTGATGAGATTGTAGAAAAGATCAAAGAAATCAAGAAAACAGCAGTATCTCCAGTTATCCACTTAAAGGATATGGTATCTCCTACTGTAGGTAAGATCAAGCAGAGGCTTAAGGAAATTGCTACCACATATACTCCGATCGTAAGGATCAGAGATCTTGCAACACAAGGCATTTCTAAAATCAAAAACACATTAGGGGGGCTAGGATCTAAAGCGGTATCCGCTGTAGTAAGAATAAAAGACGGTGCCACCGCTGGGATCAATAAGGTTAGAGTAGCCCTTGCTACTGTAAAGAAAATCGTAGCCACACCTGTTATAAAGGCTAAGGATGGGGCTACAAAGATACTTAGTAAGGTAAAGAGTGGACTTAAGGCGGTAAGTAAAGTATTTACTCCGTTTGTAAAGCTCAAGGACGGAGCTACAAAGGTGTTAGGATCTATTAAATCCTCATTGAAAGATGTAGGAAAAATGGTAGCTAAGCCTATGGTAGCTGTAAAAGATGGGGCTAGTAAGGTGCTGGGTAAGATTGGTAGCACGCTTAAGAGCCTTGCTAAGGGTGTTACTGTGGCTGTATCGGTAGCTGGAGGAGCTGTATTAGGTGGAGCTCTCAATGAGGGGGCAAAGCTACAGCAAAGTACAGGCGGTGTAGAAACGCTTTTTAAGGGCGATGCAGACAAGGTAAAAGAGTATGCTAATCAAGCCTACCAGACAGTAGGAATATCAGCAAATGATTACATGGAGCAGGTAACTAGCTTTAGTGCCTCCCTTTTATCCTCATTAGGAGGAGATACCGCTAAATCGGCTGATGTAGCAAATACAGCTATGGTAGATATGGCTGATAATGCTAATAAGTTTGGTACAGACATGGGTAGTATCCAAAACGCTTATCAAGGTTTTGCTAAGCAGAATTACACGATGCTGGATAACCTTAAGCTGGGTTATGGCGGTACAAAAGAGGAGATGCAAAGGCTCCTTAATGATGCTCAACAGCTTACAGGCGTTAAGTATAATATTGATAATTTATCAGATGTATATAATGCTATCCACGCTATACAGGAAAACTTAGGCGTAGCAGGAACTACAGCAGATGAGGCAAGTAAAACCTTTAGCGGAGCTTTTGCTATGATGAAAGCCTCAGCTAAAAACTTGTTAGGTAATCTTTCTGTAGGAGATGGTAAGGCTGTAGCTAAGAATATGGGAGAGCTAGTAGAGAGTGCAAGTACCTTTTTCTTTGGTAACTTTATACCGATGCTACAAACCTTATTTAGCAATCTCCCAGAGGCAATAAAGACAGCAGTATCTACAGTTACTCCTAAGATTAAGGAGAATGTACTACCGTTAATCAGTTCCATAAAAGAAACCATTTTTACAGGTCTGGGAAACATTGGTATTGATACTGGAGCACTCCAGACCGTGTTAGATCAGCTATTCAATGTAAATATTAGCGGTGATGGATTTAAGGGTATCTTTGATAGTCTGAAAAATGGAGTTGTACAGGCGGTAAATATTGTATTACAGATATTACCTACTCTGATAAATTACATTCAGACTTTAGCTCCTATGGTGCTTAATGTCGTTAGTACGATCTTAAGCGGAGTGGGGCAGATTGTACCGTATGTAATCCCTGTAATTGAGACTATTACAAGCATTGTAACTACAGCTATGCCAGTAATACAGCAGGTTATTACAGTAGTGGTAAATGCAATCGTGCTATTATGCCTACTTTAAGCTCTATTTTCACATTCGTAGGGGATACGATTAAGAGTGTGCTTACTATGATCGGTAATCACCTGGGATTATTCCAGACTATTGTATCTGTAGTAGTAACAGTAGTATCTACTGTATGGCAGACCTTAGCCCTATAATCAGTGCGGTAGTAGATGTGATCCTTACGGTGGTAGATGGGCTACTTACAGGAATTGAAACGGTATTCAATTTCTTAGCTCCATACATCTCTCAGATCTGGGAGAGTATTTGTGGATTTTTCGACAGTGCAAGCTCTACGATTACCACTATCGTAGAAACCATTAAGAGTGTATTTCAAGGCTTATTTGATGCGGTATCCACTATCTTTAGTGGTATCTCTGATGCTGTATCAACAGCTATAGGAACCGTAACAAATGTAATAAGCGGAGCGATAGATGCTATTAGCGGTTTTGTAGATAAAGTTGGTGGTGCAATCAAGAAAGCTAAGGATTTTGTAGGATCTGGAGTAGACAAGGTAAAGGGTGCTTTAGGTTTTGCCTATGGTAAGGATCGTGTACCTTACGATAATTACCCAGCTATCCTCCATCAAGGAGAGAAAGTCTTAACCAGAAATCAAGCAGATCAATATGAGAGGCGGATGAGTACTAGAGGTGTACAGCTTAAGGATGTTACACCACTTGACAGGGATAGCTCTGGAGATAACAGTAATACGCAGGTACAGACCGTACAAGGCGGAGATGCTGGAAATAGTAAGAGCGGTAACTGGAGTATCAGTATTGGAGATATTACATTTCCTAATGCTCAGATGGGTAGTGAGAGAGATGTTAAGGCTACAGCGGATGAGCTAGTTACTGAAATTGTAGCAAGACTTACAAAGCTATCTCCTAACATGACTTAGTAAATGAGGAGGCAAAGTAGCCTCCTCATTGAGGTAGATAGATATGAGAGGAAGATTAACAGAGGATGATATAGCTCCTGTAGTGGATTATATTGTAAGCGAAAGTTATGGATCCTATTACTATGACAGGGTTAGAAACTCATTTAATGTTATGGTTCTGGAGCGGTATCTAAAACTAATGACAAAGATAAAAGGCTCCGATTTTTTGGAGAGAAAAGAAATCTGGGGAGATATGCAGAGAGAAATTAACTCTCTTAGGATAGATGAACAGATAGAAGAAGTAAATACTTGTGAATGGGTATTACAACTCCTCTTAGAGAGTGGAGCTGTGAAACTTGCTGGAGAAGATGAGCAGGTAGAGGGGCTGGAGGTTGTGTTACCTAAGCACTTAAGATATTTAAGGAGGCGATAGTATGAGGGATGATTACCAGTATGCACAGCTTTTAGAGATGATGCGATCACAGGGAGCTAAAGATAATCCCACCTTAGCCCAGCTAGGGATAATGCAAAGCTCTAACAGCGTAAAGATAGATGATCTGGTACTCAATGCTGAGGATCTGTATATAGCAGATTATTTAGTAGCAGGGTATACCAGACAAATAAAAGTACCTTATGTATCTGGAGTATCTGTGGATACTACACAGAGTAACGGTTTTGCCAGTAAGGATAACCCAGATCCAGATACTAGGGCATGGAAACAAAGCCAGATAACCTATACAGATGGCTTAAGGCTGGGATATGTGCTGGTACAGAAACTTAATGATAATAACAAGTATGTAATCATAGCAAGGGTGGTGGATGCTAAGTAATGGATGAAATCATGGAAAAGATAGGAGCCTCATGGATAAGCTCAATGGTAAGGGTATGAGGTTCCCTGTAGGACAGCACGCCATAGTATGTAAAGATGCTGTAGTAATCCTTAGTGTAACAGAGGAGGGCTTAGGCGTTAATCTGGTAAATAATCGCTTAGATATGGATTATGAGCTAGGGATCAGTAACGAGGCTGTAGAGGCATTTATGGCGTTAGAGGAGGTGCAGGAGCTTGGCGAGTGATTTTGAGGTATTCGGATTAGATGAGCTTATAGAGTGCTTTGAGGCTCTCATAGATAAGTGGGAAGAAAAAAAGGTAGTACTCCTCAATAAGATCGGAAATATCTTAGATGCAGAGATAAAGCCTTTAGTTCCTGTAGATACCTCCAGATTAGCGGATAGCTTTTCTTTTTATGTAGATGTGAGCGGATCGCTGGGGAGTGTGGAGTATGGTACTAATGTAGAGTATGCTCTGTATGTAAATGATGGTCATGTACAGCATAAGAGATTTTTTACCTATAAAGTATTTTTTCAGCGAATGGAAAAAACAACTTGTTTCAAAGTATGGAGCAAAAAGAAAAGGAAAAAAGGGCGGAATTGGTGGAGTAATGCTTAGTGAGCGGTATATACAGGGTAAATTTTTTCTTAGAAAAGGGAGCACAAAGTGCAAAGCCTAGAATAGAAAGAGCCTGTGATAGTTGGCTCAGAGATACGCTCAGAGAGGCGATAGGAGCCTTATTATAGGAGGTGCAGAATGTTTTACAGCTATAAACCTTATCTCCATATAGCCCTCTCCAGAGAATGTATTGTTACATTCGATAAAAACTGTGTGTATATTGCAAAAACTCCAGAGGAGGAGAAACTCCTTAGAGAGTATGCAAAGAATACCAGAAACTCATATAACATTATCGAGGCAGGAGGAGAGCTGGAGCATGAGGATCTAATACGCCTACATGAGGAGGATGAGCAGAAACTCATAGCGGAGGCAAAGCAGAGAGAGAAAGCCAGAGCGGAGGAGAAAAGGCGGAAAAAAGAGCAACATGATTTTTATGATTTACTTAGAATGTAGATAAAAAGCAAAGGAGGGCGGAAAGGTGTTACCAGATATACCCATAACAGAGCTATTTAGCTATCAAGAGTTTCCTATGGAGAGAGTTGCTCTTAGGTGGTATAGTTCTAAAACCACAATGGAGATGCTGGGGATAAAAGAGAGACAGTTAAGAAGATATGCAGAGGATGGCAGGTTAGAGAAAAAATATAAAACCGTCAAAGGGCGGAGGAGAGTGTACTACTCTAACATATCTGTATTAAAACTGTTACGCTATCTGAGTGACAGAAGAACACCCTCAGAAACAGAGGATAACGTTGAGGAGGGAACCGATGCAATAGATAGGTGTATAAATACATTTTTCCAACAGCTAAAAGAGCTTGTTAATGAGGAAATGTAAGAAAACCAGTACGAAAAGTAACCTACTCACACAGAAGGAAGAACGAGCCCAGAGATGGGCGATATAGTCAAAAAGTGGCATTTTAGACCGCTTAAGGAGGTGTTTATAGCGTGTATGGAGAGAAAAGAGCCAGACAGATAGAACATAAAGCCAGAAAGCAGAGAGAGAGCTTAGCAGGAGTATCTAATACAGCTCCTCTTAATGTACAGGTACGCTTAAGGCTTACTGTATGATCTGGGAGCTTAAACAGAAATATTACAAAGTAGATACGCCTCTCCCTTATGTGAGTAAGGCAAGCCATAAGGCGGATGAGGAGAGGATAAAATCCTTAGATGCTAAGATCATAAAAGGCGGATCCGATGAGGAGAGAGCTGTAAAGGCAATAGCAGAGGCTAAGGAGTATCTGGAGATCGTAGCAGGATCCAGAGTAAGAGATAACAGTAAATGCTTAGTATTTTAAGGAGGGCTTAGAGATGAGTTTTTTAATTAGAGCAGACGAGGAGGAGCAGATCCGCCAGTCAGAAGAGTATAAGAAGTACATGGAAGAACACAAGGAGGAAAACGATAATGAGTAAAGTAACATTTAGAAGTAAACAGGCATTTTTACAGGTATCACACGAGACTATTTTTCATGTGGGAGTAGTAAGTATGCCATACGATGGAAAGGGTAGATGGATTGGAAGTACAGAGCAGTGGAAAAAACTCCAGAGCCTCCCAGATCCAGAGATGGTAAATAAATCATATTTCTTTTGTGAGGGATCTGGTAATAATGAGCTTACGCTGGAGCGTGAGGATGCTATTGAGGGCATGAGAGCTATATTGCCTCTATGCAGGGGTTAAATGCTGGATTTATTACAGAGGTAAAGGAGTAAGATATGGAGGCTGTGTTTAGAGCAACTACCCCACACTCTCAACTTTGTATTACTTATCCAGTATATGCTCCTGTCAATAGTGGTATTGAGTCGGAACGCAACATAAAAGGAGGACAGGAAATTATAGGAACTAGTACTGCTATATATATCGTTAATGAGGGGAAAGATTGTAACCAGATCACTCTTACAGATCCAGAGGATATTATCAGAGTAAGGGAGTGGATAAAAAACGATCCAGCTTATACAGAAATCTCTTACAGTAGTGAGGCTGGAATGTTGGGAGGCAGAGATCACCCTAAGCATATTGAGGAGCTAAAGCGTAAATATGGCGGAGATGAGGAGCATGAGTATAGTGAGTGGGATAGATCGTTAATATCAAAAATCAAACAGTAGTATATAAGGGCTATGGCTTAGCGTTGGTGCAGGCTGTAGCCCTTATTTTTTTTCCTCAATGTTAAGGAATTTGATATAATATGATTAGGATAGATGAGGAGGTGGAGCCTGTGATAAGAATACCGATAGAGCTAAGGGAGTATGTAGAGCTGGAGGAGGGAAAGCTGGAGATAGTGAAACCAGTACCACAGGATTTACAGCCTTTAGTGATAGAATTACAGAATATTTACAACAAAAAGCAGGATCCTACAGATCTAGCGGAGTACAGGAGGTAGGCGGTATGAGTGAGCCTAGAGTGAGATATGAGGATAATCTATATCATTATGCTTTACAGCAAGAGATAGCATCCTTAGAGAGGCATATCCACCATGATATAGATAACTGGGAGATGGATATGAGTAAGGAGCTCTTAGATGAGTTAAAGGACTTAGAGAAAAAGTGTAGATCAGTAAATCAGAGAATGAAAAAGGATATAGCTAGAAACTCATAGGAGCCCCTACAGGGCGTATAAGTACCCTTATATGATAAAGTGTAAGGGTAAAGAGGTAAAAGGGCTGTATGAGGCAAATAGAGGGCTTATTCATGTGAGAGCATGGGTAGGCTCTTTTTTAGTGCATGAAAATAATTATATAGCCCCTGTATAATTTTCCCCTAAAAAATGAGGAGGGCTGTGATTATGTTTATTAAGCTAAGTAGAGCCACAGGATAATAAACAGGATCATAAAGGAGGATATACAGGATGATAGATAATTGTGTAAGAGCGGTATTCTATGCCAGAGTATCCACACAGGAGGAGGAACAACTAAAAGCTCTCCCTAAGCAGGTGGAGGAGTGCAAGGATATAATAGCCTCTAAGGGCTGGAGGCTTATAGATGGTTATGTGGATGAGGGCAAGAGCGGAACTAAGAAAGATGGCAGAAAAGCCTATATAAAGCTCTTAGAAGATATGCAGGAGGATAAATTTGATATTATAGTTGTAAAATCACAGGATCGACTACAGAGAAATACCTTTGATTGGTATAAGTTTGCTGATCTGTTAAACAAGAATAATAAAAGATTGTACCTGTATATGGATAACAAGTTTTATGAGCCCTCTGAGGATGCACTTATTACAGGTATAAAAGCCATATTAGCAGAGCAGTACTCCAGAGATCTTAGTAAAAAGCTCAATAACTACCATGAACATAGAATAGAGAAAGCAAGGGCAGGAGAGGAGGTACCTGCTATGGGTAACGGTCAAACTTATGGTTATCAGCTTATAAATGGAAAATGGGTAGTAGATGAAAGTCAAAGAGAATTAGTAAGAAAGATGTACGAGCTTTATACAGATCTTCACAGTGTCCGCAAAGTGAGGGACGCACTCAATGAGCAGGGATACAGAAATCAGAGAGGAAACCTTTTCACAGATGAAAACATAGGCAGAATTGTAAAGAATGTGATGCATAAAGGCTGGGTTATTCTTAATAGGCATCATAAAGAATTTGACAGCAAGGAAACTATAAAAAAGTTGGAGGATGAGTGGGTAATAGTAAAGAACGATCACGAGGCTATAGTATCTGAGGAGCTGTGGGATGCTGTAAATGATGAGATACAGAGCCATAGAAACAAGGGAAACTCTGGAACCAGAGGAAAAAGAGGGGGTACGGATCCTCTTAGCGGTAAGATGGTATGTAATTGTTGTGGTAGAGTGCTCTGGAAACACGCCTCACAGGGCTCATACAAGAGCAAAGAGGGCAGGAAATACACATATAAACGCTATACACAATGGTACTGTAGTGGTAAGATGGGTAGAGGGGAGTTAGCCTGTACAGATCCAGCTACCATATCTGGAGTAAAGCTACAAAAGTATCTGGTAGAGATGGCGGATATGTTTTTAGATTACAGTACGGTAGAGTATAGCAAAAACCTCTTAAAGAGGCGTACTATAAGCTGGTTAGAGGATCTTAAGGATAAGCTGACAACTCCTAACGATAATGGAAAGATAGAGCAGGATCTAAAGGCTCTGGAGGGTAAGAGAGGCAAGCTCATAGATCTCTATACAGATGAGCTTATCAGCAAAGAGGAATTTAAGAGCAGATCTGTAGATCTGGATGCAGAGATAGAGAAAAAGAGAGCTCTCTTAGTGCCTGTAGAGAAAAATCCAGATATTAAAGCTATCGAGGATACCATAGCTAACATAGATGCAGAGATAGAGGTATTATTTGAGGATGAGGCTATGGTAGAGGAGAAAAAGGTACAATTCATACAGGAGCACATTAAAAAGATCTATGTATCTAAGAATAGTGATGTTTTCATAGTTCTTGATAATGTGGCTGGGGCTTTCCTTTTCATAGATAAAGAAGATACGAGGATCGAGGTAGTACCTGTAGCAGAGTATAACCCAGAGGAATTAAGCGAGGAGGTATAACAGAGAATGACTTTGTACCGTTTGATAGGGAAGTATGCCGCAGCACCATGGCCCAAAGCATCTTCACCCATCTGGTCCACAGACAGCACCTCGATGCTGTTTTCGAGATAGATTCAGCTGCGACCAGCCGTGAGGAAATAGGCAATCCGCCGCACTACGGCACCAAAAACAAACTATACGAGGAGCATATTCCTCTTATTCCACACCGCGCGAGACAGATGACACGTGATGATTATTTGTACTATGACCTTCTGATTGGAATGGACACTGCAAATATCAGGAATATGACAAGGATTGCAGGTGGCAGTGACAGTCAGCAGAAGATATTTAAGATGCTGTCATTTGCTGATTACGGGACAAATCATAAGCTTACAGCAGCGCGCGATGTTGCAGATCCATGGTATACAGGTGATTTTGATGCGACCTTTGATGATGTAATCAGTGGATGCCGGGGCTTGTTAGAATACATAAAAGAGGTGTATAATCTATAGCTATAGCAATTAAAAGAGAATAATAGTAGCAGTTACGGTGCTGAACACAGCTGCGATAATTAATTTCAGGAGGCACAAATGCAATTACAGAATGGAAGACCGACAGATACCACAGGCAGACCGGATAAAGAAATTCGTACATACGATTTTTTGGACAAACTGGGAATCGAATATCAGAGAATAGACCATGAAGCGGCATTTACGATGGAGGTTTGTGAGGAGATTGACAAGACACTCGGCGCAACAATCTGCAAGAATCTTTTTCTGTGCAACCGCCAGAAAACTGATTTTTACCTGCTCATGATACCGGCAGACAAGACCTTTAAGACAAAAGAGCTCTCGCATCAGATAGGCAGTGCGAGACTTTCGTTTGCAAGTCCGCAGGATATGGAAAAATATCTGGATATCACACCGGGCTCAGTCAGTGTGATGGGACTGATGAACGACCATGACAATGCGGTCAGGCTTCTGGTGGATGAGGATGTGCTAAAAGGTGAGTGGTTGGATGTCATCCATGCATAAATACATCCAGCCTCAGGATAAAGACAAAGGACATGTTTGGCCCGGTGATAAAGGCCATGCATCATGATATGACAGTGGTAAAATTAACAGGTGAAGCATAGTAAAGCCTGGCAGAACGTAAGGAGAACCAATGGTAAAAGCAGTATTATTTGATATGGACGGAACACTCATAGATACGGAGAAATATTATCGTATTTTCTGGCCGATGGCACTTAAGCAATTCGGCTACGAGATGACGGATGAGCAGGCACTTTCAATGCGAAGCCTCGGGCAGCCGTATGCACCGCAGCATCTTAAGGATATGTTTCATGATCCTGATATGGATTATAATAAAATCAGGGCATACCGTCGCAAAATCATGGAGGAGCATCTGGAAAAGGTGGGTATTGAGCTTAAGCCCGGTGCAATTGAGATACTTACATATTTGAAGGAAAAAGGCATTCACAGAGCGATTTCCACAGCGAATGATATAGAAAGAGCTGAGAAATATCTTAAAAAGATAGGACTCTACGGATATTTTGACAAGATCATCTGTGCACCTATGGTGGAGCATGGAAAGCCGGCACCTGATGTGTATGAGTTTGCATGCAGCGAGCTTAAGCTGGCACCTGAGGAGTGCATGGCGGTAGAGGATTCGCCAAATGGTGTCAAAAGTGCATATTCTGCAGGCTGTAAGGTTGTCATGGTGCCGGATTTGACACAGCCTGATGAGGAGCTGAAAAAGATGCTTTTTGCCTGTGTTGACAGGATAGATGAGATTAAAAGTATAGTATAATCACAGCATATATAAGTCGTGGAGGCATGATGGGCACAGAAAATGATTTACCGGGAATTTCATTAAAAGACGAGCAGAGACAGCTTCAAAATATCATAGGCATTGCACAGGATAATCTGGACCGTGCAAAGGAATCGGTAAAAAAGCTGACAGATGATTTAGATGATTTAAGAGATGTCTACGAGGCACAGGACAAGGAGGGACTTGCCCTGTGGAACAATGCGACAGCGCAGCTTCATGAGAACGAGAGAAATATCGTAAGATGTGAAAAGGCGCGGAAAAAGCCGTATTTTGGCAGAATAGATTTTAAGGATCCGCGTCAGGAATCACAGGAGTCCTACTATATAGCAGAGTCGGTATTGCAAAGAATGCATCAGAGCCTGTGGTCATTGACTGGAGAGCACCGATTTCATCCGTATATTATGAAAGCAGTCTTGGACCATGTAAGTACACGGTGAGCTCAGAGGGTACTTTTGAGATTGATTTAAACAGAAAGCGCACCTATGAGATTGCAGATGATAAGCTCATCGACTTTTTTGATTCAGATGTCGTAGCAAATGATGAGCTTCTGACAAAGTATCTGGCTAAGAATAAAAAGGCAGTGCTCGGAGAGATTATCGCGACAATCCAAAAGGAGCAAAACCTTATTATCCGCCGTTCGCCAAAGACGAATATCATTGTGCAGGGAGTTGCAGGCTCAGGAAAGACAACGGTTGCAATGCACAGGATATCGTACATTTTATATAATTATGCTGATGATTTCAGACCGGAGGATTTCTACATTATAGGCAGTAACCACATTTTGTTGAACTATATTACAAGCGTGCTTCCGGAGCTTGATGTATACGGCATAAAACAGATGACTATGGAGCAGCTTTTTACAAGGCTTTTGTACGAGGATTGGGATGACAAAAAGTACAGCATACATGAAGTCAGCAAAAATGACAGTAGAAACAGCATAAAGGGCAGTAAAGAATGGTTTGAAGCTCTTGAAAAATTCTGCTGGGATTACGAGGAAAAGTCTATTCCAAGAGATGAGGTCTACATGGAAAAAACAGGCAATCTGCTTGTGGGAAAGGTGCTGATAGACACTTATCTGCATGATAATCCGCTTCTTTCCATGCAGAGTAAAATCCTCATGTTAAATGAGATAATTTACTCGAAGTATGAAAATGAGGTTCTCGGTAAGGAAGTGAAGTTCCCTGCAAAGAAGCGCAGGGAGCTTGATAAAAAATACAAAACCTATTTCGGTAAGGATGACTGGAAAGGCTCTGTGTATGATTTTTACAGAGATTTTCTGCTTAGTCAGAAGGAGAAGGAATATGATATAGATATTCCAAAGGACTCATTTGATGTGTATGATCTGGCAGCGCTTGCGTATATTTATAAGCGCATCAAGGAGACAGATCCGGTTCGAGAGGCGAGTCATGTGGTTATTGATGAGGCACAGGATTTTGGCATGATGGCATACTGCTGTCTGCATTACTGCCTCAGAAACTGCACATACACTATCATGGGCGATACCTCGCAGAATATACATTTTGAGTATGGCTTAAATGATTGGGAGGACTTGAAAAAGCTGATTCTCACAGGCACATATGATGCATTCGGTCTGCTTCGAAAGAGCTACAGAAACACTGTTGAGATTTCAGAATTTGCAACAGAGATATATCGCCATGGAGATTTTGCAATCTATCCGGTGGAGCCTATTATCAGGCATGGAAACGCAGTGCGCATAGAGGAGTATGCCAATGTGCGTTCACTGATTTCGGCATCGGTTGACACAATAAAAGGCTGGCAGAGTGAAGGCTATGAGACGATAGCTGTCGTGTGCCGTGATGAGGCAGAGGCTCTCAAGGTGTCTGCTGAGCTTAAAAAACATATAGAAATAGCAGATGATGATATTGAAACTGCACAGTTTGGTGCAGGAGTCATGGTACTTCCGGTCGCGTATACAAAGGGACTTGAGTTTGATGCTGTATTGCTGTTTGACCCATCAGAGAGAAAATATCCGGCTGATGATAGTCATGTGAAGCTTTTGTACGTTGCGGCTACCCGTGCACTTCATGAGCTTGCTGTATTCCACCGGGGCAGGCTGACAACGCTTATTGCAGACCCTGCTCCTTCCCACAGGCATCAGAAGGAGTTTTCTGCAGAGCCGCTTACCAAGGCAAAGGAATATGAAAAGCAGCAACTGACAGAAAAAGAGATAGAAGAGCAAAAGCGTGTTGATGGCAGACGCGATATGGATGAAAGAGAGTATTTTGGTCCGTCGCGCATTGCATTAAAGCCTGAGCAGTTGACAAATAAGGCTGAAAATGAGAAGCTTGATTTATCTGCATTTGTAAAAAAAGACAGGGAAAATCAAACACAATGTACTGCTACAGATATGGCAAATAAAATTAAGATTAAGGAAGTAAGTAAGGCTGCAAAAAAGAGCAGCCTCCCTCTCAATCCCTCCCCATATGCATACGGCTCAATCCCGGACAATGATATACTTCATGTAAAGGGACATTCAAAGGGTAAGTTTGCGGTAAAATGGCTCAAAAAAGGTAAATCGCATGTTGAAATCGCCACAGCGGACGGCACACTTTATGTGATACCAATAACACCGGAGATAGTACGCGTAATCTTTGTAAAAGGAATTGGAGTGAAGCCGCATAAAACCTATTGGAAGCAAAAGGCCGATACAGCCTTCAAATGGGTGGCAAAGGAATCAAAATCGCTTATTGAAATTCAAACGGAGAAGCTGATACTAAGGATAGAAAAGAAAAACGGAGCCATACAGTATTTTGATGCCGACAGAAAACTCCTTGTAAGCGAAAATGCCACAGAGCCAAGGCTTTTAAATAATGGCGAGTGCTACACATTTTTTGACTGGGATAAATCGGAAAAGCTCAAATCCAAGGGAATACTTGCGACAGACCTTACTGATTTGACAAACAAAGCCAGATATATTTCGTTCGGAGGCAGACAGCAGAGGCTGCCACTTGTCGTGTCAAACAAGGGATATGGAATTGCTGCTGCATCAAGCCGCACAGCACTCTTTTGCAATATAAAGATGTACGGACAGTATATCTTTGTAGACGGTGACACTCAAAGCGACTATTATTTTATAGGTGCAGGCAGTGTAGGCCATACACTTGAGCTGTACGGCACATTATAAAATGCAAGTTGCCCAAAGCAAAATTATCTGATAAAATATCGGCATGAGTATATACGGAGGATAACAGATGAAATTCAGGACAGAAAACGAGTTTACACATTTCAAATTTTCGGATGTGCATGTGAGCGATATCATGATGAGCTTTGGCACCTTCAAAATATGCCTTGACAACGTAATCATAAAGGCAGATAATTCTAAAAACAGAGATATCCGTGATATGAGGACAAACGGCCTTATATTAAAGCTTTCAGATGCAAATATTATTTCATTCATACGCGAGGGTTTTAAGACATATGATGCCGATGGCAACCTAAAGAGCACCACGGCTGACGAGGAGATAGATGAGGCAGATTATATCGACACCTTCAACAATTTCCTTGACGGATACGCATATTTAATCGAGAAGGAGAATGAAAATTATACCTTCGTATTCGATGGAACCGATGAGCGCTCGTACACCTTGATTGTATCGGCATCAAAGGACGAGTGCGAGTGGGACAGATTTATGAATATTGAGGCATAGAGTATGCCATGGTGCATTTTTAGACAAGTCCAAGATGCACCATGCATTTTTAAGCCCATCCTCTTTGATATCGTCTGTCACTATATCGGCAACGGCCTTGACTTCATCGCTGGAATTGCCCATGGCAACACCGACATTACAGTAGCGCAGCATATCAAAATCATTCTGGCCATCGCCAAAGCCTATTGTATCAGCCTGACTCATGTGAAGAAACTCTACCACATCACGTATGCCGGTTGCCTTGTTGACACCGCGCAATGTAATCTCACCGCTGTAAGGTTCAGGCTCTTTAAAGCTGCTCAGGGTTACTACAAATTCATCGCCGAGGAGCTTTCTTAAATCATCAATGTGGTAGTTGCAATTGCAGTAGATGGTGCTTTCAACATCAGCGTATCGATTAGAAAAGCTTGATAATTCATCATCAATCACGATATCCTTAAATGTCGGGTTGTCCTGTATCACATGCATGTCAAACTGCTTTGAGAATGCTGATATGAATTTGTCGGCCCACTTGTGGTTGGTGATGCTTTTATCCTTTGTCTGGAAGATAAGTCCTGTGTCGTTGTCACCAACAGTGTCAAGAACCTTCTGTAACAGATTCTGCCCATAGACATGATGTGCAATTACCTTATCACCCACAGTGACATAGCCGCCGGCAGCAGCCACCACGCCGTCAAAATCAAAGGCTTTTAATGATGGATAAATCTGATTGTAACTACGTCCTGTGCAAAGAAAAATCATGTGACCGTTTTGTTTTGCGTTTATTAGAGAATCAGCGGTTGATGGGCTCATTGTGCTATTGCCGAAATCAACGAGAGTGCCGTCTATATCAAAAAATAATAGTTTTTTCATAAGTGTTACCTGCCTCATTATTATTAATTACATATACCAAATATACTCTACAATACGAATTCAATAAAGGCAATAGGGAATGGCCTAAATTTATTTAATAATTGTTGCAAAAGAAGGCTCTGTTATAACCACAATTAAGAAAAACTATAATATATTCCTATACTTTATTTTCTTAAGTTTTGACTATGATGGGTTGAAATAATAAGTTTATTGTGTTATAACGTTAAACAACAAAAAAACAATAAATGCGTTGAAGGAGACTTGGATCACCAGACACCGACAGGAATACAGCGTCACCGACTGAGAGCGCTGTTTGGAAGAGCTGATTGCAGGAACACTACCGGAGCAGATTTGTTGAACGATTGATATGGTTTATTGCATAGATAGGTTTATCGTATGTGAATTAAGCTTTTTATATATCAAAAGTAGGCAGATACGATTCATCCACGTTACGGATAAGAGTGGAGAAACAGGTACAGTCCTTTTTCTCAAAGCGGGTGGTACCGCGGAATATTTTTAGAATTTTCGCCCCGGAGCATTTCATTAATTTGATATGCTCCGGGGCTTTTTTTCCGTCCCGCTTAAAAAATCAAAGGAGCACAAAAATATGGAATTCTTAACAGGAGCAGTTCAAAAGGAAGACCTCGGTATCGCAGAAATTCTTGCAGGCGACTACGAGGGCAAAAACATCAAAGTAAAGGGTGCGATTCACACCATAAGAGATATGGGTGAGGTTGCATTCATCGTCTTAAGACGCAGGGACGGACTTATACAGTGTGTATACGAGCCGGGCAAATCCCAGTTTAGCGTCGATGATCTAAAGGAAGCAGATACAGTGGAGGTATGCGGCACATACAAGAGTGATGACCGTTCTCCAAACGGCTTCGAGCTTCGTCTTGACACTATCACAATTTTATCTGAGCCGGCGGAGCCTATGCCGCTTCAGATCAACAAATGGAAACTGAATACTTCGCTTGAGGCAAAGCTCAATAACAGGGCAGTGGCACTCAGAAATCCAAGAGAGCGTGCTACGTTCCGTATACAGGAGGGTATCACAAGGGGCTTTAGGGATTTCCTTTATAATAATGGATTTACAGAGATTCATACGCCAAAGCTTGGTGCAAAGTCAGCCGAGGGAGGCGCCAACCTCTTCAAGCTTGAATATTTCCACAGACCGGCTATATTACAGCAGAGCCCGCAGTTTTACAAGCAGATGATGGTAGGTGTCTTTGACAGGGTATTTGAGACTGCACCTGTTTTCAGAGCAGAAAAGCACAATACAAAGAGACATCTGAATGAGTATACATCACTCGATTTTGAGATGGGCTACATTGACGGCTTCGAGGATATCATGGAGATGGAGACCGGCTTTTTGCAGTACACCATGGAGCTTTTAAAGAGCTCATACGCCAAGGAGCTTGAGCTTTTAAAGATTAAGCTGCCTGACGTGACAAGCATACCAAGAGTCAGATTTGACGAGGCAAAGCAGCGTGTCGCAGAAAAATATAACAGACAGTTCAGAAACCCATTCGACTTAGAGCCGGAGGAGGAGGTACTTATCGGACAGTACTTCAAGGAAGAGTATGGCAGTGATTTTGTATTTGTCACACATTATCCTTCAAAGAAGAGACCGTTTTATGCCATGGATGATCCGGCAGACGAGACATACACTTTAAGCTTTGACCTGCTTTTCAGAGGTCTTGAAATCACAACAGGCGGCCAGCGAATCCACGACTACAATAAGCTTATGGAAAAAATCGCAAAGCGTGGCATGGAGACAGAGGGCATGGAGAGCTATCTTTCAGCCTTTAAGCACGGCATGCCGCCACATGGAGGTCTTGGAATAGGACTTGAGAGACTTACAATGCAGCTTATCGGAGAGGATAATGTGCGTGAGGCTACACTGTTTCCTCGTGATCTCAGCAGATTGGAGCCATAGGTCACAGCTTTTGGGGTTGTGGCGGGTGCGCATGCAGGCTGTGAGGTGGCATGTGTGTATATATTTTGCTCAGAAAATTTTTAAGTTTGTTCCGACATTTCCTGCGGATAGGTTATTGGCAGGAGGTATGCTGTGAGGTATTACAGGCTGTGAGCGTCGGAACTGTTAAAAATTTGTCTCGCAATATATATACACCCATGCGCTGCAGGGTGTTTAGCGCACCCGGCTGCAGGCTTTGGTAGTACTCAATGTAATAGATCTAAGTGTGGCGGGTGCGCATGCAGGCTGTGTGGTAGCATGTGTGTATATATTTTGCTCAGAAAATTTTTAAGCTTGTTCCGACATTTCCTGCGGATAGGTTATTGGCAGGATGTATGCTGTGAGGTATTACAGGCTGTGAGAGTCGGAACTGTTAAAAATTTGTCTTCACAATATATATGCACCCATGCGTTGCAGGGTGTTGATGCGCACCCGGATGCAAGTTTTGGCAGTCCCAGATATGCAGGATTCAATTATGGCGGGTGCGCTTTAAGGCTTAGAAGTGGCATGTGTGTATAATCCCAAGTAGAAATTAAAATATCAGGAAAGAGAGAAAGGATATCGTATGAATCATATAGGAACAAGAGAAATCGCCACAGAGCGGCTTACTCTTCGAAGATTTGAAATAGAAGATGCCGAGAACATGTTTTACAACTGGGCGAATGACCCGGAAGTGACAAAATATCTTACATGGCCGGCGCATGAGAGTGTTGATACTACAGAGACTATTTTAAAAGAATGGATATCTAAGTATGACGAAAAAGATTTTTATCAGTGGGCTATTGAGCTTAATGATCTCGAGCAGCCTATCGGAACTATAAGTGCAATTAAAACTGATGAGAGAGTTGAGTCGGTTGAAATCGGTTATTGTATCGGAAAGCGTTTTTGGAATAACGGTTATATGACAGAGGCACTCACAGCTATCATCAGATTTTTCATCAATGAGGTCGGTGCAGGACGCATATGGGCCAGACATGATACTGAAAATCCAAATTCCGGCAAGGTGATGGTTGCGGCAGGCATGGATTATGAGGGTACTCTCCGCCATGCAGGCTTCAACAATCAGGGTATATGCGATGAAGCGGTATATGCAAAGGTCAGAAGTGCTGCGCTTGACGAGGAGCCTGAGGAGGAGACCCCTGAGCAGCAGGCTGTTACAACAAAGGTGATGGGCGAGGACGGAGTATGAGAAATGTAATCTCTGATGAGACTATGGAGTATGTCGGAATCCTTGCAAAGCTTGAGCTTTCACCGGAGGAGGCAGAGGCTGCAAGAAGGATATGCAGATATGCTTGATTATATCGATAAGCTTGAGGAGCTTGATACTTCGGGAATTGAGCCAATGAGCCATGTATTCCCTGTAAACAATGTATTCAGAGATGATGTTGTCACAAACGGTGACGGAAGTGAAGCTACACTTGCCAATGCACCGGTCAAGAAGGACGGCGGATTCAAGGTACCAAAGACAATCGGCGAATAACGGCAAGGAGGAGAAAAATGGATTTAATGTCTTTAACTGCCGTGGAACTCGGCAAGAAAATACAGGCAAAGGAAGTTACAGTGGAAGAGGCTGTAAAGGCTGCCATTGCTTCTATAAAAGCAAAAGAAGAAAAGATAAACAGCTTCGTCACAATAGACGAAGAGGGTGCGCTTAAAAAAGCAGCAGAGGTTCAGGCAAAAATTGATACGGGAGAGCTAAAAGGAGCGCTTGCGGGTGTGCCTGTAGCCATAAAGGATAACATGTGTACAGAAGGGCTTCTCACCACATGTTCATCAAAGATACTCTACAATTTCATCCCGACCTACACAGCGGAGGCTGTTAAGCGCCTTGAGGATGCAGGCTGTGTCATCGTGGGAAAAACCAACATGGATGAGTTTGCCATGGGAAGCACCACAGAGACATCAGCATTTGGAGCAACCAAAAACCCATGGAATACAGAGCACGTACCGGGCGGTTCATCAGGCGGAAGCTGTGCAGCAGTTGCAGCAGAGGAGGTACCGTTTGCACTCGGTTCAGATACAGGCGGATCAATCAGACAGCCAAGCTCCTTCTGTGGTGTGACAGGAATCAAGCCAACCTACGGCACAGTTTCACGATATGGACTTATTGCCTATGGCTCATCGCTTGACCAGATTGGACCTATCGCAAAGGATGTCACAGACTGTGCTGCTATACTTGAGGCAATCGCTTCATATGATACGAAGGATTCGACATCAGTAAACAGAGACGATTTAAAGTTTACAGAGGCTCTTGTCGATGACGTAAAGGGTATGAAGATCGGTATTCCAAAGGATTATCTCGGAGATGGACTTGACCCGGAGGTGAAATCGGCAATCCTTGCAGCGGCAGATGAATTAAAGAAAAAAGGTGCTGTTGTGGAAGAATTTGACCTCGGACTTGTAGAGTATGCCATTCCTGCATACTATGTAATCGCTTGTGCTGAGGCAAGCTCAAACCTTGCCAGATTCGACGGTGTCAAATACGGATACCGTACAAAGGAGTACACAGACCTTCACAACATGTACAAGAAATCGCGTTCTGAGGGCTTTGGACCTGAGGTAAAGAGAAGAATCATGCTCGGCTCCTTCGTACTCTCATCAGGATATTATGATGCATATTACTTAAAGGCATTAAGGGTAAAAGCACTTATCAAAAAAGCCTTTGATGATGCCTTTGCCAAATATGATGTGATACTCGGACCGGCAGCACCGACCACAGCTCCAAAGCTTGGAGAGAGCTTAAGTGATCCAATCCAGATGTACCTCGGTGATATCTACACCATATCTGTAAACCTTGCAGGACTTCCGGGAATATCGCTTCCGTGCGGCATGGACAAAAACGGACTTCCAATCGGATTACAGCTCATCGGAGACTGCTTTAAGGAGAAGAATATCATCCGTGCAGCCTACAGCTTTGAAAAAACAAGAGAGCTTAAGCGCAGCACTATTGCGGAGGAATACAGTAACAAAAATGCAGCAGATACCAATAAATCTGCCGGTGCACAGTAGGAAGGAGGCAAAAAGGATATGAAAAACTATGAGACAGTCATCGGACTTGAGGTCCATGTAGAGTTAGCTACAAAAACAAAGATCTTTTGCGCCTGCTCCACAGCTTTCGGAGGCGCACCAAATACACATACATGTCCTGTCTGCACAGGACAGCCGGGCTCACTTCCTGTTTTAAACAAGCAGGTTGTAGAGTACGCAGTGGCAGTAGGACTTGCCACCAACTGTACCATCACACAGTACAGCAAATTTGACAGAAAGAACTATTTTTATCCAGATAACCCACAGAACTATCAGATATCACAGCTTTATCTGCCAATCTGCCGCAACGGTTCAGTGGAGATTGAGACAGCAAACGGAAAGAAAAACGTCAGAATCCATGAAATCCACATGGAGGAGGATGCTGGAAAGCTCGTACATGACGAGTGGGAGGACGTATCTATCGTAGATTACAACCGTTCCGGAGTACCTCTTATAGAGATAGTGTCAGAGCCTGATATGCGCTCCGCTGAGGAGGTTATCGCATACCTTGAGACTCTGCGTCAGACTATCCAGTATCTCGGAGCATCTGACTGTAAATTGAATGAGGGCTCAATGCGTGCCGATGTCAACATCTCAGTAAGAGAGGTGGGCGCAAAGAAGTTTGGTACACGTACTGAGATGAAAAATCTTAACTCCTTCAAGGCTATCGCACATGCCATCGAGGGCGAGCGTGAGCGTCAGATAGAGCTTCTTGAGATGGGCAGAAAGGTAGTACAGGAGACACGTAGATGGATGATAACAAGGAATCATCACATGCCATGCGTTCAAAAGAGGATGCACAGGACTACAGATATTTCCCTGAGCCTGACCTCGTGCCAATCGTCGTATCCGATGAATGGATTGCACAGATAAAGGCAAAGCAGCCTGAGCTTCGTCCACAGAAGCTTGCACGCTACAAGAAGGAATATGACATCCCTGAGTATGATGCAAAGATTCTCACAGAGTCAAAGCATATGGCAGATATATTTGAGGCTGCCACAAAGCTCTGCGGCAAGCCGAAGAAGGTTTCAAACTGGCTGATGGTTGAGACAATGCGACTGTTAAAGGATAATGATATGGATGCAGATGAGATAAAATTCTCACCTGTAAACCTTGCAAAGCTTGTAGATCTGGTGGATGCAGGCACGATCAACTCATCTGTTGCCAAGGAAGTATTTGAGAAAATATTCTCGGATGATATCGACCCTGAGCAGTATGTCGAGGAGAACGGTCTTAAGAGCATGAATGATGAGGGTGAGCTTAAAGCCACAATCCAGACTGTCATCGATGCAAATCCACAGGCAGTGGAGGATTATCACAATGGCAAGAAGAAAGCCATCGGAGCACTTGTAGGTCAGACTATGAAGGCTACAAAGGGCAAGGCAAATCCTGCTGTTGTCAATAAACTTCTTATGGAGCTGTTATAATTTGATAGATATTAAGAAAATGGATCCGGCAGGTCTTTTGATCTGTCGGTTCTTTTTTTCAAAAGCGCCTCAGCTTGCTTGCACGCATTTATTCAGTAGTGTATAATAGTTAAATGGCTGGTAAAGCAGCTAAATGATACAAAGGCGGTAATTCACCTATGAATAATGATGATTTCAAGGAAGTACCTGACAATATTCAGGATAATAATGAAGAAACTACAAATAACATAGATAATACAAACGATAACAAGTCAAACGACTACGAGGATGTCTGCTATATCTGCCGCAGACCGGAGAGCGTGGCGGGAAAGATGATACATATCCAGCCGAATCTGTGCATCTGCAACGATTGTATGCAAAAGACCTTTGACTCCATGAGCAACGGTAATTTTGGCAATCTCGGAAATCTTGGTAATATAAGCAATATGGATTTTGGCAATATGCCCAATATCAGCATGATAAATTTGTCAGATCTGACAGGAGGCATACCAAACAGCCAGAAGCTTAAGAAGAAAAAACCAAAGGAAGAGAAAAAGGTCGAGCCGATTCTTGACATTCACTCAATTCCTGCACCGCATAGGATCAAGGCGAGTCTTGATGATTATGTGGTAGGTCAGGAGCATGCAAAGAAGGTTATGTCGGTTGCAGTATATAACCATTACAAGCGTGTCATGGCTGACAATAAGCATAAGGCGCAGGAAGAGAATACCACTGCAAAGCAGGCTTCAAATAAATATGATGGTGTGGAGATTGAGAAATCAAATATGCTCATGATCGGACCTACAGGTTCAGGAAAGACATATCTCGTAAAGACTCTTGCAAAGCTTTTAGATGTGCCACTTGCCATAACAGATGCCACATCACTTACTGAGGCCGGATATATCGGTGACGATATCGAAAGTGTGGTAAGTAAGCTTCTTGCGGCTGCAGATAATGACGTGGAGAGAGCTGAGCACGGTATCATTTTTATAGATGAGATAGACAAGCTTGCAAAGAAGAGAAATGCCAACCAGCGTGATGTGAGCGGAGAGTCAGTGCAGCAGGGTATGCTTAAGCTTTTAGAGGGATCAGAGGTTGAGGTGCCGGTTGGTGCCAGCAGCAAGAATGCCATGGTTCCGATGACCACAGTTGACACGAGAAATATTCTCTTTATATGCGGAGGTGCTTTCCCGGGACTTGAGGATATCATAAAGGAGCGCCTGAACAAGGAGGCTTCTATAGGCTTCAAGGCTGATTTGAAGGACAAGTATGATGGGGATGAGAACCTGCTCATGCAGGCAACTGTTGATGATATCCGCAAATTCGGAATGATTCCTGAGTTTATCGGACGACTTCCTATCATGTTCTCGCTTGAGGCGCTCACCGAGGATATGCTTGTAAAGATATTGAAGGAGCCAAAGAATGCCATAATCAAGCAGTATCAGAAGCTTCTTGAGATGGATGAGGTAAGGCTTGAGTTCGATGACGATGCGCTTTATGCCATCGCCAAGATGGCAAAGGAGAAGAAAGTCGGAGCCAGAGCTCTTCGTGCGATTATAGAGGATTTCATGCTCGATATCATGTATGAGATACCAAAGGATGACAATATCGGCACGGTTACAATCACTAAGGATTATGTGGAGAAGAAGGGCGGCCCGCTCATTCAGATGAGAGGTACACCTGAGCTTGCAGACAGTCAGCACGTTTAATTGTTAAATGATTATGAAATTGTGAATTGGCTGTAAATGATGCAACCAGGCTATGCGTAATGAATCTATGTGTAGTCTGTAATGATTTATAAACGTTCATATATCAAGAGGAATTGGAAAAATGAAAATTATCCACTGTGCAGACCTGCATCTGGATTCGAAGATGACCTCGAATCTTTCAAAGGAGCAGGCAAAAGAGAGAAAAATGGAAATACTGCGTACATATTCAAGGATGATAGAGTACGCCAAAAATAACGATGTAAAGGCGATTATCATAGCAGGCGATTTATTTGACACGAGAAATGTGTCAGCGACTGCCAGAAATCTGGTAAAGGATTCGATTACGTCAAATCCGGATATCGATTTCTATTATCTTAAGGGTAATCACGACTCGGACAATTTCATATCGAAGCTCGATGAAATCCCTGACAACCTTAAGCTTTTTTCTAATCAGTGGACCTCTTACAGCTATGGAAATATCACAATAACAGGTCTTGAGATAGACAAGTCTAACCAGGCTGCCATGTACAATTCTCTTGTGCTCGACAATGACAATTACAACGTTGTCACTCTCCACGGACAGCTCGGTGATGAGATTTCCACAGGCGACCTTAAGAATAAGGGCATTGATTATCTCGCGCTCGGTCATGTGCATGAGTATCAGAGCGGACAGCTTGACAACCGTGGCATGTACTGCTACAGCGGCTGTTTAGAGGGAAGAGGCTTTGATGAGTGTGGACAAAAGGGCTTTGTGGTGCTTGATATAGATGATGAGAAGCTCACGGCAGGCTTTAGCTTTGTACCGTTTGCGTACAGGAGCCTCTACACGCTGTATGTGGATGTGACAGGAGCCATGACCACACAGGATGTGGCTGTGAAGATGGAAAAGGCCATTTCGGACAGTGAATATTCATCGAGAAGCATGGTAAAGTTCGTGCTTGTAGGTGAGGTGGACGTGGATTGTGAGATAAACACAGACTTCCTCAAGGATATGTTCGAGGAATATTTCTACTATGAAAAGGTGTATGATGAGACAAGACTTCTCATCAATTACAGTGAATACGAAAAGGATGCATCACTTAAGGGTGAGTTCATACGGATGGTGCTTGGCTCAGATATGACCGAGGAGCAGAAGTCTGAGGTCATCAGGTGTGGTATATCGGCGCTTAGCGGGGAGGAGATTTAGAAATTGAAATTAATAGCTTGTCACATAAACAACTTCGGAAAGCTGTCCGATCTTAATATCAATTTCAATGATGGAGTCAATGTCATAAACCAGCCAAACGGCTGGGGAAAGAGTACACTTGCGGCTTTTTTGAAGGCTATGCTTTACGGCTTTGATACGAAAAAGGAGCCGGGCGCCTTTGAGAGGGAAAGAAAGCTCTATAAGCCATGGCAGGGCGGCACTTATGGTGGAGAGCTTGATTTTGAGGCCGATGGAGTGGAGTACAGACTTGTAAGGACATTTGGCCTCACAGAAAAGCAGGATGATTTTCATTTGTACAGGCTTGCAACCATGGTTGAGTGTGATGATTTTTCACCACTGCTTGGAGAGGAGCTTTTTGACCTCGACCGCAGCTCGTTCAAGAGAACGATATACATAGCGCAGGCAGACTGCATGTTTTCGTCATCAGACAGCATCAGCGCAAAGCTTGGCAATATGGCGGAAAATACAAATGACATCAACAACTTCGAGTCGGCGACAGCGGACATTAAGGACATGATGAACAAGATGTCCCCAAACCGTATCACAGGCTCTATCAAAAAGCGTGTAAATACACTCACAGCCTTGGAACAGGAGCTTAAGAAGTATCAGGCAGCGGATGAGGCGGCAGCACAGCTTTCAGAGAAAATAGATGAGAAAACTGCCCAGAAGAAGGAGCTTACCGGTATCAGAGCCGAGTACGGCAGGGCGCTTCAGGTGGCATCTGAGGACAGCAGAAAGCAGGCACTTCGTGAAAACTACGAGCAGCTTTGTGCTGTTGCAAAGGAGAAAGAGAGCATTTACAATGCAGCAATGGCAGTCTTTGGAGAAAAAGCACCGGATGAGGCAGAGCTTTTGGAAAAGACAAAGCAGGCCGGAGAGCTAGAAAGCTTAAAGGCTGTAGAAGATAATCTGAGCTTTACGCCTGAGGAGGAGCAGTATTTAGATACACTTTCAGGTATGTTTAAGGATGGTGTGCCATCTGATGATGGTCTTGATGAGATGCAAAAGAAGATAGCAAACATCCAGAGCGTCAAGAATGAGTACAGCCATATGGAGCTCAAGCTCTCGCAGATGACCTCACTTGCAAAGATGGCAGATGATGAGGAGGAGCCGGAGACCCCTGAGAAGACTAAGCTTGTACCTGTAGGTATTGTGCTTATGGTTATCGGTCTTTTGGCAGCGGCTGTTGCCACGGTATTCAGTCTGAATGAGAAGTACAATGTGAAGGAAATCATGTTTCTTGTGGTAGGCATAGCTGGAGTCGCTATGGCGCTTTGCGGTGTTGTCATGATGGTCTATGGAATCCGTCTGAACAACAAAAAGCAGAGAGCATACATCAGGCTTATGGCTGAGCGTGAGGAAAATATAAAGCAGAAGGAGATACCGATTCAGGAATTAAAGGAGCAGCTTGAGCAGATTCAAAGCGGCATTACATCAATGGAGCATGAGGTATCGCAGTTTTTTGACAGCTTTTCGATTGAAGCAGATGAATCGCAGTATCAGGAGAAGCTTTATGAGCTTCGAACAAAGGCTCATGACTACAGTCGTTTCAACGAGCAGATAGGAAAGCGCGCCAAGACAAAGGCTGACTATGAGAAGGCAAAGGCTTCGCTTGATGAGTATTTAAGTCTCTATGGATATGACAGTGCTGCAGAATATACACAGACACTTTCACAGATGAAAAAGCAGCTCGCAGAGGCCGGCTTTGCAAAGGAAAATATGGACAGTGCTCTTCAGAAGAAAACGCAGTTTGAGAATGACAACGATATGGACAAGCTTCTTGCACCAAATGAGTGTCCGTATACACTTGATGAGCTCAATGAGATGATTTCAAAGGTGGAAGGCAGCCTCGATGAAATCAGGGCATCTTTAGTGCAGTACGGCAGACAGATGGATGATCTGCAGGAGCAGCTTGATATGAGGGATGAAAAGGAGCAGGAGTATCGCAACTGTAAGCAGATACAGGCTGAGGAAAAGCATAAGTACGAGATACTTGGGCTTACATCAGACTATCTGACCAGGGCAAGGGAGCAGTTTACTGCCAGATACATGGCGCCTATTTCCAATGGCTTCCAGAAGTACTTCGGTATCCTGACAGAAAATACAGACAGAGACTGGCAGGTGGATGCCAATATTTCAATAAGGATGAAGGAGCAGGGGCAGCTTCGCGATGTGAGAACCATGTCGGCAGGCTACAAGGACCTGATAGGCATATGTATGCGTTTTGCGCTTGTGGATGCGATGTATCCGGGCGAGAAGCCGTTCCTCATACTTGACGATCCGTTTGTGAATCTGGATGATGAGAAGCTTGCTCGAGGCAGAAGGCTGCTTGCGGTGCTTTCGCAGGATTACCAGGTGATTTATTTTACATGTCATGGAAGCCGCGAGTAAATTTTGGTCGAAGCTTTGTTTATATTAATTGATAAATATGGTAGCATATTTTTATTTATAGAATATAATTATATGAGGGTCAAAATATCTTTTGACCCTCATATTTAAATATTATATCATATGAGGTAAAATATGCAGTTCATAGTATCAAAAAAGGAGTTCATTCCACCGGTAATAGCTCCTGATATCATAGAGACATTGGGCGATGATTACGAGATATGGACATATGAGGATTACGAAAGACTCCCACCACTTCTGGTGGGAGTTTATTCGTATTCGGCTATTCCAAAGTGTCTTGCTCCTTTATCCACGCAGGGACTTGTAAAGAGCGGTGTTTTCAGGCTTCAAAGGGAGTTTGTTCCGGGACTATACGGAAATGGTGTGTATGTGGTGGTTATTGACACAGGTGTGAATTATGCGCAGGAGGCTTTTATGACACCTGAGGGTAAGACGAAGATTGCAGTGCTCTGGGATCAGAATACGGATACGGTTTATTCTGAGGATGAGATAAATGCTGCTATTTTATCGGAAAATCCATATGAGAGCATACCGGGCGATGAGGATGGGCATGGTACGTTTGTGGCGAGCGTGATATGTGGCAATGACAGACCGCAGGATGATTTTGCAGGTGTGGCACCACAGGCTAAGCTTATTGTCGTGAAGCTGAAAAGGGCACCTCAAAAGCTGTATGATTTCTACTTTATTCCGGATCGTAAAATAGTGTACTCGGAGGTTGATGTGATGAGAGCAGTGCATTTTGCAGATGAGTTTGCAGGTCAAAAGGGAGCACCGGCTGTCTTTTGCATGGCGCTTGGCTGCAATAACGGAAGCCACACGGGAGCTGAGGATCTTTCAGAGTATCTGGACTATATCACGGCAAAAAGAGGCAGGGCTGTGGTTGCGGCAGCGGGCAATGAGGCGAACAGCAGGCATCATTATAAAGGGCGCATAACAGATACAGTCGATGATATTGAGATAAATGTTGAGCAGGATATGGATGGCTTTTATCTGGAATGCTGGGCACTTTCACCTGAGCTATTTACGCTTTCTGTCATATCACCGAGTGGTCAGTCGAATCCGGCAGGGGTACCAATGCGAATAGACAGCGGTGAATACTCATTTCTGCTTGAAGGAACACAGGTGACTATTGACTACAGGCAGACCGGCAGACAGACGAGGGATTTGCTTATATTTATCCGCTTTGAAAAGGTGGTGAAGGGAGTGTGGACCATCAGGGTATTTCCACTTAGTACTATTGGAGGTGTTTTTAATATGTGGCTCCCGATGACAGGACTTCTTGATGCTGATGTGAGCTTTATTGTCTCGGAGCCTGATACCACGCTGACCATGCCTTCGGATGCTAAGCTTGTGATAACGGCGGGAGGCTATAATTCCCTAAATGATGCAATACTTTTAGAGTCGGGAAGGGGCTTTGACGCAGACGGTGGAATAAAGCCGGATCTCGTAGCACCGGCTGTGGATATCACAGGGGCAAATCTAAGAGGAATGTATATAGCACTAAGTGGCACATCGGCGGCTGCTGCAATCACTGCAGCGGTGGCGGCTCTCATCATGGAGTGGATGATAGTGAGAGGCAATGTTTTGCTCGCAAACGGAGTGGATATAAAAAATGTCATGGTAAGAAACTGCCGCAGAAAAGAAAAAACTGACTACCCAAATAAAATTTTTGGCTACGGATTCATGAATGGGTTTGCCAATTTCTAAGAAAACGGATATAATATATTCTAAAAGATAAAAAGGAAGGGTGAATGGATGACAAAAAGCAATAATTTATTAGCGGATTACGCTGCAAAAAAACAGGATATCTGTATTAAAAATGACACAATTTCAGATAGTCTTTTCAGGGAATATGGTGTCAACAGAGGACTTAGGGATGTAAACGGAAAGGGAGTTCTGACAGGTCTTACGAATATTTCGGAGATTGTTTCATTTAAGACGGGCGAGGATGGCAGCAGCGTGCCATGTGACGGACAATTGTGGTACAGGGGCTACAATGTAAAGACACTTACGAACAACTTAAGGCCCGGTGAGTTTGGTTTTGAAAAAATTGCTTATCTGCTGCTTTTCGGGCAGCTGCCATCTGAGAGTGAATTGGCTGAGTTTACAGAGGTTTTAGGAAGAAGCAGAACCCTTCCTACCAACTTTACGAGGGATGTCATCATGAAGGCTCCGTCAAAGGATATCATGAATTCCATGACGAGAAGTATACTGACACTGGCTTCATATGATCCTCTTGTAGCAAAGGCGGGCATCGACAACAATATCAGACAGTGCTTATCACTTGTTGCAATATTCCCGATGCTTGCAGTTTACGGTTATCATGCGTATAATCATTATGAAAATGATCAGAGCATGTATATTCACAGGCCGGATCCAAAGCTTTCGACAGCTGAAAACTTCCTTAGGATGCTCAGAGCTGACAATCAATATACAGAGCTTGAAGCAAGGGTGCTTGATATGGCACTTATTCTTCATATGGAGCACGGCGGTGGAAACAACTCTACATTTACCACCCGTGTGGTTACATCGGCAGGTACAGATACATACTCTGCTATCGCGGCAGCCATGTCATCCCTTAAGGGACCAAAGCACGGCGGTGCCAATATCAAGGTGATGGAGATGATGCGAGACATCCGTTCGCATGTGAAGCACTGGGATGATGAGGATGAGGTGAGAGCATACCTCAGAAAAATGATGGATGGGGAGGTGTTTGACCACAAGGGACTCATCTATGGAATGGGACATGCGGTGTATTCACTTTCTGACCCGAGGGAGCGTATATTCAGAGGCTATGTGGAGAAGCTTTCAGTTGCAAAGAAGAGAGATAATGAGATGAACCTCTATAATACAATAGAGAAGGTGGCTCCTGAGATTATCGCTGAAAAGCGCCATATCTTTAAGGGTGTTTCTCCGAATGTCGATTTCTACAGCGGCTTTGTTTATGAGATGCTTGGTATTCCTATGGAGCTTTACACACCTCTTTTTGCCATTGCGCGAATCGTTGGCTGGAGTGCCCACAGGCTTGAGGAGATTGTCGGCATGAACAAGATTATCCGTCCGGCTTACAAGAGCGTCATGAAAGAGATAGAGTAACGAGAGGATGTTACAGTCTATCGTTCATATATCAATAATACGATATGTTGGGGATTGGACATATTAAAAGAATCGAGGTATTATACAAATGAGTTTTACAAAGGTAAAAAAGGGCGTCTGTGCAGCAAAGGGCTTTGTTGCAAACGGATTAAACTGTGGATTAAACAGTGACAAAAACAAAAATGACCTGGCTTTAGTTTATTCAGAAACACAGTGTCAGGCAGCGGCTGTTTACACAACAAACAAGGTGAAGGGCGCTCCTATTCAGGTGACAAAGGCACACCTTGAGGCATCAGGACATACGGCAAAGGCTGTTATTGCCAACAGCAAAAACGCCAACACCTGCAATGCTGACGGAGTAGAGAAGGCCCAGAGAATGTGCGAACTTGCAGCAGCAGAGCTTTCGATTGATCCAAACGAGGTTATCGTGGCATCTACAGGAGTTATTGGCCAGGTGCTTCCTATTGAGCCTATCGAGAGCCATATAAAGGAGCTTGCAAAGGGACTTTCGGCAGACGGCAACGACAAGGCTGTAAACGCTATCATGACTACAGATACCGTTCCAAAGCAGTATGCGGTAAAGTTCATGCTTGGAGACAGTGAGTGTACAGTAGGCGGTATGGCAAAGGGAAGCGGCATGATTCACCCGAACATGGCTACTACATTAAACTTTATCACATCAGATGTTGCCATCTCATCTGAGCTCATCCAGAAGGCCTTGAGCGAGATTGTAAAGGTTACCTACAACTGCTTAAGCATTGACGGCGATACCTCTACCAATGATATGGTAAGCATCATGGCAAACGGCCTTGCAGGAAACACACCTATTACTACAGAGAATGATGATTATCAGATCTTTAAGGATGCACTGTACGAGGTGCTTTCAAATCTTACAAGAATGCTTGCAAAGGATGGAGAGGGCGCTTCAAAGCTGTTAGAGTGCACATGCGCAGGTGCGCCTGATCTTGATACAGCAATTATTGTGGCAAAGAGCGTTATCCGTTCACCACTTTTAAAGTGTGCTATGTTTGGCGAGGATGCCAACTGGGGACGAATCCTTTGTGCTATAGGCTATGCGGAGGCTGATTTTGATATAGACAAGGTGGAGCTTCACCTGCGCTCAACAGCAGGAAGCATCAAGGTGTGCGAGAATGGTGCCGGAGTTGACTTCTCAGAGGAGGAGGCAGCAAAGATACTGCATGAGGATGAGATTTACATCGACATAGATTTACACCAGGGAGATGTGTCAGCCAAGGCATGGGGCTGTGATCTTACATATGATTATGTAAAAATTAACGGAGATTACAGATCTTAATCTTGACAAGTAATATTGAATAATGATATTATTTTTTTAGAGTAATTAATTAAAAAAGTAAAGCGAACGAGGGCGTTCAGATATTAGGTTATCTGCGCCCTCTTTTTTGTTGGAAAAATCACATTTACAAAAGAGAGATTAGGAGGCGGTACATTGACTAAGAATGCATTGGATATGATTGATGAGAAAATAGTAGAGCTGCTGCAGGAAAATGCACGTATAGCGATAAAGGAGATAGCGGCACAGGTGTTTTTGTCATCACCGGCTGTAACAGCCAGAATAGAGAGATTGGAGAGCAAGGGAATCATAAAGGCTATCATGCCGCTGTAGATTCGGTTAATCTGGGCTATAAGATAAAGGCCTTTGTCAATCTGGATCTGGAGCCTGTACAAAAGGAAGAGTTTTATCCGTTTATTGAGAGTGTGGAGAATGTCATAGAGTGCAATTGTGTGACAGGAGAGTATTCTATGCTCATAGAGGTGGAGTTTTTGAATACGGAGGAGCTTGATGACTTTATCAACACTCTGCAGAAATTCGGCAAGACAAGTACACAGATAGTTTTTTCCACTCCTGTTGAGCACAGAGGCCTGCCTGTACATTCAGGTTTTGATGCATAAGATGATATGAGAGTCAAAAGATATTTTGCATGATTGAATGAAGTGTGCTAAAATAGTTTGCAAAAATACTGACTGTTAAACATGATTTTGGATGCTTTGAATAGTCAGATATATTGATTACGGCAGGAGGATAATATGAGTAAGAAATTAGGCTTCATAGGTTGTGGAAACATGGGAAAGGCAATGATACACGGAGTGCTTGCATCAGGCAAGGCACAGGCAAGCGATATTCTTGCATCTGCAAAGACCGAAAGCTCCAGAGAAAAGAATGCAGCAGAGCTTGGAATCAGGCTGACAGCGGACAATAAGAGCGTAGCAGAGTTTGCAGATATTCTGTTTTTAGCAGTAAAGCCACAGTACTATGAGGAGGTTATAGCAGAGATAAAGGACGCTGTTAGTGACGATGAAATCATTGTTTCGGTTGCACCGGGCAAGTCACTTTCGTGGTTTGACGAGATGTTTGGAAAGAGCTTAAAGGTTATACGTACCATGCCAAATACACCTGCCATGGTTGGTGAGGGCATGATGGGAGTCTGTGCAAATGAAAGAGTATCGCAGGCGGAGCTTGATACAGTGCTTGATTTGTGCTCAGGCTTTTCAAAGGCTGAGATGATAGACGAGAAGCTTATGGATGTAGTGACAGCAGTCAGCGGAAGCTCACCGGCATATGTATTTATGTTTATCGAAGCCATGGCAGATGCGGCTGTAGCAGGCGGCATGCCAAGGAGCCAGGCATATACATTTGCAGCCCAGGCAGTGCTTGGAAGCGCAAAAATGGTTCTAGAGACAGGAAAGCATCCGGGCGAGCTCAAGGATATGGTGTGCTCACCTGCCGGAACCACTATCCAGGCTGTGCGTGTGCTTGAGGAAAAGGGCATGAGAAGCAGTGTTTTTGAAGCTATGATGAAATGCTTGATATCTCCCGCAAAATGTAGTAGAATTATTGCATTGAGTTAAAGGAGAAAAGCAATGAGTCAGGCAAAGGTTGATAAATATAAGAATGAAAAGGCAAATCGTAAAAAGACAAATGCCAGAAATAAAGTAAAGCGTGTTATAGCACGAATTGTTGCAGCGGCGGCTGTAGTCGCATTGGTAGGCTGGGGTGGTTACTCCGGATATCAGTACTATGAGAAGAGTCGTCCGGTGAACTGCTATTACGCAGATATCAGTGCTGTCAGCGATTATCTGCAGGGATTATCTACAGACAGTGAGCAGTAGATTATATTTTTGATACATAACATATATTTTACGATTTATATGATTAAGTTAAAATACCTCGCAGGTTACTGCGAGGTATTTTCAGTTTTTGAAGAATCCCCGGGCTCTTTTTGTGATTCAGATACAGTCTTTGCATTTCCTTCGGTATTTGAGCTGTCAGAATTTTTTGCTTTGGAGAGTGTGTTGTCAATTGCGTTGAGCAGCACTTTGGAGGTGTACTGACTTGTGTTTGCGTAGGAAATATTATCGGTGGATTGATTTTGCACAATCTGCGATACGAGCTCGTTCATCGCAGGTTCAACAAGCGGATACATGGTTTCCACCGAATCAGTCATGTTTTCAAGGCTTATGGAGTTAATGTTATTGCTGTCCACCGCCACAGACACATCGATAGCCGCCCCACCCAGCGCTACAGATGTATTGTACACACCCGGTGTATACATGCCGGTTTCTTCGACTGCAGGCTTTGGCTCATCACCTGAAAAGAAATATGTAGCAGCGAAAATTATCAGAAGAAGCAGTATGCCAAGGAGCACTCCGGTGAGAATGACATGCTTCATTTTTACAACGACGATTTTTGTTTTTGCACTCATATGCGCCTCCTGTGGTTGTTTTATATATAATATGTGTGGGGACGCAAAAATATGACAGATATTCCTGCCTATAACGAAAAAGAGATATCCATGAAGGATATCTCTTTTATGTTATAAGAGCGATAGACGGGCGCAAGACGTCCGGGGGACGTCTGTTCTGCGCCGACCGTTTCACGGCTTCCGGTGGATGCCGGTTTTGAAACGACCGAAACGGAGTGTAGACGTGGAACGGAGACAAGAAGCCGCACCGCGGGTGAGTGGCTCCGCTACACTCCTATAACGAAAAAGAGATATCCATGAAGGATATCTCTTTCGTTATAAGAGCGATAGACGGGGCTCGAACCCGCGGTCTCGACCTTGGCAAGGTCGCGCGTTACCAACTACGCCACTATCGCATTTGTTATGTTTGTGAGCTCTCTTGTGTCGAGCACGTGTTATATAATACACGATAGAGGAGCATCTGTCAACAGTAATTTTAAATTTTTTTAAAAAAGTTTGACGATACCACATAAAACGGTTGTATTGATAAATTGTTCTGCGCCGCCGTTTCACGGCTTCCAGTTTTGAAACGACCGAAACGAAGTGTAGACGTGGAACGGAGACAAGAAGCTGCACCGCGGGTGAGAGGCTCCGCTACACTCCTATAACGAAAAAGAGATATCCATGAAGGATACCTCTTTTTTGTTATAAGAGCGATAGACGGGGCTCGAACCCGCGGTCTCGACCTTGGCAAGGTCGCGCGTTACCAACTACGCCACTATCGCATGTATTAAGTTGTGTGCCCTCTTATGCTTGGCACGTGTTATATAATACACGATAGTGGTGTATCTGTCAACCATTATTTTTAATTTTTTGTAATAAGTTTTTCAATTTTGTCCATATATTATTTTGTGAAGATATGCATTTCGCGGTTGCTTTTTATTGGCATAATTATGTCAATGAAAGCCTGCTAATAAAAAAGTCAATAGTAAAATGAATTATTTTTATGATTGTGATTTTGGGCACAAGTTTTGAACCGCCATATTTGCCGGTTTGAAGAAAAA